>Ga0326727_10004693_pt1 | contig 40471 bp, 39 predicted proteins | sample MB2enrmetagenome_FD_207643 | JGI IMG/M metagenome (GOLD analysis project Ga0326727, IMG submission 207643) | Lab enriched peat soil microbial communities from McLean, Ithaca, NY, United States - MB29MY | ecosystem: Environmental > Terrestrial > Soil > Wetlands > Peat | place: USA: New York...
TTGACGAGGCCTTCGGCCTCCCCCTTACGGGGCGCCTTCGCGGTCCAATTTGCTTTGCAAATTGTGACTTCGGCCGTGAGCCTCACCCCTCGGGCGCCTTCGCGGTCCAATTTGCTTCGCAAATTGTGACTTCGGCCGTGAGCCTCACCCCTCGGGCGCCTTCGCGGTCCAATTTGCTTCGCAAATTGTCGTTGGCTCGTCTTCGGCTTCTCAACGTACTGATGACTGTACGCCTTCGTCGCCTCGATCCTCGCCGCCTTGATGTCATTTTTGATTTGAAACCGGAATAACGGCTATTCCCGGAGATGAAACAAAGGAGGAGGATCGTATGGAGGTTCACATGACCGGCACCACGGTTCATCTGGAGGGGGACTGGACGCAGGCCGGAGTTACGCAAAGCGCTATTGATTCAATGGCTGTTTCATTAGAGCAGATGGGATCCGGGTGTGAGAAGAGCCAACGAATCGATTGCGGGCAGATAATCAATGCCGATGCCAGCGGACTTCAATTCCTTTACACCTGGTTACAGTGCTTCAGATTCCGCGGCGTTGAACCGGAATTGATCAATATCCCTGAAAATATGCGGAAGATGTTTCTGAATATAGGTTTTCGGAATTGCTGTTCATAAAGATTTTCTGTTGTGGCGGAGCAGAAGAACGGAGGCTCGAATCACAAAGAGATGAGAGTGAACGAGGCAGTGGCGAGCAGTCCATGAAGGTCAACGAACACTAAACCATAAGGAGAAAAACATGTCTGAGCATAACGCAGTAGTGGGGATCTTCAACACCCACACCGAAGCAGAAACAAGTATCAAGGAACTCCAACGGTCGGGGTTCGACATGAAAAAGCTGTCTATCGTAGGCAAGGACTATCACACGGAGGAGCATGTCGTCGGCTACTACAACGCCGGCGACCGCATGAAGGTCTGGGGTAAGCAGGGGGCTTTTTGGGGCGGCTTATGGGGCATGTTGTTTGGGTCGGCCCTTTTTGTTGTTCCGGGAATCGGTCCATTCTTCGCATTCGGCCCGCTCGTGGGCTGGATTGTCGGAGCACTTGAAGGCGCCGTCGTTATCGGCGGGCTGAGCGCGTTGGCCGGCGCACTGTGCAGCATTGGCATTCCCAAGGACAGCAGCATACTGTATGAGACAGCGATCAAATCCGACAAGTTTCTCGTTATCGCTCATGGCACCGCGGGAGAAGTGGCAAAGGCAAAGGGCATCCTTGAGACCGCGGGCGCGGTGCAAGCCGATGTCCATCCCGGGATAGTCGGCGAATTTTTGGCTTAACCATAAATTATCCACAACTGAAGAGGCTAAGGAAATAGAGATCAAGATCAAAGTCAAATAGACGCATTTCACTCTCCCAAGGCAGCCAAGCGGCAAAGCGGGAAGGCAGGTCGGGACTGCTCCTGCCTGCCTTCTCGCTTTTATGCCGGTTAGAGTTCACAAGAGTTTCCGGGTGTCGAGAAGTGGAACTTTGGGCCAGACGCATAAACATCAATAACATTGAATCTGAAAACGGCTTTTGGGTCCACGAAAAACACGAAATATCACGAAAAATTAAAGCATTACAGCCAAACAGCACTTCACCGGATAGGTTTCAACCATAATGTTACCTGCCTTATCCTGAAAACGGCAGTTAAACCGCCGAGTAACGCAGATGAACGCCGATAAAAACTATGCTTAAGTAAAATAAACGACTCACCTTATTGGTTAAATTAATATTTTTCTCAAGACTTTGATTTATCGGCGTGTATCTGCGTTCATCGGCGGTTAATAGCTTTATTTAGGTTTATTGTTTTTGTTCGTGTTTTTAGTGATTTTCGTGGACAACTGCTTTTTCCAGGTTGAATGATGTTTATAAAGGAGCGGCAGTGCGAATCGGGGGCAATTGCAGATCATTTGGTTCATTATTGATAATGCTTGGTATGCTGCTTTTTCCCAATGCTTCTTTCGGTGCACGGGGAAGCAGGGCATGCCTTGAGTGCCACGGTGAACTTTCCATCACTGAACAGGGTGGGAAACGGCTCTATGTAGATCCGGCTCGATTTGCCGAGAGCAGCCATCGGATTATGGGGTGTACCTTGTGCCACGCTTCCGTGACCGGCCAACACCCGTATGATGGCAATAAACCTTCCCACGCCTCCTGCAATGATTGCCATGGCGACATCGCCAAAGAGTACGGCAAAAGTCTGCACGCAAAAAACGCCGCGTGCGCCGATTGCCACAACCCGCACCAAGCGAGAAAGCTGGCCTTTGTATCAGGCGCGGAAATCAACGCCGTGTGTTCACGCTGTCACCTGCGTCCGGCAACGTTGAAAAAACACGAGAGATGGCTTCCGGAGGCGGACTTGCATCTGGATGTCCAACCGTGCATTACCTGCCATACCGGCTCGAAAAACTATATCATAAACATGTTCATAGAAAAACAGGACCGGTATGGCTCGTTCCGGTTGGCGACCTACAATGACCTGTCTCCGCTGGTCAGTGGCAACGACATTCCATCCTTGATCGATACTAACGGCGACAACTACATTTCGCTGGAGGAACTGAGGGCTGCCAATAAAAAGGGCCACGACCTGGGGATGCGCTTACAGGGCATGCTGATGCCGGAGGTCATGGCCCACAGCTTCCAGATATTCGACAATCGCCGGGATTGCACCTTCTGCCATGTATCCGGGACAAAAAAGACGCAGAACAGTATTATCTCCTTTCCCACGGAAAATGGCGCCTACAAACGATTGAATGTCGAAAAGGGTGCGATCCTCGACATTCTCTACGGCACCCCGGACTTTTACATGACCGGCGCAACCCGCAGCAAGGCACTCAGCATTATTGGCGCGCTCATTATTGCCTGCGGACTTATTATTCCGATAGGGCACGGACTTGTGCGTTTTATGACCCGCAGGAAAAGGATGCGTGACGGCACGTACTCCGCCGCTGATGTTATCGTCTATATGCAGCCCACACCAATCCGGATATGGCACTGGATTCATGTACTCAGTATTGTAACGCTCTGCGTCACCGGTGCTCAAATACGTTTCCCCGATGTGGTCAATCTGCTCGGCAGTTACAAGTCGGCAGTGCGTCTGCATAACACCGCCGGCATTGTGGTGGCGGCCTCAATGGGGTTTTGGTTTCTTTATTATGCCGCTGTCTCCCGCAGCATCGGCAAGGTTTACTTCCTTACGAAGGAAAATGTGAAGCACGGACTTGTGCGGCAGGCGATCTATTATGCCTGCAATTACTTCCGCGGCGGGGCGAACCCCTTTCATGCCACCCCGGTGGACAAGTTCAATGCCCTGCAGAAGTTGTCATATCAGGTGATCATGTTTGTCTTCATGCCGCTGGTAATCGTCACCGGCATCTCTCTGCTGGACATCCTGCACCTGCGCAACCTGCTGTTCGAGTTGGGAGGGATTAAATTGATCGATGGGATTCACTTCCTGTCGGCCTGTTGTCTCTGCGCCTTTCTCTTTATCCATTTTTACCTGACGACCCTTGGCCCCACCCCTTTTTCCGAGATCAGAACAATGTGGACCGGGTGGGAAAAGGAAAAAGCAGCAGAGGAAACAACTGTTCCAGCAACGGAAACATAACGGCGGAGCACTGCGAACGTCCGGTGCTGAAAAGGAAAGGCAGATCTATTGAGATGAGAAAAACCAGCAGGAGAGAATTCCTGGCGCTGCTTGGAGCCACAGGCGCCGGACTTTTGGCCGGAAAGGCATCCGGTGCGGCCGGGGTGCGGGCCATCAACGATACGGAGCTCGGCATGCTCTATGACGCCACCCGTTGCGTTGGCTGCAAGGCGTGCATGGCAGCCTGCAAGCGTGTTAACCGGTCTTCCGGCGACCTTTCCTATGAACAGGCCCCTTTCGACCACGATAAGCTCTGGGACACGCCCGGAGACCTGTCCGGGAATACGCGGACCATTATCAAGCTTTACAAAAAATCGGGTACGCGTTGGTCATACGTCAAGTATTCCTGCATGCACTGCCAGGAGCCCTCCTGCGTTTCGGTCTGTCCGGTCAGCGCCATGACCAAGGACAAGGTGACCGGAATAGTCGTTTACGATAAGGACAAATGCATCGGATGCCGTTATTGCATGGTGGCGTGCGCCTTTAACATTCCCCGTTTCCAGTGGGATCGGAAGGCTCCGCAGATTGTCAAATGCGATATGTGCAGTAGCACCAATCTGCGGGGAAAAGGAATTACGGCCTGCGCCGAAGTCTGTCCCGCCGGTGCCATTACCTTCGGCAAACGCGGCGACCTGCTGAAGGAAGCGCGCGGAAGGATCAGCGCACATCCCGGCAGGTATGTCACCGACATCTACGGCGAGAAGGAACTGGGCGGTACCAATCACCTCTATCTGGCAGGTCTTCCTTTCAGCGATTTGGGCCTTCACAATTTTCCCGGCAAGGCCCCTGCCGAGTTTTCCGAACATATACAGCATGCCATTTACCACGACTTCATTGCCCCGGTCGGGCTCTACGGGATTTTCTGCCTGATTGCACTCATGAACCGCAAGAAAGCTGACAACACGGGAATCCGCAAGGAAGAGGAGTGACCATGACCGAGCACAGCAGAGAGTTCGTCAGGGTGCATGGAAAGATTTTCACCACATCGTTCTTCGTGTTGCTGGCCCTGTCGCTGGTGGGCGTATTCCTGATAATCGTCAGGTTTGCCAGGGGAATTGGTGCGGTTTCCAACCTGAGCGACGGGTATCCCTGGGGGATCTGGATCGCCTACGACGTGGCAACCGGGACCGCCATCGCCTGCGGCGGATATGCAATCGCCATTCTCGTCTATATCCGTAACCGCTGGCAGTATCATCCCCTGATCAGATCAGCCATTCTGACGAGTCTGTTCGGCTATTGCCTTGCAGGATTTTCTGTCATGGTGGACGTGGGCAGGCCCTGGAACGCCTACGGTTTCTTCATGCCGTCCCGCTGGCAGCCAAATTCGGCCATGTTCGAGGTGGCCCTTTGTATCATGGCGTACTGCGTGGTGCAGATCATCGAGTTTTTACCCTCGATCCTGTGCGTTTTGGAACACGGCAAATTGAAGCGGCTGCAAAAGATCTTCTACTACTTTCGGCCCCGGCATACCCCCCAGGATGAAGCAACGGTCCAAGTCACCCTGGATTGGGTACATGAAGCAGCGGCCTGGTTCCACCCGAAGTTCAACAAAATCCTGATATTCATCGTGGTTTTGGGCCTCGTCCTTCCGACCATGCATCAGTCATCACTGGGGTCGCTGATGCTGATTGTGCCTACAAAGCTGCATCCGCTCTGGCATACGGGCTACCTGCCGTTGCTCTTCCTGATCAACTGCCTGTACATGGGATATGCCATCGTGATCCTTGAATCTATCATTTCTTCATTTATCCTCAAACGGGAGTACGAGGTGGAAGAGCTGTCCGGACTGGCCCACTTCATCCCGTGGCTGGCGGTCACCTGGCTTGTCATCAGGCTGGGGGACCTTATTCAACGTGATCAGGTAACGGCGATATTTCGTGGTGATTTCTATTCCCTGTTCTTCCTGGCGGAGTTTCTGCTCATTGCGATCGGATCTCTGCTGCTATGCAATCGCACTCTTTGGACGTCTCCCCGCTGGCTCTTTATCACCGCCTTCTTGTTGTTGCTGGGCGGCACGTTGTACCGGTTCAATGTCTACCTGATCGGTTTTAATCCGGGAAAAGGCTGGCACTATTTTCCGTCGTTCGCAGAGATAATGATTTCGGTCGGCATCGTCTCCATCGAACTTCTCGGATACCAGGTGCTGATCAAGTTATTGCCGGTATTGCCCAACCCGCATATGCAGAGGAACATTGCCCCGGCGAAACCGCACCGGCCGTTCGATGCCGCGCGGCCGGGGATCAAGTTGTCGGTGAAAAGAGGGGGGGCATGATGGCGCGAGATGTTTTGTTAGCTGATTGGACCCGTCGATGTGTTACAATAGAAACAAGTCCAAGGATACTGCCATGAAAATTATTTATCTGCCTATTCTTTCCCTCTGCCTTTTCTCTCTCTGCTCGTGCAGCATTTTCTACGGTAAGCAACCGGATGGAGAATCGGAAATGCGATCACCTAAACCTCTGGCCGTGCCGATCGGGAAAAACTGGCAGGTGATCGAAGAGGCCCCGAAACTAACCAACGAACGGGAACAACCTTCTTTCCAGGGTGAACAGTCCTTGCAGCCAGAGGGGGCAACGACGGTGCCGCCTGAGGACAACCGCAAGGTTATGCCGCACTGACCCGCAATAACGCATTTTAGGATGAAGGATTTAGGAAAGCCGGGTCCGGCTTGCAAAACGTCTGCCTCGACGAGTTCCGTCATATTTGGCAGATATGTTGAATATGATGGATGCCGTTGACGTCTTCCTCTCTCCCGGCGTCACGTATTGTCATTTTCCCTCATACAATCAGCCGCTTTTAGTCGCTGTCTCCTTAGATCTTTCCTGGCACGTTAGTTGCGATTGTCTTTCAAGATAGAACATGGACACTATCGTGCTTTCTGCAAAGGTTGCGCTGATATTTTGGCAAAACATTTCACAGGCTAAATTCTGTCCTGGCGAGATATCGTTTTCCCGTTCGAAAGAGTGCTGATGGATACGATTCACTGGACGTAAACGGCTAACAAAGCAAAGCGTGCAAAGGAAAGAGAACTACTATGTTACATAAAGCCAAATTACTAACTGATTTTACTTTGGACTGCCTTGACGGTAAAATAGGTAAGGTAAAGGGATTCTTTTTCGATGACAAGCTTTGGTCGATTGGTTATCTGGTCGCCGACATGGGAAACCGGTTTACTGGCGGGCAGGTGCTTATTTCCCCGCGTGCGCTGGGTGCTGTGATGAGAGATGAGCAACATATCATCATAAATTTAACCAAAAAGCAGATTGAGGACAATCTTTCCCAGGGTAGTGAAATAGTGAAAAAATGCACTCAGGGTCTGAAAGCTCGGGATTTTCTCTTGCGTAACACTCATGATGTCTGTGGCCATCGAATCCAGGCCGCGGATGGCAAGGTTGGCCACGTCGATGATTTTATCATCGATGACGAGATGTGGGAGATTCGTTGTCTTGTCATCGATACTCGGAACTGGTGGCCCGGAAAAAAGGTCTTGGTTTCAACGCAATGGATTGAACGGGTTAGTTGCCGCGAGAGGAAGGTCTTTGTCAACCTTTCCTGCGAGTCTATCAAACAGTCACCGGAATACACTGAGAAATCTCTGATAACCCGTGATTATGAAACAGGACGGCATCGACACTACAATCGGGTAAAATTGGGGCCGACGCGCTGACTTGCCAAGCATTGGATTGCAGGGAACTGTTGCTCATGTTAGCCAAATGATTATGACGATAGAACGGGAGAAGCCCGAATGTTTGACGATCGCAGCGATGAAAGAATAGAATACATAACAAAGTGCGAGTTGGATATCAGGGGAACGATCCATAAATGTTTGCTGGATAACCTCTCAGCTACCGGCGCATCGGTTGAACTTACCCCTTCGGACCAAAAGTGCATTCAAGAGGGCGAAATAGGTGCCTTAACGGTCTTATTGGCATCTCCCGTCAAATACCTGTGCATCGTCGCCAGGGTGAAATCCACCCAGATAGGTCTGCAATTTCTGGACGATAATGACAGGACCTGAGGATGTTCGATCATTTAAAAAATAATAGGAGTAAGCTCCAACACGGTCCGCCAAATATGGTAGTAATGTTGCATGTGATGGCTGTCGATGACGGTTTTCCTCTCTGTCCCCCACGCCTTTCTCTTTTTATCTCAATATAATCAGTCTGTTACATTTTAACTATTCGCAAGTCTTCTCTGGCGCGTTACTTGCTATTTACCTTATTGACAGAATAGCAAGTATTGTCGCACTTTCTGCGAAGGTTGGATCAATAACAAATGCGCGATGAAAAGCAGGAACAGAAGGATAAGTAACTCCTTCGAGAAGAGGAGGCAGAGGATGATAGTCCCGGCAATATTTTCAAACGCTACGCCAAACTACATCGAAACCGAGGAACTTGATGACTTATTACATAAAAATGCTTTGGTGGCATTTCGCCGTTCCAATGGCTGGGTAATGGTCGGTTTCGATGATATGCGCGACCCTGAAGGCAGGATAGGATCGAGTTGGAAGGATCGGAAAGCAGTAAGCAGTCAAAGGTCTTTGGTGAGGATTTTAAAAAACCGGCCCTCAAGGAGGCCGGCCTTAACAGCTCTTTGAAAGGAACCTGTATTTTTTCGTTCATCAGCTTATTGTAAGGCAAGGTGCACAATGAAAACGGTCATCATCATTTACCTGTTGGTTTTTCTCGCCTCTGTTGCATCTGCTGAAGTATATAGGTGGGAAGACGGAAACGTTATAAACTACACGGACGATCCTGCGTTGGTGCCGGATAAATATCGCGAAAAGGCGTCCTTAGAGGGCACGGGGCAGATTGTGAACCCTGCTCACCGGCAGGTCGGCGTTGAGGCAACGCAACGGAAGACACCGGTTGTTACCCAGGGAAATCAGACCGCGGCCTACCAGGACGATCTTGATCAACCAAGGCCGGCAACGGGAGCGATACGACAGATTCAGGCAAGAGGCGCTGCTGCCGACGCCGGGAACGTCGAGGATGACTTTCCGTCATTGGCAACCGCGGTCGTTGTCTGCATACTATCGGCGCTATTTCTTGCAATCGCGTGGATTGCCACTATTTTCGATATAAGTAAGAGCAAATTCATAACGCCACACCTTAAATCGGCATGGATGGTCGTGGTAATCTTCATGCCCGGTATCGGCATGATGTTCTATTACATCCTGGGTCTTGGTCAGAAAAGCAGTTGAAGCATCTGAAACGAGAGCGCTGTTTGAGTCATCTGGATCTCTTTACTGCCGGCTGATGCCGTATTTCCGCATACGGGCACGAAGCGTGCTGGGGTTGAGGCCAAGAAGTACTGCTGCCCCGCTTTTCCCCTCGATGCGCCAGCCGGTTTTCTTCAGCACCTGGATGATGTGGTTGTGTTCCAACTCGACGAGGGCTTTAACCTCCTGGCCTTCCGGTTCCTCCGTCTTTTGGGGCGTATCGAACCGGTCCAATACCTGTAGTGCAATCCCTTGGCTGATGATGACCGCCCGCTCGATGACACTTTCCAACTCCCGCACGTTGCCGGGCCAGTGGTATTCCTGAAGGGCGTTCAGGGTATTTTTTGACACGGTTTCTATCTTCTTGCCGATTTTCTTGTTGAATTTGGCGACAAAATGATTGACCAGCATCGGGATGTCTCCCTTTCGCAGCCTGAGTGGCGGCATCGTGATGGGAAAAACATTGAGCCGGTAGAACAGGTCTTCCCGGAACGTGCCGTTTTTGATCTCTTGCTCCAGATTCCGGTTGGTTGCCGCGATGATCCGGACATCGGTCTTAATGGTGCGGGGACTGCCCAGTCGTTCAAACTCGCCGTCCTGAATGACCCGGAGCAGCTTGCATTGCAGATCCAGCGGCATCTCGCCGATTTCGTCGAGGAATATGGTGCCGCCGTCGGCCAGCTCGAAGCGTCCGATCTGTCGATCGTCAGACCCGGTGAATGCACCCCGTTCCCGCCCGAAGAGCTCGCTTTCCACCAGAGTTGCCGGCAGTGTCGTGCAGTTAACCGTTATCAAAGGCCGGCCCTTGCGGGCACTACGGCTGTGGATTGCCCGTGCCACCACGCCCTTGCCGGTGCCGGTCTCGCCCAGGAGAAGGACGGTCGCGTTCATGGGCGCTACCTGCTCGACTTGGGAAAATACATGAGAGAGTGCATCGCTTTGACCTATGATTTCGCCGAAGTTGTACTGCCGGGCAACCTCCTGTTGCAGGTAGATATTCTCGGCCTGAAGCCGGTCTTTCAACAGCTTTATTTCCGCATATGCACCCAGGAGTGACTCTTCAGCCTTCTTGCGTTCCGCTATTTCCTGCGAGAGCTGTACATTCGTCTTCAGCAGTTCTCCCGTCCGTTCCTGCACGGTCTGTTCCAGCATCTTGCTGTAATTCTCAAGTTTTTTGTACAGCAACCGCACTTCCAGCATATTGTGGATACGCGTCGTGACCTCGACCAAATCAAACGGTTTGCTGATAAAATCTTTTGCGCCGGCTTGCAAGGCACGCACCTTGTGGTCCGGTTGGGCGGTGAGCACCAGGACCGGAAGATAGCTGCCGGTAGTGATTGTCTTGAGGCCTTCCATCACCTGGAATCCATCCATGCCCGGCATTTGCAGGTCGAGCAGGATCAGGTCATAGTGATTTTCGCGATGCAGCGCGCAGACTTCCTGTGGATTCATCGTTGAGGCGACGCATGTGTAGCCGGTTTCACCCAGCAACTGTTCAAGCAGACTGACATACGACTCCTGATCGTCAACGATCAGGATGCTGGCGTTAAGAATCTCGGTCTCGGTAAACATCATGTTTGATCCTTTTATTATCACCCCGTCAATTAAACATCATAACCCATGATGCAGGGGCGCTGCTAGCCGCGCCCCGATCGGGCGGAGCAAGCGCCGCCCCTGATATGATTAATTGCAGCCGTAATAATTTCGTTAACGTGCATATCCCGCTTATGCGTGCTTACCTGCCATGGCAGCTTCCGCTTTTGCAAATTTCAGCGCCACATCCAGCGTTTCCATGAACTCGTTGACCATGATTGGTTTGGTGAGATAACGGAAGAATCCTGCTGCCAGGCCTTTCTCGATATCGTGCGGCATTGCATTGGCACTGAGAGCAACTACCGGGATGTGCGCTGTTGCGGGGTCCTCGGCCAGGATTCTCATTGCTTCGATACCGCTGATGCCAGGCAGGTTGATGTCCATAAGAATGACATCCGGCATGGATGTGCGCGCAATCGCAACGCCGCTGATGCCATCCTTTGCGCTCAGAAAGTGGATATCGGGCTGTCGGGCAATCAGTTCCTCCACCAGCAACAGGTTCGCCGGGTTGTCCTCGACATAAAGCAGGGTGTACAACTGCGCATTGCCTCGAACGTGCGCCTCGTCGACGGCAAGGAGTTCGGTGGTGTGGGCGACGGTGTGCGGTTCAGCCGTCAGGTGCAGTTCAATCGAGAACACGCTGCCTTTCCCGACCGTGCTTTCCACGCCTATCGAGCCATTCATCAATTCGACCAGCCGTTTGCTTACCACCAGACCGATACCTGTTCCTTCTTCGGCGTTGGCCTCTTGTCCAAGACGATTGAACGGCTGGAAAAGCTGCGCAAGCTGTTCCGGAGCCAGTCCCGCTCCGCTGTCGCTGACGCTGATACGAATCGATTCCGGTGGGCTCGGGGCACATGTCACGGTAACCGTTCCGCCCGGCTTGTTGTATTTGATCGCATTGGAAAGAAGGTTGATGAGAACCTGCTTCACGCGTGTCCGGTCGGCATTGACAAAACGGGGTGTTTCCAAACGGGTAAAGGACACGCTGATGTCGTGCTTTTGAGCTTGGGGTCCAACCATGGTCTCGCATTCGTGCAGGACTTCATCCAGCGATACCGGTTCTACCGACAGCGAAAGCTTCCCGGACTCGATCAGTGTCAGGTCAAGGATTTCATTGATCAGATCCAGCAAGTACCAACCAGCCTTGAGTATCTGATCGATGCTTCGTTTCTGGGCGGGCGTCGGATGCGGTGAACCGGATTCCATGAGTTGGGCAAACCCGAGGATCGCGCCGAGCGGCGTGCGCAGCTCATGGCTCATGCTGGAAAGGAAATCCGATTTCGCTTGGTTGGCTTTTTCCGCCAAGAACCTGGCGTTTTCCAGCTCAGCGTTTTTATCCAGGAGTGCCTGGCCGAGTCGCGCCCTCTCTGCCTCGACCAGCTTGCGCGCGGTGTTGTCGGTGCCGATCAGCAGATAACCGATGATGGCGTCCTGCTCGTCGCGCAGGGCTGTTACCGACACAACTGCCGGGAAGCGGCTGCCGTCCTTACGGAAGTAGGTCAGTTCGTAGATGTCTTCGATGCCGCGCGAGGCCTTGAAGACCAAGGCCTCGAAGCCCGGCTTGATCGGGGTGTCGAGTTCGGAGCTCAACGCCTCGGCGCGTATGATCACTTCCTGCGGATCAGAAATATCTGCCGGCGTGATTTTGTTCATCACTTCGTCTGCCGTGTACCCCAGCATCCGCTCGGCGCCGACATTGAAGATCTGAATGACTCCATTCGCGTCTGTGGCGATACTCGAAAAGTTGGCGCTGTTGAAAATAGCGTTCTGTAGCGCTCCCGCCTTGAGCAGCGCCTCTTCCGCCTGTTTGCGCGCGGTAATGTCTTCCATGGCCAGGAGGATAATGTGCGAACCGATGTTTTTCCGGAAAATTTGCCGGGCGTTGAGCAGAATAATTTTACGGCCGATATCGGGGAAATCATGATCGACTTCATAGCCATTGAACACGGTATCATGGGGAAGGATGTCCTCAAAGAGCACCCGCAGTTTGGGTATGTCCCATTGCCGGTTACCGAGGTCGAAAATGAATTTGCCGATCGTTTCTTCCTGAATTGTTTTGAAGGTTTCGTAAAAACAGTGGTTGGCGGTAAGAATCTTCAGGTTGGAATCAAGCACCACAAGCGACTTATGCACGGTTTCCACAATATTTTCGGCATATTCCCTGGCATCCTGGATTTCCGTCTCCAGCATCTTGGCAACCGTGCCGTCAACGATCGAGGAAAGAATAGAAACATCCTTATTTTTGATATTGTCCACCATGGCGCTCTGAAGTTGGCCATGGATCACCGTGCCGTCTTTTTTCGTGAGTTTGATTTCACATTTATGCATGCCCCGGCTGTGCAAAACAGCTTCAAGGTGACGGGAAAAAATCCCTCTCCCAACTGCATCGGCAATAAAACCGGCAAAGGGTTTATCGGCCAACTGTTGCCTCTCTATTCCCAGCAACTGCGCACCGGTAAGATTTATCTCCCGTATTACCCCGGACGCATCAAAAGTGAAATAGGCGACAGGTGCAAAGTCATAGAGTTCGGCATACTTATTCCGGGATACCTCAAGCTCTTCCTTGGCTCGGAACAGCTCTTCGTTTTGCAGTTCCAACTCGATCTGTTGGGTCTCAAGTTCTTCCTGTGCCAAGCGAAATTCCGCATTCTGCACCTCTAACTCGATCCGGTAGACCTCAAGTTCGTTGGCGGGACTCTTCGTGGCTTTCTTGGCCCGGGGAGGAGCCAATTCATCCGTTTTTGCACACAACCGCTCTTCAGGCTTTCGGCGCAGTTCCGCTTCGGTTGTTAACCGGCTCTTGTTTTTCTCGACTCCCATTGTTTGATCCTCAAATTCCGGTTATTGTTCCATAGGTTCCGCGTGCTTAACCCCTCACGAACGTCTCTCGATATAAGAGAAGGCAGGGGGAGTTATGACAATTCACTTCGTGTCGCACGCCGGGCAGAATGCGCATGTGCTTGCTTGGACGGGTGTCTTTTGGGGAAGGTGTTGCAGCTTTTTGCCGTTTTTCACCGGATTGGATCGTTTTTTCATAGAGATGAGCATATCAGCATTCTCCAAATGAACCTAAGGTATTCGGAAGCGGAATGGAGCTATTCCGGAATTCCGGCTGAGTCCTGGAAAAGCAGGGGCCGGCAAGGGGGAAGAGCCCTCACTCTTTAACCTTTTGGCCCTATTTTATCGGTGTAGGTTGCTCCATGCCGGCCGGCATCGGTTTCGGCTGAACGCCCGGCGGAACCGGTTTTGGTTGTTCCATGCCCGCAGGCACTGGTTTTGGCTGACTCCCCGGCGGTATCGGTTTCGGTTGCTCCATGCCCGCCGGCATCGATTTCGGCTGATGGCCCAATGGCAACGGCAGCGGCTGGGTCATGCTCGGCGGCGTGGGGTCCGTTTGATCTCCCCCCAAATGCCCCTTGATTTCCTGCCGCCTCCCCGGTTTCACCGGTAGAGACTGATTCACGCTCTGCGCTGCGGGGTCCGTCTGATCTCCCCCTAAATGCCCCTTGATTTCCTGCTGCCTTCCCGCTAGCGGCGCGGCCTGCTCGCTGTCGGCTGTCGTGACCGCCCGCAACGTCGCGGATTTATCCTGGCGCGGCTTTTCCACCTCTTCCTTCAGATCCTGTAGAACCTTGGGATCGCGGCTGGTGTCATCCTCAGCCTTAACCGCTTTGCTGCGGTACCGGGAAGGTATCAGGTCGTGATTGTCGGTGAAACTGACCACCCCCTGGTCATCGGTCCATTTGTAGGTCCCGCCATCGGCCGCTGCCGCACTGCACAAGATCAGCAGCGGGAGTATCATGGCTCTTTTCATCGTATGTCTCCGCTCGTGTGTCTGTTGCCATCCGGAAGCGATGTTACCGTATATCGCGGTTAACGACGGCCGCCTTCATCTCCGCCGCGGTGTTCTTCATGGCGCTCGCCTTCTCCTCCCCCGCCACGGCCTCTTTCGCCGTCATACGGCCACCAGATACAACCGGACAGCGTCGAAACCGTCACAAGCAGGAGTGCCAATCTGGCCCAGATATGTTTTCTCATTTGCCACCTCTCATTTTAAAGTAGCTGAAATCTTTATTTAATTATTCCTTTTATGTAAGCGAGAAAGCCCCCAGCGTTGATGTTGGAGGCCGCCTCGTTTCACATCCCCGTGGTCCTGTTATTTATGGTGTTCTTTGACGGGTGCGTGCTGTTTCTGCTGGTCTGTGCAGCAAGGAGCCTTTTCTTTGCCGGTCCCTTTGCAGGGTTCTTTATCCGCAATGTTCTCTTTGCTGGAGGCATTCACCTTGTGTTGTTCTTTTGCGTGGTCCATTTTGTTTGTTCTCCCGATACGTCAAATTCCATCTTTCCATCTGGGAATCATATAGCAACGAACGAGCCAGATAAAACCTGCGGACGTTTCAAGCACAACATACTTATTTTACAGGTTAAGTTAGCAGGGAGCTCCTCCATGGCCTGGAAAAACCGCCACTGAAATCCGTCATGTTTAACATTTACGTCATATATGACGGATTTCGACGAGGAATAGGGAAGAGTTTGCCAATCCAGTGAAATCAGGGGGCTGACCGGAGATAAAGGCAGCGGACGCCTTCGGGGCGGGAAGCGTTGGCACACAAACCTGAGGTGGGGCAGACCTTGGCGACGGCGGAACGTCATGGACCCGCCACCGACTTCGAGGTGCTGAATTCCGGTGATACCCCGGTAATCTGACTGCTTGGCCGTTTTGTATGATCTTGGAATAGTTATATGAAACTATGCACATTCTCAGAGGTTTTTCACAACACACCTGTCATATTTAGTAGTTTTGTCAAATATGACAGATACGGCTGACAGTTTTCCTTCCCCATACGCTATCTTTTTCCACTCATTTCAATACAATCAAGCCGTTGCGCTCTGTAAATTTGCAAGTTTTCTTTGGCGCATTAGTTGCTAAGTAATTGTTGACAGATCAGTAGTGTGTTTTCTGTACAGGTTTGAGTTACTGACGTCTGGAATTTCTTTGCAGCGACGCTGGAAATATCGTTCTTTACCACAGGGAGATCGCCATGAATTCGCAACGCAGATCAAATCAAAGTAACTCGTTGGCGCCACATCGGATCACCGGGCAGAGGATGAAACCTGATCGGGTCGGACAATTTATGAGACAAGGTCTGCTCACTGCATTTCTCTGCATTGCGGGTGCAGTGCCGATCATGGCCGCACCGCTTCAACTGCCGGCGATTGTCGAGCCGGCCAGCCAGGAACATCATGTCGGCAAAATCGTATTTGTCGAACTGGTGACCCCGGACCTCGCCGCTGCCAAGAAGTTCTATGCGGGTCTGTTCGGCTGGACATTCCGCGACATTCAGGCTGGTGGAACAAAGTACGCCGAGGCATTGCTTGATGGCCGTCCGATCGCGGGACTGATTCACAAGGAGGTACCGGCGGGTGAACATCGGCAGCCGGTATGGCTGAGTTTCTTTGCCGTGGGGGATGTCGATGCAGCAAAAAAGGTTGCAGTGCAAAATGGCGCAAAAGTGCTGTTCGAACCGCATAACGTCCCCGGCCGCGGCCAGGAAGCTGTTTTTGCAGATCCGCAGGGAGCTGTTTTTGTGGTCCTCGATTCCAGTAGCGGCGATCCTCCCGACGTCCTGGCCACTCCCGGAGAATGGATTTGGAGCTCGCTCATCACGAGCGATCCGGACGCCGATGCTGCTTTCTACCAAAAAGTATTCAACTATGAGGTCTTTGAGTTGCCCGCCAATCCAGGCGTCCAGCATCTCTTGCTCGCATCCGGCGACTATGCCCGCGCAAGCGTGAATACACTGCCTGTTAACAGACCAAAGGCCCATCCCCATTGGCTCAATTACGTGCGCGTCGAAGATGCGGTCAAGATGTCGGCAAATGTCGTGGCACTCGGCGGCCGCGTGCTGGTTGAGCCGCAGGTCGATCGCCACGGCGGCAAGGTCGCGGTAGTCGCCGATCCCCTGGGGGCGCCTTTCGGACTGCTTGAATGGCCGGATACCGAGAGTAAGGAGGTGCCAAGTGAATAACATACTCTTACGCTGGTTAGTGCTCGCATTCGGAGTTGGGGCGCTGACGGTCCTCCTGGCAGGCTGCATTGTACCGGCCGGTGGATACGGATACGACGATGGTGTCGGCGTCGGCGTTGGCGTGGATTACTATGAACCCTACGGTGCCGTTTATGGTGGCTGGGGACCTGGCTACCATGTGGCGCCGTATCGCGGCGGTGACCATCGCGGGGCAGGTGGTGGCGGTTCGCATGCCTATAGATCCGCGCCAGCTTCCCACTCGATGCCGTCCCTTCCGTCGCATGGTGGTGCCGGTGGTGGCCGTGGCGGCGGTGGCGGACGGCGTTGAATTATTTGCCGACAGAATAACACGTTGATTATCCAAATAACGATCATCTAAAGAGGAAGACGAACATGCGTATTCTTAATTTTATCGCTTCGCTGGCACTCGTAACAGGGATCATGGCGGCTGCGCCGACCGCGTCCTATTCCGGTTTTGATATTTCTATCTCGTTTGATCTTTTCTCTCCGCCACCGGTTGCTGTAGCCCCACCGCCGATGCCTGTTTACGTCGTACCGCCGCCACCTATGGAAGGTTATATCTGGTCACCCGGTTATTGGCGCATGGGCGAATTTGACTATTTCTGGGTGCCGGGCACGTGGGTACAACCACCCGTCGTCGGTGTCTTGTGGACCCCCGGCTACTGGGGATGGACGAATGGTTCATTCACATGGCGTGAAGGCTATTGGGCTCCCCATGTTGGTTTCTATGGCGGTGTAAACTATGGTGGCGGCTATGGCGGTGCCGGCTTTGCCGGCGGCGGGTGGCAGGGAGGTGTTTATAACGTCAACCGTTCAGTGGTCAACGTTACGAATGTCACCAATGTAACAAACAACACTACAACCACCAGCTTTAATGGCGGGCCGGGCGGCACTTCTGTGACGCCGACAGCCACGGAACAGGCTGTCGCCAACGAGAAGCATATTGCGCCGACCAAAGAGCAGGTGACACATACGCAAGCGGCGAGCAAAAACCCGGCATTGTCGGCTTCGGCCAATCATGGCAAACCGGCCATTGCAGCGACAACCACTGCAGGTGATTTTAAGCATGGTATCGTAGCGGCCAAGCAGGCGGGTGCCCGTAACCCGGCTGCGGAACAGCATAACGCTGCCGTAAAAAAGAACCCCGCTCTCGCAAAGGGAGCCGTACTGCCCAAGCCTATCCAACAGCCTGCTGGCGCCAGTTCCAAGCCTCGTGAACCGGCTCAACCTCATGAAACCGGTCTGGCTCGTAAACCGGGTGTGCCCCCGGAGAAGCAGCCGTTCAACAAAGAAGATGCCGGCAAAGTCCCTAAAAAGCCTGTCGAGCAACCACGGGCCAAACAACTAAAACCGCAATCGCAGCCTAAACAACCGAAACCGCAACCGCAAAAAAAAGAACCAAAACCGCAACCGAAGGTTAAAGAACCAAAAGGAGAGTAAGCTCCCTCAACCAGATTCACCACCGCTTTCATCCTGATTGACCCGAAGAGCGATGATGCCGCGCCATACATCAAGGCGCAGAAAGCCCATTTCATGAAACCCCTCACCGAATGGCTTCAGAAAGCTACCGGCATCCCATCTGAATTATACAGCAGGCTGATCACTACCCTAATGTGCATCTTAGTGCTTTGGTTCTTTCGCTGGCTCATTTTAAAACGGGTGTGGAAACGCACTGAGAATTCGCTTACCAGATATCAATGGCGCAAAATATCAAATTATGTCGCATTTACTTTCGCCTTCATACTGATTGGCAGGGTCTGGCTGGAGGAATTCCACACGGTGACGACATTTCTGGGGATTGTGTCGGCCGGCCTTGCAATCGCCATGAAAGATCCGCTGGTTAACGTGGCAGGGTGGTTTTTCATCCTCTGGCGGCGTCCATTCGACGTGGGGGACCGCATTCAGATCGGAGATCATACGGGGGACGTGATCGACATGAGTGTTTTTCAATTCACTATGATGGAGATCGGCAACTGGGTCCATGCGGACCAGAGCACCGGGAGAATCGTGCACGTACCCAACGGCAAGGTTTTTGTCGATCCGCAGACAATCTACACGCAAGGATGGTTCGATTACATCTGGAACGAAATTCCAGTCCTCATAACGTTTGAAAGCAATTGGAAAAAAGCCAAGGAAATTCTGCAACAAATCGCGACCACCACTTTTGGACATCTCATACCCATTGCAGAACGTAAATTGAAAGAATCGCAGCATGAATTTATCATCCACGCCCCCAAGTTGGAACCGATTGTCTTTACATCCGTGGAGGCGAGCGGAGTTCTCTTGACCCTGCGCCATCTTTGCGAACCCCGCCGGAGGCGTGAAAGCACCCAGGAAATCTGGGAGGCGATACTGGAAGGATTTGTCGGGTGTGCAGATATAGATTTTGCCTATCCGACCTCGAGCACCGTTACAATTGCCGCGAAAGGGAAAATAGTCACAGGCCTCGCCGCAAATCCAGGCGAAGCCGTATAAGCTGCAAAAAACGTATCAAGACTTGTATGTGGACTTTACCAATTAGCGATCTGTCATATATGGCAGTTACGCTAAATATGGTGGATGCCGCTGATGGTTTTCCCCGTTGATCCCCAAAGCTCTCTTCTGTTTTTACCTATGTAATCGGATACTTGAAACTTCAAAATGCGCAGATTTTCTCTGGCGCGCTAGTTGCTTTGTATCTCTCAAGTGACAATGTGCAGAACACTATCATTGCCACATGGCGGTAACGCAAAGCAATCAAAGCGGCATAAGCGCGATGAAAACCGGCTCATGCAGCTTGCGGGGCAAAGTGGAACAGCCTCCGTACAACGACAATGATCCACAAATCGAAAGGAGAAAGCATCATGGCAACATCGCATCGCATTTTGAAATTGCTGGTCTGCTCCATGCTGGCGGCCGCACCGCTGTCCGCATTCACGGCGTACGCAGCTACGGACAAAAGCGAAACCACTGGCCAGTATGTCGATGACTCCGTCATCACCACCAAGGTAAAAGCCGCAATCTTTGACGAAAAAACGCTGAAAACGCTGCAGATCAATGTCAAGACGTACCAAGGGGTGGTCCAGTTGAGCGGTTTTGTCGATTCGGCCCAGAGTGTTAGAAAGGCAGGAGAGGTTGCCGGCAACGTCGAGGGTGTCAAAGAGGTGAAAAACGACCTGCTGGTAAAATAGCGTCATACTATCAAGCGAATGTAACCAGCGCCTTCGGATTTTATTTGCCGGATGGGGGGTGCATTTTCGCTGCTCGGAAGTTGAACAATGTGGTTTACAGCCTCTTGGCGCTGACAAGCGCTGAAGATAACAACAATTATTAGGAGACAAATCATGAAACGAAAGATTTATCAAGCTGCTTTTCCTGCGACGCTCATCATTGTGATGGCGGCGTTTCTGTCCGCAATTTTCTTTGCCGATGCAAATCCTTCTTTTGCCTCGGACAAGAAGAAACCGTCGGCAACTGCTGAAACCTCTGCTGTCGGCCAAACGGAATCACGCATCAAACAGCTTCATGGCGCGCTGAAAATCACCGATACCCAGGAAGAATTGTGGAAAAACCTTACCCAGGTAATGCGGGAAAACGCGAAGGACATGGATGCGCTTACCAAGGACAGTGCTGAAAAAATCAGGACCATGAACGCTGTCGAGTATTTTAAATTCCACAGTCAAATTACCGAAGCCCAATTGAGCCAACAGAGAAAGTTCATCCCCCCCTTCGAGGCGCTCTATGCCGGTATGTCGGATGAACAGAAAAAGATTACCGATACAATATTCCGGACGGGGAAACATGGGAAACACCGAATTAAATAATCCATATCAATGATACTTCCAAAGATTGACGCCAATAAGGCGATTGAAATCGATCCAAGCATGGAGCGACGTTATGAAAACATCAAGTACGTGGAATTTCAGACCTATTGTGGGCAAGATGATTATGGGGCTTGTAGTGGCCGCAATGATCGGCAGTGTAAACGTGGTGCCGTCCTTCGGCGGAGAAAGTCATAGCCGCGAGGGAAGACAAGCCGGCGGTCGCAACGAGCAAAGAGGGCGTGGGCATGACCGCAACCGCTATGATCACGGCAGGCGTGAGTATCGCTCGTATGGCTACCGGGAACGGGGTTATGTCTCGCCACCGGTCATCTATGCACCGCCTCCGCCGATAGGCGTCGGCATCTTTTTACCATCGATCATTATTCGCCCCTGAGGGTAGGCTTCGCTCCGGCTGCCCTGCCTTACCTAGTTTTCATCCGGAAACGGCCCTTTTCCGCCATGGCAGCGTCAATCTTCGGGCTTGCTTGTGCGGCGTACCGATGTACGCCTCCGCGCAATCCCTTGATTTCCTGGCCATGACGAAAAATTGCTCGTTTCCACACTGAAAACAACTAGTTTCTCATCCGGAGTTTCCGGATGGAAACTAACTAAAAACTATTAAAACAACAACCCAAGGAGAACATTCAATGAAAACGATTTTTTCAGTAACCATCCTGCTGGCAGTAGTGGCTATGTTGGCAATCAGTATTCCTGTCAGCGCAGCTGACACGGATAGCCGCATCGAATCATCCGCCAAGCAGTCGTATGTATTCAAGACATACCTTCAGGGTGACGACATTAAAATCAAGTCCGTGGACGGAGTTGTCACCTTAACGGGGAAAGTGCTCGAAGAATCTCATAAAGCATTGGCCCAGGAAACCGTTGCGAACCTCCCTGGAGTCAAGAGTGTGGACAACCTGCTGGAAATCAAAGGTGAGACACCCGCCAAAAACTCCGATGCATGGCTAACCACGAAAGTGAAAATGACCCTTTTATTCCATAGCAGCGTGAGCGCCGGCGCAACCGAGGTTGACGTACATGACGGCATCGTGACCTTGAACGGTAATACTTCCAGCCCGGCACAGAGGGAATTGACGTCTGAATACGCCAGAGATGTTGACGGTGTTAAAGGCGTTGTCAATGAGATGATTGTAAAAAGCAATTCAAAGAAGACTCGAACAGAAGGCAGAAAGATTGACGATGCTTCCATCACCGCCCTGGTTAAGATGACGTTGCTCTATCATCGCTCAACCAGCGCCATCAATACCAAAGTCGAAACGAATCGTGGCGTAGTCAAATTGATTGGCAAGGCAAAGAATACCGGCGAAATAAGCCTGGCCACCAAATACGCCAGTGACGTAAAAGGCGTCAAGAGTGTAACTAACCGGATGACCATTGAATAATCAGGGTTAAAGGCCCGTGAAACCGTATAAACAATGTTGGGTTGATGAGCGTGATGAGAAATGAGTCTACGCGTTTAGCAATATCGTTTTACAATTCAAATATTTCACGAAGCGTTACACGAAAGGACTGCTATGCTAAACAAAGCTAAAACCTTAAAGGGTTATGCCTTGGACAGCCTTGATGGGGAAATAGGAAAGGTCAAGGAATTCTATTTCGATGACTATCACTGGACGATTCGCTATTTGGTCGCCGATACGGGTAACTGGTTTTCGGACAGGCAGGTTCTGATTTCTCCGTATGCCCTGGCTGAGGTGAACAAAGAGAAGCAAAACATCGCCGTCAATTTAACCAAAAAACAGATTGAAGATAGTCCGCCTCTGGATAGTGACAAGCCTGTTTCGCGGCATTTCGAGGAGGCCTACTACGGGTATTATGGGTGGCCAATGTATTGGGATGGTCCATACATGTGGGGGGGAAATCCCGACATAGTGCGTGATGGTAAATACTCTCGGGAAATCATGCAAGCTGAGGATACGTGGGATTTACATCTGCGCAGCACCAACGAAGTAGGCAGCTATAACATTCAAGCCTCGGACGGCGAGATCGGCCACGTCGATGATTTTATCATTGATGACGAGACATGGGCAATTCGTTATCTGGTCATCGATACTCATAACTGGTGGCCCGGGAAAAAAGTTCTGGTTTCACCGCAGTGGATCGAGCGAGTCAGCTGGAGCGATTCAAAGGTCTTTGTAAGTCTTTCCCGTGAGTCTATTAAAAATTCACCGGAATACCTGGAGGGGGATCTGATAACTCGCGATTACGAAACCTGGCTTTATGGACATTACAAGCGCCAGGCATATTGGCGATGAGCCTGTCGCAAGGTAGTACGCGCGTGGTGCGGAAATAGGAAAGAAAATGCCGGAGAGAGGCTTCCAGGCCCTCCTTGCCTCCCCCGGCACTGGGACCAATCATGTCCGTTGAGTTCAAAAACAAGTTTGCGATTCCTCTCCACCGATTTCATACTGTAACCCCAAGCTAGCACGAGGATAAACGGGAGAAACCATGAAACGTATTGCCGTATTGACCAGCGGAGGTGACGCCCCCGGCATGAACGCCGCCATACGGGCTGTCGTTCGTACCGGTCTCGCCAAAGGTTGGGATGTGCTTGGCGTCAGACACGGTTACGCCGGCCTGATCTCCGGCGATATTTTTCCCCTGGGGGCGCGGGATGTGGGCGGCATTATCCAGCGAGGCGGGACCATACTTGGAAGTGCCCGCTGCCTGGAGTTCCAGACTGAGGAGGGGAGACAGACTGCTCTGTCCCAACTGTATCGACATGAGATCGAAGCATTGGTCGTTATCGGAGGCAACGGTTCCCAGACAGGAGCTCACGCGCTGTCCCAGTTAGGCTTTCCCGTGGTTGGCGTAGCCTCGACCATCGATAACGACCTGTATGGATCAGATATCACCATCGGCGTGGACACGGCTCTGAACGTCTCGCTGGAAGCGATTGACCGGTTGAAGGTCACGGCCTCATCCCACCATCGTGCGTTCCTCGTCGAGGTAATGGGTCACGAATGTGGCTATTTGGCCCTTATGGCCGCCATTGCCGGTGGGGCCGAGGCGGTGATCATTCCCGAGGAAGAGACCGACCCGGAAGCCGTGGCCACAGAACTGCGTGCGGCTTACGACAATGGCAAGGCTCATGCCATCGTGGTGGTTGCCGAAGGCGCCCGGTACAATGCCGAAGGAATGGCGCAGCACTTTAAAACGCATCGGGATCGGTTGGGCTTCGAGCTGCGGGTGACCAGGCTGGGACACGTACAGCGGGGAGGCGCGCCAGGTTCGTTTGACCGTCTGCTGGGCACCAACCTCGGTGCAGCGGCAACGGATCAACTTGCTATCGGCGAGCATGGGGTGCTGGTTGGGCTGCTCAAGGGCCAGATTGCAACCACTCTGCTTGCCGAAGTCGTAGCCAACAGGAAGTCTCTGGATCTGCGCCCGTTGCGACTGGCGAGGATATTGGCAAAATAGAACGGCAAATTGGACAGAAAACCCCATTTGTGGGACCAAAAGATGGTGCCATCTGTGGTCAAAAAGCTGCCAACAATGCCAATCTAACCTCGCAATACTGTTTCAGCCGGCGCTTTGACTGCGCTCCATTTTTCCAGGCTACTGTATCCAGCAGCTCATCAACGAGCATAGCTCCACAACCCCGCAGATGCTGTTTTTCCGGGCCAAGGACGAGGAATAATGAATTTGGATAAGGAGCCAACCACATGGAATACTTCAGAAACATTCTCGTTATCAGCAGGATGATCCCGTACAGCCGGGAAGCCATCAAGGTCGGCATTTCTTTTGCCCGTAAGTTCGATGCCAAACTCCTGGTCCTGCACCTTGTCTCCAATCCTGTCGATTTACTGGCATTGAACGCACCAGGTTTGTTTCCCGATGAGCAGTACAAGAATTACATGAACAGTTGCCAGGAAGCGAAAGAGCAGTTGGATAAGGTCATCAAGCAAGAGGTGCGGGATGGGCTCCCCATTAGGGAGTTGATCAGTGATCGTACTCCGGTGGAGGAGGTAGTGAAAGTGGTCAAAAAAGAAAAAATAGACCTGATTCTCTTGAGCGCCCATGAGGAGGGACGCATTGAACATGCCCTCTTTGGGGGAGAGAACGATGCCATACTCCGCAAGATGCCCTGTTCGATCTTGTTGGTGAGAAAATAATAGACATGGTCACGGAGGTGGTCTGCCGGTTGGTTTTTGATCAATGTTTTCCGGCACGGTTCACGCGCCCTGCCGGATCCTGGCGGTAGTAGGCGCTGAGGACGCAGTAGAGGTCGGGAGCATGCTCCTGGAGGGCGAGGGGGCGGTCGAAGAACTCCTCGGTAGCCACGGCAAAAAACTCGGCCTCGTTTTTCGTGCCGTAGGAGTCGAGAAAGGTTCGGTGCCCCTTCTCGGCGAGGCCGCGCAACCGCAGAAATTCACGGGAGCACACGGCTACCCATTCGGCGAACTGGCCGCGATCATCGAAGAGCGGGGTGCCGTCGGCGGTCCCATCGAGCTGGTCAAGCTTGTGGGCGAACTCATGGTAGACCACGTTATGACCCTGCTCGGGGTGTCGCGCGTCATGCAAGACAGCGTCCCACACCAAGATCACCGGTCCTTGGGCGAAGGACTGGCCCAGGATAGGTACAGAGGCATCCACCGGGCTTCCCACACGCTCGAAGACGCCTGGCTGGTATTCGGGGGTCACGATGGTGGAGGGGTAGACGAGGATCGACTCAACGTTGCGATAATAGTCATGGGGGAGTCCCAGTTGCAGCAGACAGGCCTGGGCTGCGATGGTGACGCGGATTTCGTCGGTGAGGTCGAGGCCGCCGCACCCCTCCCACTGTTTCTCCTCCAGGAAGACCTGCATTGTCGCACACAGCTCGGTGCGCTCGGCGTCGTCGAGCATGCTGTAGTGAGCCACGTTCGCGCGCACGAAGGAGTCCCACTCGGGGGGGAACGGGCGCTTCCGCACCTCGTCGCGGTGATGGTCGCGGATCCAGTGGAACATGGTATACAGCCTCCTTTATGGGGAGTTTAACACACTCCCGCAGCAATGAGCACAAGCAAAACATCGACGAGTGTTCAAGACATGCCGGGATTCCGGAACTGAAAAAGGAGCAACCCCGAATGAATGCGCAAGAGCTTATAGACACGGCCAAGACCCTGGTTGCCAACGATAAGGGCCTGCTGGCGATGGACGAAAGTAATCCAACCTGCAACAAACGATTTGCAAAGTTGGGGATTCCCCAGACCGAAGAGGCCCGGCGCGCCTATCGGGAATTGATCGTAACTACGCAGGGTCTCGGTGAGAGCATTAGTGGCGCGATCCTCTGCGACGAGACGATCCGCCAGCAAGTTTTGTATCATCGAGCCTGTTGCAACCGGGCTGCGCGCCGTGGCGAATACATTGCGACGATGGAAAGAGCATCATCTTGAAGTAAGGAGTTTTTTCATGCCGATCCGCTATATTGACCAGGTCAAGGTTCCTTGGCCCCTTCTTCCCGAGGTGTTGTTTCGGCCGATACAAGCTCTACGGTCACAGCTCCGAACGGGGTGGCCGTCTCAACCCTCACCGGCACCTTGTTTTCATCGTTGGTAAGCCAGATCAGCATATCCCCTGTTCTCCTGAAAATCCCTTTCTGCTTGACGTGACGCAACAGCAGGCTGTCCACCTTCTTGAGATTGCGAAGCCGTATCTCCTCTTGGCGTACAATTTCAACCGGTACCGGTGCATAGGTATCGCCGTCGTAAATATGCAGCATTTCCGTTGTGCCGACCTGTAGCGACCTGTTCCTGAGGTAATAGAAAGAGGACAGGGTATCGAGCACGTCACTGGTTGGTACGGTTTCATTGGAGTACCGGTTCCGCATGCGGTCGATCCAGAACACGCGCTTGTCCCTCAGAAAGATGGTAAAGCCGATGTCGCTCCTGAAAGTGCCTTCCTGCTGCCGGATCTTGGTAATGATGAAGTTGCCGCCGAGGTGTCTGGTCTCCATGAAATCATCGACAGGGTATATGCTTGACAGGACGGTATTTGTCCTGGTCCTCAAGGTTATCCGGACCTCGTTGCTTTCGTTTTTTGCTTCGAGTTCCACGCTTCCCACCGGGACGCCCAACAGGGTGATCAGATAGGAGAGTTTTTCACTTTTTGATGACAGAAACTCGCCGGCGGTTCTCAGGGGAGGGGGGATTACAAGCGCCGACGCATTGTGCCGCGAGACGATGGGTTGCGATGCCGGCGCCGGTTTGCTGGCGCGGGTAGCGCCGTCAGCCTCTTCCTTGTCGATTACAACAGGCTCAACACGTTGCGGCTTAACTTGGCCTTCTTCCACTGCCGGCGGCGTTTCGGCCTCCTCGCCCGGCGCCTGGGCATGATTCCCGGCATCAGGCACATCTTCCCCAACGTTGTCCGTATGGCTGGTCTTTTGATCGTTGGAGCCCGCGGCCGGTGCGGCGTCATCACGCGGCTGTACCACGTCTACCATGACGGCCTGCAGCGGGTTGACCGGTGCTGCAAAATCGTAGTTCCCAAACCTTCCCTGCGACATAAGTACCAGCAGGTGCGCCAGGACAGAAAACCCTAAATAGACAGCAAATGTTCGGATTTTATCAAATTGTGTGTTCATACGTCATGTAAACCTGAATTCACTATAAAGATTTGGCCGACGCGCGATGCGCGCCGGCCAATGTTCTGCCTTGACGGGCGGGAGAGGGCTAAACTGCCCCTCTCCCGTACAGAATTTGGTTAGTACACCAGCGGCCTCTGAATGACCCTGGTCGGTGAAGTCGGGCCGGTAGTGGTTGAGCCCTGGTGATGGTTGCAGGAACCCCAGCCGGATGCGGTGTTGTTCTGACCGTATCTGCCGGTGAGGGTGGAGGTGTAGTCGGAAACGCCCCACGCGGAATCGCTGCCGCCATTGTTCAGGATGGCAGCAGCGCCGCCAGCCGCTGTGGTTTGCGGGTTAGTGGTATTCCACAGGTGCGTAGCGTCGGTGGTCTGGCTCAGGTTGTAGCAACCCTCACGGTGCGGTTTGCTCATGGTCTGGGCTTCCCACTTGTCGGCGGTAGCGCCGCCGTTGTACCTGTTGCTTTCGCCGCCCATGAAGCGGTAAGAGGGTTTGTGTGTGGCGTTGATCAGGAAAGCAGATTTATTAGCGTCGTTCGGCGCCTTGGTGGAACCGGCAACGTCAAGGCCGTTGGTGCTGTAGCTCATGAATGTTCCCGTAGCACCGTGGATACCGCCGAAATTCTGCTGACCCGAGTTGTGGCAATGCGCACAGGACATGCCAAAGATGTTGCCGATGGCCGGAGATGCTGACCCGTTCACGAGTACGCCATAGCGAGCCGTACCTTTTTTGCCGTAACCGGAGTATGCGTTGCCGTTGCACGGGCCAATACCGCCGCCGTGGCCAAAATCGCCGCGTACAGCGTTGGTGCCTAATACTACGTTACTATTTGCTACAGCGCTGTTGTCGCCATAATAATATTGCGTGTGGCAGAGGAAGCAGACGTAGGTGCCGTTGACCGCGGCGCTTGCGCCACTCCCAGCACCTGTCGAACTCTGGATTTGGAGGCTGTCGGAGCCGTCGGAGGTCCGCAGCATGTATTCGTTCTGGGAGCCATGGGCACCGATAGCGACCGTGGTGGGCACGACGCTATAATTGTTCGGCGAGGTGGCTGTTGCCGCGCCACCCCACGTTATGGCATTTGCCGAGCCTGGTTTCCACTGGCCGACGGAGTGGCAGTCGCCGCAGTGGAGGCTGGAGTCGTCACCCAGGGTCTGGCCGTTCAGTGTCGTGTAGTTGGCGACAAACAAGCCTGAGTCGTAGATGGTGGTGCGGCTTCCGGGATACAGGGGACCGGTGCCGGAAGCGGGAGCGCTGCTCACGGAGTAGGTGCCGAACACTTGATAGGCAAACAGAACAAAGGTTGATGGTTGCCCAGGTACGTTATAATTAGTCGTAGTACCATGACTGGTAATGCTATACGGCTGACCGCCATTCCCGAGGTGAATGTCGGTTCCTAAAGCCGCGCCCGAGTACTTGGTAAAGAGAGCCGCATTTCTAACTACCCTTCCGTTGGGATCTGCCGCATTCCTGGTCCTGCCGGAGTACTTCTGGCCGCGGACCGCATGGTGTGAAGGATTTGCGGGATTCATCTGATCGTAAACGTTTACGACCGCCGGACGTACTTTCTGGTCATACGCATTCGTTAGCTGGTCGCCGAAGGGGTTCTTCGGAGACAGTGCCAAGGCGCTGGGGATGGCGGTCATGCCATGGAGCGCGGAGCTCATGTTGGCGTATGCGGTGACTGCGCCGGAATTGTTGTGGCAGGACATGCAGAACTGGTCCATAACGGCGTGATTTGGATTAGCGGGATCCCATAAGAATTCGGAACTGCCATCCGGACCGGTTGTGTGCTGTACTGAACTCTCGGGATAGGTGAGGTTGGAATTGCCGTCACGCAGATGGATCTTGCCGTCCGCCATGTGGTAGGCCGGGTCGATGACGACCGTACGGCCGGCTGCCGCTTTACCTTCCAAATGGCAGGCAAGGCATTGGGCGTTCTGGGGATCTGCGCCTACACCGTTGTAGATGTGGTGAGAGCGGTAGCCCATCACGTTGTTACGGGTAGAGGCGTCGAATTCGCCGTTGGCACCGGTAATAGCGCGCACGCCGCTGTTGTCATTGACCAGGCTCGGCCCATGCTGCAAGGCACCTATACTATGACAGCCGACACAGTCGTTTTCTTTGCGATTAGTGGTTGCGGACAGCACCTGGGCAGCGTGGATACCGACGGCGGTAGTGCCGGTGCCGTTGGGGCCGTTGCCGCCGCCGGTGGTTGCGAGGGAGTGGCAGGGGGCGCATTTGCCGTTAAAGTCCAAGCCTGATACGGCCGCCACGGGAATCTTAGTGGGGTCGTGGCATTTCGCGCACTGGCTGCTGGCCAACGGGTCGGGAAACGGAATCGGGCCGACACCGTTGTGCTGGGCACCGCCGCCGTGACATCCCTGGCAACCGCCCGCATCCGGGTTAAGTCCGGGGTTATGTGCCGTCGAGGTGAGATATTCCGGGACAAGCAGGGTGGCTGATACGGGATCATACGAGGTTGCATGGCACACCAGACACGTGTTTTCGTCAACTAACGCGACACCCCCGGTTGTCCCTTCTTTGCTGGACGAGCCGCAGCCGTTTAACAGAGCGGCGCAAGAGAATGCGCACAACAGCATCGCGATACGTAACTTCTTAATCTTCATAGTTTCCTCCTTCTTTAGATAAGTACTCTTCAAAAGGTTCCCGGTTGGTGACATTGCAGGCATACCTTGCTGTTGCTCCTGTCCTTGTAGTTGCCGGCCTTGAACCCCCGCGGATGCGGATTCACCCCGCCGCCTGACGATGTTGCGCTGTGGCAGGATTTACACACGGAGCCGTCTTCATGGCAGGTCTGGCAGGCTTGCAGGTTCTTACGCACCTCAGAGCTATGCGCCGCTCCCCAGCCGGCTGCCAGTTGATTGTTGTGCGACTTGAAGCCAAGAGACTTCAGGCCCGTTTGGGGAAGTTTGCCGTGGCAGGCGCTGCAGTACTTCTCGTCATGGCAGCGGTAGCATTGCTGCTGGTTATCCTGCGCCTTGATCGCGTGGATCTGCAGCCAGCCGCTGCGGTGGCTTTTCGGCTGGTAATCGCGGCGCGCATTACTCTGGGTCAGGTCATCGCCCGTGCCGCCCCCTTGGTGACAGTCAAGGCACCAGGCCTGGGTATGGCACTGGCTGCAATTGTTGCCCGCCTTGCTGGCCAGGACCCGGTGGCCGCGCACAAAATCGGCGTCGTGGTTGAGGGCAACGCCTTCTGCTTTATGGCAGTCGTTGCAATCCTTGATCGCCGTATGGGCGTACTCCGCATGGGACATCTTCTTGTCGGCGTAGGACCGTTGCTGCATGCAGACCAGGCCAAGGCCGAGAAGTGCTGGGATCAATACAAATCGCTTCACGTATGTGTCCCTCCTTTCTAAAAGTCGTAGTTGAAGACGACCCGGCCTTGCCAGTCGCTTTTGTACTGTGCATTGTCGTTGTCTTCAACCCGGACGGACGCCGATGTATTCTTGGTAAGCTTGTACTTGCCTCCCAGCCAGTATTTGCGCGCGGTTTCATTACCGCTAGTTCTGTCGAACGCATACACGTCGTACTGGATTCCGGCAGCAACTTCCAGCGGTTTGATCGGCGTGAAGGTGGCATCGATGCTGCCGCCGCTCAGATTGCCGCCATAACCGTTGTTGCGATCAAAGTTCAGATTCACCAGGAGATTTTCAATCGGGCGAATTCGGCAGCCGATCTCCAGGACGTCCGAGGCATCATTGCCTTCACCGTAGAATTGCCTGGTGTAGCCGGCATTGACCGACAGCATGTCGTTAATGGCGTAGTCGGCCCGGATAAGGGCTTCCTGATAACGATCAACGGCAAATATCGAATAGATTGAGGTCGAGTCGAAGGTCGGGTAGCTCTGGTACCATTCCGCGGTCAGGATAAGGTCTGCCATGGGGAAGTACTTGACGCCAGTCAACAACTCGGTGAATGTTTCGCTCGGCAGGTCGAACCGGGTGTTGGCGTAGATTTTGAACGAGTCGAAGTACTGCTTGAAGGTGCCGCCGATCTGATCGCGGGCAAGTCCGTCATTGTCGAGCTTCATGAAATAGCTGACTTCCGCATCGGTATTTTTGATTCCGGTCAGATACGCGGCTACGCCAAAGGCGAAGGCCCGTGTTTGGCTGGCCTCTCCGTCCAGGCCAAAGATGACGTTGCGGCCGCCCATGACCGAGAAGGCGATCGGACCAACATTCTTCAGATCGATCTTGCCGCCGTCGATCAGGGCCGAACCGGCCGCATAATTGACGAACTGGCGGCCGAGCCGCAGATCAACCTTGTCGTACAGGTTGCTGTAGTCACCGTACAGGTAATAGAGCCGGCCATTGTCACCAGAGCCGTTACGGACATCCTCGGTGACGCGGCCATAGCCCTGGAAAGAAAGCTTGCCTTCCGTGTCGATTTTGGTAATCGACAGATTGAGATACTCTCCAAATTCAGCCTGCTTGTTGCCGGTAAAAATGTCGGTAAACCAGCCATACTGGGTGGAGCTTCTGCCGTTGATCTCCGCCGACCAGGCAACAGTCGATGCCAATACAACCGTTACGCCGGCCAACAGGCAGAAAAATCTTTTACATGTCATCAGAAACCTCCTTTCCATGTAATCTCACGACTCTAAAGCCAACCATTAGTTCGCGTCTCTTCACCACCTTTCTCTCTTTTGGAATAGGGCCAATCAAAAAAAACCGAACTGTACAAAGAATGCATATTCTTTTGCAACTCGGCCATCTTTACCCCCTGGCACTGAAGATCCGGGGTTTTCCATCACCTTCTCGCGAAGGGTCAGACATTATCGGGATGTTTGAATTGTTAATAATAGAGTATACGATATCATAGATATAGAGCTGCGCAACTGTTAAAATATTTTTACTTACGTTCTGCGCCGAATCGAAAAACCGCTTAGCTGAACTACCCCTTGGTACGTAGTGACAGTTATTTGCAACTTTTCAGCCCTGGTTCGCGAAAAAGTGCGGTTTTATGTTGGTTGTGAAGGCAGCGTCATCAACATACCGGCTGGCCGCAGACACGCAATCTGTCACGAGAGCCATGAAATCGGCCTTTATGAGCAGTTGAAAAGCAGGAAACTTTCGTCAGGCCAGATACCATTTCGTCGATACATCGCACACAACGTGCCAGATGATATCTGCGGACACTATAAGAGTTAAATTGCTTATTTTACCGGTTAAATTGAATGGTCTGCGTGCAAAATGGCGGGGAAGTTGTCAGAACAAGCCGTCAAATATGATATAACCGCCATATGTGGAGGCCCATAATGTGGGCAACTAGTTGCCACCCGAAAACTTCGGATGAGAAACAAATGAACAGTCAGAGGCAAGGTGTATCGACACCGCTGCAAGAGATGATATGGCATTGCTTCAGCCATAGTTGCCAACCGGCAGGAACATCCATAGCGCGCTCAATAATGTGGAAGAAAAATAAAATAAACAATCGAGAGGCTGATTTTATGGGAAAAATTGCTGCGAATACGCTTGTATTTTCAAAAGGTCTGTCGTATAGCAACACATCGGTTTAAAAGGAGACTTTTGTTGATGGTGCACATTCACCGGGAGATTCACAGGGCAGGCCAAACCGGCTGGCTTCGAGCCGCTGTGCTTGGTGCGAATGATGGAACCCTTTCGGTAGCAAGCCTTGTTGCTGGCGTAGCTGCTGCAGGTGCGCCCCATGGCAGTATTCTGTTAACGGCTGTGGCAGGAATGGTGTCGGGCGCCATGGCTATGGCCGCTGGCGAGTATGTGTCGGTCCAGTCGCAAGCCGACACCGAAGCGGCAGATATCGAAACGGAAAAAGGCGAACTGGAAAATGATCCGGAGAGTGAATTGGCCGAACTGACCGCAATTTATATGAGACGGGGGCTCGATCAACCGTTGGCGCAGCGCGTAGCAGAGAGCCTTATGTCGCATGATGCTCTTGGAACACATGCCCGTGACGAACTCGGTATTACGGAGACGTTGCGGGCACGGCCGGTCCAGGCAGCACTTTCCTCCGCACTTTCTTTTGTTGCGGGTGCGATTGTTCCGATTGCAGCAACGTTGCTGGCGCCTTCATCCCGGGTCGCTGAAGTCTCATCCGCGGCAGCACTTGTAACGTTAGTTATTCTTGGGGGAACCGCGGCATACGCTGGTGGCGCATCTGTAGCCAGGGGCGCCCTGCGTGTCGCCTTCTGGGGAGCGCTTGCAATGGGGCTCACGGCGGGCGTCGGCAAACTCTTCGGCGCCATTGTATAGGTGACGAAGCCCAACGGTTTCAGCCGACCTCACCGTTAAGCTCGCTCATCCTGATAGTCAACATGAACGGAGCCATGAAAGCAAAAGTTCAAAGAATTCCCTCCCCCCTTGCGGATGTCGGGTTAAGGAGGGGGGAGTTTGCCGTGAAATCTGCTTTTATAACTCAAGGTTACACGTGAAATGGTAACCACCAATGCCGTCCGTCATATATGACAGTTGTGTTGGATATGATGGATATTCTCTTTCCTCCCCTTTTCTCTCTCGCAGTTTCTTACGTGCAATCAATTACTTCAATCCCGTTGGACTCATGTCGTTTTTGGCTCGCTAGTTGCTAAATCATAATTGATGATGGTCTTTAGCAGGTTGTTGAAAAACGCAGGTTGTTCAAAAATAGTCAGATCGTCGCACCCGCAGAAGGCCCTAAGGAGGCGTAGCAGCGCTACGCCGCACGAAAGGGCTTTCGAGGATAGCGGCGAGATGGCTGTTTTTCAACAACCTCTTAGAAGGGAGGCAAATGTCTCGTGACCAAGTCAGACACAACTATCGAAAACCAACTTCGCTTCACCAACAACGAATTGGTTAACCGAATCACGCTATTGAAAGATACATTGCTGCTAAAGGATCGGACCGTGGAGGTTCTGCAAGATTCCGAGAAGCGCTACCGGCGACTCTTTGAATCAGCGAGGGACGGCATCCTGATTCTCGATGCCGATACGGGCAAGGTCGTTGATGTCAACCCATTCCTGTTGGAGTTGCTCGGATATTCTTACGACGCGCTCTACGGGCAATATATCTGGGAACTCGGGGTATTCAAGGACATTGCAGCTTCCAAGGATGCCTTCAAGACCCTGCAAGACACCGAATACATTCGCTACGAGGACTTGCCGCTGGAAACCCACGATGGAAAACCCATAGCGGTGGAGTTTGTCAGCAATGTTTACCTTGTGGACCGTTGTAAAGTAATCCAGTGCAACATCCGTGACATCACGGCACGCAAGCAGGCCGATGCCGAACGCAAGCGGCTGATGGCAGCCATTGAGCAGGTCGGAGAGGCCATTGTCGTCACCGATGCCCAAGGGAGCATTCAGTTCGTTAACCCGGCCTTCGAGCGCATGACGGGTTACACCCGCGAGGAGGCCATCGGTAAGAATCCACGTATTCTCAAGAGCAGTGAGCAAAATGAGCTATTTTATCAAAATCTTTGGGATACCATCTCAGGCGGAAAAACCTGGGAAGGACATATGATCAATAAGCGCAAGGACGGGACTTTCTATGCCGAGGAAACGACGATCTCACCGGTTCTTGGCGAGACAGGCCGGATAGTAAACTATGTGGCCGTTCAACATGACATCACCGAGCATCTCCGACTTGCGTCACAATTTCACCAGGCCCAGAAGATGGAAGCGGTGGGCCTTCTGGCGGGCGGAGTTGCCCACGATTTCAATAATATGCTCACCGTGATCCTGGGAAATACGGAACTGGCTCTGGCTAAAGTTGACCAAAACCAATCGCTGCATACCAACCTCGAGGAGATCATTAAAGCCGCCCAGCGTTCCTCGGACATGACCCGTCAATTGCTGGCCTTTTCCCGCAAGCAGATAATCATGCCTGTCGTGCTTGACTTAAACAAAACCGTTGAGAGCACGATCAAGATGCTCAGGCGGCTCATCGGTGAGAACATAGATCTGATCTGGTTGCCCGAGACAGATCTGAACCTGGTCAAAATAGACCCCGTTCAAGTCGACCAGATCCTGACCAATCTTTGCATTAACGCCAGGGATGCTATTGTTGATATTGGCAAGGTCACAATTGAAACGGGAAATGCCGTCTTTGACGAAACCTACTGCGCTCGCAATATTGGGTATGCAGCAGGAGAGTATGTGCTGCTGGCCGTCAGCGACGATGGATGCGGAATGGATAGAGAAACCGTTGACCAGATTTTCGAACCGTTTTTCACGAGCAAGGCAGTGGGCCAGGGAACCGGTCTGGGGCTATCAACGGTGTACGGCATTGTCAAGCAGAACAACGGATTTATTAACGTTTACAGTGAACCGGAAAAAGGAACGACATTTAAAATCTACCTGCCACGGTACGTTGGTCAAGCCGCCGATACCCATCGGGAAATGGATGGGGAAATCCCTCTGGGCCGTGGGGAGACCGTGCTGGTGTTGGAGGACGAGCCGGCGATTCTGGCGATGTGCACTACTATGCTGGAGCAATTAGGGTATCGGGTATTGGCCGCAGGCACGCCAAGCGAAGCCATAGAGCTGGCCGAGAGACACGCGGGCGACTTGGACCTTCTTCTCACCGACGTAGTCATGCCGGGGATGAACGGCCGGGATTTGGCGGTACGGTTGCAATCCCTTTGTCCATACATTAAAATTCTGTTCATGTCCGGCTATACTTCAAACGTACTTGCTCAGCGAGGTGTTCTGGACGAGGGGCTTAGTTTCATCCCCAAGCCATTTTCTATGAAAAATCTCGCTGTTAAACTGCGGGATATGCTGAGAGAAAAGTGAGTTATTCCGGTTTCAAATCAAAGATGACATCAAGGCGGCGAGGAACGAGGCGACGAAGGCGTACAGGTAGTACGTTGAGGAGCCGAAAACGAGCCAACGACGATGCCGCTTTGATTTGGAATTGGAATGGTAGTGAACCATGAAACGCAGTGCCGCATTGACCAGCAGAGGCGATGTGGCAGGTAAGGAGATGATATGAAAGTCGGCATTGTCGGAAGCGGTTTTGTCGGGGCAACCGCGGCCTACGCCATGGTGATGGAGGGCATCGGTCGCGAGATCGTGCTGGTTGACAAGAATGAAACCCGCAGCCGCGCTGAGGCTAACGATATCTATCATGCCGTCCCATTTGCCCACCCGCTGAAGGTGACCAGCGGCAGTTATGCCGACCTGGCTGGGAGCTGCGCCGTAATAATCGCGGCCGGCGTCAACCAGAAGCCGGGTGAGAGCCGGCTGGAGCTTCTGCAACGCAACGCCGCCGTTTTCCGCGCTGTGGTTCCGGAGGTTCTCGTCCATGCACCCGACGCCGTGCTGGTCATTGCCACCAATCCGGTGGATGTGATGACCCATCTGGCTGCGCGGTTCGCAAAGGCGCATGGTGTCCCGTCAGGCAAGGTGCTCGGTTCCGGAACCATGCTCGATACCGCCCGCTTTCGCACCCTGTTGGGAAGCCATCTTGGTGTGGACCCGCACCATGTCCACGGCTACGTGCTGGGGGAACATGGCGATTCCGAGGTATTGACCTGGTCCCTGGTGACGGTTGGCGGGATACCGCTCGAAGAGTTCTGCCGTTTGCGAGGCGTTCTGTTTGATGCCGATCAGCGGCAAAGGATCGATCATGATGTGCGCAAAGCCGCCTACGCCATCATCGAAGGGAAGGGCGCCACCTATTACGGGATCGGCAGTGCGCTGGCACGCATCGTCGATGTGATCCTCAGCGATCAGCGGGCCATCCTCACCGTCTGCACCCCCCTGTCGGAATCGTGGGGGGGAGGCGACGTGACCGTCTCGCTGCCCCGCCTGGTGGGCGAGGCGGGTGTGCTGGCGACCTTTCCACCGAGCCTGACCCCTGGGGAGGAAGCGTCGCTTCAGGCCAGCGCCGCAGTGGTCCGTGGGGCAATAGAAGGGCTGGATATGCCTCCCAGTGCATAGAGGGTGGTCAAGATCACGCCTTGTGTTGAAATTGGAACAGGATTTACCTAGCATTGGTAGCCTCAGCGTGCTCCGCCATATTTGACAGTTATGTTAAACATGACGGATTTCGTTTACGGATTTTCCCGCGCCTTCCTCGTCTCCTTCTATTTTTCCCTGTAAAGTCAGGCCATTGAACCCTCAGTACCCATAAATATTCTCTGGCATAGTAGTTGCGATTTGTTTTTGCAGCAGAGCATGAGCACGTCTTGCACATTCAGCGAAGGTTGAGCCGAAGAAAAAGCCGCCTTTCAAGGCGCAGCTTCAACGTTCAAACCGGCATGCCTGTGAAAGCATTCGCCGGGCAGGACGTTCGCTCATACGAGGAGAAACGTTATGTTGGGAACTATTTTGATCGTCGTCGTGATTTTGATGTTATTTGGCGCGCTGCCAACCTGGTCCCACAGCCGGCAGTGGGGGTATTACCCGAGTGGCGGACTGGGCCTGATCCTTTTGATTCTGATAATTCTGCTGGTGCTGGGCCGGATCTAGGCGTTCGAAACGTCGGTTGTCAGCCGTAGAAGATGGTTCAAGCGGTTTTGCAAGCAGGGTAGCGATGCTGAATCCCAAACCTGCTAATCCAAAAGACAGGAGAGTGAAATGAAAAAGCTTATTCTTATGGCAACGGGGATGGTTTTTGGGTTGGCCTTGTTTTCGGGCTGCGCCACGATGCATACGTGGCCGGATTCTGAAAGAAGCGCCGAGAACAAGATGGTCGTAATCCAGGAAAAAATTGGAGATGGGCTGAAAACCGGCGCGCTTTCCCCTGATCAGTCCCAGATGTTTCTAAAGACGCTGAAGGTTATTCGGACAGACTACGCGGAACTGAGAGACAAAGCGGTCCCCGAGGAAACATGGAACAACCTTCATGTAAGGCTTGATGCGCTTGGAGAAGAGATAAACAGGGCACTTTCCCGTCCTGTGAGGATTGACGCACCGATGAATGGGGACAGGATTGTCGCACTCCAAGGAAGAATTGATTCCGGTAGAACCAGCGGGCGCTTGCCTCCGACGGATGGGAGGGAGTATCAGGAGAGACTGGACTCCATTCGGAGAGAATATTTGCGGATGACGGAAGACGGCAGATTCGCTACTACGGAAGAGAGAATGGACATTTCCAATCGGCTTGATTCCCTGGAAAAGGATATAAACAGGTCGAGGTAGTTTTTCATCTGGCAAGCGGCCTCCAGAATCTTTTTCGCTCTGGAGGCTCGATTGCGGATCGGATGCAACAGGTTGCCCGCCATTCCTTATTGGTTGCAATTAACTTTAAGTCCAAGGGAAAAGCTCATGATTGACGCCGCTATAACGATATTCGTACCACCCGAAAAAAGGAAAGAGGTCCTTCAGACCTTTAAATCAATACTCGGCCCGATTCGGCGTGAGCAGGGGTGCATAAGCTGCAATTGCTACATGGATATCGAGACTGAAAACACAATTTTTTTCAAGGAGGTGTGGGAGAGCAGCGATGACTTGGGCACCCATCTGAGGTCCGCCCATTTCAGCGTGCTGATCGGGGCAATGAAGCTGCTCGACAAAGAGCCGGAGATCAGGTTCAACACCATTGCCTCCACGGCGGGAGAAGAGGAGATAAAAGCGGCGCGAAAATGATGAAAGTTCACCATGCCGCTGAATATCCATACTGCTCAGCAAAAGAAAGGATTATACAACGACTAAGCGGAAAAGAGATAATTACCATGATTCACAGCATTCTTGACCCTGAACTTGCATATAGAATCGTGAAGGGGATTCCGCTGTTTGCCAAATTCACCGAACGGGAACTGTCATTGTTGCTTGACAGAACCAACGTCTACAGCTACCGGAAGAATGAAATCATTATTCAGGCCTCTGAACATAATAATCAGATGTACATCGTTCTCAAGGGGCGGGTCAAGGTTGTTGACATAACCGTTGATGGCGACGAGCGGATAATGGCGTTTCGGCGGCGCGGCGACTATTTCGGCGACATGGGCCTCCTTGACGGCAATACCGATTCCGCAACGGTAATAGCCACGGAACCCTGTAAAGTGCTGTTGATTTCAAAGAGCGTGTTTGACGAGTTTTTTCTTGAGAACAATAAGGCGTTGGTTCAGATCATAGCGGTACTGTGCCGGCGCTTGCGTGACAGCTGGATATTTAACGACCTTATTGGGAAAAACGACGCGGAGTCAAGGATCAGGGCAACCCTGGCGCATTATAGCAAGTCATTGGGGAGTCAGGACTGTAACGGCGTCATCATAAACTCCATATTCTCGCAGCAAAGTATTGCCGACCACGTTCATATCAAACGCGAGACGGTCTCCAGGGTGCTGAAAAGAATGAGGGATCAACATGAAATAGAGATGGTGGGGCGGAACTTCAAACTACTTGCCACTTTTTTTGAGAAATTCGAACAATCTAAATTTTCCAGGACACTGTCATCGAATGATCATTAGCCGCTTAAACTGAACAGTGCCAACCTTTCGTGGACGCACCTTCTTTTTGCGTCGTGTTCGCTCCATCCAAATCCGCCATATATGGCGGTTATGTTAAATATGATGGATAGCACTGACGGTTTTCCCCTCGCCGCACGCCGCCTCTTTCCATTTCCCCCTGTAGAATCAAATTGTTGCACACTAGGTATCCGCAGGTTGTCTCTGGCGCGTTAGTTGCTGCTTTCCTACGTAATAGATAAAAGGCCTAAGGTAGAACGTAATGTATTTCCTAACACTATTCAGTCTTAAACTTGAATGAAAGAGGCAGCAATGACAACAGACAAAGACAAGGACTTGTCAGCGGTTGCTGCCGATACGGGGAATATCATCCCCGGGGCTCGTAGCGAAGCAACCCTGCTGAAGGCAGGGGCGTTACAAAGCGCGATTTTCAACAGCGCCAACTTTTCCAGCATCGCCACCGACGCCAAGGGGGTCATCCAGATCTTCAACGTCGGCGCGGAGCGGATGCTGGGCTACACGGCCTCCGAAGTGATGAACACGATTACGCCGGCCGACATTTCCGACCCGCAGGAGGTGATCGCACGCGCCGAAGAATTGAGCCTCGAACTCGGAACCCCGATCAGTCCGGGTTTCGAAGCCCTGGTATTCAAGGCCTCGCGCGGCATCGAGGACATCTACGAGTTGACCTACATCCGCAAGGACGGCAGCCGGTTTCCGGCGGTCGTATCCGTCACGGCCCTGCGGGACGAGCAGGATGCCATCATCGGCTATCTGCTGATCGGCACCGACAACACGGCGCGCAAGGAAGCGGAAGAGGCCCTGCTCAAGGCGGGGGCGCTTCAGAGCGCGATTTTCAACAGCGCCAACTTTTCCAGCATCGCCACCGACGCCAAGGGGGTCATCCAGATCTTCAACGTCGGCGCGGAGCGGATGCTGGGCTACACGGCTGCCGAAGTGATGAACACGATCACGCCGGCCGACATTTCCGACCCGCAGGAGGTGATCGCACGCGCCGAAGAATTGAGCCTCGAACTCGGAACCCCGATCACGCCGGGTTTCGAAGCCCTGGTATTCAAGGCCTCGCGCGGCATCGAGGACATCTACGAGTTGACCTACATCCGCAAGGACGGCAGCCGGTTTCCGGCGGTCGTATCCGTCACGGCCCTGCGGGACGAGC
>Ga0326727_10004696_pt1 | contig 40462 bp, 33 predicted proteins | sample MB2enrmetagenome_FD_207643 | JGI IMG/M metagenome (GOLD analysis project Ga0326727, IMG submission 207643) | Lab enriched peat soil microbial communities from McLean, Ithaca, NY, United States - MB29MY | ecosystem: Environmental > Terrestrial > Soil > Wetlands > Peat | place: USA: New York...
GAATCGGTCTCCGCGACCATTTCGACCAGTTGCAGCACCTCGCGGAGGGCTTCGCTCTGCCCCACGATTCCAGCAAAGCCTGCCTGGGGACGGATTTCTTCCTGCACATAGAGGTCCTGGTTCACGGTGAGAGTGCTCGTAGGAACACTCGCAAACTTTCCGTTGCTGATGTCGAGATCTGAAATATCAGTCACATTCATCGCGATCCTCCAAACCTGCAAGCTAGGCTGATTCGTTCGTTGGCAATCCAAAACCGATGACTTTTCCGCGCCGCAGCTGAAAAGCTCCCTCCAGCGGTTTCGGGATGTTCTTCATTACGTAAGGATCAATCACTTTTGCCATGACAATCTCGTTGATCTCGGCTTTCGGCTTCACAATTGCGGTTCCGAACACTGAAAATCTTCATCCTCGTGATATACGATCTCCCGCCCGTCCTCGTCCCATTGAATCACCGTGATGTGCGTGTAACCCTGATCGTCGATGCGAACGCGGATTGATGTGCCGTCTTCCGTCACAACGCCACCTCCTTGCTTTGGCTGCCCACGCCAGCGCAATTCTCGCGTGGGATTTCCAACCATTCTTGCGACGATCCTCAAGATCGTTCTAATCTGTTTCCCATTAACCCAGCTCACTCTGTTTCTCTCTCTCTCTCGCAATCCACTCGCGGATGTATGCTGGGCAATTCTTGAGCCGGATACTGTCCGCTTCACAGCGACCGAGAAACTTGACGGCGTCCCGATCGACGAGGGTTATGTTTTCCAAGTCCAAAATGATGGGGCGATCTTCCGCTTCCGATTCAAAAAGCGTTTTCAACTCGGCTACATTTTCGGCGGCCATTCGACCGCTCAGCGCAAATAACACTTCTCTGTTCACTGCTCTGTTGATCTTCAACATTTGCGTTCTCTGGAAGTGACTCCATAACAATGCAATCTCAACCCCAATCGTAAGCTACTGAATATAAAATACTTAATGAATAAATGAACGACGAGATTTCGCCAATTGACGGAATTCTGTACAAAATATTTCTGGGGTCAGTTTGAGATTCGGCGGAGCGCCTAGTCGTTCCTGGAAGAAGCTGCGAACTTGAAACGGTTTTTGTTGATCTTCAGCGATCTGATCTTCGACTCCAGCGTAGATCGTGGCATACCCAGCCGAGCAGCGGCGCCTGACGGTCCGAACACGCGTCCTCCGCATTCGCGCAAGGCAGCCTCAATCATTTCTTTCTCTTTAGCAGCAAGCTTTTCAGTGAGGTCAAGCGAGTTCGGCAGCTCGGCTGCAGGCAGCTGTCGAGCGAGCCAGCTTTCATCCACCGAGAAAATTTCTGTCTCGCACACGATTACAGATCGTTCAATCACGTTCTGCAATTCGCGGATGTTACCTGGCCACGGATACGATTGGAAGAGTTCGAGGGTCCTTTTGCTTATCCCCTGCACTCTCCTTCCTGCTTTTCTTGCGTAACGATCGATGAAGTACTCGACCAGCATGGGAATGTCTTCGCTGCGTTCCCGCAGAGGAGGAATCTCAATGGGGAAAACGTTCAACCGGTAAAAAAGGTCGTTACGAAACGTTCCCGCCTCGGTGGCAGCTTGCAAGTCACGATTGGTGGCCGCGATGACCCGAACGTTTGATGGGATGGATCGAGTTCCGCCCACGCGTTCAAATTCGTGTTCTTGCAGAACCCGCAAAAGAGCGATCTGCGTCTCAGACGGAAGATCTCCGATTTCATCGAGGAAGATCGTGCCTCCTTCGGCCAATTCAAAGCGGCCCACATGCCGCTGAGTTGCCCCCGTAAAGGCGCCCTTTTCATGACCGAACAATTCGGAGGCGATCAAATCGCGCGGGATGGCGGCACAGTTCACGGTCACAAATGCGCGAGATGAGCGATGAGATCGCCTGTGGATGGCGCGGGCGACAAGTTCTTTGCCGGTCCCCGTTTCGCCAGTGATGAGAACCGTGGAGTCAGTGGGAGCGACTTTGGAGATATGAGAAATTACGGTTTGCAGGCCGGCAGAAGTGCCGACGATTTCTTCGAACATCGACGCCTTGTCGATTTCTTCGCGCAGAGCAACATTCTCATGTCGGAGTCTCTCTTCGGCCTGCTTGCGATCATCGATATCGATCGCAGCGACAACCCAACGCATGATGCGTCCTTGTCCATCTCGTAACGGCTTATAGCGGAAAAAGAACCAACGATACTTGCCATCTCGTCTCCATAGTCGCGCTTCAATTTCGAGCGTGGATCCGCTTGAGAACGCATTTTGAGCTTCACGATATACACGTTCCCAATCATCTGGATGAAATAGCTTGCGAAAGTCGCAGCTCTGCCATTGCTCTAGAGCAAAGCCGTGATATTCGAGCGCTGCCTGGTTGAGATAAAGACGACTGCCATCAGGTGCCAATACAGCCACGTGCTGCGGCGATACCTCCAGGACTTGCCGGAGATCGGCTTCGCTTTGCCGGACCTTTTCTTCCGCTTGCTTGCGATCGTCGATATCGACACTCGATCCATACCACTTGACAATCTTTCCGTGTTCGTCGCGCTCAGCGATTTTGTGGTGCAGCAGCCAGCGGTACTCTCCATCCGCCCGCCGCACACGTGCTTCATGCAGGAAGGGTTCCCCACTGGCTATGGACGCGCGCCATTTGTTCACGATTCCTTCGACGTCTTCAGGATGAATTGCAGCTGTCCATTTCCAGCCCTCTAGATCCTCTAACGAGAGGCCCACGTACCTCTGCCAAGTTCGATTGAAGAAATCAAGGTAGCCATCAGGCCGTGCGGTATGGATCAGAGCGGGAGTCGTGTCAAGGACCAGACGAGGGCGGCCTTCGGCCTGCTTGGCTGCGGTGATGTCCATCACGGCCCCAACGAACTCGATGGCGCCTGATGAATCCCGCAGCGCATCAGCTACGACGTGCAGGTGCTTGACTCTCCCGTCGGGCATCAGCAAACGATGCTCATAATCAAAACCTGTGCCGTCCTTGGAGGCGCGATCGAGAGTCTGTTGCACGAGCGCTCGATCATCGGGATGAGTTCGCTGCCGAACCAGTTCCAAGGCGGGCTTAGCTGCTCGATCGTATTCAAAGATCTTGTACGTTTCTTCCGACCAAGTGTGTTCTCCGCTCAGAGCGCTCCAGCCGAAACTACCCGTGTGACTGAGTCTTTGAGCTTCCGCCAGGTACGCTTCCCGGCGCTGCAGCTCTGAACGGAGACGCTCCAGTTCCACCAGACGCCGTCTAAGACTGGGGTAATGAGTCTTGCGGACGGAACTGTCGCCCAACCCTAAGACCTTTCGGCGCAGCTCTTCCGAGTTGTCAGAGGGATTCTTCGTAAATGGCCTCGATATCCCGCTGATTTGCCTGCCGTGGATTGGTGACCACACAGGCGTCATCGAGCGCGAACTCGGCGAGTTCATGCACTTCGGTGCGATGGACTCCACTCCGCGACAAGGTATCACGAAAGCCTACCGCTTCCCGTAGCCGCCGAAGCTCGGTGCGGAGCCGCTCGCGAATTTCACTTGCGGGAAGGCCACCGGTTTCGATGCCCATGGCAGCCGCTACATCCTGGTAACGTTGTTCGGCATGGCCGTAGTTAAAATCAATCACACCATCCAAGAGCATGGCGTTGCATTGGCCGTGGGGCAGATCCAGCAGGCCGCCGAGGCTATGCGACATCGCATGAACCGCACCTAGGCTGGCATTCGAGAAGGCCAAACCGGCTTCCAGGCTCCCGAGCATCATGTTCGTGCGGTAGTCAAGGTTGTTCGGCTCGGCGATCGATTTCTGGAGATTGGAACTGATCAGCCGCATTGCTTGCAACGCGTGATTATCGGTTAGCGGTGAGCGTCCGAGCGACACATACGCCTCCAGCGCATGGATCAGCGCGTCCATTCCCGTGCAAGCGGTAAGAAAGGCGTCCATGGTGGTTAACGTCGCGGGGTCGATCAGGGAGATGTCGGGGACCACCGCCTTACTGATGATCAGGAGTTTGCGCCTGATCTTGGGATCCGCGATCACCGCGAATTGCGAGACATCGGCAGACGTCCCGGCCGTTGTGGGAATGCATATGGTCGGCGGCATCGGCGCGCCCACGTTGTCGACACCCACCAGAGCCCGGAGGCCGCCTGGATTTGCCGAAAGCAGGCCGATGCACTTTGCGCAATCGATGACACTACCGCCGCCCACCGCAATGATGACATCGCAGCCTTGTTCGGCGTACACCCTTGCCCCGGCAGTTACTTCGTCGAAGCGCGGATTGGGTGTGACCTGGGTGAATAGCGTGGATTCGAGACCAGCCGCCTCGACGCTGGCAAGGACTTGTTGCGTCCAGCCGGCAGCCACAACACCCGCATCCGAAACAACCAGCGCTTTGCTGCCGCCCAGGTTGCGTCCATACTGTCCGGCCAATTGTAAGCTGCCAACGCCGAAGACGAATTCCGGCGCCACGAACTTCCGCAATTCAGGTTCGCCCGAATGCATCATGCCTCACCGTGGGAGAGAGCAAGCTGCTGTGCTTGAACTTTACGCCAGATTATCGCATCAAGATACTAGCTGTGGAAGAGACGCCGGTTGCTTTGGGCCGGTGCTGCTGAAGCAGGTCCAGGAAATCAGTGAACGCTCGGCTCGCCATCGCGAGACGGGGATTAATCGATACGGATCGCCTCTGCTGATTGCTCTACGGGTGGATGCCCCGTTTGCGACTCCAACCGGTTTGCTGTTTCGTCGAGGCGCACTTCGCATAGTTCTGCAATCAAGTCGCCTGCCCAGCGATAGATGTTGTGTTCTCTTACTACCTTGCGCATTCGCTGCATCCTGGTCTTCCGTTCTTCGCTGTCCATCTCCAGGGCCGAACGGATGGCTTCCGCCATCTGCTCGATGTCGTAGGGGTTTACTAGTAACGCGTCCGGCAATTCGCGGGCAGCGCCGGTGAAGCGGCTCAGGACCAGCACTCCTTGTTCATCTTGGCGTGCGGCCACGAATTCCTTGGCCACCAAGTTCATTCCATCGTGCAGAGAAGTGACCAGGCAAAGATCCGCAGCGCGGTAAAACCACTGGATTTCATGGTGGCTGTGCTGCCGTTTCATGAGGAGGATGGGCCTCCACTTGCCTGTCTGGAAGCGCCCATTGATGCGCTCCGCTTCCGCCTCCACCTCGATCAGCAGATCGTTGTAACGCTTGATGCGGGTGCGGCTGGGCGCTCCGATTTGCACAAATGTGAATTTCTCCCGATAAGTCGGATGTTTTTCCAAGAGCCGTTCGATAGCCAGGAAGCGCTCCAGAATGCCTTTGGTATAGTCCACGCGATCGACGCCGACTCCCAGGAAATCCGTTTCGATCCCCAACTCTCGCAACAGTGCGACCCGTTCCATGGAGGTTGATTTCCCGGCCTCGGCGGGAACAGGATTCTCCGGAAACTCCACGCTGATGGGAAACGGTTTAACCACGGTGCGGTGTTCTTCGCGATTGACCGTGAGATGTTCCCAATCAATCCGTGATTCCAACGTGCGATCCACCGTTTGCAGGAAGTTATTGCAATGCGATTGAATGTGGAAGCCAATCAGGTCCGCCCCCAACAGTCCGTCCACGAGTTCTCTTTGCCAGGGACAAATACCGAACGCCTCCGGGTTCGGCCACGGGATGTGCCAGAAGATCGCCACTCGCGTATCCGGGCGCGCCTTCTTAATCATTCGGGGCAGAAGCGCAAAATGATAATCCTGTGCCAGGAGCACCGGACGGTCCATTCCCTCCGTTTCTTTCAATACCGCGTCCGCGAACCGGCGGTTAGCCCTTTCATAGTGTTCCCAGTCGGAGACACGAAACAGAGGGCGCGTGTGGGCAATGTGGCACAACGGCCAGAGCCCTTCGTTGGCAAAACCGTAGTAGTATCCTTCTTCTTCTTCCTTGCTCACCCAGACGCGGCGTAACGTATAGCGAGGATCATCGGGCGGAACGCGCAATCGATCATGCTTGTCCACGGTCTCGCGATCTGCGTCCCCGCTCCCGTGCGCAATCCAGGTTCCATCACAAGCGCAAAGGACCGGCTCGAGCGCGGTCACCAGTCCGCTGGCTGGAACGATCGCCTCCACAGAATTGCCCTGACGTCTATGTATATAGGGTTCCCGATTCGCAACTACGAACAGGCGGCTGGTTCCCAGCATACCCCGCACGTGGACAAAGAGACGTTCCGCAGTCCAGGAAGTATCCCTTGCGTGACGCAACTGGGCTTCCTTCTCGGCTGCGGAACGAGCTGCCGTGAGACTGGCGGCGAAGGTGGTCATTTCGTGGGCGAGTGGGCGGAACAAATCCAAATCTGGCATGGCCGGCCGCGAAGAGATTTTGCTCGTTCGCAACGCCCGCATCCACTGCGCCGCCCGGGCGATCGGGCCGGTGAGGCTCCAGCGCACAATCAGCAGGGTAGTGAGTGTGAGCAGGAAAACCAGGACGAGCACGCGCAGAAACGTGTCGCGCCAAAGCTTCCTGCTCTGGGCATTGATGTAGCTGGCGTCGTCAACAATCGCTAGTCCCCCCACAACCGCTTTGTCCTGATGGAGAGGCAACGCATAAATGTAGACCGAAGCTTTCCCCATCCGGCTGTATTCCCCTGCGCTTTGGTCCTTGGTAGCTGCCTGCTGGACCACCGCAGGTTCGCCTGTGAATCGTGACGCCGGTCCGGCGGTTATGGCGATGGATTCGCCCTGAGGGTCATAGATGGCAATTCCAGCCAGGTGTTCCCGGCTGGAAAATCGGTCAATCATGAGCTGGAGATTCGTACCCGAGCTCTGGTTGAGATCGAGATGAGGGCCGATTTGGTCCGCGAGATTCTCTGCCAATACTTCAACGCGGCGCTCCAGATCGCGACGTAGACCCCGCCTCTGAGACCGTACTTCATAATAGGACGAGAAGAGCGAGATCAGTGTGATCCCAACGACCAACGAAATAATAAGGCGAAGTGTGAGGAGGCGCACAAATGACCTCGGTGCAAATCCAATACCACGCGGCTGTGCCAAATTAAAAATTTTCTATCAGCAGATTAGACTCACGTCGGTAAGCAGCCAGGAATCGCAGGCCAGCATCTTTCAAGCGGGTTCTTGGCGCGCTCCATCTCGACGTTCTTGTAGGCCGCAAGCTCCGTGCCGACCCGAGAATACACAGAGGAACGGGCCGCGATGTAGTCGCGGCGTCTAGATTCCAAAGCTCGTTCCAGATCCTTACACACTGGACAATCCATAAGCCTAGCCTTCCACCTCCAGCAGGTTCACGGCCGGCTGCGCAAGGTGGCCCCTATACCACTCCCGGTTGAGTCTCTCCCTCCCTGCCTGCCTTGTCGCCTATCAGTTCTGTCAGTTGCCACCCTTCAGTTCTGTCAGTTGCCACCGGTCAGTTTTGTCAGTTGCCGCCGATCCAGGAGGGAGTGAACATCTCGTTGAGGGGGAGGCAGACCTGGGAAAGGACGGATGCCGCGCATGTTGGCATCTCCAAGGGTAGTACTTTCCATTAAGAGCAACGCCCCGGGCACAACTCCACGTTAAAGAAGCCGGTTCTCATGGCTTCTTCTTATTAGTAAACGGCGATCCAGACTAACGGTTGGACTGACAAACAGCAGCAAGGGAGGAAAGTTCTGTGGGCGCTCATGCAACAACCAATTCGAATCGAGAACAGAATCTAATCACGCAAGCCCGGAACGGCGATGCGAATGCCTTTGCAGTGCTGTATGAGATGCACAAACCTCGCATCGTGGCGGTCTGCCTGCGGATGACGAAGGATATGGCTGAAGCGGAGGATCTGACTCAGGATGCCTTCATGTACGTCTTTCGCAAATTCTCTACGTTTCGCGGGGACTCGGCGTTTTCCACCTGGCTTCACCGCGTGGCGGTAAACACGGTGTTGATGCATTTTCGTAAGAAGGGTAGCCGGCAAGTCTCTTTGGAGCATCCCCACCCTCAGGACTCACGCGGACTCATGCGTGAGTATGGACGGGTAGATGAAAAACTCGCCCGATGCGCCGATCGCCTGGCACTGACGCGGGCCATCGCAGCACTTCCTCCAGGCTACCGTAGGATTTTTCTTTTGCACGAGATGCAAGGGTTCGACCACCAGGAAATAGCGCAGCGCCTGCACTGTTCGATCGGAAATTCGAAATCCCAGCTTCATAAGGCAAAACTGCACATAAGAGAGTCATTGGTGCGTCATGGCTACACTTATCGACCAAGAGTCGCGGTAACGAAACCAACTGCATTCCACGCCAGTGTTTCGACTGAAGCGGCAACGATCCGGAGCCTTGTCCCGTCTTCGATCGATGTTTCGACATGGCCCGGCAACGAACGTAAGGACTCTGTGCTACTACGCCTGGGGAAGGTCGCTTCATCAGCCCACGAAAAGCAACTGAGTCATCGCGAGGACTTAACTGATGGCTTAATCGACGGCGATCCGGAAATTATTTCCGCCATTGGGCAGGGTAATTCTGAGCTGATGGCGGAAAGAGGTGCCTGATTCTGAAAGTTACAGCTGACAACCGAGGAGTGTTGATCGAATGCAAGGAGGCGCGGTTCTGGTACTCGGAGGATGTATTGGCAAGGACCTAAGCCAGTCCTCCGCACCGTATTACTTTCCACAGGCGATGCCGTCATATTTCGGTGTACCCGCGGCTGTGCTCGACCTGCTGGGTGAACCCATTGTGTACCGGATAATCGAGAACCTGCGGAAATCCGGGGTTGGACCGATTTTTCTTGTCATCGATGATGTCTTCGCCAACCATGAGGCGCTGCGGGACATCCGCCAGTGGCGAGTTCAGGTCAGGAATGCGCCCCGAGAAGAGCTTCGGATAGCAACCCAGGCGGCCCTGACAACCTGCCGCGAAAGCGGGTCGCGCCGCGCCATCGTGATGCAAGCGTCGAAGTACGTGGAATTCGATGTCACCGACATGCTCCGGTTTCACGGCGCGAGCGGCCAACCAGTCACCTTTGTGCGGGACGGCAGCGGCCCGCTCGGCATCGCCATCGTCGGGAGCGATTCCACAGAACAGCTCATGCTGCCCGATCGGCGAGCGCTCCAATCATTCTCCCTTGAATACGTGCATCGTAAATATGCGAACCGTTTGAATACACCTCATGATCTCAGGCGCTTGGCCCAAGATGCACTGCTCCAGCGTTGCAGCATCCAGCCCAATGGCCGTGAGCTGCGGCCGGGTGTGTGGGTGGCCCCAAGCGCCCGCTTGCATCCTCGGGCTCGCGTCGTGGATCCGGCATATATCGGGGCCCACACACTATTGCGGTCTGGTGTGGTCATCACTCGCTACACGAGTGTTGAGCACCACTGCGAGATCGATCGCGGTAGCGTAGTTGAGAATGCCACCATACTGCCTCACACCTACCTGGGTTCAAGCCTCGATATTGCTCACTCTATTGTGAACCGCAATATCATGGTCGATGTAAGGCGGGCCGTCGAAGTGGAGATTGGCGATCGCTCTCTCATCAGTTCCACGTCTCCTGTTCGTGGTCGTGTCCCCGGGCCGTCGCCGGTGAAATCGCTCCCACCCATTGGCTATTCACCATGGCAAATGCTGAGCGACGCACTCGGCGCTTTTCTCTCCAATCGACCATTGCAATCTCCGGCCTCGGTGCGATTTTCCCATAACGCTTCTGATGGGCGGCCAGATATTGAAGTGTTATCCAGGGCCGGCAAATTCCCGAACTGTGCGAGGTTAACAATGAACCCTTATTCGGCTGTTGTGGTTAAGACTCTGGCGGACCGGTTTGACCGGAGCGAAGTGGCGTCATTTCGACGAGAAATGCAACAGGTGCTGCGCAGGGACCAACCACAAATCGTTTTTGATCTCTCCTCAGTCACGCACCTGGATTCTGCCGGCATCGAATTTCTTCTCGATTGTTTGTCCGCCGTTGTGAAGCGTGACGGCGAGCTGAAACTCGCCGCTTTGTCCCCGCAGGCAGGGACGATTCTTGAGATGACGCGAGTGGGTCGCTTCTTCGAGGTCTTTTCAACCGCGGAAGATGCCGTTCGCAGCTTCGATGTCTTTCTCCCAAATACCCACAATTCTCCGGAGCCGTGGGATTTGTTTCGGGCGGCGTCCGGCAATCATAATCCGGCTGATAATCTCGCCGAGTTCTCGGCCGCAGAAGATCAAGACAGGAAAGCAGCGAGAGGGGAGGCAGCTGCTTGAATCCACGTACTCTGCAAGCCATTGCATTTGCGCTGGGGTGCATACTTGCACTCCAGTCCGCAACCACCGCATTCGCGCAGAACGCGGCGACCGGTGCCAGCACCGAGCCGCAGCATCCGGTCGCGTCCACGCCAACTGCAATATCTCTCGTGGACCAGGCCCCCGATAATGCCCCCAACCAGAGCCAGAAAACATCGCCCTACCCGGACGCGCCCGAGCCGCCGACACAAGACATAAGAGAATCGCTACGAGTTCAACAGACCAAGGAGGCCGCAAAGACTCAGAATCCAGATGGCGACGCGTTGCAACAACCTCAAGGTGCGGCTGCCGCCCGGGCGCAGCCCACGACCGGAACTGCGGCTTCCCAACCGGCTGGAGCTGCCCTCGCGCCTGCCAAGCAGAAGCGGTCTCGTTCATTTCTGATCCGCTTGGGTGTTTTGGCGGGTGCGGGCATCGCCGTTGGTACGGTAGTCGCGCTGTCGAGCGCCAGTCCCAGCAAACCTCCCGGTAGCCGGTGATGCAAGGGGGACGACGGGATTCTTGTTTGCCGGATGCAGAGCTGCCAGTTCGAGCCCGGTCAAGGACGCGCCCGTTGCTTATCACTTTTTCGGGCATAGACGGATCTGGAAAGAGCACAAACATCGCGACTCTCACTGCGTGGCTGACGAGCGTAGGACTCCGCGTCCGAGTGGCGGCCTTCTGGGACCACGTGGTGGTACTTCCGCGCTTACGTGAGACCCTCACGCACAAGTTGTTCCGCGGCGAAACGGGAGTCGGCTCGCCGGAGAGACCAGTCCAGCGCCAAGACAAGAACCGCCGCCCCTGGTACGTGACCTTGGGGCGGTGCGGATTTTACGCGCTCGATGCGATTCACCTGCGGTGCCTACTGAAGAAAATGCTTAGTTCCGAAGAAGTAGACGTTGTCATCTTTGACCGATACTTCTACGACCAGCTCGCGATCTTGCCCATGGAACAAAAGGCTGTGCGAATCTACGCGCGGCTGCTTTTCAAGCTCCTTCCCCGGCCGGACATCGCCTATCTGCTGGATGCAGGCCCCGAGGCCGCTTTCACCAGGAAGCCCGAATATCCATTGGAGTTTCTAAAGCAGTATCGTCGGTCGTATCTTCTAGTGAGGAAACTTATGGGGGGAATAACATTGATTCACGCACTTCCATTAGAAGAAACCAGCCGGAAAGTTGCAGAAGAGTTCAAGAAGGTTGGTATTTGTGCGCCAGATCACACGTCGGCGATCTCCAACGCGCATCGATATTCTCGAACGGGGTAGACAGTCTTCTCAACCCACTGCCCGACCACCGCAGACTGCATACGGTACTTCTCATACAACCGTTTGATGGGCCACGGCCATCCAAGAGCCGCTCGGCTGACGTGATTGTCGGCAGGTGGGCAGGAAGAATCCATGGCCGACAAACTTGGTTTGGTCATACCTACGCTTGACGAAGAAGCAAACATTGGGACATTGCTTGATCGCGTGCGTTTGAATCTCGATGGCGCGCAAATCGGGTATGAGCTGCTCGTTGTAGATGACAACAGTACGGATGGCACAGGAGCGGTGGTTCAAGAGTATTCCAAGTCGGATCCCCGCATCCGTCTGCTGGTGCGGCTGGGATCTCGAGGTCTGGCCGGCGCCGTGATTCATGGTTGGGACCATACCGATGCCAATCTGCTGGGTGTAATCGACGCCGACCTGCAACACCCGCCGGCATTGCTGCCCGCGTTGCTCGCCGCCATCCAGCAAGGTAAGGATATTGCCATCGCCAGCCGGTACTCCGCGGGGAATGGCACACCGGGCTGGAACCCTTTGCGCCGGGCTGTCTCTCTGGCGGGCACCTGGACTACCCTGCCTCTGCAGAAGGCAAGCATAAGGGTAAGCGACCCCCTCTCCGGCTTCTTCATAATGCGCCGCGCAGTTATTACGGGAGTCCACTTACAACCAGAAGGTTTCAAGTTACTGCTGGAAATATTGGTGCGCGGAAACATCCGGTCAGCGGCTGAGATTCCCTACCACTTCGGTCAGCGATTCGGCGGCAAGAGCAAAGCTAACTTGCGAGTCGGCCTCGATTACTTTGTCTTGTTGTGGCGTCTCTTCAGAACCGCTTTTTTGAAATCTGGTCCATCGTGAAAATCTGCCTGATTACTGCTTTTCCCCCGAGCCGCGGCGGCTTGAATGAGTATGGGCTGCATGTTGCCCAGATATTGTCGGACCTTCCCCGACTCAATCTCACGATCCTGGCGGATAAATTGAGGACTGCAGAACCCGAAATGGACGGGTTTGATGTAATTCGCTGCTGGTCTTTCAATAGCCTGACAAACCCAGCACGCCTTCTCCGCGAAATCGAGAACCTGCAGCCCGACGTAGTGTGGTTCAACCTGGGATTTGCTTCGTTCGGCAGCCGACCGCTGCCTGCTTTTTGTGGCGTCGTCACGCCGGCGCTGGTTCGTCTGCGCGGTTACTACACGCACGTCACGCTGCACCAGATCATGGACATGATGAACCTGGAGGACGCCAGCGTAAAGTATCCGAGGCTTTATCAGCTGGGCGGCTGGGTGGCGACCCATATGCTACTGATGGCGAACTCCATTTCAGTGCTCGTGCCGGCTTACCGAAGTATCCTCATTGAGAAGTATCGCAGAAGCAATGTGCACTTCCGTCCCCACGGAATTCTGTTCGGTGAGCCTGAATTTCCAGATCTCGCATCCCGAGGTGATCCTGAACAGCGCATTCTGGCCTTTGGCAAATGGGGAACGTATAAGCGACTGGAGCCTCTGATTGAAGCATTTGAAAAGATCTCGGCCGAGTACAAGAGTGTGCGACTCATCATCGCGGGCGCCAACCATCCCGAGACGCCGGGCTACGTGGAATCAGTGGCCCAGAAACTAGCCGGCCATCCCCGTATCGAGTTCACAGGTTACGTCCCGGAAGCGCAGGTGGCACAACTCTTCCGCAGCGCCACTCTCCTCGTCCTTCCCTATTCTTCTGCTGCGGGATCCAGCGGCGTCGCTCACCTGGCTTGCGAATATGGCCTGCCGATCGTGGCGGCCGACTTGCCGGAATTTCGTGACATGGCTGCCGCCGAGGGGCTGGCCATCTGCTTTTACGAGACTGGAAATATGAATCGATTTGCGGACGCCCTGCTTTCGATATTGCGCCATCCAGAATGGCGGCGTCAGATGACGGAACGAAATTTCGCCGCGGCGCTGCGCATGACGATGCCCATAGTCGTTCGGCAATATCTCCGTCTCTTCGACCTGGAACACCATTCACGGATACTTGCTCCTGAACTCCGAGCACGCCAGCTTCCACGCTGGCTGCCCTATCGGTCGCTGTGGGCTTCCATCGTGTCGCGAAATGCTACGTCCTGGCAGCAGGACTGGCCGTCCAAATAAATCCCGCATACTTGTTAGAATGCGACTTGGGGATATCACTCGGGTTGTTATTCCCTGAAAAGGCAGAGGCCCCGCCAGCGGAACGCCCTATGTAAGCAGAGTTATAAGTAATGCACCTGGAGCTACTGCTTTACTCCATGGGGCGGGGCAACACGGTGACACTCTTGGCCACGTAGCGTTGGCCGTCAAACCTGGCGGCGATGGTTACACTGGTGCCTTCCTGCAGATGTTTTTTTGCGTCAGCTTTGATCGTTGCCGGATCGAATTGGATTTCATATCGGTTGTCGTCGCTTGCGTTCGCCAACACGAGTTCATGAGAAGCGAAGTCGAGGAAAGTGATCCGGCCTGCAAAGGTGAAAACCGAGCCGGGAGCGGCCAGCACTAGAATCTCGCGGACCAATGGGCGATCCTTGCCACCGATGAAGCTGACCTGTACGAGCGCGCCTGGACCAACACCAGCGCCCGTGATGGTCTTTGAGGTCACGTGAAACTGGACTGGCTGGGAGGAAATCTGATCGCGGATGCGGAGACTCCCCTGCGCGGGATCATAGGCGATGATCTGGCCGACAGTCGTTCCTAGGGCTGCAGCAGTGGACACGTGGATGGTCTTGGCGAATACTGTGGTTCCGTCCAAAACCGTTTCAACGTATACCCTGTCTCCGGAATGCATATCTTGCGCACCCTCTGCCTGCGAGTCGTGCACGAACTGAGTCCGCGGATCAAAAACAATTGTGAGCTTCCCTCCTCCAAAGACACGAAGAATGAAGCGGTCCCGTAAACGGTCGATACTTTCCACGGTACCCCCGATTAAGCTGGCCCGGTTTTGCTTCAGGCGCGGGAGGTCAATGAGTGGATCCAGCCCCTGATTTGGCAGTGCCGGTGCGGGTTTCAGACCCTGGTCCGACTGCACGGACGCATCATTGAAGGGATTGGCGCTGGAATTGGCGCTCGGAACGGTCTGAGACCACGCCAAGCTGAGCGTGGCCAGGAATATCAATACGGAGCGTAAAAGACCGGCGAGATTCATACTTGGCAACTCCCCAAGAGGCCCCGTTTTGATGACCTTCCCGAGCTTAGAGTTGGCCCCCAGTCCAACTTTTGCCTCAAAACAACTAAAGCGGCCTTCCTGAGCAACCCCGCGCCTGTCATTTCATCTAAAAGGGGTCATTTGCACGACCATTGGCAAGGGGTGTTGATTATGTTCTCAAACTACGCCTTATACGCGGCCATGATCGGCGGACTGCTTTTACAGCATGCTCAGGCTGGGGATTTACGCATCGCGTTGCCCCAGTCGGCAACCACAACCCCCGTGCAGCAACTGAATCGCGAAGGTGTCGAAGCCATCAATAACCACCATGTGGATAAGGCGAAAAAGCTGTTCTATCAAGCCTACCTTCTGGATCCTGATGATCCCTTCACTTTGAACAATCTCGGATACATCTCGGAATTGGAGGGCTCGATCGCCCGCGCCCAGAAGTTCTATGTGTTGGCTCAGGAGCAGTCTTACAGTGCCATAGTGGACCGGTCCAGTAAGTCGGGCCTGCGCGGCAAGACCGTTGCTCAGGCAGCCGCGATACTGGATCGGAACATGCAAGTGAACCGGGCAAATCTGGAAGCGATGCGTCTATTGCAGAAGGACCAGGTACTGGACGCCGAGGAGCAGTTGCAGAATGCGCTGAGGGTGGATCCGAATAATCCATTTACGCTGAACAACCTCGGCCTTCTCCGAGAAAAAGAAGGCGATTTGCAGGGCGCACTCAGTAGTTACCGAGCGGCGTCCAGCCACAATTCGAAAGAGCCTGCGATCGTTACGCCGGACCGTGCGCTTCGCGGGCACCCCATCACAGAAGTGTCTGAACGAAATGCCGAACGCATCGAGCGTCGGCTGCCTGAACAGGACAGAGTCGAGAACAAGAGTGCGCGTTTTAGCTTCTTAGGCGTTTCCGCAATCAATCGCAATGATTTCAGAAGTGCGCGCCAATACTTTACGCAAGCGGTTGAACTCGATTCTGAAGACGCTTTTGCCTTGAATAACATGGGCTACTTGTCCGAGGTCGATGGCGATCATGAAACTGCCGACTTATACTACCAGAAGGCCCGGACGGCAGAGCGCTCCGGCGAACACGTGACCGCCGCAACGCGCCGTGATGTAGTGGGCATGAAGTTGGAACATTTGGCACAAGATAGCGATAAGAAGGTGAATGCGGTGATTGATTCCGAAAGGGAAGCAAAACGCCGCCGCCAGGGTCCGATTCAACTCAAATGGCGCGACAACACGCCTGTGCGCGAGCCTGGCCCCGGGACCTCGGCCCAGTAAAGTACTGCCGTGCCCTGAACTCCTTTTTCTTCGTGGGCCACAGACTACCCGATGACTTCTAATGGAACGTAGTTGGGACGGCACGTCCTGCAACGATAGGTCTTTCAAAACGCGGACCTTCGTCGAGTTATTCGTGGGACTGGCAGTGCTGAATTCTAAACAGCATGTCCTCCAGCGCCGCGTCGCTATCGCTGTGTAAGTATCGGACGCTGTTTTTCGTGTAACGCCATAAGGTGGAAATATTCGTCTTGTACCAGCAACATTCCGCCATCCGCGGCGAAAACCCGCAGAGGAACCGGAACCGCTGACAGACGGTGCCGGGGGAGAGCAGCATGGCAGCAACCATGCGGTGATTTCCCTCAATGATTGTCAGGGGACTACCCTCATCGATTCCAATCAGGAGGATCGCCGTTGTTCGTCCTCCTTCCTGTCGAAGATGAGCGCTCAGGGAGCGAATTTTAGCCAGGAAGTTCACATTCAATCCATTGGCAGCGCCCGCGCGGATATTTTCCGCGACTTCACCCAGCGCAAAATTTCCATTGGCGATTTTGCGCCAATGGGAGCGCGGAAGAACGTGCACCCGCGCTAGGTCCGCAGGATCCAGTTCAACTTCCCACCACTGCGTGTCGACAGGCAGTTCCCGCCACATTCTTCCCCGCCTGCGAAAAAGCAATGCCCGCCGCAGTGCATTTCGGTCTGCGTCCTGGAAATCGTGGCTCAGCACGATCTTCTCCAGCCGTTGCCAGTAACGGTGAAATTCCGGATGATAAAACTCGTTCCTGAGAAACTCAGCAATCACTTCATTCTCGCCCAGCTGCCGCTGTTTTAGGACTGGGGCCATCCTTTGTTCAGCAGTTGATTCCGAAGACGGCACGGACTCCAAGCGAAGTAATGGGACAAAAACACAAACCAGCAGCAATAGCATCATCACCAACTGCACCATAATGACTTGGTGGAGGCTGCCATGGAATAAATAGATGCCCACAGCGATGGCGCCGCTGAAAGCCAGTTGCAGCCACCCCGCGTTTCCAATCTTCCTGGACATCTCGTATATGATCAGCACGACGCTGATACAATACACACCCGTGGTGGCAACATAGAGAAGTGGCAGCGACGAGTATCCATTCTGCGCGCTTAGTTGGAAAGCGGCCCCGAAGAGTCCTCTCCAGACCACGCTCGGAAGCAGCCAAAGGCCAAGTAACGACAGTGTCACAATCAAGAGCACGAGCAGAAGAGGAGTGATCACCACAGCCCGATGGTAGGGTTCTGGACGCTCCACGCCAGCCGAAACGGGGAACATGCTGCTCACCACTGCCCAGGCAGCCATGTATACGACCCGCCCCACCACTGCCACGGCAGCATACAGACCGGCTTCTGCCGGCGGATAGAAATGTTTCACCAGCAGAATGTCCACGTTGTTGATAATGACCTGACCTACGAAGAATACGATCGCCTGAGCACCCTCTAAGAATGAAGCTCGAAGTCCAGGCTCTGGCGTAACCTTCAACTCGGGGCCGGGCCGGGCCCAGAGGTAACCAGCCACCACGGAGGCCGATACGGCCGCGATCACTCCTTTCACGCCGAAGCCGAGCGCAAGCAGTGCGACCGTTCCGCCCATCTTTACCACCACTTCGAGAGTGAAGTTGATACTGAGCCGCCGGAAATTGAACATTCCCTGCAGCATTCCCCGTCTGACTCCAAGCGGAATATAGAAAGCAGTTCCCACGGCGAGGATGACGAGCAGCATGGGGTCGGGGAGATTGAGGTAGCGCGAGATTGCAGGACTGGCAACCGCCAGAGTAGTTCCGACGATGGCGCCAGCTTGCCAGGACCGGCGGTGCAGAATGGAATACACCGCTGCTTTGGCAGCCAGTGAATTGTTCTTGGCGACAAATTTGGAGCAAACGAACTGGAATGAAAGAGTGATCGCCGACAGCAGCATCAACAACGTGTAAACCGAGACTGCTTGTCCGAACCCGGTTGCGCCCAGCGAACGAGCAAGGACGATGTTGTAGATCAGGTTGATGGCGCTCACCAATCCTGACCCAACCAGTAGAGTCATACTACCGCTGAAGATGGCGGCGCGTAGCGAGCCCGATGCCGGGCGTAAGGGCGCGGCGCCGTCGACGACGGCTCCGAACGGCGCCAAAGTGAAATCCGGGTCACTCCCGCTCATGGGCCCCATTTCTCTAGACTTAAGCTCCTGCGGGTCCTTACCCGCCCTCCGGAGAAGCATCATTTCTTCAAACAAGTCGTCCGCGGTGACGCAGCCGCCGTCCTTTAGAAGAAGCTCAGACGCACGACCGGAAGAAGAGCGCTGCTAGCGCGTCCCGAAAAGTTGTAAAACACTTGTTGCTGGAAGCCAAAGGAGAAGCGCAATGGGTAAGACACCGAGACTTCTTGGTCCCCGTCGCGAAGCGCGCGGCGAAGCGGTTTCACGTAGGAGACCAGAAATCCGGCCTGTGTATTGTCATACGTATGAAAGCCCTGCCCTCGAGACAACGCGAACGTACCTGCAACGCTCCACCGTGTGGACTTGTTGTATTCGAATCTGGCCGCCGGACGAATCGCCTGCGCGGTCGCATAATTGTAGCCTTGCACCTCCCAGGCCCGGATGTAATCCGCCAGCACCGCAAACTGAAGGCGTGTGCCGATACGGCGTTGCAGCCCCAGATATGCGTCGGTGGTGTAATACTCGATAATCGAAGGCCTGAATAACACGTCGTGCACGCCATATCCCGTGATAAGCGACGTCTTTCCCCAAGGGCGGCCTACTTTGAAGTCAAGGGATGCGACCAGATCTCTGGAATGCAGATCCTGTTCCGTGAAAGGGCCGGTTTCGTGAATTGCGTTGCCCGAAACTGTGAGCCAGTTCATCAGTGGGTTGGTGGAGAAATACAGGAATTGCCGAAAGAGGTTCTGATTCATATCTACGGGTGAAGTGCTGTCGCGGCGGATAGTGAATTGAACTCCTGTATTGAGAAGAATGCTGGCATTGCCCAGCCTCAAGGTCGGACTTATTCCGGTATTGAACAGCGTGTCGTAAGTATCGCGGTCCTGGATAGTGGAAGTGCTGGGAATCGAGATCGTACCTTGAGCGTTACGTTCGCCTACAAAACCGCTCACGGTCGGCAACCCGGCAAAGTGCAAACGATAGTTAGCCCCACCCCGGCTTTCGTAAGAAGAGCGCGGTGGCGGAAGCGGTTTTGGTGAGGAAACATTTGGGGGAAGCCGAGCACCCAGAACATAGATGGTGATATCTTCGAAAATCGGCGCGAACGAGGCCCCGGACGATAGGCTCACATTTGCGTTGATCCTGCGCCCTTCTTCGGATGCCACCTCGTACTGCGCCGATTCGGCGGTCTTGTCGTCGCCGGCCAATGCATTGGCCTGGGCAAAGGCAACCAAGGCTGGTAAGTTTTCCCGCTGCTGGCGGTAGACGTTGGCTTGGGTCATGAGGTAGTCGTAGCTCTGCGATTGCCCATCTTGTCCGGCTGCCACAGCTAGTTGCGCGCCCGCACTTTTGGTCTTTCCTTCAGCCAGGTCCGCATTCGCCAGACGCAGGGCAACGACGTCCTCATCAGCTCCTTCGGCGAGGGCGCGTTGCAGGTACATCTTGGCTAACTCAAATTCGTGCGTGGTCAGAAATACATCCGCCGCTTCGACCAGGTGCTCGGGCTTGATGGGCGTGTTTTCGGAGAGGCGAGCTTCGGCAAATCCTAAAGCGACCTGTTGGCGAGCCTCTGCGCCCCGGCCTTCGCGCGCGAAGAGACGGGCAATGGCAAGCCGAGTTTCGATCGCATCTCCTTGCGGAGCATCCAGTGCGCGAGAAAATCGCTGCATGGCTGCATCCCGGTCCCCGAGAGCCAAGAACGCTTCCCCAGTAGCCAGAAAGATGCCGCTTTGGCCCGGATCCAATCTTTCGGCCGCTTGCGCGTTGTGCAGAGTTTCCTGCTGATTGCCCAGCTGGGCATACACTCGCGCGAGTCGAGCGTAAACAAGTGCTTCGTCAGGCGTGGCGGCGGAAACTTGGAGCAAGAGATCGATTGCCTCCTGATAACGGCGTAACCGGTAAATCGTGTCCGCGAGCGCGAGTTGCACCTCGGGATCGTTGGGAGAGAAGGTGAGCGCCGCCAGATATTCTTTCTCTGCGTCGGCCAGACGCAGGCGCTGCCGAAAAGCTTCGGCTCGGGTCAGATGCGTGATGCGAGACGGCCCCAGGATCTTCTCCGCCACATTCACTTCCTCCATCGCCTTAGTTGCACGGTTAAGTTGCAGGTGCGCCATGGACAATCCCAAATAGGCTTCGCCGTATCCCGGATGCAGCTTGATTGCGGTTTCAAAGTCCCCGGCTGCCGCGTCGGGCCTCTTCAGATTGTTGAGGACAAAACCACGATCCATGTAGCCCGTGGCCATCGTGGGATCGCGCCGCAAGGCCTCGGTAAAGTCGGTGACTGCTTTACCTGGATAGCCCAATGAGTTGTGCGAGTGTCCTGCAATCAGCCAGAGATCCTTGTCCTGGGGGAGTATTGGCTCATACTTCTCGAACAACACGAGGGCCTCTTCATACTGACCGAGAAAAACCAGATCGTAGCCCAGATAGACGGGAGCTTCAGGGTCTTTCGGCAGTTTCTCCAGTACCTTATAGCCCAAGTCCGCGGATTCACTATAGTGTCCGGTGAGGGTGAGATACCGTTCGCGCTCTCGCATGACCTGGGCATCAAAGTTCATTTCGCCCTCGGCACGGTCCAGCCAGCTCTTGGCCAGTTCAAGATCGTGCCCTTCGAGAGCGGCGTTGGCACCTCGTGCTACGACGAGGGGTTTCTTGGGCGCCAGGCTATATGCTTCTTGATAATTGGTATGGGCGAGAGGGAATAGCTTCTCCGACGTATACAGGTCGCCAAGAGCCAGATAGGGGACATAATAGCTAGGATATAGCTCGGCCAGACGCAGAAAGTACCCTTCTGCAACTTTAGGGCTATCGGTCTCCCTGGATAGGAAGCCTAGCGACGTCAGGGCGGAGCGGTTGCCCGGATCCAGTTCCAGGGCCTGGTGAAACATCTTGAAGGACTCGTCCCGGCGTTCCATTCTCCAGAGCAGATTGGCGTAGTTGAGAATGAGAGCTACATTACCGGAGTCGAGGGAGAGAGCTTGCTTTAGATCTTTTTCTGCGGCTGGCTGGTCATCGGAGGCCGATTCTATGGCCGCCCGCAGTCGCAGAAATTCCGGTCTGTCTGCATCGCCGACTTCAATATTCTTGATCTGAGCGGCAGCCAAGCCAACTTGCTCGGCTGACGCAGCAGGGTTGTCAGAGTCTCGGTACACCTCAGCTAGGCTGATGTGCAGCTCGACCGGATAAAGCGCACCCTCGGGCACGGCTTCCGGCAAATGTGCAATGGCGGCCTGATATTCCCGGATGGCGTCGTCGGGACGGTCCTGCAGGCTGGCCAACCGGCCGCGTATGGCGTGCAGGCGATAGTGGTCGGCATTCAGCGTCTCGGCCCGCCCCAGGAGTTCAGTCGCGGCCTCGATTTTACCCACGTTCAATAGCGCTTCGGCTGCGCCTAGTTGGTATCCAATCTCTCCTTGGGCCGCGCTCGCTGCTTGCACATAGGCGTCCGCTGCCTCTTTCTTCTTGCCGGCAAGCTGATAGGTATAGGCCAACTCGGCCCAATATTCGGCCGTCCTGGTAGTTACTTGGTCAAGCATGGAGAGGGCGAGGTCGTACTTCCTGTTTTCTCGATAGTACGCAGCCACTGCACGCAGAACGTCGGAATCGTGCGGCGCCCGGCTGCGCGCGCGTTCCAGAGACTGGTTGGCTGCGTCCGGACGGTTCAGCATTTGATAGGCACGGGCCATAAGCAGTTCGGTACGAGGAAGCGGATCGAGCCCGTCCGCTCGCTTCAGCAGATCCAGAGCATGCTGGGGATCGGAACTAAGAAAGAGTTCGCCAGCGAGTTGCAGCTCGTTGGCACTGTTAGGACTGGCCGCGACCACCTGCAACAACAGGCGTCGGGCGTCTTCGTTCTGGCCCATCTTGGCGTACGTCTGCGCCAGACCCGCCAATCCTTGGACAGAGGCAGGTCGAACGGCCAGTCCATGTTGAAATGCGTCGGCGGATGCCTGATAACGACCGGCCAGCCGGGCAGCATACCCGAACAGGAACCAGAGATCGGCATTCTGGGGTGCGGCCCTTGCCGCACGCTCGGCGTGCGCACTGGCAGCCGCATATTCTCCGGCGCCTAATGCCGCCTGCGCTGCGCGGGCCTGTTGGGCGACCTCGAGACCCGAACCCCATCCGATGTTTTCCGCGGTCGTTGGCGCGGCCCGCGCTCTTGCCGGGCTGGTCGCTCCGGAAGTGCGGCTGGCATCGCTGTGCGGGGCCACTTCGAAGGTTTGCGCGCAGCACAACGCTGCGCCCAACAAGAGCACGCCTGCCGGGACCACGACGCGGTGTGACACGTACTTACTTACCTCTCAAGACGGTATCTGTGAATAGGAGCTCGCGAGCGTCATTTAGGTGCTACCAGGGCTAGAGGGGATGCTTGCAGAGGCCGCCTGCCGGGCGCATATGTTAAACCGTCCGCCGGAGCAAACCCTTGAGGGGGTTTGGAATCCAATACCGTTACCAAAATGGTGGTGGCCGAGAGGATTGCAGTGATCCCTGAAAGAAGTACGGGAGGTCGTCCTATCCCGCTGTTGCTAATACTCTTGCTGGTCGCAGCCGTACATGGGCCCCTATTGTTGATGCAGTTGCCCGCGAAGACTTCGTACGACACGAATTTCCATATTTTCTTCGCTTCCCACTATGCGCAACACTGGTTTAATCCCTGGAACGAAAAATGGTTCGCGGGTTTTTCCCAGACCACCTATCCACCGTTGGGACACCAGTTGGTCGCGCTTCTGTCTTATGCGGTCGGCCTGAATGCGGCGTATGGGCTAGTCCAGTTCTTGGCGCTGCTGTTGTTGCCGGTGGGAGTATATCGTTTCGCGAGATTATGGGTGGACGATAGGTCGGCCAGCTACGCTGCAATGGGCAGTGTTTTCCTAGGCGCGGTTGCCTTCCTGGTGTACTCGGCTGGGCAGTTATCTACCATCCTTGCGGCCCCTCTTTACCTGAACGCGGTGCCCTATTTCTATCACTGGGCGCGGTACGGCAAGCTTCGTTCCCTTTTGAAGGGAGTGATGCTGGGTTTGGCTGCGGCGTCGGTGCATCACGTCACCCTGCTCTTTGGAGCAATTTTCTTCGCCATTCCTGTCCTCTGGCTCGCATGGATGGACGAGCGAGCCGAGGCCGATGGCAACTCGGAGATGAAAGTACTGTCGCGGGGAGCGGGTTTCGCGGCCCTGATAGGTGTTGGGGTGGCGGTAGTCCTGTTGCCTTACTGGATCTCAGTTTTACAGCACCCGATCAAGCAAATTCCAATTCCGCATGCCAGCCGGTCTAATTTTCTTTTCAATTCTCTCTACGGCTTTAACTATTTCGTGGTTCCTTACGGCGCCATGATTCTGACTCTCCCCTTCATACTGTTCCGAGGCGCTGCCGTACCACGGCTCAGACCCTTGCTGATCAGTTTTTGGTTTGCATTAATCTTCGGGCTGGGCGGCACCACGCCCCTGCCAAAATGGCTGCTGGGACGCGCTTTTGACATTCTGACGTTCGAGCGCTTCACGCTTTGGGCGTCGCTTCTCGCTCTGCCCATCGTGGGCTCGTTGGCAGTGGACCTCTTGCGCCGTTACCCACGTGCGGCTGCGACTGGTTTGTCCCTCGCTGCCATAGGGACATTCGCGCTAGCCATGGCTTGGCTTGATCTGAGCCCCTTCCGTCCCACGGGCGGTCTGAATGTGGATTCGGTTGTTTCCTTCCTTAATCGCGACGGACACGACCGTTATCGTTACTTGACGCTCGGTTTCGGCAATGCTCTCCCCAAGATCTCGACGTATACCGAGGCGCCCAGCGTCGATGGCGAATACAACTCGGCGCGGCTGCTGCCGGAAATGACAGACTATGGCGCGGCACAGTTAACTAGCGCCAAGTTCTTCGGGACCGCTGGTATGGATTCTCTTCGCGCCATGCTGAAACATGCCAACCGGTATGGCCTGAAATACATCTTCGTTCACGATCAGTACTATGAGCCGCTGTTGGTGTTTGCTGGCTGGCGTCAGATTGAAACTTACGATGGTGGAACGATTACGGTTTGGTCCAAGGAAGATATAGCCCCGGCGCGGAAGATCGAGTCGGATGCAGTCCCAGCGCCTTGGGAGGGCCTGTTGTGGGGCATTCTGCCCATGGGTAGCGCCGTCCTGGCCGTTCTATTCCTCATTCTGCTGCCAGACCGCCGGCGAGTGCCGCAAGTCGTGATGGTCCCAGTTCGGACAAATGACGCTCTGTGTGTTCGGGAAGGGAATTCATGAAATATGGGTTGGCGCTGACCCTTCTCCTCTGGACCCTTCTGCTGGTGGCTGTAGGTTGGCAGCGGTCTGCCAAAGCGGCGGGAGTTGCCCTGCGCCCTCAAGACACTCCGGAACAGGCTGTCCGCAGCCTACTGCACTCGGTGCGCGAGAGAAATTTGCCCAAGGCCCAGGCTCAATTAGCGAACGCTGACCAGGTGGATAGCTCCGCTTTCGTCTACGACTTGGCGGGCGGCGATGGCAGCTTGCGTACCTATTCCAATCTCGAGGATTCTGAAGTCAGCCTGCTCCACCAAGAGGCTGATGACGCATTGGTCCGCGTAAAACTGAACTGGTCCACTGCCGTCGGTTCTCTCTCCGACACTCGCGACCTGAAAGTGGTTCGCCAGGCAAACGGCTGGAAGGTATTCTGGCCGGTCTCCCAGGTTCCAAAACTCCCCGCTCAAGTGATGGCCGTTAACTACCTGCGATGGGATGTCGTGAATCGCGGACCCGAAGGTGAATGGGGCACGGCCAGCATCGATCCCCCGAAAGTCCGCATTATCTCCATGAATGCGATCGAGCGGTCTGATTCAGTTATCGTGATGGGGGAAGTCGTAAATGAAGACACCATTCCCGCCTACCTCAACGTCAACGCTGCGCTGGTTGATGCCAACGGTTTGGAATTCCGTAACGAGGGCAGCTTCGACAAGGTGTCTCACATTCTGCTGCCCAGCCAGGTCACACCTTACCGAATCGATTTTCCGAAGGTACGGCTCAATCAGTTGAAGCAGGTTCGCATGGATGCAAATGTCGCCGCCGTTCCGGCCTCGGCCGATCCGGTGATCGGTGTCATGAACCAGCGTCTGGAAAAGGATGCCCTGGGAAACAAGGTTCTGGCAGGTGAACTGGTGAACCAGAGCGGCCAGACTGTCAACATCGCTCACGTGCTGGCGACTTGCTATGACAACAATGGCAAAGTCATCTGGGTCTCGGACGAATACGTGGACCGGGCGCTGCTACCGATGACCCCGCAGCCTTTTGCGGCCGATCTCCCTGCAGATGTGGCCGCGCGGGTCCAGCGCTTTCGTGTAATGGTGAGTCAGTACACCCGGGGTGCCTCCTGAGATGCGTATCCTCTGCCGCACATTTCTTCTCTGTTCAGCGTTCCTAGCCATGTCCCAAGCAGAAGCGCCGCTCGGGCTCCACATACCCGCTAACGTTAGCGCCGGAGAAGCCGTCGCTGTATCGAGCAGCGGCACCGGTTCTGGAACGTTCTATCTGATCGGGCCTGGCCACGTGGCAAAACGCCGGTTCCAGGCAGGAGATACCATCCAGATCAGTTCCGACGAGATCGCAACCGCCGGAACTTACCAGGCCATAACTTGCAACGGACAGGAATGCGCCACCACGAACTTTTACGTGACTCCGAACCGCGGAGCAGAACTTGTCCTTCTGGTACACCCCTCTCGCGTGCCGGTGGATAAGCTCGATGCTATCAGCGCTGTGACAGTGGTAATGGACCGCTTTCACAATCTCGCGTTGCAGCCTGAGGGCGTCACTTTCCGAGCAATCGCCAACGAGACCGTAGTTTCTTCCCCGCCCCAAATGACCCGTAACGGTGTCGCGTGGACCCGTCTAAATTCCGGCCCTAAAGACGGTACCGTGCAGATTGATGCGTCCCTGGGACAACAGTCCGAACGGAGGGTGGTGCAACAGGTTGCCGCGGAAGCCTGCAAGCTGCACGCGTCTGCGGCGCATAAAGGCGACCATATCGTTCTGCAGACCGAGCCGGTCCGCGATTGTCGAGGGAACTCGGTACCCGACGGCACGATTGTCACTTTTACCAAGTTGGACAAACTCGGGCGAACCACGGTAGACGCACCCATCAAGAAAGGTGTGGCTCGAACGGAAATGGGCTTCGCCGGGCCCGCGACGATTTCTGTGGCCTCCGGTGTCGTGGTCGGAAACGAAATCTATATGGGAGGCCCACGTTGAAGCTTTTCGCAAGCGCGGCAGGTTTCCTGCTTTGCTTTGGGTTGTGGATACCCAAAACAGCCGATATCAGTTCCGGTCCGGCTTCGTCGTCGCTACCCGGGGTGGACTTTACTGTGTCGCGGGGGCCAAGAGACATGGAAGACTTGACTCGGCAGAAAATCGTGCAAGATTACGCTGCCGCTTGGCAAACACTAACCGTAGGTTTGGAGCAGAACCGTGCCCAACCGTTGAATGGCTACTTTACCGGCTTTGCCAAGGAGGAATTCGTGGAGACCATTGCGGAGCAGGGCCGCATCGGTATTCACCGCCATTACATCGACCATGGGCACACATTGCAGGCCCTCTTCTATTCACCCGATGGCGGCGTCATCCAGCTGCAAGACAATACCGAATATGAAGTGCAAATATTCGACGGCGCCAAGCTTCTTCATGGCGAGAGAGTGAGCGCGAGGTTCCTGGTGCTGATGACCCCGTCAGCGGATCGCTGGATGGTTCGTCTGCTGCAAAGTGTGCCCGTGTCTTGAAGTTCATGATCTTAATGAGATCAATGACGAAATCGAAGTCGAAGCTGTCCCTAATCCTCGGTATCGGGGTGGTATCTGTGATCGCGTCCGGATGTCACCGCGCGGGCGCTTACCGTGAGCTGACTCAGGCAGTGGAAAGTCCTGTGCAAGGCGCCACGGTGGTGGCGGTTTACCTGCCATGGTTCGGCGACCCAGAGCACATCAAGGTGGGATACAGCACCGACGATCCCGAAGTGCTGCGGCGGCAAATCACCAAAGCCAAGGATCTTGGAGTCCAGGCCTTCGCAGTTGACTGGTATGGGGAACGGCGGCCTTTTCTCGATCACAGTTATGCGCTGATGCAGCAGGTCGCCAGCCAGAGCCACTTCAAAGTGGCGCTTATGTACGATGAAACCGAGGAAGATAATGGCCAGGCCACCGAGGAATCGCTGGCGGCGATGGCCAAAGCGTACGACGTCTACCTTCGGCCGGGGGCCTCCGGCCGGGATGCCTATCTCGAGTACAGCGGCCGGCCGGTAATTTTTGTTTTCCCCAAACGAGGCGGCACCGATTGGAACCGTGTGCGAGCGCAAGTCAACACTTGGCCTGTTCCCCCATTGTTATTTTATAAGGACGATCCTCCGCCCCAGTATGCCAATGCCTTCGACGGCAACTATGCCTGGGTGCATCCTTCGAAGGGATGGGCACGAGATGGAAGCGACTGGGGTAAAGAGTATCTCGAAACTTTCTATCAGAAGATGCAAAGCCGGACCGACAAGATCGCTGTGGGTACCGCTTGGCCTGGGTTCGACGATACCAAAGCGTCCTGGGGCTTGGATCGCCACATCGATGAACGTTGCGGGAAGACATTCGAGGATACTCTGCGCCTTTTTCACTTCTATAACCAGGTCAAACCCATGCCTTTTCTGATGGTCGCCACGTGGAATGATTATGAGGAAGGCACCGCCATCGAATCAGGAGTCGGCCGCAAGTGCGCGGGGCAAGCGACGAACGGGGCGCAGCGAAATGGATTTTGATATGGGTTCCATGTCAATGGACGACGTCATGCAAACCGGGCGATCGACCCATGCTCGAGATCTTCATCTGTTCTCGCAGCTCTTGCTGGGCGAGCCTTTCGCTGCCGGTTCGGGTGCGCTTACCCTGGGCCATGAGCTGCGAATGCTCTCGAATTGGGATTATGCCGAGATCTCTCGATGTCTCGCTTTTGCCGATTTGCACCACGTACTGGTTCGCGTGATCGAGGCGCTGCAAAGTTCCGCCTTGGGCGCCATGAGCCCACGCGTGTCGAGCCAGTGTGCGACGGTGCTGGCGAAGGAGCAAGACCGGATCCGTCGAGCGCTCAGCGTGCTGGACAGGGTCTGCGAAGCACTGGAGAGCGCGGAATGCTCGGCCATTGTGATCAAGTCGCTCGATCATTGGCCGGATATTGGTTCAGACCTTGACCTGTACACTGGAGGTCGTGAAGACCAGGTCGTCAGCATCCTGGAAAAGAATTTTGCTGCCGAAATCCTGCCTCGCAGTTGGGGTGATCGCCTGGCGCACAAGTGGAACTTCAGACTGCCGGGCCTGTCAGAGGCAGTCGAAGTACATGTCGGATGCCTGGGACAGACCGGGGAGCATCTCAATCTGGCGCGCCGGGTCGAAAGCCGCGCCATTTACCGGACGGTTGGAGACTATACCTTCCGCGTGCCAGCTCCCGAGGAACGCGTGCTCATCACAACCCTGCAACGCATGTACCGCCATTTTTATTGCCGGCTGTGCGATATCGTGGATATGACAAAGCTGGTACAAGCACAGCAGTTGGACTGCACCATTCTGCGAGCGGCGGCTGAGGCCAGCGGTATCTGGCCGGGCGTTGCAACCTTGCTCATGGCGGTTGCGGAGTACGCTCGTGTTTATGGGGCCAAGCTGGAGCTACCTGCCGAGGTGGTTTCTTCAGCCACGAAAGGAGACGCCCTCCGGTTGCGGGGGGATTTCCTGCGAATCTCGATTGTGCCGCAAGCGGTCGGCCTTTTCTTGCGCCAGGTGCTTTGCGCTGGCAAGCACAAGAATTTACGAACTGTGAGCCGTCTGTCTTTGCTGCCTGGCTTGGCGGCGACAGCTTTTATTGCATACAAGGTCACGGGAAACGACAAAGGGATTTGGTAAGCCGCCTAGCTGCGTGCAAAACGTTTGGTGGACCTGGCGACCTTTCGGTGACGGGTAGGAGCCGCAAGTCGAGGCAAACGAAACTCTCAGTGAATTCGCTGAGAAACCACGCCGGTCGGGCTGAGCGAGCGCAGCCCTTCTGGAAGTTGCACGTGGACGATTTCGTTCCTCACCGCATACAGCACCAACTCGGCGATGGAATGAAGCTTGAGCTTGAGCATGACATTGCCTCGATGCTTCTTTGCCGTTTTTAATGTCACGCCTAACATCACGGCGACTTCCCTGGAAGTCTTGCCCTCACCCAAGAGCTGCAGGACTTCGCGCTCCCGAGGCGACAATCTGGCTGCATTGGCCGCGGCTGGATCCATGCGATGCCGCTTGTAAACGTCTGTAAGCAGATCGGATATTCGTGAGCTAAAGACGCTCTTGTGTCTTTGCAGAGCCTCCACTGCTGTCATCATGTCATCGGTTCCGTCGGACTTAAGGACCCACCCGCGAACACCTGCTTCCAAACAGTCCTGGACTACCTGCTCAGAGTCCACGGCGGTAAGGACCAGTATTGCCTGGGTGGGATTGTTTTTCAGGATCTGCCGGACCGCTTCCAAGCCATTCAGTCTGGGCATGCAAATGTCCAAAATAAGAAGATCTGGTTTCAACTGCAGGCACTTCTCCACCGCATCCCGTCCGTCAGCCGCCTCTCCGCAGACCTCCCAGCTTGCGTGAGACCGGAGCAGCGAACACAGACCGAAACGGAATATTGGATGATCGTCGGCCACCAGAATACGAAATGCACTCATAGAACTTTCCTCACGCGGAAAGGTAAATTTATCAGGGGCTGTGAGCCGAGACCACCGACGGGTCCTAGCCGGACGTCAGGCCTCCAACTGCGTGCGCAACGTCGCAGCGTTTACTCTCATTCCAGACTCCATCACGAAGTTGCAGCGTTATGGATGAAGGAGACCCACCTAGGGTTGCCCGGAATGCGAGATGGGTCGAAAGGTTGATCTGATCTCAAGATGAGATCAAGGGCAACGAGGCGCTGCTTCCTACACCGGGCCGGATGCCAAGAAAAAATCTTGTCATCCGGCCCGGGAGAAGTCTTCTTACTTCACGTCCTCTTTTTTGGAACCGCCAGGGCCGTCATGTAAGAGGACGCGAGCAAGGTGGTCTAGAAACACTGGAAGACGGGGCTGACCTGTCCGGGCATCAAATGGTCAGAGGTTGATATATTCGCCTGTACCCAGTTGGCGGCAGTATTTGGGTTTCCGCCTGTCGAGTTGGTGTAGTAGCGCCAGCGTATCCATCCATAGCTGTGCTTGAGGTTGTCCACTGGATTAACGTCTGTATCCAAACCATAGTCAAAAACCTCGCGAAACTTACATGAATTGATGTTCCCGGAAACACTGCAGCTGTACGTATATTGCAGGGGCACAGTTGTAACCGAAAACTGCCGTGGTGGAGACGCGCGGTGGTCAGTGATGTTCATGCTACCTATGGGTTCCACCTGCAGTTGAGAATAGGCCAGATTCTGGGCCGAACCTTGTAGTTTCTGATCCACGTAGGTGTAGTAGTTCGTGCTGTAAGGCTGCGCAGGAGGTGGGGAATTCCAGAACGAGCTGTTGTCTCCTCCCGGTTTCGCGCACCGGGCAGCCCAGCGCATGGAAAGATCGGTCTTGCCACTGTTGAATTTCTTGCAGCTGGTTGGATCGTTCCAGTGGTTGACACCCTTCCAGGTGCCCAGTTCCGTGACCCATTGGTAGATGTAATTCGAGTCGTAAAGATTGATGTCCCAAGGATTGCCTTGCGGATTCTTCACGTAGTACACCTTGGACTGACTCTTATCCCATTGGGTATAGACGTAGGCCGATGGCAGGCCATTGGTGATACCCTCCATGTGGTAACTGATGGCCAGTTTTGGGTCCATCATCATTACACTCAAAATGTCCCAATAGCCGTGCCCTGCTGGACAACTGATGGTTGACTGAATCTGGGCGAATGCACCGGATGCCAGCGTCAAACACGCTGCTACGGCTAACAACCAAAAGACAAGAGTATATCTGCGTATTTTCATTAGGTAACTACCTCTCCTTTTCCTCAACACAATCAGGATCGCAGAATGGGATTGTCTGTTCGTTGCGCTAGGGCAATGTCGTTTTTACTCTTTAGTGCACCGCAGTAGAACTGGACACGGAAGTTAGTCAGGCTTGGGGCCTCGGCCAGGAGGCGATAATGTCGAGAAAGCCGGGAGTCCAGAGAAGCCCGGAAGAGAAGTGACAGATTGTGTTGGAAAGTTTGAAGAGCGGGAACCTGGCTGAGACCTGCCGCAAGTACGAGATCGCTCCCAATCTTTATTACTGTTGGAAGGACGAAGTGGAAGCGGGAGGTAAGACTATGCTTGAGGGAAGAAGCGCAGCCGCGCAGCCCGATGTCGAGCAGGGAAAACGGATCGAGCAACTGGGGCGGACGTTGGGCTTCGCCCTAACCCTTACTTCAAACACGGCCCCATCTGTCTAGTTTTCAGCGGTGCATTACAAGAGTCTTAGAAGTATGTAAACGTCAGATTGTCCAGCCAAATCGAATAGGGCTGCTGCACGTAATTGCCATTCTGCTGGTAGTTGATCGTGATGCCGTACCAAGTAGTGGAAGTCGGACTCTCGGAATAGTTCAGCGTCGCAGTCTGACCGTTCAACGAAATCGATTGGAACAGAAGCTGATTGTCAGAGGTTCTCTGCACGTGAATGACCAGGTGGTTCCACGAGTTGTTCACGGGATTACACGCGACCCCGGTCGGATGCCATTTCTGACCTTGATTGTCCCAGATGTCCCACTCATTCCCTCCGGCAATACGGCATTCATGCCCCCAGATGAACGATTGGCCATTGACGAATTGATTGATGTCGAACTCCAGCGCCTGGGAGACGCTTAGATCCGTCGCGTAGAAATAGACGTCGTAGGTGAAATTGTGGAGATTGGGAACAATGGAACGATTTGAATCGGGGAGGCCTTGCGACGAAAAATCGCCGATCAGGTGATTGTTCCACAACACGTCGGAATAGTCCGCCTGACCCCCAATATCCATGCGGGTGGAATTTCCACTCAGAGCGGGTGACGTGACACCCTGGGTCATCGCCCATGTAACCTGGGGTCCGGTTGGCACGCACGAGGTGCAGATGTTATACGTTGGCCGAAGCAGTGCATATCCCGTCCACCCTGGCGACTGCTGTTCAAGGTGCGCGAATTGGCCCGAGTGGCCACCGGAGCCCACCGTAATCGTGATCGGTGTGGTAGCGGCGCCCCCGCAGTTGTCCCATTCCTCAACGACCGTTTGATAGGTTCCCCCTTTGAGTGTCAATGGAGTATTCAGAACTGCTCCATTGACCTTATATGCCAGCACTCCAGGAGCCGTATAGATGCCCATCGCCGCTACTCCGGCCGGGCAACTTGTTGTGGCAGAGGCAACAAACTGGACGGGGGAGCCCACTGAGCTGCCGTTCGCGGGAGCGGTCACCTTCACAGGGCCGCCGCCGACCGTGATCGTGATAGGCGTCTTGGTGGCACCGCCGCAATTGTCCCATTCCTGGACTACGGTGTTGTACGTTCCCGGGTTGAGCGTCAGCTCCGTATTGAGTGAGGAACCGCTGACGGTGTACGCGAGTACTCCAGGAGCCGTGTAGATACCCATGGCGGAGACCCCATGGGTGCACGTCGTCATCGCGGTGGCAACGTAATGAACCGTTGTGGAAACATTGCTCTGGTTGGCTGGTGCAGTGACAGAAACTTCTGCGACCGCCGGGACTGCGGTTGCTAGCGCCACGAAAAGTATCAAACTCTTCACTTAAATAAGCCTCCTTTGCTAGCAATTGAGAGCGACTCAGTGCCCAGCCACACAATGATTGTAGGTATCTGTTTCGGGGAACCGCAAGGGTAAACAGAGATCGAATTACTCGGAAGTACATGCAAGGATTGGGTCGTTAGCAGTCAAGTGCCCTCGATCGCGGCAAGCCCCGCACACGTGTACTTGACTCCGCAAGCGAACGGCATTCTGGCTTTTCTTCCCTGCGGAATTAGGAAAAGAGTTCGCAGAAGCTGCCTTTTCCGGCGAAAAATGAGCTTGCGCAAAGCAACTCTCAGGCGGCTTTTCAGCACCTGAAAGCGGACATGAAAAGGCCTCGGCCGCTCACCTCTCTTCTTCTCCTGTCCTTCGCCTTGAGCCTAGCGACCGGTTTGTTAACCGGCTGCGCGGGCCTGACTAGTACGCAGCCTCCGCCGGCTCCTGGAAGCCTCAACACTTCCGTCAATCACATCATCTTCATGATGCAGGAGAATCGTACCTTCGACCATTACTTCGGAATGCTGAACCCTTATCGCAGCGCGAATGGCTTCAACGTAGGGGACGACGGCGTTACCTACAACGTGGACGGCATTGACGACAAGCTGAGCACAATCTTTAACCTCGACGACGAGGGTCAGAGCTTTCCCTTATTCAAACTCAAGAGCACTTGCATTGACGACGACTCTTCTTCCTGGCTGCCCAGCTATGGCGACGTGAATCGCTACGACTACAGCGTTACTCGTTCTATCAACATGGACGGCTTCGTGCACACCGCCGAGGGATATGCCAAATACTGCGCAATTCCCGCGAATGGCTGCACCGGCGGACAATTTACCGACTTGACCGGGCAGCGCGCCATGGGCTATTACGACGAGAACTACCTCAACTATTACTATTACATGGCGTCGCAATTCGCCGTTTCGGATCGGTGGTTTTCTCCCGTCGCCAGCGAGAGCATACCCAATCGCATTTCAACCATGACCGGCGGAACTACGCAGGGTCTCGTGCACGATCCAGGATCAAATGAAGATAAGCTCGGTGCACAACTAGCGATTCCAACCATCTTCCAGGAGCTCGACACAAATAAGGTATCCTGGAAAATTTATTACTCGGTTACAGAAGACCAATGTTTGGCAGACAACGACGGGGATTGTGAGAACGGAGAGAAAATCGATAAATATCCTGCGACTACGTTCACTTATTTTACCTACTCGATCAATTACCTGTATCTCAAGGACCAGCAGCGCTCCACCTGCGTACCGCCCACTCAAGACTCGGGAACCGCCGTGGGGGACCCAAACAACGCTTTTTGCATAGACGTGAATCACATCGCTCCGATACAACAATTCACAACCGATTTGGCGAATCACGCTCTTCCCAGCTTCGCCTGGATCGAACCTGGCTATAGCAACAATGATGAACACCCGGGATCGGGACAATCGATTTTACTGGGGCAAGCTCAGGTGGCGAGCCTGTTCAGTGCTTTTATGGCAAGTCCTTCATGGAAGGATTCGATCTTCTTTTTGAGCTATGACGAAGCGGGCGGTCCCTACGACCATGTGCCGCCAATTCCGGGGCACACCAACGACAAAACTGATGCCCAGGTTTTGACTGACTATCCTACCGACATTTCAAGCATTGCCGTGAATGCGGATTCGTACAACCCGTGCATCCCGGCGAACGGAACAGACACTCCGACATTGCATTGCGATCTGAGAACTTCTCCTCCGGCGGGGGATCGAGATCCCGGTACCGATCCTAACGATGCGGCCGCGCAGCAAGGGTTCGCCGCCCAACTCGGTTTTCGCCTGCCTAACATTGTTCTCTCGCCCTTCACTCGCAAGCACTATGTTTCGCACGTGCCCATGGACCACACGGCCGTGATCAAGCTCGTGGAATCCAGGTTTATAGGAAGCAGCGCTGCTCTCACGGCGAGAGATGCCGCCCAGCCGAATCTTCTGGACTTCTTCGACTTCGTCGGTGTTCCCTGGCTAACTCCGCCGAGCGGTGTACCCCAACCCTATCCGACCTCACAAGCTCAAGCGACATGCACTGCGGACGACATGGGGCCATGATCGATGGGGCCATCCTTGCTCTACTTGGCAAAGTTGTGGAGTAACCGCTTTCTCGCGGTGAGTTTTGTTTCAACACCGACGAGCTAGCACCATGAGTTAGTACTACGAGTTAGAAGCTATGAGCCTTAAAGCCAACGATAACGGCGACGAAGAGCAGCTCCCCACGTCCTCAACTGCGGTCCGGCGGTGGTGCGGCAGCATGATACTTGTCGGCAGGTGCTTCTTCCTCGTTCTAGTAACCATGGAAGCCTGGGGCCAAACTGTCCCTGCGACTCCCGCTCCCCCGAGCGCAACCGGCAGGCAAACGGTCCCAGTACCCAATGCTAGGCCTGCGACTCCGAGCAATGGCACAACGACTCCAGAGGAATCGGGCGGCCAGCAGCCTGGAGCCGATCAGGGCGCCGTCTTCGTGTTCAAAACGGAAGTGCGGGAAGTGATCTTGCACGCGATCGTCGTAGATGAGCAGCGACGCCTGGTTACCAACCTCGACCGGCCAGCATTCACGGCATTCGAGGATGGAGTGCCACAGGCGACTACCTCATTTCATCGGGACGACGTTCCGGTGGCGATGGGCATCGTAATCGATAACTCCGGTTCCATGCGCGAAAAGAGAGACAAGGTGAATCAGGCGGTGTTCAATTTGATTCGAGCCAGCAATCCCAAGGATGAAACCTTTGTGGTCAATTTCAGTCAGGATTCCTATCTCGACCAGGACTTCACCTCTGATATCGGCCTGCTCCAACAAGCTTTGCAAAAAGTCTCCACCCACGGCAGTACAGCGCTCTATGACGCCATCGTCGCTTCCACGGTCCATTTAAGGAACAATACACGCGTGGACCGAAAGGTTCTGCTGGTGATCACTGATGGCCGGGACAATGCCAGTCAGGAAACTTTACAGGAGGCTATGCGCCGCTTGCAGCAGAAGGATGGCCCGACGCTCTATGCCATCGGACTGCTCGGCGACGAGCTTAAGCCGTCGGACAGCAGAGCCCTGCGGAGCCTAGCCGACAGCACAGGTGGAGTTGCTTTCTTCCCAAAGGGCCTGGATGAAGTTGACGACATCACTCGGACCGTGGCACGCGACATTCGCACTCAATACACAATCGGTTACAAGCCAACCAACCGCGACGAGAATGGCAAATACCGGGTCATTGAGGTGAGAGCGCAGGCACCAGGCCATCGCAAACTAACGGTGCGCACTCGCAGCGGATACTACGCGGGCGAGGCTGTCCACTGAGTGTGCAGAATGCTGCTGGGTTAGCTCAGCGTAACCGGTCCGTTACAACAGCGGGGGAATGCCTGTGCGTAAGGTCTATCAGCAAATGACAGAGTGCGATCTTCTACTCAACCTCCGAATGTGGCACGCGAAGACATCGCGAGGCAATCGATGAAAAGACATCCCGTATGCGGCAGCGGCCTTCTGGCATTGATTCTCCTGCAAGCCTTGGCCGCCAGTGCTCAACAGGTCGTTCGCCGTGCCCCTCCGCCCGCTGCGCTGATCGAACTTCGCGTGTCGAAGACAGTTGTCCCCATGGAGCTATTCGGCGACCGGCCCGTCGTGAGCGTGCGTGTCAATGGCAAGGGACCTTTCCAGTTCGCGCTCGAGACGGGCGTCACCGGGACCATGGTTAGCACAGAACTGGCGCACGAACTTGGGCTCCCGGACATGGGCCAGGCGATTGCCGGGCGACCCGGGGCGGCTTCGCCCGCCCGAGCGATGTTGACCCGAATCGACAAACTCGAGTTGGGAGAGGCAGAGATCTCCGGTCTTCTTGCGGTCTCGGCGGACGTGTCCACCGTGTGGATAGGAAACCATCGGCCTCAGGGTGTCCTGAACGCCGCTGCATTCCCCGGTCTGCTCGTCACTCTCGATTACCCCGCGAAGCGAATCGAACTACGGCGTGGAGAGCTTCCCGCGGTGGATGGACGGACCATATTTGACTGGGATGCAGAGGGTACCCTCCCGTCCACGCCACTCGCCCTAACCGGCCTGAAACTGGAGGTTGCCCTGAATTTGGGATTAGCTTCTGGTATTGACCTTCCCGAGAGTTATGCCGACCGGTTGCGGCTCACGAGCGAACCGGCGGCGGTCCCTAAGAATAAAACAAACACCGGAAACGGTGAGTCGGAGATTACCGTGGCGACCCTGAACGGCGCGGCCAAGCTCGGTCAGTTCACGATCAATCACCCGCAAATCCGGTTTATCGAGGAAATGGCTTTCGGCAACATTGGGCGCGAAATCCTCCAACGGTTCGCTGTGACGCTCGACAGCAAGAACCGCCGTATCCGGCTTAAGTCGAAACCCGGAAGTGAATAAGCGAGGCTAGCGGACAACTCTCGTCGACTTCCCGTCATCTCAGTGTTTTCAAGAATTCTGCCTTATAAGGTCGGCACCGAATGCGTCACAAACAGCAGATGTTTTCGACACTGGCACTATTGGCGCTCGCGGGCCTGATGATATCGCTGAACGGCTGCGGAGGGTCATCCGCAAGTCCGACCAGCAAGGGTCTGGATAGCATTAATCACATCGTTTTCATGATCCAGGAGAACCGGAGCCTCGACCACTACTTTGGCGCGATGCGCCAGTATTGGGCCAACAAGGGAATTCCAGATCAGTCGTTCGATGGCCTCGCGCAATTCAATCCCACGACAGGCGCTCCGCCCCTGCAAGGTCCTGCCCCGACGAACCCCGGCTGCGATCCAGCATTTCCTTTCCCTGGCAATGACTGCACCATAACCAACAACAGTCCAGCGATTGCTTCTTTTCACATGATTTCAATGTGCATCGAGAACCCGAGTCCTTCGTGGAATGAAGATCATGTGGATTGGAACCTGACCAATCCGATTTCCGCCACGGCCACGTTGAACGGATTCGCGTTTACGGCGGGCCACGATGCGCGAAACATGCAGCCGCCATTCAGCGACACCAACGGTATTCGCGCGATGGCATACTACGATGGTGATGACCTGCCGTTTTATTACTTCATGGCCTCCAGTTTCGGCACCTCAGACCGGTGGTTTACGCCGGTCATGGCGAGTAGCCCGCCGAACCACATGTATGCGCTGGCCGGCACTTCGATGGGGCACGTGTACGCTGCGAGCGGGCTGACGAATCCCACCATTTTCGATTTGCTCCAGACTGCTGGAGTCAGCTGGAGAGTCTACGTTACCGACCTTACCTACGCTGTGCCTCCACTTAACGACGGCTACATCAACGAATTCACTGTCGTCGCTAAGTACCCGCAGAACTTCGTGCCGGTTTCGCAGTTCCTGTCCGATTCGCAAAACGGGACGTTGCCTGCCGTATCGTGGATCGATCCGGGACTTAAGAGCGGGCTCGATGAACATCCTGGCCTGGACGATGCTGTTCCAGGTGGAAGTGTGCAGGTCGGATCGCAATACGTGTCCACCTTAATCAATGGGCTGATGCAGAGTACTTCCTGGCAGGACTCGGTGTTCATACTAACCTTTGACGAAATGGGCGGATTCTATGATCACGTTCCTCCCCAGCCGGAAGTGAGCCCCGACGGAATAAAACCTGTGGATCTGTTGCAGGGTCCGCCTCCGAATGGCCCCGACATCTGCGTACTAACCACGGGGCCTAATTGCGATTTTGTTTACTCCGGATATCGGGTGCCGTTGCTGGTGGTATCCCCGTTTTCGAAAAAGAACTATGTCTCGCACACCTTCGCGGATTACACGGCATGGCTCAAGCTGGTTGAAACAAGATTTAACCTTCCCAGTCTCACCAAGCGCGACGCAGCCCAAATGGACATGACCGAGTTCTTTGATTTCACGAATGTCCCCTGGAAGACGCCGCCCGTGCCACCCCTTCAACCGACGAGCGGGCAATGCTATCTCGATCATCTTCCGTAGCAAACCGCGGAGGCATCAGAAAGCATCAACGAAGTCCTCTGTCTTCGCGCGGTGGTGCTTCGCTCTTTGGAGTGCACGGGCTAAATGCGCTCAAGTCGGTCAAGACTCCACCGGCGTATGAAACTTGTACACGCGAAGCGTCCGCCGCGCCAGCGGCTTAGTCCTTGCCAACGATTCGGGCATTGTCCCGTGGGTATTCCTCGAAGTCGAGGCGAACGCGCTGCACACCTTTTTTCAGGAAATCGAGAACACGCGCGGCATTATAGGAAACATCAATAATGCGATCGTTCACGAACGGGCCACGATCATTAACGCGCACTATGACGTTCTTGCCATTGCTCAGGTTGGTCACCCGCACAAAGGTGCCGAGTGGCAAGGTCGCATGTGCGGCGGTGAAGTCATACATGTCAAAAGGCTCACCGCTGGCCGTGGTTTTTCCGTCGTACTGCTCCCCGTACCACGACGCAGCGCCCACCTGGAACAACTTGTGGGTGACCGTGCGGCTGGTCTGAATCGACCCGTCGTTGCTCTGCACTTGCGTAGATTGAGTTCGATCTGACCCTGAACGGATCGGTTTCTGCCCAGCTCCAGCTCCGATGCTGACCACCAAAAGCAGGGCGGCCAGCCCATGAGCTGATCGTCGTCGCATTACGCCCCTCATGCCCACCAACGCGATTGCGTATCCGATGTTGCATTTCATGAATTTGTTCTCCATTTCTGATCGTTCCGGAAAACAACTGGTCGCACAGTCGGCAGATCGCCACTGGTTCACTGAAATGAGAGTGGATTATGCTCCCACGCCGGGGTCGTGCAGACTCGAACCACGATCCCGGCGCGACTTCAACAATGTAACCATTGCGCAAGTTCGTTGTTGGATTGCTGAAAAGCTTGGTTATGCAGCCGATCTTGACGTAATCTTTTCAGCTATTTTGATTTCCGCAATCGCCCGAATGAAGCGCTGTGTCCTCTCCGCGAAAGCGAGCTTGTCGGCAAGGCAGCTTTCGAGCAGTACGCCGACGGCATAGTGACCCGATAGGTCAGCAGCCGCAATTAGCGCCTTGTACTCGGCAATCCGTAAGTGAACCAGATGGCTGGCTTTGGCAAGGATGAAGAGCCTCCGAACTGTCGGATTCTGCATCTCGGCGAGTTCCTTGCGGAAGTCCTCGGCAAAGACTTCGTATAGGTGCCCACTGACCTTCACAGGCTGCTCGCCGATGAGCTCGAAGCAATGATCAAGAGTGTCGAGAATTTTCTCAGACACGAACCCACGGGCCTCAAGTGCTTCTTTTATCTCTGGGTCCTGAACCATTTGGCTAATTTCCTCAAAGATCTTTGTCGTCCGCTCGGTGCCCTGCCGCAGGTTGCTGAGCATGAGCACGAACAGTTCCTTCGGATTCTTGACTGGCATGATTAATTCTCCTTTTGTTGCTGTTTTGTTGCTGTAGTGGTCTTGAATTTAAAGCAATATTTGTTGAGGGGGAACTAGCAATATGTGTCGAAGGGGAGCTGTCACAAGAACCAGTGCACTACAAGACCTTCATAATCCGAGATTCTTAAAGGAAGAATTACTTGCCCGCAAGCTGATCAGGCGATTACAGTGCGCCGTGAAAGGCACTGGACCACAGCGGGAGATAAACCCGCCCGGGAACTGGATCGCTCCACCCGGTAGCAATCGGAGCGGCGGTGGAGGCAACAAAGCCGCCGGAGCCTCCGGTGTAGAGG
>Ga0326727_10004699_pt1 | contig 40441 bp, 36 predicted proteins | sample MB2enrmetagenome_FD_207643 | JGI IMG/M metagenome (GOLD analysis project Ga0326727, IMG submission 207643) | Lab enriched peat soil microbial communities from McLean, Ithaca, NY, United States - MB29MY | ecosystem: Environmental > Terrestrial > Soil > Wetlands > Peat | place: USA: New York...
CGCAGGACATGAAGAGTGACGACGCCATCTGGGTAACTGAGTTCATCCGTTTCAAACAGGAGGGATTCAAACCGGACCGCGACCTCATCCTGGCGCTGACTGCCGATGAAGAGGGCGGCGTGACAAATGGCGTGGACTGGCTCATCAAGAATCATCGCGACTTGATCGATGCCGAATTCGTGCTCAACTCCGACGGCGGCGGCGTGGACACCGCGAACGGCAAGCCCGTCATCATCTCCATGGACGCCAGCGAGAAACTCTACGCGGACTTCCAGCTCACCGTGACCAACCCGGGCGGGCACAGTTCCCTGCCGGTGCCGGACAACGCCATCTATCATCTCGCCGACGCGCTCGGCCGACTGGAACACTTTCAATTCCCGCTGGAGCTGAACGACGTCACGCGCACCTATTTTGAGCGCATGGCCTCCGTGGAAACCGGACAGGAAGCTGCGGACATGCGGGCCATTCTGAATAACCCGCCGGACCCCGCCGCGGCCGCGCGCCTTGCTCTGGACCCGCTTCAGAACGCCGAGTTGCGCACCACGTGTGTGGCCACGCGGCTGGATGCCGGGCACGCCAACAACGCCCTTCCCCAAAGCGCCCACGCCAACGTGAACTGCCGCATTCTGCCTGGACACACGCGCGAAGAGGTTAGGCAGAGCCTCATCGGCATTTTCGCCGATCCCAAGGTTGAGGTGCGCTACGTCGACCACGGCCGCCTGCTTGATAGCGCGCCCAACGATCAGGCCCTGCCGCCGGTCAAACTGCGGCCTGACGTGATGAACACGCTCGAAAAGATTGCCGGAGAAATGTGGCCGGGCACGCCCGTTATCCCTACCATGTCGACCGGCGCATCGGACGGAGTCTATACCAACGCCGCGGGCATGCCCACGTACGTACTTTCCGGCATCGCCATCGATATGAACGACGTGCGCGCCCACGGCCGCGATGAGCGCCTGCGCGTCGAGTCGTTCTACCAGGGCGTCGACTTCTACTACCGCTACCTGAAAGCGCTCACTTCCGGGCACTAAGCAGAACGATAAAATTCAAAGCTTATTGATGTCGGAGTTTTCGAGGATGGTCTTGGGCGCTCCCCGCTTGGCGGCGATCAGCATGGCGCGCCCCAGTTTCTCTGTGGTGGTGACGTACTTTGGGAAGAGGCGCTTCAATAAGGGAAGGATGGGCCCCAAGACGGCGTAAGGAACCCGATAGAGCATGGTTCGCGATTTGATTCCGTGCAGCGGCACAATCACCGCGGGGCGGAACATGTATGCGGCCTTGAACGGTAAGCGCAGCAAGGCGTTTTCGGTCTGCCCTTTTACCCGGGCCCACATGATGCGTCCGCGACCGGAACTATCAGTTCCCGCGCCAGAAATAAAAACCAAGGTCATATTGGGATTGAGCTTCACCAAGGTCTGTGCCGCGGCAAGGGCGATGTCGTAAGTAACCCGCCGATAGTTTTCTTCCGACATGCCCGCGGAAGAGACGCCGAGGCAAAAGAAGCACGCGTCGAATCCTGACAGCTCCGATTCAAGTGAAGAAAAGTCGAAGAAATCTTTGTGGATGATTTCGCGCAGTTTCTCGTGCTGCTGCCCGGTGCCGCTCCGCACGATCGAGAGGACAGTTGCAACCTCAGGATCGAGCAGGCATTCGCGCAAAACGCCTTGCCCCACCATCCCTGACGCGCCGAAGAGAATGACTTTCATCTGTTGACTGCCTCCCGGTTTGTCATTTCGAATCGTGCCCCCGACCTGCCATGGGGAATCGTCGTAACCATGTCCCCGCATGTGAACAATATCATTAGCCCAGGGCGAAACCCACAGAATGAAAAGCCGGGGCGGTTCGCGAACCGCCCCTACGCGTTATCGGATACCGAACCCCTCCTATACCCTGGACAGAATTCTTCGACGGGTGACAGAGCGGGGCCAAAAAAGGTACACTTCTCTTGGGAGGTCAAAATGTCACTGCGACCCATTAAAAGACTTGTCCGCTCCAAGCCCACGCTGGAAGGTGCAGGCGTGCACTTGCGCCGCGCGTTCGGGTTCGGTAACACTTCGGATTTCGACCCGTTCCTGCTTCTGGACGACTTCCGCAACGACATTCCCCAGGATTATCTTGCCGGCTTCCCGTGGCATCCGCATCGCGGGATTGAGACCATCACCTATGTCCTTGCCGGAACCGTGGAGCACGGCGACAGCATGGGAAACCAGGGCGCCATCGCCGCGGGCGACGTGCAATGGATGACGGCGGGCAGCGGAATCATCCATCAGGAAATGCCCAAGGGCGACGCGGCGGGCCGCATGCACGGATTCCAGTTGTGGGCAAACCTGCCGTCGGCGCTCAAGATGACCTCGCCGCGTTATCAGGAAGTGAAAGCGCCTGACATCCCGGAGGTTCAGGACGACGACGGCACGCGAGTTCGCATTGTGTGTGGAAACTTCTGGGGCAAGTCCGGACCCGTGGACGGCATCGCCGCGGACCCGATCTATCTTGATGTGTCCGTTCCTCCCGGCCGGACGAAGACGCTGCCGGTGGAAACCACGCGCCACGCTTTCGCCTACGTTTTCTCCGGGGCCGGGAAGTTTTGCAACGCGTCGGGTCCGCTCGCCGTGCCCACCGAATCGGTGGGATGGGCGGACACACACCCGCCGACGGAGGCGGACAACCGCTCGCTGATCCTCTTTGACCGTGGCGATGAAGTCATGGTTCAGGCCGGCGAGGATGGCATCCGCTTCCTATTGGTTTCAGGAAAACCCCTGGAGGAACCCGTGGCGTGGTACGGCCCCATCGTGATGAACACGCAGGAGCAGCTTCGGCAGGCGTTCTCGGAGCTCGAAGAGGGTACGTTCCTGAAGAAGTAAAATCGCCAATATGAACAAGCCTTCGTTCGACCCCGGCTTCACGGAAAAATACGGCAGCGGCTTGCATCGAATTATCAACCCCAGCGGGGAATTCAATGTTCGCCGCCGCGGGACCACCTGGCGCGACGTCCATCCTTACCTTTTCATGATCAACGCCTCGTGGCCGTTATTCACATTCTTGATCTTTGGCGGATTCATTGTCGCCAACCTGATCTTCGCATGGATCTACGTAAAGATCGGTGTGCAGCACCTTCAGGGTGCGGACACCAGCACTGCCCTCAACCGTTTTCTGAGCGCCTTCTTCTTCAGCGCCCAAACCTTCACCACGGTGGGGTACGGCCGGATTTCTCCGGACGGCGTTCTGGCCAGCCTGGTGGCATCCCTGCAAGCCCTGCTGGGGTTGATGGCTCTGGCCATTGGCACCGGTTTGCTGTTCGGGCGATTCTCGCGGCCCGCGGCGCGCCTGGCCTTTAGCCGGCAGATGGTGGTGGCGCCCTATCAATCCGGCACCAGCCTGCAATTCCGGGTGGCCAACCGGCGCAGCAACAATTTGATGGAAATAGAAGCGCGAGTTCTACTCAGTACGGTGGAAACGTTGGGGCAAGGGCCGATGCGAAAATTTAAGTATCTGACCCTCGAACGCCACGGTGTGCAGTTCCTGCCGCTCACCTGGACGATTGTCCATCCCATTGACGAGTCAAGCCCGCTCTGGGGCAAAGGACCCGAATACCTGGCGCAACATCAAGCGGAGTTTCTGATTACGATTAAAGCGTTCGACGACACTTTCTTTCAGACGGTCCACGTTCGCCACTCCTACCGGTACGAGGAAGTGGTGTGGGGAGCCCGCTTCGCCCCCGCCTTTGAGCCCGACGCCCGGGGCGAAATGGTGCTCGACCTGGGGAAGCTCAGTGAAATCGCCCGGGTCGAAATTCCCGGCAACATCTCCGCAGGCAAATTGGGAGATGGAACAATTGGAAATACCAGCGTTCCAGGCGACCTGCAAACCGGGTCAGGTTGACCCAACGGAAATTACAGATTCCTGCCGTATGTGGCTTTCACCCGCTTTGACTTCTTGAAATAGGCCCACCAGATAATGACGGAGGACACGATCCGTAGACTCACATCCACGAGCGGATTGATAGACAGATCCCTTTCCAGATAACCCTTTCTTAGTATGATGGATGCCGCGAGACACAGCGCTGCTAAAGCCAGGTTAACAAGGAAATATACCTTTAGCCACCGAAGAGCGGACGTTTTTCTCTTCCATAGACCGACGCCGGTGTAGATGGACAGCACTGCGAGTGCGAGGCCGAATGCTATTGATGGGACATTCTTGCTTTCTGCCACCTCGGCAAGAAGAAAAAGCGGGCCAATAACAGTTATGCTGATGCAGTAGAAGAGGAGCCACCCTCTTACGCCATAGAATCCAGTAAAGTCGACGGAAGGTTCCTCCAGTGAGATGGGGGGCCGCTGGACACTTGCTACCTCCGTCTGCGTTAAGGACGGTGCGCCGCCCGCTACAGTATTAGTTTCAACGAGTGCTTTTGCTTTGAGGGTCGGCCACAGGGAAGATCCGCACGACTTGCAGAACGCCCTGCTATTGGGATTTGGAGCGCCACATTTGCCACACAACATGGGCAACTCTTAGCATGAATTGACCTTATCGCAGCCGGCTCAGACCCACTGTTGCGGCCTTGGGGGCGATTCGGACTTATACATCCCCCTGGAGGGAAGCGCAAGGGACGGAAAGTCAGCGGGGAAGGGCTAAGAAATACAGCTCATCCGCGTTACACCCGGCGTCAATAACGGCATGGGACATTATTTCCTCTTGACAGACCCATGACGCTGGCCTATAATATTAGGCTGCACTAGGCGAGGTGCCGCTTGGTCTTTGCGCAAGTCTCCCATCCGCACGCCGACTTTCCTGGAAGCCAACCGTCGCAACGCTCAGAAGTCCACCGGGCCCTGCACCGTGCGGGGCAAGGCGCTGTCCTGCTTGAACCGACTCAGAAAGGTGGGGAAAGAATGCTGATGGAGCAAAAACACCGTTCACGCCAAGGCCCAAAGGCGGAAGACGCATGAAAACAAAGCGCTTTTGGATTCACACGGGGGAGAGGGCAGAAAAAAAGATGTTAGCAAACGACGTTGGAAGTAGGAATGTTATTGAAAACAAAGGAAACTACGACATTTTGTCATGCTATCTATCGGACATTTTAGGCAATTCGGAGCCGGATTTGACGGAAATTGCACACTTTGGTGCGACAAAAAGTGTATTTTGGATGCGATTCAACCGCCAATGTGCGGCGCGGGTGGTGCCCAGATTGGAGCCGCAAGGATAACGCCTATGCCTCGTGAGTGCCCTCCACCGGACGCAGATTAGCGGTGCGGTTTGACGTAGAGGCGATGGAACCAGTCCCTATCTAATCAGGACGCCGCCATGACGAGGTGAACTTGCCGCTCCGACCGCAAACTGCACTACGGTCGGACGCAGGTTCGAATGCACGGTGCTGGGCAGGCGTGCTAAAGTACTCGGCCACTTCTTAAGAGGCGGGGGTGAAGATACCGGCGTTCATTCAGGCAGGGCGTTGAGCCGAGGCACCCCACTCCCGCGAAGTGGGACGCCGTTATTCCTCATGGGAGAGCAAACATGAATCTTCTTACAACCTTGAAGGGCTCGTTGCTCGAGAACTTCTTCCCGGCGGGCTGGGACTTGGCCCAGTGGGACGCTTGCGTGGCCGACGACCCGAAAGCCATTTTCGAGCGCCAGCCGAAGTGGCACAAGGACTACTCGATTCGCATGGCGAACAACGTGGCGGATTTCGACGTCATGCTGGGTCATGAACTGGCCATGGAGATTCGCCGCTGCCGCGAAGCCGGACGCAAGCTGGCCCTGATTCTCCCCGTGGGGCCCATGGGCATGTACCGCTGGACGGTCTATTTTCTGCGCGACTGGAATATTCCCTGCGATCACGTTTGCGGTTTCAACATGGATGAGTGGAGCGACGCCGAGGGCAACACGCTTCCCCCCGACGATCACGGATCTTTCCAGTACGCCATGGAGACGGCTTTCTACGGGCCGCTGGCGGACCTCACGGTGCCGCCGGGGCAGCGATTCTTTGCCACCCGGAATCTGCTGCCCGAGTACCCGGACCGCATTGGCGCGCTGCGCAAGGAAGGCGCCAAGCTGGTGGTGGTTTACGGCATTGGCCGCGCTTGCCATATTGCTTTTTGGGAGCCGCACTTTGGACTGGAGTTTGCGAACGACGAGGATTGGCGCAAGCAGACCCATCGCTTGGGCGCCCGCCTGCATCCCCTCACCATTGAGCAGAACGCCATCACGAGTTTCAAGAGCCGGACGACGCTGGTTCCCGCCTTCGCCAATACCATCGGCCCCGCGTTCTTTACCAATGCCGACTACGCCATCGGCGGCGCGGATGGCGAACTGGGCCGCGGCATGCAATGGCAGGGGCTGTCACTGTGGGTGACGCTGCGGCACGCTGTGAGCCGCCACGTGCCTTCTACCTGGATGCCCACTCAGCCGGGCGTTCTTTACTTCACCAAGGAGCTCGCCGGGCCTTTGGTTCCCGAGGCAAACTAATGGCACTCGATTCGAAATCGCCCCGCTTGCTGGCGGTCTCGGCTCACCCCGATGACGCCGAAATGCTGGTGGGCGGAACGCTATTTCATCTGAAAAATCTGGGTTGGGAGTTGGGAATCGTCACCATGACGGCCGGGGATTGCGGCTCGGCCACGACGGGGCGGGAGGAGATCGCGCGCATCCGTTACGCCGAAGCGCAAGCCGCCGCCACATTCCTGGGCGCCTCGTACGCATGCGCCGGGATGATGGACGTGGAGGTGACTTTCAACGTGGAAAACCTTCGCCGCGTCGTGGATGTCATGCGCCGATTTGATCCCGACGTGGTGATTACCCATTCGCCGGTGGATTACATGCTGGATCACGAAGAGGCCTCACGCCTGGTGCGGGGGGCGGTGTTTGCGCTGGCCATGCCCAACTATGAGACGCGGCAGAATCCGCCCGCCCCGCGGGCTCGCGCCACTCCCGCTCTTTATTACGCGGATGCTATTGAGGGGAAGGACCCCATGGGGCGGCGAATCTACCCCCAGTTTTATGTCGACATCACCAAAACGCTTCCCCAAAAACGCGAGATGCTGTCGCGCCACGTTTCGCAACGGGAATGGCTGCGCTCGCACCACGGGATTGATGAATATCTGGACCGCATGACGGCGTGGGCGGCAGGCTACGGCAGCGAATGCGGGTTTGCCTACGCCGAAGGTTTCCGCCAGCACCTTGGGCACGGCTATCCACACGAGCCGATTTTGCAAGCGGCGCTTAAAGATGTACTCCACGTGCGCGGCGGCAATGAAACGGGCTGACTCGGATTCCTCACCGCGCTGGGACGGTCTCTTGGCACTGTGGGATGGGAGGGGCTTCAGCCCATAAGCGTTAACCTGGCGTCATCGGCAACATCCGAAGCCGCAGAAGCGGCGACAGTCGGTCGACAGCCGCTTGGCGGGGCACCTAGACGTGAATGATGGTCAGCGGCTTTCCAAAGATCCGACGTTCCGGCAGATCGGTTCGGGGAAGATCTGGGAGCGGGGGGCGGTGCTGACCAGCCGCTTGCAGACGGTTGAAACGGAGATGCATGCTGGCGAGGAGAACTTCGGCAGCTTAGCCCCCATCAACCGCGAAATCATTTTAGAGTATCCGGAGCTGACGGCAAGGCAGCATCGGGGAGGGACCTATCGATATGATTACAAGGAGAACATTGCTTAAGAGTGCGAGCGTTCTTTTGGCCTCGCCTAGTAATTGGGTGCATGCAAGTTCCAATTCTGCATTGCCATCGGGCATGAGGCGCATTGCAGGACGGGTCATTCCTCAGGAGAATTCCGCTGCGACAACCCATCTTTCTTTAAAAGTGCATACGTCTGGCGATCTGAACCATGCAGAGTTAGTGAACGGGGGATCAGCGCCAGTGAAGATCAAGGAAGTTATCCTCTTCTCATTGCAGCACAGCTTCCCGGCCGAGACACGTTTGTATGGGGAAGGCTTTACCATGCTAAGCCTGACCACCGGTACGTTGGCGAAGCCAGAACCCATCAGCCCCTATCTGGACGCCGTTCACTATAAACTTCCTGAGCCCGCGGGTGCTATGACTTACTACGGACTTTTGATGCTCTCCCCGCCCGGGGAGCAGCGAATGTTGGTGGCTTTTACATCATGCCGTCGTTTCTCCGGAAAGTTTGATGTTCGTGAAGGTTCGATCGATGTGGTTGTGGATGCCGATGGAGTGGAATTGGCTCCGGGAGAACACTGGGAATTGGAAGAAGTTCTGATTGCCAGAGGCGATAGCCGAGAGGAGTTACTGGACAGACTCGCTCAACAAATTGTTAAGAATCATCCTGCCCGGCATCCGCCGAAACCACCCGCCGGATGGTGCTCCTGGTATATGGAGGCAGGGACAAATCATATTGTCGGCACAAACGTTACTGCCGCACAGGTGAAAACGAATCTCGAGTTTATTGAGAAAACGTTGCCAGAATTGCGATATCTACAGATCGATGATGGCTATCAGGCGTGTGACGGTGATTGGCTTGACACCGGAAGGGCGTTTGGCGGGGGCGTCCAGGATATCTTAAGGACAATTCGTGAACAGGGATTCCAGCCTGCAATCTGGGTGGCTCCATTTGTCGCCGCGGAGAAATCACGGCTTCTTCGTGAACATCCCGATTGGTTTATTCAAGATGATTCAGGCAAACCATTGCGCGCGGACCGGGTGACGTTTGGTGGATGGCATGGCCCCTGGTATGCGGTGGATGGGACGCATCCGGGGGCGCAAGGATACTTGGAAACAGTATTTCATACGATGCGGCAGGAATGGGGTTGCCAGTACTTTAAGCTTGATGCCAATTTCTGGGGAGCCATGCAAGGCGGCCATCACTCTGATCCAAAGAAGACTCGCGTTGAAGCCTATCGGCTCGGCATGGAAGCCATCTGGAGAGGCGCGGGGAAGGACGCCTATATCCTCGGGTGCAACCATCCGCTCTGGCCGTCATTCGGGATTATCTCGGGCTCGCGAAGTTCCGATGACACTGGCCGCCGGTGGAAGAGTTTTGCCGAAGATGCTTATGAAACGCATACGCGCAATTGGCAGAATGGTGCCTTGTGGTGGAACGACCCCGACTGTGTGCTACTCTCCGGAAATCTTCCGGAAAGTGAATACCTCTTTCATGCCGCGGCAGCTTTGGCGTCGGGTGGAGCAATCCTTTCCGGAGACAATCTTCCGGACATACCCGAAGTCCGCCTCAAGATTCTGCGTAAGCTGCTTCCGCCTACCGGATCAGCGGCTAAGTTTGAAGATGATGATCTAAGCGTCGGAAAAATCAGGGACGGCAAAGAAACCACGGTTTTTTTGTTCAATCGTGAAGACCATCCAAAACGAATATCCTTTTTCATTGAGGCGAGGTCATCCCTTTCCGATTTTTGGACAAGCGCCAGTCTGGGAGTGCAAGAGCAAGGCGCCGTGACAAGAGAGATACCCGCGCGATCTGCCGAGGTGCTGCTTCTTGCCGCAGAATGAAGGCGAGTTCAATGAATCGCGCGCAGCCTCTCCGATTTTGAGAACTGCCCCGGTTGAATCCACCGCGCCCGAACCTTAACAACTGCGGGGCGGGTTTTGCATGACAAAGTATTAATAGGTATTAAGAGCCCTTAAAGAGCGCCACAAGGGTTCACCAATTCGGGTATTGTCTTATGCCCATCGCGGGGATAGTATCTTCCCCGCAAGGTCCCATGAATTTGGCCATGGGGAAGTCTATTTCGTTTTTAGGTTTATACATCCTGGGAGGGGCCATGAGAACTACCGCGCGGACACTCGCCATTATCGCTGGCACCGTCTTAATACTCCTAGTATTCGGGGGCGGCAACACCCGACGCTTGGGTGCGAAGGAAAAGACCCCGGCGGTCGGTCCCAATGACCCAACCGTTCGCCTTTACAGCCTTCTCGATTCAAAATACAACGGCAAGCTGAGCGACTTCTTTCTGCTGGCTGATGTGGTTAATGATCCCAAGAACCCTGGGCAATCACAACAGCACGTTCTCCGCGTCGACTACGGCAAGGACCGGGCATTTGGGAGACTCAACATTCATGTGCGTACGGTTGGGCAACTTTCACCCGACCAGTTGAAGACGTACACTCCCAAGCAAATTTACGATTTCGCCGAGGCCGACAGCGCGAAATTTACCAAGACCGATCCGGGCTCGTTTGGCAGGCCGGGTGACCTGTATTTTGAGGCGCCGCCTGACGGGGGCGCTTTGGCGACGGTCACCACGACGCCTGAGGTGCAGGCCCTATACGAACGCCTTGTGACCCAATACCTCCTGCCGGCCCTGGAGAAGAAACCGGCTGACGGGAATGGGCCGTAGTGATCTTCCCACAGGCGCCGCCCGCCGCTCCCCAAAGGCCGAACGGAGTCACTTCCTAGGGTTTCCCTTCGGTCAGCACCAGGCGTGGAAACGACGATGGGTTTTCGGCGCTGACGTGGAACAGGCGGTCTTTCTTGGACTGCAATTCGATCCGTTCCAGGTCTTCCGCGTCGGTGGGCTTGGTGGGGCGGATCACTTTCGTCACGCCAAACCCCAATCCCAATTCGTAACCTTGAGCGAGCTTTCCACCTTCAAAAAAGGTCACGGGGATGGCGATGTCTCCTGAGTAGCCGTTGGCGGTTTTCTTCCAGGCGGTGTAAATCTCCTGCATGTAACTGTGGGATGGCACGCGCGGGGGCAGGTAATCTTCGTCGGAGAAGATGCTGGGCTTGACGCCGGCGAAATCCCCGGGGCTGAAGTAGAGCGTGTATTCATCGCCGGTGGGCTCCTTGGCGGTGTAGTTCTTGCGGAAGCCGGTTTCCAACGTCAGCACAACGGCGTCGCCATTCTCAATCCCCCGCGCGAAGAAGGGTTGATAGAGATCCGGGTCGGTGACGTCGACGCCCACGTAGAGAAAGCTCGCGTCCCACGCCAGCGCCACCCGCGCGGACAAGTCGTTCGGGCGATTCCACAATTTGGCGCCTGCCACCGCCTGCGCGCGCTCATCCAGCCGGTACATCGGGCCGCTTTGCCATTTGGCAAAATCACCGTCCAGGTTGGGGGACTGGGGCAGGCGATAAGCGGACAGCGCCTCATAGTTTTCATCCCATTGGAGTGTCCCGTCCGGCAGATGCTGGAACGCGGGATCTGCCTTGACCTCGGGCAGGCGCTCACTGGCGCGCTTGATGGCCGGGGAAATTTCCTCGAGCAACGGCTCCAGCCGCCGCTGGTAGTGCAGACGCTCGAGCGCGGTGTTCATTTCCGCCAGTTGCGATTGCATTTTCGCTACGTCGATGGGCAGGCGGCGCTCCTTGAACAGCGCCATGAAATTCCCGTCATCCCAGTAATATGTTCCGTAGGTCTTCAGGAAGGGCGCGAGCTGGCGCGGCGCATCTTCGCCGTATTGGCTCACCACCGCGTGGGTTTCCGATTGCGCCGGGTCGTACGCGGCGGCATTCCACAGGTAATCGGCAGCGGTTTGCAGGGGAATCATCGAGGCGTGCGGTTCGATCATGGGATTGGAAAACAACCCGCGCGTCACACTGGGCAAATGTTGATCGCGCCCGATAAGCGGCCCCAGGTAGCGGCACCACGGCGTGCTGTCGTTTACAGGATAGTTATCCCAGACCAGTGGCGGGCGATGGAGGTATCCGCCCCATTCGCGCGCTTGCTCCACGGTGATGGCGGGAGAAAAAACCTTCGGGCCCGTCCAGACAATGGACACGCCGGGGTCAACGCCCGCGCCCAGTTCCTGGACGTAGTCGCGGTTGCCCCATTCGTTGGTGTAGGTCGTGGGCGTCAAGGTCAGGCGGTTCGCGGCAGATCGCTCCTTGAGGTGTTTGTAGAGTTTGTTGGTGAGGTAAACATGCGCCTGCGCGAGGGTTTTGAACTGCCCCCGGTCCTGGGGGTCTTGCAAATCCTGCGGTACGTCGTCGAGAAAAAGGGCAAAGCAGGAAACGCCCAGCGCGCCGACGTATTCGAGTTTGTTGGTCAGGACCTGGAAATCCCGATCGCTGGAATAGGCCATGCTGAGGCCCGGACTGATGGCAAAACAGAAATCCACAAAGTTGTGTTGCGCGGCCGCGACGAGCTCGCCCAGCCGTTGCTGTGCTTCCACCGGGTAGGGCTGGCGCCAGAGCTTGCGATGGTAGGGGTCGTCTTTGGGGGCGTAGTAGTACACGTTCATGCTGTGCGCGCCCTCAAAGCGCAAAATGTTGACGCGGTCCTGGTGACTCCAGGGAGGACCGTAAAAACCTTCCACCACGCCGCGCTCCGGGAAGGAGGGAAAATCCGCGACGACGGCGGAGAGGCCATTTCTTTCGATGCGCACCGCCTGCGGGTGAGGAACGAGCTGGCTGGAAAGATTCGGCGGCCAGATCTCCAACAAATCCGGAACCCTCAGGAGAGCATTGTGAAATCCCAGGGGGGTGGCGGCCGTGATGCGCAGCAGGTTGGGAACCGCCGCGCGGGGGTAGTTGGCCTCGATAACGAAACCTTCCCGGGCGAGTTCGGCCGTGGGCGCCACGGCGGTTGCGCCCGCCTGGCGCTGGAGGGTCTCGAGAAAGGCCTCCACACTTTTTTCCTGGCGCAATTCAATCGTCAGGCCGCCGGCCTCGGGAACCACTCGCGAGCGTTGCGCAGTAGTTTTCAAGAAGCGGATTAGAGCCTGATCCTGCACGGCCAACCCATTGAGTTGGCGCTCGATGCGCTCGTCGAGTTCCCCGGCCGAATAGATCACCCAGGTATGCTCCGCGCCGCGAGCGGTGGCCGCCCAGAAGGTGAACATCAAAACCAATAGATTTATAACCGCGCGGGTTCGCATGACATCTCCCCAGGAATGAGGTTAACCAGAAGATACTGAGTGTAGCAGTTTTTCGTCACATGTCACTGTCCCTTCGGCTGCCAAAACTCCGGGTCTTCCACGCCCAGCCGCCAAGCGGCGTATCCCCGCAGGTGGTCGAGCTGCACCAGCTTCAATTTCTCGCGCAGACTGCGGGCGTCGTCAAACCACGCGGTGCGCAGGGTGTCGCCCTCACGCCATTGGAACCAAGCGGTCCGGGAGAGATCATCCCAATGCCGCTCGCTCGCGGGGTCTGCGAGGAACGGGTTCAAATCCTTGTAGGCAAGACTGTGCGCCGTGTCGCCGCGCGAGGCCTCGTCCCACTCGCGGCCATAGAAAGGGATGCCGAGCAGGAGTTTCGAAGGGGGCACACGGCCAACGGCATAGTCGAGGGCTGCTTGCACCCAATCGTAGCCGGCCACGGGGCCGGGTGGGGTCGAAGGCGTGTGTTGATCATAGGCCATGAGCACCAGGAAATCGGCCACGTCCGCGAGCCCGCGGTAATCGAACGCCGCGCCCCACTCGCCCGTGCGAAACCCAGTTGCGGAGGCGTCAGGATAGGTGTCCGAAAAGCGCGGGACCACCGCCACGCTCAGCAGGCGATGGTCGTGGTGTAACTTTGCCGCTACGCGCGCCACGAACCGTGTGTAGGCAAGCTTGTCCGCGGGGTCGATGCCTTCAAAATCGAGTTGCCAACCCACGTATTGATTGCGTACCGCGAGCTGCGCCAGGGACTTTGCGGCGCGCTCCTGCGCTGGAGTATTGTGCAGCAGGACGCGCGCCGCCGAGCGGTCGAAGCCCGAATTCGTCACCAGCGGCATGAGGGGGAGATCAGCGCGGCGCGTCACGTCCAGAACCCCCGTGGGAAGTTGGCCGTGCAGCGCTCCCCCGCGGTCGAGCGCGTAGCATTGCGGGGCAAGCAAGGTCATGGCGTCGGCGTGTGCTTGGAGCGACCCCAGCCCCAACGAGTCGTCAGAGTAATAGAACATCGATAGAGGATTTGCGGTCAAAACGCGCTCCCGTGCTTTCGTCAGGGCGGCCTCCGCTTCGGCCTTCGCAGAGGCAGGCTGCACGGGGCGCCGAGCCTTGGGCCCCGCCCACACCGTCATCACCACAGCCAGCAAGATGAGTTGGTAGAGGGGGATTTTGAGTGCCACGGCTTTCGAAATTTGAAATCGGGAACTCGAAAATCGATGGCCCCTGGGGGATTTTCGAGTTTCGACCTTCGAGGTTCGATTTTGGAGTTTCGATTTTCGATTCATGAAGAATGGCGAGCCCATGCTTTCCAGATCCAGTATGCGGGAATTCCGCTGCCCACCAGCACGACTCCCCACAGGGAGTCGGCGCGTTGTTGCCAAAATGTATTTACCAGCAAGCAGACAGCAAGAATAACAAAAACCGCGGGAACCAGGGGATATCCCCAGGTCCGATAGGGGCGCGGCAGGCCGGGTTCCCGCCTGCGCAGCACAAAAACTCCGGCGGTGCAGAGGGCGTAAAAGAGGAATTCGGAAAAAATCGCCTTTGTGTAGAGCGACTGGTACCCTCCCGTCAGCGTGAACAATCCCGCGATGGTGGCTTGCCACACCAGCGACACGGCGGGTGTGTGGAAGCGGGGATTGACGGCGCCCAGCGCGGCGGGGAAAAGGCCCTCGCGCGCGGTGGCGTAAGGGACGCGCGAGCCCGCCAGGATTGAGCCATTGAGTGTGGCGAAGGTGGAAATCATAACCCCCACGGCAATGAATGCCCCCCCGGCATTGCCCAGGAAGCGGCGCGCCGCGTCGGACGCCACGGTGTTTGTACCCAGAATCTGGGAGGCCGGCAGCACGTAAAAGTAAGCGAGATTTACCAGGACATAAACAATGAGTACCAGCAGCGCCCCGCCAATCAGCGCCAGGGGCATGTTGCGTTGGGGATTCTTGACCTCGCCCGCCACCATGCTGAGATTGTTCCATCCATCGTAAGCCCAAAGCGCGGAAACCGTGGCCACGCCGAAAGCCGTGAGCAGGCCGCCATGCCCCCCCGTCGCGATGAACGAGTGGAACCCCTGCCACGAGCCGTGCCCGTAGGTTAGGCCCAACACAATGAGGACGGCCAGTACCAGCAACTTGGAGGCGGTGAACAGGGTTTGTACGGCGCCGCTCCGCCGCACGCCGAGAATGTTTAACCCGGAAAGCAGCAGCACCATCAGCGTCGCGCCAATCTGGAGGCCCGTCAGATGCAGTTCCAACGCATGGCCGCCAAAACCAAGGGATGCTCCCCACAACGTTTCGTGCAAGCGTGGGAAGAAGTAGGCGAGGTAGATGACAAATCCCGTGGCGATGGCGGCAATCGAGGCGGTCTTGGCGATGATGAATTGCGTCCAGCCGTACAGGAATCCGAAGAGCGGACCGTAAGCGCGGTGCATGTAGACGAATTCGCCGCCCGCCTCCGGCAAGGCCGCACCCAGTTCGGCATAGCTGAGCGCCCCGAAAAGGCTCAGGACGCCGGCAGCCACCCACACCATCAGCACCATGGCCGGCGTGCCCACCTGTTGCAGCATGATGCCCGGAACCACAAAAATCGCGGTTCCAATCATGGTGCCGGCCACCACGGAGGTGGCGCCAAACACCCCCAGACCCTTCACCAACTCGGTTTGAGCTTTGTTGCGCATGGCAGTCAGTACTTCTGCATTCTGAAGTATGAAGGGTGAAGAGTAAATGATGAACGAGAGGGTGCCCCACTTTGCCCGTATTCATTAAATGTCGCTTAGCGGGCGCCATTCTTCATTCAGAACCATGAGGAAGTCGAGGAATGACAAGGTAGCTCCGACCTTCAGGTCGGCATTTTCCTTGAGTGCGCGACCTGCTGACCTAAAGGTCAGCGCTTAATGATCGCCGAACGTCACGAGTCAGGCGCGAGGTTTACCGCGTCGGCTGCCCTCTTTTGTTGGACACGCTTTCAATTTGTAACCTGCAACGGGTCATTCCCAAAGCGATTGGGACCGACTGTTCCTCTGAGGAACCATAGTTCCACAAGGACCCAGATTCCCGCGAAGGGGATAAGGAAGATCAGGAGGAACCATCCCGAATGATTTCGATCATGGATGCGCTTGAGCGCCAAAGCAAACCCTGGCCACAAACAAATGAGACCGATCACCATCGCAATGGCCCGTGCCCCGTCCGTGGCCACACCGTACATGAGCACGTTATTCAGGATTCCGACGGGCAACATAGGGAGGCACCCCTTCAGCCAATAGTCTGACCGACTCATACGCCCTTTGAACGAGAACAACGCTTCGCCGACTGTCATGATTCCTTCCTTTCTTGCCTGTTCATTCGGTCGCAAGGCTCACGAAGAATCCTACCACAAAGGTGACTACGGTCCCAATGGCCACGTACCACGTCCAGGCGATGGTGGTGTAGTGCATCACATAGCCGAGCGTGGCGAGCGCGCACAGCGCGCCCACCAGGGCACCGCGGCTGTTGGCCCGGCGGGTCAGGACTCCCAGCAGGAAGATTCCCAACATGCTGCCGTAAGGAACGCTGGCCACGGTGAGCGCCAACTCCAGGGCGCTCCGCTGAAGGTACTGTGCCGCCAGGGCGATGGTGATGATCACCGCCCCCCAAATCAGTGTCGCGAGGCGCGACACGCGCAGGTAATGCCGGTCATCGGCGCGGGGACGCGCGAAGGGCTTGTAGAAATCCATTACCGAACTGGACGCCAGGGAATTGAGCGCCGCGCTTAGATTGGCCATTCCGGCAGCGAGAATCGCCGCCGTCAGCAGGCCGCAAAGTCCTACCGGAAGCCTGGTGATGACGAAGGTGGGATAGATTTGGTCGGGCCGGCTGAAGGAAACGGCGGGAGGGAAATGTAGGTAGAAAGCGTAGAGCACCACTCCCACCACCAGGAACAGAGTGAATTGGAGCAGGACCACGATTCCGCTCGCCAGCAGCGCGCCCTGGCTCTGGCGGCGGCTGCGCGCGGCGAGCAATTGCTGCACAATCAGTTGATCTGTGCCGTGGCTCGCGGTGTTCAGAAACATGCCCCCTATCAATCCCGTCCAGAACAAGTAGGGCTGGCTCCAATCAAAGTGAAAGTTGAAAACGGTGAATTTGCCGCCCGCCGCCTGCGCCACGCGCACCACCTCACCCCATCCACCCGGAAGAGTGTGCAACGCAACGAAGAGCGCCACCACCGTTCCCGCGACATAGATGGTGAGCTGGATAACATCCGTCCAGATGACCGCTGTCAGCCCGCCTTCCAGGGTGTAAAGCAGGGTCAGCACGAAGATAATCAGCAGTGAGGCCACAACGCCGGTTTTGAAGATAATGGCGATGACAATGGAAATTGCGAAAACGCGCACTCCTTCAGCAAGTGCGCGGGTGAGGATAAACAATCCGGCGGTGAAGAGTCTTAGCCCATGACCGAAGCGGCGCTCGATGAGCTGATAGGCTGTGTAGAGTTCACCGGCGAAATAACGCGGGATGAGGAGGAAGCTCACCACCACGCGCGCGATCAGGTACCCAAACACCAGTTGCAGAAAGCCCAGATTTGAATGATAGGAAATGCCGGGGGTACTGATGATGGTCAGGATGCTGGTCTCGGCACAGACAATCGAGAGCGTAATCGCCCACCAGGGCAGGCGGTTTCCCCCCAGAAAATAATCGTGCAAGGTCCGCTGGCCCTTGCGGAAACGCGCCCCAAAGGCCGTGATGGCGATAACGTAGGCGATGACGACGGCGAGATCGAACCAGCTAAAAGCCACTTACACTCCTAAGGATTCTGGATTAAGTAACATGGAGTTTTCGCAGGTTTGCGCCTTTGAAACTCTTTGCGGCGCCTAGCATTAATCCAAAATCCAAAATGAGCGAGCCTCGAACTAGCGAGCAAGCATACTCCATTTGTCGTAGCACGGCCATCATGGCCGTGACCGCGCACGGGCGGGACGCCCCTGCCCCAGCGGGCGAGACACCCACCCTACATCGAAGGGGCCGCCGCTTCCACATTTATGTCGCGCACCCTTGACTGCTCCAAGGTGGCTGCGCGTTTCGGGTTGACTTTCTGGACCAGGCGACTTATCCTTAGTACTTCAGCAATGGGACGCATCCTCCAACTCGGCGCGGCGAAGTGCTGTTGTACGGTGCCAGTGCCGACGTGTGGGGGAGCTGCTTAGCAGCGCGCTAATCAAAACGACCTGATCCTAACCCACCGTCGGACGCAATTCCGGCAGTGGGTTTTTTGTTTTTGGAGACCACTCAGCATGAAAGCCTCGAACTCGCTTTGGAAGGAAAACCTCTCCGGCAAACTGCCGGAGGATCTGGCCCACGAAGTTGACCACTACGAAAGGGAGTTGGGCCTGAGGAAACAAGGGAAGCTTGACGAGCGTCTGATCGCGGAAACGCGGCTGCGCAGGGGAGTGTACGGCCAGCGATACGACAATGGTCAGCGGCACGACGGTAAGAGAGTGCAGGAGTTCGCGTACCCCTCGGGACATTTGACTAAGGGGCCGAACACCCTCTGGGATGCTCCGGGCATGCAGCGCATCAAGATTCCCGCCGGCGGCCTGAACGCCACGCAACTCGAGACCCTGGCGGAACTTGCGGAAGAGTACTCCGACGGAATCGCGCACATCACAACTCGTCAAGACGTTCAACTTCATTACGTGCACATTGACGATACGCCAACGCTTATGCGCCGCCTCGCCGCCGCAAGAATCACCACCCGGGAAGCCTGCGGGAATACGGTCAGGAATGTAACCGCCTGCCCCCTGGCCGGCGTTTGTCAGGATGAAGTTTTCGATGTTACCCCTTATGCCCGGGCGCTTTCACGATTCCTGCTCGGCCACCCGGACTGCCAGAGCTTCGGCCGGAAATTCAAACCCTCCTTCAGCGGCTGCGTGCAGCATGCCTGCGGACTCGCGAACATGCATGACCTGGGTCTGGTCGGCGTCACGCGCCACGAAAATGGCAAGAATGTGCGCGGTTTTGCCGTGTACGTGGGCGGAGGGCTGGGCACCGTTCCTTACCAGGCGAAACTGTTTCACCCCTTCCTGCCCCCGGAAGAACTGTTGCCCATCGCCCAATCCATCGCCCGGGTTTTCGCGCGATGGGGGGAAAAGAAGAATCGCAATCGGGCTCGCATCAAATTCCTGGTCCACGACTTGGGAATCGAAAAATTCAAGGAATTGGTTTGGGAGGAGCGCCGGACCTTACCTCCTGACCCGAGGTGGACGGAATATGTGGAGACCGCAAAAGAATTGAGAGAGGAGCCGCTGCACCCCCCGGGCGAGACTCCGTCACCGGCCTCCGAGGCTTTCGAGCGATGGCGCAAAACCAACGTGCGGCCCCAGCGCCAGGAGGGGTATTCCACGGTTACGGCCACGCTTCCCCTGGGTGACATCACCGCGAGCCAGCTACGCGCCCTCGCCGACACCGTGCGCCGCTTCACGCGTGAGACGATCCGCACAACCGTGGAACAAAATTTTATTATTCGTTGGGTCAGCAATCGTGACCTGGTGGATATCTATGAAGCTTTGAACGCGGTGGGCTTGGGAGACCCGGGGGCCGGCACCATCGTCGACATCGTCACATGCCCCGGCACGGACACGTGCAAGCTGGGCATCTCCTCGTCGCGTGGCTTGGCAGCGGAACTGCGTAACCGGCTCGCCCAGAAAAGCTTTGAAATGGACGCGGCGGTGCAGAACCTTCACATCAAGATCAGCGGGTGCTTCAATAGTTGCGGTCAGCATCATGTGGCCGACCTCGGTTTCTACGGCGTGAGCCGCAAGATGGCGGGCTACGCGGTTCCGCACTTCCAGGTGGTTCTGGGGGGAGAGTGGGAGGGCAACGCCGACTCCTACGGCCTGCCTATCGTGGCCGTCCCGTCCAAGAACATTCCGCGCGTCGTCACCCGCTTGACGGATCGATATGTGGCCAACCGTCAAAGCGGTGAAAGCTTCAAGGATTTTGTGAGGCGTATCGGGAAGGTGGAAATCAAAAATCTGCTGGAAGATCTTACCCGGCTGCCCGCGGATGACGCCGGCCCATCGTTCTTCAGTGACTGGGGTGATGCGCGCGAATACAGTTTGGGCGACTTGGGCGTCGGCGAATGCGCCGGAGAAGTTGTTGCGGCAATCGAATTCGATCTCGCCGCGGCCGAGTGTGAGGTTTTCGACGCACAGTTGGATCTGGAGAAAGGCGACTTCCAACAAGCGGCCCGCGCTGCCTATCTGGCCATGATCCATGCGGCCAAGGCCCTGGTGAAGCTGGAACTCCGGGACGTCCCCGACGATCCTGACCGGATTGTCCGGGAATTTACCACCCGCTACTATGACACCCGGAAGTTTTTCGATTCCTTCGCGGGCGGAAAATTCGCTCAGTACTTGTTCACTGCCCACGCCTCGTCCAGCCAGCCGGCCAATCCTGACTCGGCTCGCTACCTGATCGATGAGGCCCAACTCTTCATTGACGCATCACACGCCTGTTACAACCGGTTGGGAGCCGTTAGCGTGGCTTAGAGGAGAGATATCGAGCATATGGAATTTCAGCACATCAATGTAAAACTCTTCGTGAAGAATGCGGAAGAAGTTGAGCTCGCGTCTTTGATTCCGGTCTTTCATAGCTGGATTCAAAATCAGGCCAACGGTGAACTCCTGCTGGACGTTGCTGATTACCGTCACGTCCACGCGGGGCCGGGCCTGGTTCTCATCGGACACCAGGGGAACTATAGCCTTGATAATGCCGGTAACCGGTTGGGTGTCCGGTACAACTGCAAAGCGGTGTTGCAGGGAACCAACCAGGATCGCCTGGTCCAGGCAACGCAAGCTGCTCTGGCTGCCTGCCAGCGTTTGGAGAGCGATTCGAGCCTGGGCGGGATGATTCAGTTCGACGGCCGCGAGATGGAGGTGTCCATAAATGATCGCCTTCTGGCCCCCAATAGGCCGCAGACCCGCGCCGCGGCGGAGTCGGAGCTCCGTACCTTCTTTTCGACATTGTTTGGGGACATCGATTACGCTGTGTCTTACCCGCAGGACCCCCGCAGCTTGTTTTCTGTTCACGTGAAAACCTCGCAAGCATTTGACGCCACGGTTTTGCTGAACAACTTGAATGAGATGGCGCCGGCATCCTGCCAAAGTTGAAGGAAATTATCTGCAACGATTGCGGCTCTCTCCGCGTCCGCATTCCCTTATGCTCCCCGCGCGACTATCGATATCAGAGTTGTCCACCAGACTGACACACCAGGGGTGTTATAATTCCTGAGTTTGCCACTACTGCCTGGAGTTCTTATGCACGATGCCTGCGTGTGGATGGCGCTATCGTTTTACGCCCTGGGAATCTCGCTCATTGTCCCCTCTGTTGTCCGGCGGCGGCCGTCGCTTTCGCCTGCTTCCCTGGGGGCGCTGGGAATCGGCCTGGCAGCACATGCCGCGGCGTTGGCGGTGGAAGCCGCACGCCTCCATCGCCTGCCGGTTACGGACGTTCGGAGCGCTCTGTCGTTTTACGCATTCCTGGTGACTCTCGCCTTTTTCTTTGTGTATTTGCGCTACCGAATTGTTTCCCTGGGTCTCTTCATGCTGCCGCTGGTTTTCCTGCTCACCCTGATTTCGGCGCTTCGTCCGGCGGGCTCCTTTGATTCCTCGGCCTTTCGGGGCGGCTGGTTGCTGGTTCACATCAGCTCGATCTTCCTCGGTTACACGGCCCTGTTTCTGACCTTCGTCGCCGCCGTCATGTACCTGATTCAGGAACGCGAGTTGAAGTCAAAACAGCCGCGAGGCTTTTACTATCGGCTGCCCTCACTCAAGGTCTGCGAGGAACTCTATTACCGCTCCCTGGTGTTTGGACTACCCTTCTTAAGCATCGGCATTCTGACCGGATTTGTGTGGGCAAGCCGTACGTGGAAGGGTCCGTGGGAGCTCGACCCGAAAATCCTGGCTTCCATGGTGACGTGGTTGATCTACCTGGTGCTTTTTTCCACGCGTGTCAGTGGTGGTTGGCGCGGGCGGCGCGCTGCCTATATCGCGATCTTTGGGTTCGCCGCCATTCTCGTAACGTTCGTGGGCATCAGCCTGCTGAGCGGTGAGCACGGATACATTCCGAAGTTGCGGGGTTAGGGATTGGGGTTTCGGGATTCGGGGGCATATTACCAAACCTCCAACCCCGAACCCCCGCAGTAATTATGAATCTTACCCTATTGGGCATCAATCATCGCACGGCGCCGGTGGAGGTCCGGGAAAAGATGAACATCCCGGAAGCCCGCCTGGCAGAAGCTGTGTCCGATCTGGTGCATCGGGAGGGTATCCACGAAGGAATGATTCTTTCCACCTGCAACCGCGTGGAAGTTACTACTTCCGCTGATGACGAAGTCGATGCAGAATCCATCATTCGGCGTTTCCTGGCAGACCATCACCATTGTGACCTGGGGCAATTCTCCCATTTCTTCTACCGCCTCCGGCAGCAGGACGTGGTGAAGCACTTGTTCCGTGTGGCGTCCAGCCTTGACTCCATGATCCTCGGCGAGCCCCAGATTCTGGGACAAATGAAACAGGCGTACGCGGCGGCACGCGCGGTGGGCGCGATGAACGGCACCCTGAACGAAGTGGTGAACCAGGCACTCGCGGTGGCCAGACGGGTGCGCCGCGAAACAGCGCTGGGATCGGCGGCGGTATCAGTCTCCTACGCGGCCGTGGAGCTGGCGAAGAAAATCTTCGGCGGCCTCCAGGGTAAAACGATTTTCGTGGTGGGCGCCGGCAAGATGAGCGAACTGGCGGCCAAACATCTGCTCAGCAGCGGGGCCAGCAACATCCTGGTAAGCAACCGCACTTATGACCGGGCGGTGGAGCTGGCTGCGGCGTTTCACGGTACGGCGGTGCCCTTTGAAGAACTCCACGAGCACCTGAGCCAGGCGGACATCGTCATCAGTTCCACCGGTTCACCCCATGCCATCATTAACAAGAGCCAGGTGGAAAAACTGCTGAGCGCACGGCGGAACCGGCCCATTTTTTTTGTGGATATCGCCGTGCCGCGCGACGTCGACCCCGCTGTCAATGAACTGGATAATGTTTTTGTGTATGATATTGACGACCTGGGCCATGTCGTCGAGGCGAATAAGAAGCAACGCGAGCGCGAAGCCGTTTGGGCCGAAGAAATCATCCAGATGGAAGTCCAGAAGACGCTGAAGCGCCTGGCATCGCGTGACGTCGTGCCCACCATCGTGGCGCTGGAGGACCGCCTGAACCGCATTCGCGCTACGGAGATGGAACGCTACCAGGGCCGGCTGGGAAGCATGACTCCCGAGCAGCGCCAGGCCGTTGACGCCTTGACGCGCGGCATCATGAACAAAATCCTTCACGGACCCATTACGGAGCTTAAGAGTGGAGCAGGCGAACCCGAAAACGTGGCATTAGTGCGGCTGATCCACAAGATTTTCGGGTTGGGGAATTGAGGAAATTGCCGAGGGTCGATTGCTGATATTCGATTTCACGCAACCGACCCTCGGCAATCTAAAATCGGCCATCCTGATGGTCACGGGTTACTTCCTTTATGAAACTCACCATCGGCTCGCGCGGCTCGAAGCTCGCGCTCTGGCAGGCCCACTGGGTCAGTGACCAGCTTGCCGCTGCGGGCTATGAGATGGAAGTTCGCATCATTAAGACGACGGGCGACAAGCTCCAAGCCGTCGCGCCCGGCGAGCCTCTGCCGGCCTCCATGGCGCAAACCGTTGCGGAGGCCGGGAGCAAAGGCCTGTTCATCAAAGAAATTGAAGAAGCACTGCTGGCGCGGGAAATTGATGTGGCAGTCCACAGCTTGAAGGACCTGCCCACGGAACAACCCGCCGGGCTCGCCCTTGCCGCCGTGCCGCAGCGGGAGGACGCACGAGATGTTTTCATTTCCCGTAGTGGTCAAGCCGTGGAGAGCCTGCCGCCCGGAGCGCGTGTGGCCACCAGCAGTTTGCGGCGGCAGACGCAATTGCGCGCTTTGCGGCCCGACCTTGCCTATGTCGCGATGCGGGGGAACCTGGACACGCGACTGCGCAAGCTCGAGCGTGGTGATTGTGAAGCGCTGGTGCTGGCCGCTGCCGGCGTGCGCCGCCTGGGCCTCACGGAGCGAATAACCCGCTACTTCGGCCTCGACCAGATGTGCCCCGCGGTCGGCCAGGGGGCGTTGGGCATCGAAATCCGCGCTGACGATCTTCGCGCGCACGAGGCCGTGGCCCGCCTCAATCACCCAGCAACACATCAGGCGGTCCGCGCCGAGCGCGCTGTGCTGCGCCGTCTGGGGGGGGGGTGTCAAGTGCCCATCGCCGCACACGCCGTGGTGGAGGATGGCCAATTGCGGTTGCAAGGGCTTGTCGCAAACCTCGGGGGGACGCAAATCATTCGCGCCCGGATGAAAGGTCTGGCGTCCGATCCCGAAGCGCTGGGCGCCGCCGTGGCGGCTGATCTGCTGCGCCAGGGCGCGGCGCAGATACTCGACGAACTCGGGAAGACCTAACACCGCCTGGGGATGATAGGCCGAAATTCGAAAATCGAAACTCGAAAATCACCCCAAGTTTCGAACTTCGATCTTCATCTTTCGGCGACCAGCCTTCACCGATCGGGGACGACGGACAACGGACGGCTGACAATGGGCAGCGTGCGATGAATTCTGGCAAAGTCTATCTCGTTGGCGCAGGACCCGGCGACCCAGGATTGCTGACGCTCAAAGGAAAACAGATTCTTGAGCGTGCCGATTGCGTCATCTACGACTTTCTGGTGAACAAAGACCTGCTGCGTCTGGCCCGACCAGAGGCCGAGAAGATTTGCGTGGGCCGGCGCGGTGAGGCGGATCGCCTGCGGCAGAGTGAAATCACCAAGCTCCTGGTGGCGCGCGCCCGCGAGGGTAAGTTGGTGTGCCGTTTGAAAGGCGGCGACCCATTTGTGTTCGGGCGCGGGGGCGAGGAGGTGCAAGCGCTTGCCGAGGCCGGCATGGCGTTTGAAGTTGTGCCGGGAGTCTCCGCGGGACACGCCGTTCCGGCCTACGCGGGGATTCCTATAACCCACCGCGACATTACCTCCACCGTAAGCTTCATCGCCGGACACGAGGACCCCGAGAAGGAATCCTCACGCCTTGACTGGCCGCAACTGGCAACTTGCCCCGGCACGTTGGTTTTCTTTATGGCCGTGAGAAATCTGCCGCGCATTACCCAGGCCCTGATCGAGCATGGACGCGCACCCACTACACCCGCCGCCGTTATCCAGTGGGGCAGTCTGCCGGAACAAAAGGTGATTGAGGGGACCCTGGTGGACATCGCCGCCAAAGCCTCCGCCGCCTTGACCCCTGCCATCACGGTCATTGGTGAGGTGGTGAGCCTGCGCGAGCACCTCAATTGGTTCGAACGTTTACCGTTGTTTGGCAAACGCATCGTCATAACGCGCGCGCGCGAGCAGGCTGACGGACTGCGCGAGCCATTGGCGGCCTTGGGGGCCAAAGTTATTGAAATTCCCACGATCGAAATCCAGCCGCCCGACTTGTGGGAGCCGCTCGATGCCGCCATCCGCAGGCTCGATGAATTTCATTACCTTCTGCTAACCTCGGCAAATGGAGTGCGGAATTTCCTGGCACGCCTCGCTGCCTCAGGGCGCGACGTGCGCGCATTGGGAGGACTGACGATCGGGGCCATCGGTCCGGCAACGGCGGCCGAATTCGCGCGCACGGGCGTAAAGGTAGATTTGCTGCCGACCAAGTACTTGGCGGAGGGATTGATTGCGGCGCTCGCGGACCGCGATCTGCGCGACAAGGCATTCCTGATTCCGCGCGCCCGAGTGGCGCGGGACCTGGTGCCGCGGGTGCTCGAGGAACGTGGAGCGCGCGTGGAAGTGGTGGAAGCTTACCAGACGGTCATGCCACAAATTTCCCCGGAAGAACTCGCCCGCCTCCTCACCCCCCCGCCGGATGTGATCACATTCACCAGCTCATCGACCGCCGCGAATTTCGCAAAACTCGTGGGCGAGAAGCAGATCGCGAAAGTGCTGGGCGGCGCCGCCATCGCCTCCATCGGCCCGATTACGTCCCAAACTCTCCGCGACCTTGGTCTTACGGTCACCCTTGAAGCGCGCGAATCCACCATGGCAGGGTTGGTGCAGGTAATCGCGGAACATGTTTGGAAATAATCAGGGAAGATTGCTGATTCAGCTACAAATTCAGCAATTCGCGCAGTTTGCGAGTTTGCGCCCGGCTGACCGGAATTTCCGTCTGCTTGCGGTCCTGCATTTTGAGTTGGTAGGAGCTTTTGAACCAGGGGACCACTTCCTTGATGTGGTTGACGTTTATCAGGTAGGAGCGATGCACGCGCCAGAAGACCTTCGGATCGAGGGTGGCTTGCAGTTCCTCCACGGTACGGAAGTTGGACTGACCTTCCAGTTCCCTCGTGACGATGCTGATGACGCCATCTTCGATGCTGGCGTAAATAACCTCATCCGAATCGACCAGGAAAAGCCGGTTGGCGCTTTTGACCACCAGCTTACCCTTCTGGGGCACGGGGCGTTGCTCCACCATCTGCACCAGGCGGTCGAGTTTCTGGCTGGTGGTGTCGGCAGTTTCCAGCATGCGGCGTACTCGCAGGATGGCTTTTTCGAGGCGCGGCTTCGAGACCGGCTTCAAAAGGTAGTCGATGGCATTCACTTCAAAGGCTTGCACGGCGTACTGGTCATAAGCCGTGGCAAAAATGAAAAATGGCAGGCGCGTTTTTTTCTCCAACAGGCGCTTGATCACGCCAAAGCCGTCGACGCCGGGCATTTGCACATCCAGGAACACCAGATGTGGATTCAGCTCGCGCACCATGCTCACGGCTTCCACGCCGTTCTTTCCCTGGCCGACCACTTCGATGTCGGAACAACTCTTCAGCAGAAACGCCAACTCGTCGCGAGCCGGCTGTTCATCATCCACAATCAACGCCGTGATTTTCATTCGGAATGGATCCCTTCCTGGGCCTTAGGCGCGGACCACCCTGGGCGCAACGTTTCCGCCCTGCCAGGGTATTATAGCTGACGTTCCACCCGCCGAAAATGGCGCGGCTCCCGTGGCGGCGGGTCGAGGATGTTATACTGGCTGCCTCCGCTTGCCGCGGCACAATTATCATTTGAGGCAAAACCTATGCAAAAGCGCGCCCGCACCCTTACGAGCAAGACCCTCTTTCGCGGAAGAGTGGTGGAATTGAAAGTTGACCGCGTGGTGGAACCGGGTGGAGTTGAGACTACGCGGGAAGTTGTTTGCCATGCGGGTTCGGTTGTCGTTGTTCCCCATCTCCCCGACGGCCGCCTGATTCTGGTCCGCCAATACCGGTACGCCGTGAAGGAAAGCCTGTGGGAACTCGTGGCCGGTGGCATGGAGCGGGGGGAAACGCCTCGCCAAAGCGCGCGCCGTGAGTTGTTGGAAGAAACCGGGTACCGCGCCCGCGTCCTCAAGCCATTTTTGGAATTCTACCCAAGCCCGGGAGTTCTGAGTGAGAAGATGCACCTCGTCGAAGCGTGGGACCTGACCCCGTCCCAGGGCCAACCGGATGCCGACGAACGAATCGAAGTCGGGTTCTTCACCGTTCAGAAAGTCATGAAGATGATTCAGAGCAAGGAGATCCGCGATGGGAAAACTCTGGTGGGAATTCTGCTGCTCTTTGGGGGAACATCGCTCTCCAGGTAATTTTTTGCAAGTTGGAAGTTCATTTGCGAGAGGGTTCTTCCCACAATTTTCTTGACAAAGCGAGGGCAGAAAAGTTATCTCTATTTACGAGGGAGCTGGGAAAGTGTTTCCGTTGGGAAAGTGCTCATAGGAATAAGCGGCCGGGGATCGAACAGATCTTCGGCTTTTTTCTTTTTATGGCACTTCTCAAGGAACGGCAACCCCCAAAGCAAAATCAAGGAGGGCGCAAGTGGCAAGACTTCAAGGTAAGGTCAAGTGGTTCAACAACAGTAAGGGGTATGGGTTTATCGGCCAGGAAGGCGGAGCTGATGTCTTCGTCCATTACTCGGCCATCCAGGGTGAAGGATTCAAGACCTTGCAAGAAGGCGACACGGTAGAGTTCGAGATCGTCCAGGGGCAAAAAGGACCTCAGGCCGACAAGGTCACAAAGGTCAGTTAACCGGCATCTGCTTCTCCATTTCCTGGCCCAACCTTCGGGGTTGGGCCTTTTTGTCTTCAGGAGGTTGCTGGACTAATCACCCCCGGCCTGGTAAGGGATTCGGCCCTGTTCACCTTTTGCTTGATTTTCAACTCCCCAAGCGCGACAATACTCGGGTCAATGGAATAGGGGCAAGCTCACAATTCGGCGCGAGGGGCGGCGAAGTGCCGTCCGGCGCGGCGAAATCCGAGGGTAGGTGTTGGACCGCGGGGAGGATGTTGCGATGGTGAATTTGCGGTGCGCCGCCGTCTTCATGATGGTTCTGGCGTTGGCGGCCATGGCTCAGGATTACACGCCGTTGTCTCACCGTGACAGCACGGGGGAGAGCGCGAGCGTGGCTGAGCGCGTCACGCTGACGGTTCCCGCGGAGACGGAATTCAAGGTCCAGGTTTTGTCAGGAATTCACTCCCAAATCAACCACGTCAACGACCCCGTCATCGCCGAAGTGTTGAAACCCGTATTCGTCCAAGGAAAGCTCGCCCTGCCCCCCGGAAGTTTGCTGGATGGGCACATCACCATGATCCGGAACGCCGGCCACATGCATCACTCGGCGGAACTCGGCTTGCGCTTTGATCGCATCACCCTTCCCGATGGACAGGAAAAACCCGTCGCCGCCGTTCTGGCTGCGCTGGAGCACCCGGAGCGGCTGGATATTCACCTTGATCAAGAGGGCCACCTGACCAGCAACCGGACGATGTCCTGGAAAACGCTGGTGGGCGGATTCACCGCGTTGGGTACCTATGGCGCTTTGAAGATGGCGGCGGTGGGCTCCGCCGGGGCCACCGTGGCGCTGCCTTTGGGCGGAGCCGCGCTGATCAGCTACGAAGCCCTTTGGCGTCGCGGGCGCGAAGTGAACATGCCTCCCGACACCCAATGCCGTTTGCGACTGAATTATCCGCTCACAGTCCACATCCCTTGGTAAGGAACACGCAGGCCACACAGCCGAAGCCGATTCACCAACATGGATTCCCGCATCTATCATAACGACCGGATTGTATCTCTCGCCGAAGCGCGCCTTTCTCCCGGCCAGATGGGCTTGCTGATGGGTTGGGGCGTCTTCACCACACTGCGCATTTATCAAGGAGTTCCCTTCGCCTTCGACCGGCATTGGGAGCGTATGACCCGGGATGCGGAACGCCTGGGGATTGCGCTCGATTACCGCCAGGAAGCCGTCTGGGAGGCGATTGTGAAGCTGGCCGCCGCCAATCATCGCCCCGAGGGCGCGGCGCGGCTTTCCTTCATCAAAAATCATGGTGGACTCTGGGCTGACGCACCGGGCTGCCCCGCCACCGACCTGCTGATCTTTACGCGCGAACTGGCCGCATGGCCGGCAGCGCACAAGCTCGTGCTGGTTCCCAACGTGATTTTTTCCGGCGGAAAATTGGCGGGCGCCAAAATGCTCTCCTGGGTGCAGAACGCCGGCACGCTCGAGCGCGTTCACGGGGAAGGCTTCGACGACGCGCTGCTGCTGAACGAAATGGGCCATCTGGCGGAATGCACGTCGGCCAATCTTTTTCTGGTGCGCGGCCGCCAGATTTTGACGCCACCCTTATCTTCCGGCTGCCTGCCGGGAATAACCCGCGAGGCTCTCCGCGAGGTCATTCCTGCGGTGGGGTTCACACTTCTTGAGCAGGACCTCACTCCCGCCGATCTGGATTCGGCGGAGGAAGTCTTCATCAGCTCCACCACGCGCGAGGTTGCCGGCGTGGGCAGCATCCAGCCCCACTGGAAATATCCGGCTCCAGGAAAGATTACGCGCGAGATCGCAGCCGCTTTCCAGAATTACGTCCAAGCGCATTTACAGCGCTCCCCCCATCAATCAGGAATGCCCGCCTGAGCCTGCACCGCGTGGGCCCAGGGGTATTACTGTTGAGTCCAGTGTGGAGTGGGCTCCGCAAAACTCTTGCCTCACACCGCGCGAGGTTGGTACGATTTGCGCAGGGGAGCGGAAGGGCGGAAAACTCTGCGCCCCAGGAGGCTTTTTCGTGCCTGAACCCAGGGTGAACGTGAAAACCGTAGTAGCGCTCGTTGCCTGCCTGCTGATGACGATTCCCGTGAGTGCCAAGAACGCCAAAAAGAAAGCCCCGCCGCCGGCGCCGCCAAAAGCGAATACTTATGATGCGTCACGGGACCCTGCCAAAGATCTTCAGGAGGCCATTGCCGTGGCCACAAAAACGAATCGAAAAATTCTCATGGAAGTGGGCGGCGACTGGTCCGTCTATTGCAACATCATGGACCAGACGTTTGAGAGCCACCCGCAGCTTCGGAAACTGCGCGACGCCAATTACGTAACCTTGAAAGTAAACTACAGCAAAGAAAACCCCAACGAAGCGTTCCTCTCGCATTATCCCAAGATCCCGGATTATCCGCATTTTTTTGTCCTGGATTCCAAGGGTGCCTTCCTGTTTTCGCAACCCACCCACAAATTCGAACACGGGAAGACCTACAACGTCGGAAAAATCGAATCGTTCTTGAAGAAGTCGGGGCAGCCACCCCGGCATTGGCTTACGAGTGTGGGTTAATACTGTTCCGACCAACCTGGACGGTCTGGAGCGCCGGTTCCATTGCTGGCGCGTCCGTGCGAGGAGAGCGGCAGCGGGCTGGGCCTTTCGCGCCTTACCACGCCTTGCCGGATCTGCCCTGGAGATTGCCGCGGCAAAATGGGAGCCCGCTCCCACCCCTCATTTTTTCTCCACCGACGTCCGCCAGATTGATCCCACGCTGAACGATGATTTATTGGAGCTCTACGGCCGTGCCGGACAAGTCCTGGCCAACCGCTTCGCGTTTTTCAATTCACCGCAGGCCTTTGACGAGGGCATCAACTGGGCGCCCCCACAAAGCCCAAGCTGGTGTGCGGAACTTCACGCTTTCGACTACGGACTCGAGCTGGCCTGCACGTTTCGCATTTCCCGCGAAGACGATTATGCACGCCAACTGCGTTACCTGATCGCGCACTGGATCGCCTCCAACCCGCCCGGCCTCGGCATCGGCTGGCAACCGCACGTGGTGGCAAGGCGGCTGCGCAACTGGATGCTGTCCGCAGATTTTGCCCGCAGCGATTGGGACCGCGATGAGGAGTTCGGGAACCTGGTGGCGAAAAGCCTGGGCCTGCAAACCGCGTTCCTGGCGGGCCAATTCGATTCTCTTCCCACGCCGGCGGCAAGGCTCGACGCTTCCCGCGCGCTCCTCTGTGCCGGCCGTTTTTTCGCGGGGACCAAAGCGCGGGAAGCTTACCAGATGGGCTTTGACCTTTTGGCGAGCGAATTGGCCGGCGCCCGCGCCGAGCCTTGGCCGCACGCACGCCTGGCGAAAGCGCAAGCATTGATGGAATGGAATCTCCTGTCGGCAGGCAGTGCGGACTCGACCTTCCTGGCGAGGGAGTTGCGGGCAGCACTGGATGAGCTGGAAGCGCTGTTGATGCCTGATGGAACCTTGCCGCTCCTGGGTCCGGAGGCGCGGTTGAGCCAGGATGAATTGGCAGACCTGGCGGCGCTGGCAGCGGTGAGGCTGGAAAGCCCGGCGTGGAAATCTGTAGCGGGGAAGCTCGGTATCCTTCCTTACCTTTACCTCGGCGAGAGCGGGAAGGCGCGGTTCGAAAGCATGCAGGAAACGGTATGGGCTCCGCAAGACCACGTGAACGCGACAGCGGAAATTCTGCGCGTGGCAGGGCCGCAGAATTCGGCGCTGGTGGTCTCCGCGCGCCTGCCGGCCTCGCCGGAGGAGCACCAGGACTTTACGAGTTACGAACTGACCCTCAACAACTACCGCGTGGTGGTGGATTCCGGAGGCTTCGCACCCGAGGAATCGGAGTATTTCTCTCGCGCCCGCGCTCATAACGTCCTCTTGGTCGATGGCCGCGAGCCGCGGTGGCACTGCGCGGAGAGTTCAGCAAGATTTGATTTTCAGGAGTTACCCGCAGGTGGTTCGCGTTTGCGGATGGCTGACCCGGGATTCGGGTTCCTGGGCCTTCCGCACGAACGGGCATGGTTCCGGTTGGAAAACGGCGCGTGGGTGATTCTGGATTGGCTGCACGGGCAGGGAGTTCATCGATGCACCAACCTCCTCCACTTCTATCCCACCCTGGAGATTGTCGCCGGGGATGGGCGCGCCTTGGCACAGAGCCGCGCCTGTAGCTTTGCGGTGATTCCGGTGGGCAGCGCGAAACCGCAGGCCTCCGTTTCCCGCGGCGATCATCCACAATTCCCCGGTTGGTTCTCCCCGGAATTTGGAGTCAGGTTTCCCGCCGCGGTCCTGGCTCTCGACTGGGCCGCGGTTGAACTTCCCTGGCTGGGCGGAACGCTGATCACGAGCGCGACGGATCAGCCCTTCCGGCAGTTGGAGATAATTCCCACCGAAGGGCGTGTGCGCTTGGAATTCTCCGGGAAAACATACGACTTGCAAATGAAATAGGGGCCGACTGCCGGCACCGGGATAAACGGGAGGTAATTTCATCAGTCCAATGGCAGCCCCGTCCCCTGCTTGATGACGAGGCCGATGACTTCGCCTCGACGCGCACCAAGCGCCACTCGAAAGCCATTTTCAGGGAATCGGGATGCTTCCCATAAAGCGGGAGCGTTTGGTGGTGGACAGAGGGTTTCCATTTATACCGGACGGACCCCTTTGGCGTCCGCAAAGGGCGTTTTTCTCGCAGAGTCCGGCCGACCAAAAGCAGGCCAGCCGGAGTAACCTTATTACTTCTTGGCGTTTGAGCCACCGCGCAGGGCCGCCAGGGCTTCAGCAACTTCGCGGCCCTTGGCTTCGATGAGGTCAAGCAACTCTTCCGGAGTGCGGGTGTCTTCCGTGCTTTTGGCGTTGGGGTTGACGGCTTTCAGGTCGAAATTCTTGGCTTCGATGTCGGCGCGGAGGACGGTCCAGCTTCGGTCGCTGTCGCCGCGGGTGGGTAGCAGCCGGAAGAAGTCCTCAAACTTATCCACGGTGAAAGGTTTCTTCTTTCCAACTTTGATGTCCGAGAGGTCGTAGTACCAAACCTTTTCCGTGGGCTGGCCCTTGGTGAAGAACAGCAGGTTGGTTTTCACTCCGGCGCCGGCAGCCGTAAAGACTCCACCCGGCAGGCTCACGATGCACCAGAGGTCGCAATCGTCCAGCAGCTTGCGCTTGGTCTGGACGAAGGCTGTCTCGTTGTTGCGGAACAGCACGCCTTCATCCAGCACGATGCCGCAACGCCCGCCGGGTTTGAGGCTGTCGATGACGTGTTGGAGAAACAGCACCTGAGTTGCCCCGGTCTTGTAAGCAAACTTCGTCTGGGCTTCCTTGCCTTCCTTGCCGCCAAAGGGTGGATTCATCAACACGACGTCATAGAGTGGCTGCGCGCTGGCAAAAAGGCCGCCGTAGTTCTCGGCCCCGGTGAGGGTGTTGCCGTGCCATACGTGCGGGTCGTCGATCCCGTGCAGCACCAGGTTGGCGAGGGCAATCGGATAGATGGCATTGTCCTTTTCGCGGCCATAGAAGGTGCGGTGCTTCAAGGTATCAAGCTGGTCGGGTGCGGTGATGTTCTGGTTGCCTGACCCCGCCATGTGCTCAAAGGATTGCGCCAGAAAGCCGCCCGTACCGCAACCGGGATCATAAACGGTCTCGCCAATCTTGGGGTCAATCACGCGCACCATGGCGCGAATGATCTCACGCGGGGTGAAGAACTGGCCGCCGTCGTTCCCCTTTTCTCCCATTTTGAGCAGCAAGCCTTCATAGACCTGCGACAGGGTAAAGACGTGGGTGGTGTCCACGTTCTCGGCGCTGATTTCGTGGACCTTGTCGAGCACGTCCAGAAAATTGCGCTCGGTGTCGATGCGGGTGCGGTCGATCCCGGAGAAGATTTCGGAAATGACCTTTTGGCGGGATGTCGAGTTAGGGCGCTCGCGCAGGCCCTTCAAGTGCGGAATGAGGTCGGTATCCACAAAACCTTTGAACGCCCCGAGCGTCCCGCCTTCCAATTCCTTTCGTTTCAATCCCCGTAGGGGCACGCCATGGCGTGCCCCTACATCTGGCGGCGCCGCCCAATCTCGCCAGCGGTAAGGGGCTTCGAGGGAGGGTTGATATTCTGCGCCTACGGCTTCTGCCCTTTCGGACTCGCGGGTTTCCGTTTCGTCCAGTATGCGGAGGAAGAGAATCCAGGTGAGCTCAGGCACGTATTGCAGCGCCCCGGCGCAATTCGAGCGGCGCATGATGTCGCAGATGGATTTGATGGCCGAATTCAGCGATTGCTGGTTGTTAAAGGTCTTTCCGTTCTTAGCCATAGACGGTTGAAACGGGGCGAATCCTGACCTCTTGCGTGGAGCGCGGCCTGAGGGATCCCACCGGGGGGTCAGGTGACGTCGCGCGGATGCACGGCCGTGATGCCAGAGTAGCGCGCAAAGTCCTGCGTATTGAATGTCAGCAAGTGCGTGACGCCGTGCACACGCATCGCCGCAGCGAGGCGAGCATCATACACCTGAATGCCGGAAACAGAATGGAAGACTACCATTCGTCGCCATTCGCGGTGAATCAGTTCGTTATCAGCCAGCAGAGTCATGTTACTTTCGATGACTTGAACTCGTCGGTCTGTTTCCGGGATGGATAGACCGAAGCCATTGCGACCGGACGGGCGCGTGGCCACGTTCCAAAATTCGGCCAGGTTTTGCGGTGTATAGCATATTTCCGTACCGCGATCCCAGAGGCGGGTTGTCGCCCTCTGCACGAGCGGATAATCATGGTCCTCAGGTTTAGCAAGCCGAAGCAGGATGTTGGTATCGGCCACGTAGGCTGGCTCGGCCATTAAGCGTGGTCCTGATAGATGCTTTCGCGCGAAAATGCATCCGTCGGCAGGGTCGGAATCTTATCCGAACCTGCGGCGAGGGCATCGAAGAAAGCGGTGATCTGTTCGGCGCTGCGCGGGGGTGGTGAGGAACCGCTTGGCGGCGTGCCCACTTCCCGAGCCGCACGTTCTGCCAGCGCACGTTCGATGAGCGTGGCGGCAGATTCACCGGGATGCCGGTCGAGCGCCTCGCGTAGCAGTTCTTCCCCTTGAGGGGTTAGCATGATGGTCATCGGTCCGTCCGTCTTCGCCCTTCCATAGTCATGTTCAGCTTACCTCGTTCCCTGCACGTTGTCTACAAATCTGGTTGTGTCTGAAATGTGCGTTGAAGGCGTCAGAGGTCAGAATTGCTGATTCGCCAACGCAGCCAAATCTCGTTTTCCCATTCCGCCAACGTTAGGCGTTTTCTGATTTCGTTGATCCAGCCCATATATTCTTCGGCGCTATCACACTTGGTCCAAGAGCCAGCAATTCCCGCTCTATCGAGCACGACGCTGTCAATCGGGCAGTGCGGCGGCATTTGGATCTCATGGAATGCCCAGAGGTATTTTAGGAAGAGATTGAGAGCTTTTTGTGAAGTTCCGAAGCGTAGACGGCCCTCAGCCAATATCTCTCCGAATTCGGATGACAAGGCGTCTGCGATCCGCGCAATGGCAGCGCAATGCTGTTCATCGGAAATGGGATGATCGGCGTTTTTATAAGCTTGTGCCTCTTTGGAAAGCAACCTTGCCCACTCCTGTCTGAGTTTCTCGCGCCGCTCATAGTGCTCTTCGTTTTTGTAAACCTTGTTTCGTTGTAGCGCAGCATTGATGGACCAGACGAGAGCCTGTTCCTTGCTGTTAATACCGTCAACCTTGAGGAAAAGGTTGTTCATGGTAAACCTGCGTTGGAATTATCCGGGTGATCGATCCTTGTTTACGGCACAGATAGTCGAATGTCAAGCGCCCGCTGTCACCCATCAACGCACATTTCAGACACAACCACAAATCTAATCCCGCAGGGTTCCGCGCGCATCGTAAGGGCATGCCATTGCGTGCCCCTACAATTCGCCTGCAAAGGCCCGGCTCAAGAGGGCGGCGGGCAGTTTGTTGATGGCGTCAAGTTCTTCCTCGATGGCCTTACGCGCCCGCTCCGCTGAGGCCACCTGTTCGCTCAGAGTCGCCGCGATATGCTGCTGGTCAACCACATTTGGGACCGGAATCTGCTGAGCCTGGATTTGTTCGCGTGTGATTTTCTTCATGGACCCGCTCGCGCCGCCAGCGCGTTCCCTCCAATAACCCGTCTGATAGAGAAACGAGAGATAAGCCGTCAAAAACTCGGCGGCTATATCGTTTGTGGGCCAAATGCGAATCGTCAGGTCTGACGCCACAGCGCCCTTGGGTTTCCCAGGAAACATGGCAACCCGGCCGACCAGTTCTGGTGTATTGCTTCGGGCGACCAAGACCTCACCACGAGCTACGGTACACTCGACAAGGTCCTCCGACCGCATTCGCGCGGTCTTTATTCCGCCAGTCAGGAAGCCTGCTTCAGACAAGCAGGCGGTTGTGATGGCTTGGACCTCAGCGTCACCGTCCGTCGCAATAGATTTGGATGGCAGGAGTTTGGAAACATCTTCCAACCTTTTTCTCGTCCACTGCTGGGTTTCCGGGCTGGAGAAGACGGCGCGGAGGTAGGCGGCGGGGAGGGCTTTGGCGGCTTCGAGTTGGGCTTCGGCGGCGGCTCGCGCCCGCTCCACCGCTGCCATCTGCTCATTCAAAATCGCCGCAATCCGCCTCTGCTCCGCCAGCGGCGGAAGAGCGACAGGGAAACGCTCAAGTTTTTCCCCAGGGAGGTTCGGGAATGTCGAACCCGCTGTTTCCTTGAGGATGTCCTGGGTTGCCCTTCTAAGGAGATATGGCAGGAAGCCCATATCCACATGACCGTCCTTGTCCCTGATTGCTGCGAGCCCCCGCCCAATGCAGTATGCCTGGTCGGCAACATTCAATCGTCCGGTTGTTGCGCCCCTCACGCAAAAGAGAAAATCTCCCGGCCGAGCAAGCCTTGTAGGTTCTGTAGTCCATTGGACCGGCGTTGGGTGAGTCGCCCCGAACTCAGTAGGCCCGTTAAGCAATAGCACACCCCTCCCCTCTGAGTTGTACGACGCACCTGCCGGAGATTGGCCCATTATGATCTCGCAGACTTCCCCCAACCGCACCCAGCGCCACCCAGCAAGTAAGTCTCGAATTAGATGAGCCACCGCAAACCCCTCTAATTAACGTGGAACGCTTTCCACGCTTCCAACGCTGTCGCAACGGCGGCCACGACGGTAGCTATCGTAAGGATTACATTCAGGAAGAGCAATTTTCTTTGCAGCTTTTCGTTCTGCTGATTGGCGTCTCTTACGGTCCCGTCGAGCTCGTGCACCTGGCCTCTCAGTAAGAGGCTCGCTGAATTTATTGTCTCAATCAGCTCGGAGACTCCCTTTGCCAAGTTAGCCCCAGCAGCGCTAACCGACTGAACGAGCTCAGCGCGTATTGTCCCGTCGAGTTCGTGCATCTGGTCTCTAAGTGACGAACTCGCTGAGGCTATTGTGTTGCTTAAGTCCGCGACTGTCTTCGTCAGGTTTACGCCACTCGTACTAACCACCTGACCCAGCGCAGACATGCGCTTTTCCAAATCCTCTGTGCACCGGACAATGATGCCTGCCTTCTGTAGCTCAAAAACGGGGGATGTTGGATCGCTTCCGCCGAGTTCGTTCAAAAGGTCATTCTTTGACTTTCCCTGTACGTATACCTTCATGTCCATCCTTGCCTCCTCCGGGCAACGCGCTACGCCGCGAAAATCCTCTCCATGGTCCCGCGCAAGACGTTGGCAGTGTTGGCGATGACTCGCAGCGCACCCAATCCCCTGGCCGCACCCAGCGCCAGCCGTCCGGTAGTTTTTGTTGGCGTTCCATGATTTTCAGTTGGAGAGCCCCAGCAACGGGCGCAACTTCGTACGCAATCGGGTGGCGATGTCGAGAGATTCCGTCGCTTCCTGGCGGTCCGCGGACTCGCCGGGATAGCGAAAGTCCACCGCAGCGCGGGTCAAGAAGCGCAGTTCCTGCACGGGCCAGGACCACTGCGCGCAGACGGGGGCCAGCAAACGGTCCAGTTCCGTCAAATCGTGGGTTCTTGGGGGGACGGCGCCAAGATGAATCAGCAGCGCCTTCATTAACTTTTCAACGCACTGCTGGGCGTGAAAACAGACCGCATCGAAATTGGGGGATTCGAGAGCCTTAAGTTCGCGAGTGGCGGTTGAGAAGTCGGCCTCTGCCTTGTCCGTCCATTCCTTAGCGGTGCCTTTCATAGAGCACCTTTCCGCGGTCCAGGGCCTCCCGGATCAGGGGGTCGCCTTCCTCGTAGCGGCGGGCGGTATCCTCCGGGCGGCGCGCCACAATATCAACGGAGAAATCAGGATCGACGCGGTTCAGGATTTCCAGGGACTTGCGAAAGCCTTTGCCATCAAAAGACAGCACTACCAGGAGGTCCACGTCGGAGTCCGGCCGCGGTTTGCCGTAGGCGTAGGAACCAAAAAGTATGATTCGCTCCGGCTGGAATTCGCGGGCAATCCTTTCGCCCAGGTCGGCAATCTTTTTTTCGTCAATCATGTGCTTCTTTCCCTCGATTCAAAATACAGCTCTCTCGGGAACCGCCTCGGGCGATTATAGCAGGAACGACTTTGTAGGGCCGAACGGCGTTCGGCCTCGGCGAGCGCCGCTCGCCCCTACGCTGCGAAAATCCTCTCCTTGGTTTCGCGTAAGACATCGGCGGGATTGCCGATCACTCGCAGCGCGGCCAGTCCCCCTGCTCCCCGAACATCGGACATTTCGAAGACATGCGGATTCTCAAGAGCGTCAATCCCGCCTTGGGCGAACTGTCCGGCCAATTCGCGGAGAGTTTTGGATGCGGCTGGGGGCAAGCTTTCGAGCCACCTCTCGTGCTTGTACTCGAAGGCTTCTGCCCGCTCCAGGCACGTGCGCGGGCTCAAGCCGTATCCGAGTTCCCCGAGCACGTCATAGAGGTCGTAATCCGTCATGTCCTCCAGCGCCCGCACCAGAAAAGCTGATCTTCCCCCATCGGGGAGTTGACCCAGCAACTCGCGCCGATCCTGAGGGGCGATCCATCGGGCGCGGAACGCTTCCAACGTTGGGGCCTCCTCCACCAGTTTTGCCGCGAGCCTTTCCTTGTATTCTTCCACGGTGACGGGCATGGCCCGGCCATCGACATTCGTCACGATGAAACGCCCGGCGTCGGTGACGTGGACCTCAAAACCTTCCACCTGAATCTGCGGCTCCGGGGGCGGGGGTGGCTCCGGCCCTTCGCGGGGCTTGCGGGGCGGCACGACCTCGCTGATGAACTCCTCCCCAAAAAGGCGCGTGGCGTCGGTGTAATCGTAAACGCAGAAAGTGAGCTTGCCGCTGGCCGGATTAAGGCGCGTGCCGCGCCCCACCATCTGATAGAAGGCGATGGGCGAGCGCACGTACTTGAAGAACACAATATTGCGGACCACGGGAACGTCCACGCCCGTGGTGAGGAGTTCTACCGTGGTGGCAACAAAGTGGTGCCGTGAGCCGCCGCGAAGGTCGGCAATATAGTTGGCCCCTCCCACCGACGCCGTACACTTAAACGCATAATCCTGGCCCGGAGTTCTGCCGTTTTCCTTGCACCATGCGGCATAGAGATTGTTCATGGCGATGGCAACGTCATCCGCGTGGCGGTCGCGGACGCAGAAGATAATGGTCTTTTGTTCCGGGCCTCCTGATTCCACCAGGTATTTGAAAAGGTCCTGGGCCATGGCGAGGACCCTGTCCGGAAGGAGAATGCGGTCCTCGTAATCGGTTTTCTCATACAGCGCCTTCAGTTGCTCGGCGGTGATGGGCTGGCCGGTGTTGGCGTCCACGGGGTGGCGGGCCAGAATGTCGGCAATGGTGATGCCCGTTTCGTCCAGATTCACGCGGCCCTTTTGTATTTCGCAGAGAGCAAGATAGCCATCCTCCGTCCCCTGGCTCATGTCGTATTCGTAAACCGGCTCGCCAAAATGCTTGATATTGTCGGCGGTAATTTGCAGATCTCTTTCGACCTCCACCGGTAGGGGCACGCCATGGCGTGCCCGTACGGGGATGCCATGGCGTGCCCGTACGGGGATGCCATGGCATGCCCCTACAAGATTTCGCGGGGTGGCGGTGAGTCCGATTTGCATCGCATCGGGATTGCGGGTCAGAACTTGTGACCACTTTCCCCACGCGGAGCGGTGGCACTCATCAATCACAATATGACTGAAGTAGTTCATCGGGTAGAAAGTGGTAAGAAAGTTGGCGGTTCCTTCCTCGGTATCAATATCGAGAGTTTGATAGGTCGCAACGTGAATGCGGGCGTTGCGAGCGTGGTTTTTGCCATCGGGATCCCTGTAAACCTCGGCGGCGTCGCCTCCAAAGACGTTTTGCAATGCACCAAGGGCCTGGGTGCGCAGCTCGTCGCGGTCACAAACAAAGAGGGCGCGCTGAAGTTGGCCGGCGTCGGCAATTCGTTTGAGGATCTGGACAGCAATAAAGGTTTTGCCGGAGCCGGTGGCAAGCGAAAGCAAGGCGCGCTTGGGTTCGCCGGTCCGATCGCAGCGGGCCATCTTCTCGAACACGGCTCGAATGGCAGCATCCTGATAATAGCGGCGTGTGGCCTCGC
>Ga0326727_10004700_pt1 | contig 40436 bp, 33 predicted proteins | sample MB2enrmetagenome_FD_207643 | JGI IMG/M metagenome (GOLD analysis project Ga0326727, IMG submission 207643) | Lab enriched peat soil microbial communities from McLean, Ithaca, NY, United States - MB29MY | ecosystem: Environmental > Terrestrial > Soil > Wetlands > Peat | place: USA: New York...
CGTGGCATGGTCCGGCGAGGGTGCGGTTGCGACCATTTCGGCCATGTCGGCAGAAGCCGCGGCCAAGGTAGATTGAATCAACTGATTGCTCAATTCAAACGCGGCTGTGCAACACGGCTTCGAGCTTCGCCGATTGCTCGGGTGTCAGCGTGGTGCGCAGGACCCTGCCGCCACGACCGCGAAACCGCTCGGCAACCATTTCGGGATCGCCTGACTGAATCCATGCGAAGATGGCCGAGTCATCCGGCCCGATCATGTTGCTGACGCCTTGGACAAAATCGTCCGGCATGCCGAAATGCTCCTTCCACCATGCTGCGTCCAAGACTCCGCCAGCGACGCCTCCGGCCACTGCGCCACCGATCAAGGCAGCGGCGCCCACGGCGGTACTAGCGCCGGCGGCGAGCGGCCCGGCAAGGAGAAAACCCAACAAGGAGCCCCAAAGGGCGCCCCACGCAGCCCCGTCGCCCACCTTGGGAGAGACGCTTTGCTGGTATCTGAGGTTGCCGTCGTGATCGCGATACACGGCCACTGCGTCGTCAAGGTCAACAACCCACTCGTCATTCAGCCGCCGAAGTTCGTTGAGCACTTCGGCCGCTCGATACTGATTGTGAAAGCCCACGACAATGAGATTATGCATGACAGGTCTCCTGGAATTAGGGGGATGGGAACCGTGCCAGCCCGTTGCGGATCTCGACCGCCAGGGCCGACCAAGTCGCGCCGTTCACGATGAGGTCGATGCCGACGAATAGGCCAAGCACCCACAGGCCGGACTCAGGCCACTGTCTCCAGATGGCAATGCCCAACAGAACGGTGATGAATCCATTGAGCGGGACCCAACCCCGAGAAGGAAAACGCTCGACCAAAGCGATGATGATGCGGAACATCCCGGCGACCAGCAAAGCTGCCGCTAGCAGGAGGGCCAGACCCTCCGGGGCAAGTAGCGAGTACCCAAGGGTCAGGATTCCGGCCACCGGATAGAGGATCCCGAGCAGCAGAAACAGGAAGAACCCACCCGAGTGGCGTGCCAAAACTGCCGTGGCCATCTGAGCGCCGGCTGCAATGAGAAGCAGGACGCCGAGCGTTGCGACGGAGGCGAAGGGCGCGCTAAAGGCGAAGCTGACGGCCAAGGCGCCGACGATCATCTGGACGATCCCTAAAGCCAGGAACCAGCCCCAGTTCCTCCGAATGCCGGCGGCTTCCTCTGTCAATAGATCGGCGTTTTGGTCCTGCGCGATAGTAGTCACGGACGTATTTCGGTAGAGAGGACAAAGAATTGATGCCGCAGGGCCCGTCCCGGCGGCATTCGTGAGGACGCTACGTTCGGGCGGACGGCTCAGCGGGCAGTCGGAGCTGGCGATTGCACGTCGTCGGCGTCGATCCGCGCCACCACGGCGTCGAGAATGGCCTCCTCGGCTTCGTCAATGGCGACGATGGCAAAGTCGATGGCGTCCGCCGCATAGGCTTCGGCGCGATCCGCGCGGTCATTCAACTTTCGCATCTCCCGCTTTGCCTTCCACTGGCTGACCGCGGCCTTTGTTTCAGTCATCTTGTGCTCGGCCCGAGCCTTGAGACTGGCCTGTGTCTGCTCGGCGTGTTTCTTCTGAGCGTGGAGCTTCCGGCGGGCTTCGTCGAGTTTCTCGCGCACAGCTTCTCCAGCTTGCTCGGGCAGTGCCTGGATGTTCCTCTTTACGGTTTCAAGCCGCGTCTCGGCGGCATTGAGACGATCGCGCAGGTTGTCACAGAACTGGTCCACTTTCGCACTCATGAGTTTCTCCTTCAGAGTAAATGTCAGTAATTGCCAACTAAAACAGGTCGATCAAGCGCTTCGCCGTAGAAGTTCATGGCCTCCTGCATGCTGGTGATTCCTCTCGCGGCCTTCTTCAAGGCGTCCGTCGCCAGCGGGCGGGCGCCGGCCAGCGCGAGCCGATCCCGCAGGGCGTCCAGCGGTGGACCTTCGGCCAGCCACTGGCCTAGTTCCTCGTCAATCCCCGCCACCTGAAACACCCCGGTGCGGCCCCGGTAACCGCGATGGAAACACTGGGAACATCCCGCAGGATCGCGAACCGTCGCGGGAGGCTCCAACTGCGAGTTCTCGAACACGGCACGCTCGTGCGAGGTCGGCGCCCTTTGCCGAGCGCATGCCGGACACACCTTTCGCAACATGTCCTGGGCGATGACCAGGCGCAGAGCGCCGCCCAGCACATAGTTCGGCACCGTGAGATAGCGCATCGCCCCGATTGCCATGGCGGCGTCTCGGGCATGTATGGTGGCCAAGACCAGGCGTCCAGCCATTGCCGCACGGGCAGCGATGGTGGCCGAGGCAGCGTCGCGAATCTCGCCCACCAGCACGATGTCCGCATCGATCCGCAGAATCGTTTTCAGCCCCTCTTCCATCGTAAAGCCGCGGTGTTCCTTGATCTCCATTTGGCGAACGTAGGGCAGATCGAACTCTGCCGGGTCCTCAATCGAAGCGGCAACCTGGCCGCGAAGGTCCGTCAGCCCGGTCAGCGAATAGAGGGTCGTCGTCTTTCCAGAGCCGGTCGGGCCGGCAATAAGGACCAAACCGCGGGGATTCCGCAGGATACTCTCGATCTTTTCAAACTCGCGATCGCCCAACCCCAGGTTCCGGACATCGTGCCATTCCTCGGGCAGCATCAGCAGCCGCAGGTGTGCCGCCTCGTGTACGGGTGCTGCGGCGACGACGGTAGCCCGGATATCCCGGCAACGATCTTCCGTGAACCAGCGAAAATGGCCTTCTTGCGGGATGGGGACGGTTTCCAAGTCCATGTGCGCAGCCACTTTGATCTGGTTGATCAGGCGTCGCGCCTCGTCGTAACTGATCGGCTCCTCGTTGTTGTGGACCATACCATCTACACGGAAACGCAGCGCGGCCTGTTGCTCCCAAGTGTCGATATGTATATCCGTGGCCGATTCGTTGACGGCTTGTGCGATCACCCCGAACAGCGGTTGGGTGACCATGTTACCCACCGCGTCGGACGGGTCCAGTTGCGAGAGGTCGGCGGTAGTCATATGTGACTCCGTTCTCCGCTGGCACGTCGAGCCGGCATTTACGCCGCGTGCAAGCGCTCCAGCAAGTTCTTCACCATCTCATGCCGCTGCCGGAGCTCGTTGTGGTAGCTGGGCGCTCGGCAATGGTGCATCTCCCCTGGCAGATCGTGATACTCCGCCTGAAGAAGTTGGATCACCAGGGCCCATTCTGCGTCCGACAACTTGGGCTGCTCGTTCATGGCATAGCTCCCGCAATTGAAAGGCTGTCACCCAAAGTGCTGCCTCCGCTCGTTGCCGAGGCGTTACGGGGTGAAGTGACTATGCACGTCCTGTGCCACGACTTGATCAGCGACTTTCTGCCCGGCCCACGTTGTTTTCTCGGTCAAGAATCGGTCAAGAGAAAAAAGGGTGGCCTGGAACGGTCCAACATCTGGGCCAAAAAGTGGCCACCGGCAACCGGCACCCCTTTGCCCAAGTCGCTCCCCGGAGTGCAGTTGCGGATCCGGCACGCGAAGCCTCGATTACCCTTACGGGCAGTATCGCCGCGACTCATCTTGCTCGACCTTCACGACGACCCATTCGCGAAACCTGTGCATGATCTCGTCGAGCATGGGCCACAAAGTTCCATCAGCGGCGTTTCCAAAGGCGACCGAGCAACCAGCCGACGCCGGCCGCCATCAAGACGGAGATCAGCGGACGCTCACGGACGAATTGCCTACAGGCGCACCCCACGCAACGGGAGTTGTCTCGCCCCTGCTGGCAGTAGGCCGCTGCTTCTTCGCCCGCTTGCCCAAGCCTCGCCTGGGCGGTGTCCCCTCCGGTCCCGCTCGTCCTCTGAAGGTCTTCAGTCACGTCTTTCGCCTCTTCACCAAGCTGACCACTCGTGTTCGACATGGTTTCTCCTAACAGCGGGGTGGAAAACCCTGCGGGTTCCCCGGCCAAAGGGGACCATCGCCTGTCTCGCGGGCGGTGCCGGGCGAAGTCAGCATGCACGTCCCGTGCCATGCTCAATCAGCGGCCACTCGCCTCGCCTGCACTGGTTTTGCGGCCATGAACGGGCCAGGGGAGCGGGCCTGGCCTGGAACCGGCCAACCCATGGGCAAAAAAATAGCCGCCGAGAGCTACGACGCTTCTCCGAGACGGCAGCTCGGTTACAATGCCGCCGCGGGTTATTCTGCTAGCCGCAAGGTTGCGATTATGGCCCGATGGTCGGACACCACGTCGGGGAGGGTCCGGTAGCCTGTGAATTCTATCTCCGGCGAGACGAGAATCCAGTCAAGCCGCTTCCCGCGGGACGGGAAGGTGCTCAGGTTGCCGGCGTCGGGCCGGTAGGCCCTCAGGTTCAGCTCCTCGAAAAGATAAGGGAGCGTCGCTTCCTCGTTGCCGAGGTGGCAGTTGAAATCGCCCGCCAGCACCAGGGGCCGGTTGCGATTGGCTATGCGATCGACGATTTCCCCGGCTTGTCGCCGGCGTGCCGCCTTCCGCAGGCAGTCCAGGTGCAGCGAGGCGATGTCCACTTGCCGCCCGCCGCTTTCCGGCCAGCCGAGCGTACACACCAGCATTCCCTTGGGGAGCGTGAGCGGTCCGGCCTCGAATGCATGCGAGACGGGATTGTCCAGCGGCAGCCGCGAGAGCAGCGCCGTGTCACAGCGGAGTCCCAGCCATCCGGCGTGCTTTCCGTGGGCCAGGTGCGGCATCCCTGCCTGCTCGGTCAGGTGCTTGACGTGGTGGAATCGACTGCTCCAGAGCGAATGCGAGTCGGCCTCCTGGAGGGCCAAGACGTCGGGCGTCTCGCGCCGCAGGAGCTGGGCCACGGCGTCTAGGTTCGCGCGGATCGTCGCCGGCCTCATGAACATCTGATGCCACCCGTCCTTTCGCGCGTGGGCGAGGTTCAATGACATCAGTTTGATCGTCGATTCCACTGCGTGGTTCACTCGGTGTGCCGCTTCCATTAATGATCCGCATGCCTGGCCGGGCGCCATGCCGGCGGTGGAACGGCGATCGCCGGGCGGCTAGAAGACGACGTCGATGTCGTTCTCGACGGAGGACACGCCCGGAGCACCCCATGCTGCAAGCCCGGCCTCGTCTTTCTCGGCCCACGACCGCACGCTGCCGGAGAGGGTCACTTTCCCGTCGCAGACACTGACGTTGACCCGCCGGGCGTCCGTCGCGGCATTCCGCTCCAAGGCGTTTTCGATCATCTCCTTGACATCGGCGGCCTTTACGCTGGGCTTCACCGTGATGTCGTTCGTGACGCCCTTGACGCCGGCCAGATATCGCACGGCGTCGAATGCAGCAGTCCGCTGGAAGTTCCACGTGACCTGGCCGGTCAGCGTCACCCAGCCCTCCTCCACGGTGGCCTTCAAGTCGGTCGGCACCCACACGTGCCAAGCCAAGGCGTGAGCGACCGCTTCGGCGATCTCGGTGTCGCTGCGCTTGTGGAGGCCGGTCGGCTTGATCGCGATCTCTTCGGCGACCGCCCTGACCCCCGGCGTCCGCTTGGCCGCCTCTTCGGCCGCGGCCTTCTCGGCGTACATGGGGACGCTGCCGCTGAGCGTGACCACGCCATCCTTGACGGCGACCCCGATGTCGGTTTCATTGACCCTCGGGTCCCACTTCAGGTGTTCGTAGACGTCGTGTTGAACCTGTGCATCGCTTCTCATCACACTCTCCTTCTCAATGAAGTGACATACACTGGCCTCACGCGGTTGCCGATGAAGCCATCGGCCCGCGGGCGGCAGGAAAATCAGGCAACTGCCGACGAGCAGTTGCACCTTTCGACACGGAAAGGTCGGGAAGGCTTCGAGCAATAGGCGTGCCAAACGTCTTCGGTTGTTCAAGTCTGCCCTTGCAGCTCCGTAGCGCAATCTCCCAAGGGTGCGATTGCAACCTTTACTTGGTCAAAGTGAATCTCAAGCACGATGAGCTCGGTCGTGCCGTTGATCCGTATTCGGTCGCCTTGACGGCGTTCCAGAACCAATATCCGTGCTCCACCACGGGGTGAAAGGTAATAGCATTGCACCTTGCCGTGGACTGTGGGTAGCCCATCACGGACTTCGCAGGAGACGCACCGGCCATTTCCACCAAGACAACATGTGGCCTCCTTGGCATCCTGGCCTGCGGCCGAAGCGGCGTGCCCGGCAACGGTCTCACCGTCGCAGCGTGACGTTGCTTCTCCTTCAGGGTATTGCGGCATGATCGCGATTCTCCCCCCTATCGTTAGGCGGAGCGACAACCTCAAGTCGGTTGTTGATCTCTTCAACGCCGTCCAGGTTGCGGATCAGCGTTTGCGCGATCTGCTTCAGGTGGAAGGTCGGTACGTGCCCTCGTAGCGTAAGTACGCCTTCGTGGAACTCGCACGAAACGAGGTACAACTGGCGGTAGCCCGAGGTTCGCAGGCGCGACTGCGCCCCCGCCTCAACCACCTGCTTCTCATCCGGTATCTGAGCGTCCTGCTCCTGCACCGTGAGTAATCGCCGGCCTGCTCGCTTCTCCGACATGATAGTTTCCCCATGGGCGGATCGGTCTCAACGGTCACGCTCCGGCGACATTTCCGCATCCGATAGCGCGGCGCACGCTTCGAAGACGGCGTGTTCAGCTTCGTCGATGCACCACGCCGCGACCTCAACTGCCGCGGTTGCGTACTCCTCGGCCCGATCGACGCCGTGGACCAGTGTCCCGGCCTTGCGGCCCGCTGTCGTGCTATCGGTGGTGGCCTTCACCTCCGCCCTCTTCTCGTCTGCGCGGTTCTGCGCGATCGTCCTGGTCTTGGCAAGGGCCTGTTTCTGCGACTCGACTTCCTGCTGCGCCTGACCGGCACGTGTGCACAGCGCATCCTGGGCCTGTTCGGGGGCGGACCGCAGGCGGGTTTTCAACGACTCTATGCGGTCTTCCAAGTCGTCCAACCTGCTCTGCAGCGAGCTGCACAATGTGTCGGTGCTATGGCTCATCAGTCACGAGAGAGCGGCAGTTAGCGGGTCAAGAACGCGGAACGATGCAGTAAAGCTTGTCCGACGGGAACGCGGCGGCTCGCTTCAGACACGGCTGTGCAACACGGCTTCGAGCTTCGCCGATTGCTCGGGGGTCAGCGTGGTGCGCAGGACCCTGCCGCCAAGACCGCGGAACCGCTCGGCAACCATTTCGGGGTCGCCCGACTGAATCCAAGCGAAGATGGCCGAATCACCCCGCCCGATCATGTTGCCGACATCTTGGACAAAATCGTCCGAGATGCCACAATGTTCCTTCCACCACGCTGCGTCCAAGGCTCCGCCAGCGACGCCCAGCGAGCCTCCGACCACCGCACCCGCGGCCACGGCAGCGACGCCTGCGGCCGCGGTCGTTCCGGCGGTAAAGGGCGCGGCAAGCAGAGCGCCCAACAAGGAGCCCCAAAGGGCCCCCCAACCAGCCTCCTGGCCCACAGTGAGGGCGACGCTTTGCTCGTACCTGAGGTCGCCGTGGCGATCGCGATAGACGGCCACCGCGTCGTCAAGATCAACCACCCAATCGTCATTCAGCCGCCGAAGCTCGTTGAGCACTTCGGCCGCTCGATACTGATTGTGAAAACCCACGACAATGAGATTGTGCATGACGGGTCTCCTGATCTGATGGGAACAAACAGGACGTTCGATGTGGAACGGGTTCAGTGACTTAGAGCGTACGCGGTGTGGCTTTGTCCTTGGAGACGCCCGGGCCCACAGGCGCCCCGGTCAGGCCGCCGAATGTGGGGTTGGTCGTGGCCACGGTTGGTCGAAGCAACACCGCCCAAAGGGCGGACACTCTTGATCCGGGCCACAGCGTAACGGGCCAGAACCGTGGGATAGGCCAGGTCCACCTTGTTCAACTGGACCAGGCGGGTATAGACGACCACGGCGTTGGAAATCGCTTCCTGGATCGCGTCCTTGCGTGCTTCGGAATTCACGTGTCTGAAGGCTGCGGCCGCATGATCTCTGATCGTCGGCAGCATGGAAAGGAACCGTGCATGCCAGCTTGGGACAGGGAAGCATTTCGCGCGACGGGTCATTGGTCGGTCTCCCAGAATCAAAAGGACGTTAACCGTGCCAGTTCGTTGCGCACTCCAACGGCCAGCGCCGCCCAGGTCGCGCCGTTCACGATGAGGTCGATGCCGACGAACAGGCCGAGCACCCATAGGCCGGAATAAGGCCACTGTGCCCAGATGGCGATGCCCAGCAGGAGAGTGACGATGCCGCTCAGCAGGACCCAGCCCCAAGACGGGAAGCGTTCGACCAAGGCGACGATGATGCGGAACATCCCCCCCACCAGGTAGGCTGCCGCGAGCAGGAGGGTCAGACCATCCGCGGCAAGCAGCGGGTGTTGCAGCGTCAGGAATCCGACCACCGTGTAAAGGATCCCGAGCAGCAGAAAGAGGAAGAACCCGCCCCAGTCGCGTGCCAACACCGCCGCAACGATCTGGGCGCCGGCGGCGCTGAGGAGCAGGACGCCAAGCGTCACCACCGAGGCGAGCGTCGCGGTAAAGGCGAAGCTAACTGCCAGCGTGCCCACCACGATCTGAACGATCCCCAGGGCGAGGAACCAGCCCCAGTTTTTCCGGACGCTGCTTGCTTCTTGCATCAACATGTCTGCCATTCGGTTATGGGCTACATTCGTCACGGTCGATCTCCTGATAAGGGACAACTGTTGGTACTTTGTAAACTCGTCATGCCGACGTGCTGACAGGCGCAAAGATCTCGGCTGTCTCGGCCTTGCCGATGGTGAACAAGGATTTGGCGCGCTGGAGCTGCGGCGCATCGCCTTGCAAGGTAACCAGGAATTTGCCGGCCTTGACCGCGGATTCGTAGCGGATGGCCTTGTCCCTGGACACGCCCAGGCCCACGAGCGCTCCCGCCAGCCCGCCGAACGCTGCACCGGCTAGGGCGCCTTCGACGCCGCCCAACAGGGCCGCGGACAGCGGACCGGCGATCACGACCGCGCCGACGCCCGGCAGGATCAGGAACGCCGCCCCGACGAGCAGCCCAAAGAGACCGCCCGTCCAGGCCCCGACCTTGGCGCCGGTCTTGGCGACCGTACCGGTGGTTACGAACCCAAGAGGCTTCTCGACGGACTGGAATTCCTTGCCGATAATCGACAGGTTCTGCATCGGGATGCCGTCCTCCTGCAGTCGCCGCACCGCATCCTCGGCCGATGCGTGGTCTGGGTATACGGCGATGACAGTCGCCTCGTGTTCGGTCTTGCTTGTAGCCATGCTCGTTCCTTCCTCTCCTTCGCAGGGTGTGGACGCGGGTGGAAGATTTTGCGGTTTTCTTTGGCCAACGTGACGCCGCCGCTCGTTGTGAGGGCGCTTGCGGAGTGAAGGGACTGTGCACGTCCTGTGCCATGACCCAATCAGCAGTTTCTGCCCAGCCTGCGTTGTTCTCGTGGCCACGAGGGATCGAGACAGGCAAGGTTGGCCTGGAACGGGCCAACACCTGGGCCAGAAACGGGCCAACGGGAGCCCAATCTGTGAAAGAACGTCGTAGGTCCACGCCTCGGGGATCAACCGGGCCTTGACCCGCTAGAACAGCCGCCGACCTGTGCCGGGCGGGAAGCCTTGGGCGAATCGTTCCGAATCCGCGGATTTCTTGGGGGTGGGCGGTGCCCGCCTAGTGCCCGCCTAGTGGCTTGACTTCCCCAGCCCGCCAATTCAAACTCACAGTAGCGCCGCTAGGCTGAGACAGGGGGGCCTTTGCGGAACGTAAGCCGGGATTGCCCATTTTGCCACGCTGCGCGGTGAGATTGGCTTCCTGCGGGTGCCTGTGTCTTCGGTCAATTGGCTGCGGGAGTCAGGAACGCGAAAAGGAGGGCCCGTGACCACCACCCCACGAAATAGGAAGGTCGTCGTAGGGATTATGGTCGCCTTGGCGGCCCTGATCTTCACGCTCGATTCGCTAGTGCCCCAGGGCTGGACGCCGGCGCCGCTCTACGTCGCCGTGGTCGGGGCCAGTATGTGGCTGGCGGGGCTGCGGCCGATGTGGCTTGCCGCCACTGCTTGCACACTGCTCACCGTCTTGGCGTTCTTCGTGGCCCCGCCCGGCGCAGCCGACGCCGATCTGTTCAACCGTGGTTCCTCGATCCTGGCCATTTGGGTGATAGCGCTCTTCTGCGTTCTGTACAAGCGGACGGAGCGGCAGTCCCTCGAGTTGGCTGCCAGCGCTTCGGCGATAGCCCGCGATATTACCGAGCGCAAGCAGGCTGAGGAGGCGCTGCGACTGGCCAACGCTTACAACCGCAGCCTCCTGGAAGCCAGCCTCGATCCGCTGGTCACCATCGGGCCGAACGGGAAGATCACGGATGTCAACGCCGCGACCGAGACGGCGACCGGCTGCTCGCGGTCCGAACTCATCGGCGCGGATTTCTGCGATTACTTCACCGAGCCGGCGAAGGCCCGCGCCGGGTATGAACAGGTGTTCCGCGAAGGGTCGGTGCGCGACTTTGCCTTGGAGCTTCGGCATCGGGACGGACACGTGATCTCGGTATTGTACAATGCCTCGACCTATCGGGACGAGGCGGGCCAGGTCATCGGGGTGTTCGCCGCCGCGCGCGACATCACGGAGCGGAAACGCTCGGAAGAACAAGCATCGCGCCTTGCTGCGATTGTCGAGTCCTCCGAGGACGCCATTCTGAGCAAGACGTTGGAAGGCGTTATCGTCAGTTGGAATAAGGGCGCATGTGAAGTCTATGGCTACACGGCCGAGGAGGCGGTCGGCAAGCCCGTGTCTATTCTGGTGCCTCCGGATCACCCTGATGAGACACCCGAACTCCTCAGACGAGTCGGTCGGGGCGAGAGCGTGGAGCATTACGAAACCGTGCGCAGGCGGAAGAATGGGGAACTCATCACCGTCTCACTCGCCGTTTCTCCCGTCCGAGATGCTTCCGGCCGAGTGGTGGGCGCCTCGACGATTGCCCGCGATATCACCGAGCGCAAGCAGGCTGAAGAGGCACTGCGGCTGGCCAACGCGTACAACCGCAGCCTCATCGAAGCCAGTCTCGATCCGCTGGTGACCATCGGGCCGAACGGGAAGATCACGGATGTCAACGCCGCGACCGAAGCGGCGACCGGCCGCTCGCGGGCCGAACTCATCGGGACGGATTTCTGCGATTACTTCAGCGAGCCGGCGCAGGCCCGGGCCGGCTATGAGCAGGTGTTCCGCGAGGGGTCGGTGCGCGACTATGCCTTGGAGCTTCGGCATCGGGACGGCCACGTCACCTCCGTCCTTTACAACGCCTCGGTGTACCGCGACGAAAGTGGAAAGGCGGTCGGCGTTTTTGCCGCGGCACGCGACATCACCGAGCGCAAGCGGGCTGAAGCGGCACTGCTGGCAGAGCGGCAGCGGCTCTTTGACGTGCTGGAAACACTGCCGGCAATGATCCGCCTGTTGACGCCCGACTATCACGTCGCCTTTGCCAACCGCAGCTCCCGTGAAAAGTTCGGCGAGCCCAACGGCCGGCGCTGCTATGAGTATTGCTTCGGGCGCACCGAGCCGTGCGAGTTCTGCGAAAGTTATAAGGTGTTGAAGACCGGGCGGCCCCACCACTGGGAACTGACCCCCGGGGACGGCAGTGTGATTGCCGCTCACGACTTCCCGTTCACCGACGTGGACGGCTCGCCCATGATCCTCGAAATGGACATGGATATTACCGAGCAAAGGAAGGCCGAAGCGGCGCTCAAGGACGTCAATGAGAGGCTCGAACAGCGCGTCGCCGAGCGCACGGCGGCGCTGGCCGAAAGCGAGCAACACATCCGGGCCTCGCTCGCCGAGAAAGAAGTGCTGCTGAAGGAAATCCGCGAGAGCGAGGAGCGATACCGTGGCACGTTTGAGAACGCGGCCGTCGGCATCGTCAATGTCGACAGCCAGGGCCGCTTCCTATACGTCAACGAGAAAATGTGCGACATCCTCGGCTACGGCCGCGAAGAGCTAGCCCTATTGACCTTCCAGGACGTGACCTACTCTGAGGACCAAGCGGCCAGCCCGAAGCTGTTCGCCGCACTGATGCGGGGTGATTCGTCCAGCTTCTCGGTGGAGAAACGCTACGCCCGTAAGGATGGGAAGGTCGTGTGGGCGTTAGTTGTGGTCTCGGCCCTCCTGCGTGATGCCGCCGGCAAGCCGGCCACGGCCATCGCGATCATCCAGGACATTTCCGATCGCAAGCGGTTGGAGAAGGAATTGCTCGAGGCGAAGGAGACGGCGGAGGCGGCCAACCGGGCCAAGAGCGAGTTCCTGGCCAGCATGAGCCACGAGATCCGCACCCCCATGAACGGCGTTTTCGGCATGCTTGACCTGGCCCTGGAGATGGAACTCCCGTCGGAGCAACGGCACTACTTGGAGCGGGCCAGGGCCTCGGCGGACCTGCTCTTGCGGGTCATCAACGACATCCTCGACTTCTCCAAGATCGAGGCCGGCCGCCTCGACCTGGAACCGGCCGCTTTCAGCCTGGGCGAAAGCCTCGGTGAGACGATCAAGGGATTCGGTCCGCAGGCACACCGGAAGGGACTGGAGTTGGCCTTGCACGTCCGGCCGGATACGCCGGACGGCGTGGTCGGTGACGCCTTGCGCCTTGGCCAGGTTCTCATCAACCTCCTCGGCAATGCTATCAAGTTCACCGATCGGGGCGAGGTCGTTCTGGAGGTGGGGGTCGAGTCGGCGACCGAGGGGCAAGTCTGCTTGCACTTTGCCGTGAGCGACACGGGACCGGGAATCCCGCCCGACAAGCAGCGCCTCATCTTCGGCGCTTTCGCCCAGGCGGACAGCTCCATGGCCCGCCGTTTCGGGGGCACGGGCTTGGGGCTGGCTATCTCCGCGCGGCTGGTCGAGCTGATGGGCGGGCGCATCTGGGTGGAAAGCGAGGTGGGCAAGGGCAGCACCTTCCACTTCACGGCGTGCTTCGGCCTAAAAGGCGAAGCGGTAGTGAAGCTTAAGGCCCAACGGATCGACCTGGAAGGAATGCCCGTGCTGGTGGCCGACGACAACGAGACGAACCGGCACATCCTTTCCGAGATGCTGACCAACTGGCGGATGGGGCCGACCGCTGTGGGCGGCGGGTGTGCGGCCCTGGCCGAGTTGAAGCGGGCCGCCGGGGCGGGTGAGCCCTTCCCGCTCGTGCTCCTTGACGCGGTGATGCCGGACCTGGATGGCTTCGCTGTGGCCCGGGAGATCAAGCACGACCCCGCGCTGGCCGGTGCGACGATCATGATGTTGTCGTCCGCCGACGGGGCCGGTGAGCTGGCCCGCTGTCGTGAGCTGGGCATCGCCGTTTTCCTGCGCAAGCCCGTCAAGCAGTCCGAGCTGTTGGACGCCGTCCTGAAGGCCCTGGGCGGGCTGGCGGCGGAGCCGGAGACAACTTCTGCGGCCCCTGGCGCTGCCGCGCCCGGCGCCCCGCGCAGTCTCCGCATCCTCGTCGCGGAGGATAATGAGTTCAACCAGGATGTGGTGGCCAGCCTGCTGAAGAAGCGGGGGCACCTGGCCGTGATTGCCGGCAACGGGAATGCTGCCTTGGCCGCCTGGGAGAGGGAGCCCTTCGACTTGATCTTGATGGACGTGCAGATGCCGGACATGGACGGGTTTGCCGCCACGGAAGCCATCCGCGCGAAGGAGAAGGCCAGGGGCGACCACGTCCCGATCATCGCGCTGACCGCCCACGCGATGAAGGGGGACCGCGAGCGCTGCCTGGCCGCCGGCATGGACGCTTATGTCTCCAAGCCCATCCGGGCCGCGGAACTCTTCGAGGCCATCGGCCGTTTGCTCTCTACGGATGTTGCAGGAGCGAAAGAGAGGCCGCATCCGGAGGAACCACAGGGAGCGGTGCTTGACCTGGACACCGCCCTGGAGTTCGCTGACGGCGACTGGGAGCTCCTGCGGCGGATGGCCCAGTTGTTTCTCAGCCAGTGCCCGAAGCTGCTGGGGGAGGTCCGCGATTCGGTCGCACGCGGGGACGCGCCTGCCCTGGAACGGGCGGCGCACAAGTTGAAGGCTTCCGTGGGCAGCTTCGGCGCACAACAAGCCTACCAGGCAACCCTGCGGCTGGAGGACCTGGGGGCCGCCGGTGATTTGACCGGCGCGAAAAAGGCATATTCTGAGTTCGAGGAGGCGGTCATGCGCCTTCAGGTGGCGGTGGCTGAGCTCGCCAAGGAGGCCGGAACAGGAGGGGCGTCCGCTGAATGAGGTTCTGCCGATTAAGGATGCACTCCCAATAGCAGATCAAGCGGACGGCCCCGGAACGTTGCAACGTCCGCCGGTGCAATTACGGACAAGGCGGCCGGGCGGCTGGAGTAGGCCAGCGGACTCTTCAGACGCACAACCTCGCCATCCAAAGAGACCAGAACCTGGGGCTCGGGCGTGTCTACCCACAGTTTGGGAACAACCAGCCGGTCGAAGTGGAAGGCCTTCGATCTTAGTCCAACGGCAGCTCGCGCCAATAAACGGAGGAAGTGCCATCGCGTAGTGCAGTCGGCCGTGTAGAGGCTCAATACGCCCGCGACCAAGCTCGCGCGTTTGCCCAGTGAGAAGAGGGCCGTTCCATATTCGTTGTTGCCCACGAACACGAAAGACGTGGTGCGCGGCAGTTCTTCGTTGGGCGTTTCGACACGGACCGCTAACAGCGGAAAGCGATGGAAAACGTTCAACGAGGCCACGATCATCGCCGGCCATTTCTTGAGCCCCACGCGACGCATCTCGTCGCGCTGTTGTACGGCGACCGGATACATGCCGATCGAGGAATTGTTCAAGAAAACATGACCGTTGACGTCGCCCACATCAATCCGGCGAACGTGCCCCGCCGCAATCACGCGCGCCGCGGTGGGAACATCCAGAGGAATGCCCAACTCCTGGGCGAAGTGATTGAGAGTGCCGCAGGGCAAGACGCCCAGCGGTTTCAAAGTATCCACAAGTGCCGATGCGACCGCGTTGAGCGTGCCATCGCCGCCGGCTCCAACGACGGCGTCGCAGTCGGTCCGAGCCGCGACGGCTGCTGCGGCGGTTAATTGACTGCCTTCGACTGATTCGACGTTGGCCACGACGCCGGCTGCAACAAACGCCTCGCGCACCAACGCAATCTCCGCTTCCTGTTTCGCTCTGTGAATGCCGGCGGCGGCATTGAATAGCACACAGACTTTCATGATGGTTTGGGTTCGGAACGAGCGTTATAGGCGTTACCCATGGTCGATCTGGAAACGGGGTGAAAAAGACGCAAATCGAACTTGCCGCGGATGCTGGGCTTTTCTAGCACGCGCGGTTACTCTTTGTGCCCCGACGATTCTGGCGGAAAGGCCGCGTCGATCAGCCGCTCGCGAATCTCCGCGGCCTCGAACATGACCAGATCCTTGTCGATCGTCGCCTTGAGATGCTTGGCGGTCTGCTTGGCCAATGTCCCATGCAACATTCCGAGAAAGTGCGGCGGGGCTACCAATACGAGCGCATCGAACGCGTTCCTGCCGAGGGCCTCTTCCAGGTACTGGGCAAGCAGCTCGGCAAATCGCTCGGCCGAGGCCTCCTTGGGCCAGGTATGGGGTTCCATTGAGGTTCGACGTGCCCCCAATCCCTTACTCTGCTGCATGCGGCCCGGCGGGGCCGAGGGACTGATGTCCTTGGATAGTTCCCGGCCTTCGGGATGCTCGAAATCCTTTAGCAGCGTCCAGTCATCCTCACGCTTCTCGGCGAAAAACAACTTCGCTCGGCTGGTGTCGCTTACCAAGATCCAAGTGGCCACGGTGTGGTCTCCTTTCCGCTCAATATCTTTTGCAATCGACAGCTCTGGGCACGCTGCGTAGCAAACGCCATGCCCTGAAGAACAGGCTCACATGGCCGCACGAGCCAGCGCCCGTCGCTATTCGCGATTGGCATCAGCAATCCCTCATTCCTGTCGCCGGCCCTCGAAGAGACGTGCGGTGACGGCCCCGAAGATGAAGCCGCCGACATGAGCCGCGTATGCCACTCCGCCGGCCGACTCCTGCGAGACCGCGCCGACGTTCAGGAACTGCGTTAGAATCCATACCCCGATCAGCAGCGCAGCCGGGACATAGGTGACACGCACAAACACGAAGATCGCGAGGAGCGAGCGAATGCTGTCACGAGGGTAGGTGACCAGGAATGCACCCATCACGGCAGCGATCGCGCCACTCGCGCCGAGGTTGGGAACCGTGGAACCGGGACCGGCCGCTACCTGCGCCAGTGTAGCGGCCAACCCACCCAAAAAGTAGAAGGCCAAGTACCGCGGCGGCTTCATCAGGTCTTCGACCTCGGGCCCGAAGGCCCACAGGAATATCATGTTGGCTATGATGTGCGACCAACTGCCGTGCATGAACATCGCCGTCAGAACCGTAATCCGATGACGCCCGGCGACAATGTCGGCGGGGATGACCGACCACCTGGTCACGAATGCTTCTCCACCCCATAGCTCAAGGAAAAAAATCAAGCAGTTGACCACGACGATGGAGGCCGTGACAACGGGGAAGCGGGTGGGGCGACGAGAAGCATCGTTCAGTGGAATCAGCACCATAATCAGGTCCTCGCATCGAACGTGGGCTTCATGGTCAAAAGCCGTCGCGGAGCGCCGATGGGTGCCCCGCGGAGGCGCGAGCGCGCATCGGAGATCAAGATCCCTCCGCCGACCCAGCGGCCCCGGCGCAGCTCCATGCCCGCCTCCATCAACTCGCCGACGGCATGGCGGGCGAAACCTCGGCACTCTCGCGGGTCTTGCCCATTCCCTGGTGCACAGGTACGTAGAGTACCGAGGGCCTGCCGGCCCCGGCCTGAGGGTAAAGGTCCATCAGATCATACACGGTGCGCGGCATATCCGTGGAGACTTCGATTCCCAGTTGGCGCGCCTCGGGGACAGTGATGGGAAAGTCGTGCGTCCAGCGACCTTCGCTCAACACCGCAGCCAACCGCACGGCCTTCTCTTTGGACAGGCGCTTGAGTAGCAGCTCTGCGACAAAAGAGTTCACCTGAGACCGGGACTTGCTAGCCAAGTCGGCGAATATCAACGTCAAGTCGCTGGCCTGTTCTGGCTTCTTGGCTTCGAGGACCTTCAAGATCGAGACGGCGGGGATTCCGCCGATCTGGGGATCGACCGGCCCGAGCACCGCGTTAGGATCCATGACAATCTCGTCTGCGGCCAAAGCGATTAGAGTTCCGCCGCTCATCGCGTAATGCGGCACGAACACCGTAACCTTGCCCTTGTGCTCGGCCAAGGCTCTTGCGATCTGCTCCGCGGCCAACACGAGCCCGCCGGGCGTATGCAAGATCACGTCGATGGGCTGTTCGGGAGGGGTGAGTCGAATTGCCCTCAGCACGGCCTCGGAATCGTCGATACTGATGTAGCTCGTGACTGGTACCCCCAGCAAGCTCACCGTGTCCTGGCGATGGATCAGCCCGATCACCCGTGATTCCCGTTCCTGCTGGAACCGCTTCAAGACCTGCCTGCGCGCGGCGCCGGTCCAGTACGGCTGTGAAGCTTGCGACAGGAAAACCAAAGATAGAATGACCCAGAACGCGGCCCGCGCTCCATTCCCGACGGGGCGCATCCAACCGCGTTCCGTGGGTTGCGCGCGGCTGGCTGTGGCGGCTTCCGAAGAGGATTCCATGGCGTTGACCTTTCAAGCACGAGGTAGTCCGCAAGTCCGACGGTCGCTGCGTGTCTTTAGTACCGCGGAGCAGCGTGAAAGCAGGTTCCATGCCAATACTCCACGAATCGCCGTCTGCCGCCCAAAGCCCACACCGCCGCTTCCGCAGCAGCCGCCATTCTCTCCCGCATTGCTCAGGAGAAAGCAGACAAGCCGGTTCGGAAAGCGCCGGCGACTCCCGGTGGGCACTTTCCGGTCCAGGCGTTGGCCAGTTCCGGGTCACTGATTTGTTCGTGGCTATCGTCCCTTACCCGGCCCGTGCTTCAAGCCAGCGGAGCAGTTTCTCCAGATCGACACGATTCAGTCCGACCTTGTTCGCGTCGCGCCATGCCTTGTACAGATCGAACAGTGTCTGACCCTTGTCCAGTTCCGCGGGATCGTGGGCGGCGAGGTACTTGCCGAACGCCTTGGCAAGGCGGTCGTACCAACCCACGGGGAATTTCGCCTTGATTTGGGAATCGTACTGTCGTGCGTCATGAACTTCATGGCCGACGACCGTTTGCTTGAGCCGCCTCCCCCCGCCGTAGATGACCTGGAACGCCTGTCCACCGAATTGAAGAGTCTCGGTCTTCGCCTCGGCCACATGCGGCGGTTTCTTCTTTGGCTCCGTCTCGGCCTTTCCCTTGCCGGCCTGGGATTTGGCCTTGTAGATGGCATAGAGCAGCGCCGTGGAGTAGCCAAGCAGGCGAGCTTCGTCCTCGGGATAACCCACTTGCCGAGCGGCCTGATGGGCGAAAAGGCCGAAGAGCGGAAAACGATTCAGAGTTGGGGGCTTGGGCATAACGTGCCTCGGGCCTGCAAAAGGCTTGTGAGATTCCAGGAGATTCGAGAGCATGCGTTGCCGAGGGCTGGGCCGAGCGCAGGAGAGGCGCAGGCGTGTTCAATGGTGATTATTTCGCGACAGGGACAGCAGCGGAGGAAATGCCCAGAAGCTGCCGAAAGGTGGCCCCGTCAAGCGTCTCGCGTTTGATTAACTCCTGGGCCACGAGTTCCAGTTTCTCGCGGTGCTGGGTGAGGACTGCCTTGGCGTCAAGATAGGCGGCGTCTAGAAGCTTCTTCACCTCGTTGTCGATCTCGCGGGCGGTCTGGGGGCTGCAATCGGTCTGCGAGGTGCCGTCGCCCACGGGCAGGAACATCGATGGGCGCTGCGCGCAATGCACCAGGCCCACGGATTCGCCCATGCCGTATAGGCAAACCATGCTGCGGGCGAGCGTGGTGGCGTGTTCCAGGTCGTTCTCGGCCCCCGTGCTCACCTCGCTGAAGACCAACTCCTCGGAAGCACGTCCGCCGAGCAGTCCTTTCATTCGGTCCAAGAGTTCGGCACGGGTGAGCAGGAACTGGTCATCCGTGGGCAATTGCAACGTATAGCCCAGGGCGGCACGGCCGCGGGGCACGATGCTGATCTTATGCACCGGGTCGGCGTGCTTGCTGAAGGCGGCGACCAGGGCATGGCCTACTTCATGATAGGCTACGCGGCGTTTGCCTTGCTCGTCCAGGCGGCGGCTCTTGCGTTCCGGACCGGCCACCACTTTCTCGACGGCCTCTTCCAAATCCCTCTGGGTGATCTCCTTCGACCTGTTCCGCGCGGCTAGCAGCGCAGCCTCGTTGACGGCGTTGGCAAGGTCGGCTCCGGAGAAGCCGGGCGTCCCCTGGGCGATCTTTCGCAGGTCAACGCCATCGGCCAGAGGCTTGCCGCGGCAGTGGACTTTCAGAATCGCCTCTCGCCCAACCATGTCCGGCGCGTCGATCACCACCTGGCGGTCAAAACGGCCGGGTCGCAGGAGGGCCTTGTCCAGGACCTCCGGGCGGTTGGTGGCGGCCAGGAGAATGACGCCCACGTTGGCCTGGAAGCCATCCATCTCGACCAGGAGCTGGTTGAGGGTTTGTTCGCGCTCGTCGTTGACCGCTCCCAGATGCACGCCTCTTTCCCGCCCGATTGCGTCCAATTCGTCGATGAAGACGATGCAAGGGGCCTGTCGCTGGGCCTGCTCGAAGAGGTCGCGGACCCGCGCCGCTCCCACGCCCACGAACATCTCTACAAACTCGCTGCCGCTCAGCGAGAAGAACGGGACCTTGGCCTCGCCGGCGACCGCACGGGCGAGCAGCGTCTTGCCGGTGCCGGGCAGCCCGACCAGCAACACGCCCTTGGGAATGCTGGCGCCCAGAGCAGTGTAACGGCTGGGATTCTTCAGAAAATCGACGACCTCCTGGAGCTCGTACTTGGCCTCGTCGCAGCCGGCGACATCGTCGAACGTGACGCCCGTGTCGCGGTCGGCCACCAGCCGGGCCCGGCTCTTGCCGAAACTGATTACCGACTGCCCGGCGGTTCGCATCCCTCGCGACAGAAAGACCCAGATCACGACCATCGCGCCGATCGGCAGTACCCAGGCATACAGGAACTGCGAGAGGAAGCTGGGTCGGACGCCGCTGAAGGTGACCTTGGCCGCTTCGAGCTGGTCGACCAACTGCGTGTCCGGCTCGACGCGCTCCGTGCGGAACAGGAACGGCTTGGCTTCCTCTTGTGTCTGGGTCGAGTCCTTGCTCGCCAGTTGCTTGCCGCTACCACCCTCGTCGACCTTTGCGGTTTTGCCGACGGGTTTTTCTTCCTTTGCGGAGTCGGCCATGGCGGCAGGTGCCGGTTTGCCGGCCGGGCCGGCAGGCGGCTCGCCGGACGGGGCCGGGTGGCTCGATTTGTCGGGCGCGGCAATGGGTTTCGATTCCTTGGACTTGCCCGCCGCAGGGTCGGCCGCTTGGGACGGGACCTCCTTGGGAACGACCCGCCCGGTGATCTCCGACTCCTTGACCTCACACTCGACCACTTCGCCGGCGGCAAGGTACTGCTTGAACTGGCTGTAGGGGATGGTCTTGACCGACATCTGGTGCAGTTGGTCCTGCCACACCCATAGAACTAGCAGCATTATTGGGATGTACCACCACATTGAACGCCAGTTTGGCGCCGCGGGGGGCTTTCCCCAGTTCTTCCGCGGCCCGGGGTCAATTCTCGGCGCCTGCGTGGGGTCGAGGTTCGAATCAGCGGGACCGTCGGGCATGATGCGGCCTCTCAATCAGCGGGCTGTCATCCATGATTTATCACACTCTCAGCGGCGTGAGCCTTTTCGATGGCAGCCTTGGCTTCAGCCTGTGCCTCTGGTGTGCCGAAGGCTATCAAGATGCACATATTCGCTCTGATTTCAAACTCGTTCCTGAGAGCACTGTCCTTGGGGATGCCGAGGCTGTGGGATGCCGCTGCCAATGGAGTCAGGTCCCCCCCGGTAGCCGCGGCGTTCTTGACTGTGGTAGTGAGCGCGTTGACAAGAGAACCAGCGATCACCAGCGGCCCGATGCCAGGTACAACGAATAATCCTGCCTTGCCGAGAAGACTCGACAAGCGCTCCCAGAAAGGCCCCGATCCGCCAAGGGCCCTGAAACGGCCCTCGGCAACGTAACATCCGATGATCTCCTCATCGCTCACGTAAGCCTTGCTGACGACGGAGACCTGCTTCATGTCGAAGCCCAACCGTTGAAGCTCCGCGATCGCCTTCTCGGCCTGCACGCGCCCGTTGCAGATGGCGACGAGTGCCTTGTTCTCGGACATAAGGTCTTCTCCTCATCGGGAGCACGCTCAAAGTGCCAAGTGATCTATCTTGGCGTGACCCTGTGCAACCTGTGTGCCAATCCCGGAAAGAACCTGTGCGGCCCGTCCAACGCGCGAATCCTTGGGCGGCTCGGCTGTGTTTGTCGGCGGCAGCGTCTTAGAATGACAGGTGCCCTCTCAGGGTGACCGATGGACATCGAAGCACGATGCCAGGGCGTCGGCAATCAAGTGCGCGGTGCGTTCTGGCCCGAGTTTCTCGACGTTGGCTACCAAGTCGAACAGGTGCGGATCGGCGATGTCGTGATGGAAGTATTGTCGAGCACAGTCGTGCCGGCCGGCGTCGGTCTTCACCACGTAGTCACGGGCCTCCTCGAAATTCAGATGCCGGCGCTCCATGATCTGCTGGATCCGGTACTTCTGTGGGGCGACGATGCGAACGCTGAGACCGCGCTCGCGGGGCAACACGAACTGCGCACCGCGGCCAACGAAGATGACTTTCCCCCCCCGCGCGGCCATGAGGATCACTCGACTGAGACGGCACACGTATTGCATTTGAGAAACGGAGGCCGGATGGAACCAGTTGCCGAAGATGTCAGTAATCCAGTTGCTGGTGGTTTCGTCCACGAGTTCCAGCACGGCGGGAGAGGTGTGGTATCGCTCCGCCACGCATTCGAGGAGTTTTCGGTCGAGAACCTCCCAGCCGATGGCCTCGCCGACCAGCCGTGCGATTCGACTGCCCCCAGCCCCGGCTTCCCGAGAGATGGTCAAATACGGGCCGATGCTCGCCGCCAGTACCCCGGCGCTGGCTGCCGAGGCAGAGGTCTCGGGGCCTTGTCGCCGACGCAGCCACTGCTGCATCTGCCGCTCCGCGGCTTCAACAACGCTGGAGTCCCCCTCAATCCGGGGCAGCCGCTCGACGGCCTCAAGGAGTTTCGCATCATCGTATTCTTGCTTGCTCATAACCGACCTCACTGCTCCTCATTCTCTTTCACGTCCGCGGCTGTGTGATCACAGTCGATCACCCCGTGAATGGCTGCCAGCAAGGTCGTCGCTTTGCTTGCCAACTCTGGCGAGCCGAGGGCAACCACCGCGCACTGACCGGCCATGATCCCGATCTTGTGACTGAGAATCCTGCCTCTAGGGATGCCAAGGCTGTGAATCGCCGCACCCAACGCGCTGAGACCGCCGACTGCCACACCCTTGTCGGCCGTGGCAACGAGCGTGTGGATAAATGGGCCGGCCAGCACGATCTCGCCAATGCCGGGGACGTGGAAGAAGGCACCGTCGCCGAGCAGGCTCCACATGCGCTCCCAGAAAGCGGCCGAGCTGCCGCGGGCCAAGAGACGCTCACCGGCGGTGTAAAGCCCGACGAATTCCTCGTTCAAGTGAGCCTTTCTGAAGACGGAAAGGTCCTTCACGTCAAAGCCCAGCCATTTGAGTTCCGCGATCGCCCTCTCAGCCTGGGTGTGACCGACGCAGACAACTACAAGTGCCGCCTGTGCGGCTTTGCTAAACATGCCAGCCGACTCCTACAAGAATCTTGCTCGACACTGCGGGCGTCGCGATCGGGGATTGGCAGGAGTTCCCCGCGCCAGACGGAAAACCCGCTCGGGGCGTCTATGCCCAACTTGACCTGCCCTTTGCGAATCTTTAGCACCTTGATAATGATGTCTGGTCCGATATGAATCTCCGTTTCGCACTTGCGTGACAGCACCAACATGCGAATCCTCCCTGATTCTACTGTTTTCCACCCAAACTGAAAGACCGCTGGTGGTGAGGGCGTTGCGGAGGGACGTGCGTACGCACGTCCTGTGCCATGATCCCATCGGGGGCTTTTGGGCCGGCCCGTGTGATTCTCGCGGCTATGAGGGGTCAAGAAGGGGAAGGGTGGCCTGGAACGGTCCAACACCTGGGCCAAAAAGTGGCCACCCGGAGCGGCGAGGTCCGGGGTCTGCCAGCAGCCGGAGAGCCGCTGTCGGCTAGCTAGCTGATCAGCCTTGTCCGTTTTCCTCGGCTTGGTCCGCCGCGTGAGCGGCGGTCAGGCCGAGTTCGCGGAGTCTTTGGCGGAGCGTTTGCCGCCCGATACCCAAGAAGGTGGCGGCCTGGCGCTGGATGCCGCCGGTATGCTCAAGGACCAGCGGGAGCAAGATTTGGTCGAGCCAGAGATGCGTCTCCGCGTATAAGTCGCTTGAGTTCGCCTCGATCCGTTCGCGGATGAACGCCTCAACCGCCGGAGCCCGAGGGGACACGGCGCGGGTTTCCCCAGCCCCTTCCGGCAGAGACAGGAACGCAGGCAGCAAGACCGTGCCCGTGGCGCGCAACAATGCCTGTTTCAGGATATTCTGCAGCTCCCGGATGTTCCCGGGCCAGGCGTAACTCTGAAGGCGCTGGAGTGTCTCCGGGGCAACCTGTTGAACCTCACGGCCGAGTTCCCGGTTGTAGCATCGCAGGAAATACTGCACGAGGAGCTTCAGGTCGTCTCCCCGCTCCCGTAGCGGCGGCAAGTGGATGCTGAACACGCCGACGCGATAATAGAGGTCGGGCCGAAACTTCCCGTCGGCAGACCACGCCTTCAGGTCGCGGTGGGTGGCGGCGATGAGCCGGACGTCGGTCCGAATGGTTTCGTTGCCGCCGACGCGCTCGAACGCCTGCTCTTGGAGCAGCCGAAGGATCTTCGTTTGCGTCGTCAGCGGCATGTCGCCGATCTCGTCGAGAAAAATCGTACCGCCGTGGCACTGTTCGAACTTGCCGATGCGACGCCGGTCGGCGCCGGTGAAAGCGCCTTTCTCGTGTCCGAACAGTTCACTCTCCAGCAGTTGCTCCGGGATGGCCGCACAATTGAGGGCCAGGAATGGGGCTTTGGCCCTCGACCCGTGCTGGTAGATAGCCCGGGCGACCAGTTCCTTGCCCGTGCCGCTCTCCCCGGTGATCAGCACGGGAAAGCCCTGGTCCGCGACGCGGCCGATGGCCTTGTACACTTCCTCCATGGCCGGGCAGCAGCCGACGATCGCTTCGCCTGGCAGATCGTTGCTCGGCGGCGTCTCCGCGACAACGGCCGGCTCTCGCATCAAGCGGGCGACCTTCAACGCTTCCCCGAGCACGCGGTCCAGTTTTTGCATATCGAGAGGCTTGAGCAGGTAGTCGTAAGCCCCTTGTTTCATCGCCTCGATGGCGGCGTCTGCCGAGCGGGCCAATGTGACAAAGACAACCGGGATGCGTGCATCGATTTGGCGGATACTTCTCAAGACGTCCAGGCCCGACTGGTCGGGGAGGCGCAGATCCAGAAGAACAACGTCCGGCAGTGCAACCGCGAGTCGCTGGAGGCCCTCCGCGCCCGTATAAGCCACCTCGACCCGGTGTGCCGGGGCCGGAAAAATGTGGCACACCTTCTCCGAGAGCAAGTCCGGGTCGTCGTCGATAATTAGCAGGTGGGCCATGGTTGAGACTCCGTCGGGTCATAAGATATAGCCCGCAAGCAGGGTCCAAAGCCGGGCGTCACGGCCTGAGCGTGGCGGCAACCAATCTCGTATTCTAATCGATTCCGCGGAAATCCACACCTCCGGGAGCTTGCCAACCCACGAGGACCCCGCGATTTGGAACCTATGAGAGAACCGAATGTGGCGCGGTACAATCTTGAGAGACTCCAGGGTTCTTGGTTAGGTTCTTAGGCGAAACGGTTGCAAATCATGGAATTACGAAGTCAGCAGGCAGAAGAGGAACTGCGGGCCAGCGAGCAGTGGTTCCGGACGTTTGTGGAGCACGCCACGGATGCGTTCACGGTGGCCCTGACCCTATGACCAAGGAAAGTGTGCCAATGTCTGAACCTCACTGGATGCATCCCCCTGGACCGGAATTGCGGAAATTCGTATTGCCCGAAATCATCTTTGGGGTTGGCGCTTTACACTTGGCCGGACAGTATGGACACAGCCTCGGTGGCAGCAAAGCGCTGGTCGTTTCCGACCCCGGTGTTCTCGCCGCCGGCTGGGTGCAACAAGTTCTTGCGAGCGTCGAGGGTGCCGGACTCGAACCCACACTATTCACCCAGGTCACCCCCAATCCCCGCATCGACGAAGCGATCGCCGGGGCAATCGTGTATGCCGAACAAGGCTGTGACGTCATCATCGCGGTAGGTGGCGGGAGTCCCATCGATTGCGCAAAATGCATCGGCCTGCTTGCGGCAAGTCAGGGCGGCATCCGAGACTTCGTGGGCATTGACAACGTGCGCGCACCGATGCCCCCCACGATTTGCATTCCCACAACGGCAGGAACATCTGCCGACGTCTCGCAATTTGCGGTGATAAAGGACACCGAGATCAATCGTAAACTGCTGATCATCAGCAAAGCACTGGTCCCCGACGTCTCCCTGATCGACCCCGCTACGCTAACCACCATGGACGCGTTTCTTACCGCCTGCACGGGAATGGACGCGCTGGTGCATGCCGTGGAAGCGTACGTATCGCTCGGGCACTCGCCGCTAACGGATATCCATGCGCTGCAAGCCATACGGCTGATTAGTTCCAATCTACAGAAATCGCTCGCCGAGCCGAACAATCTTGACTACCGCAATAACATGATGCTCGGGAGCCTGGAAGCCGGTTTGGCGTTCTCCAACGCAAGCCTGGGCGCAGTTCACGCGATGGCACATAGCCTTGGCGGCCTGCTGGATCTCCCGCACGGCCAATGCAACGCCATGCTTCTGGATGGCGTGGTCAATTTCAACTACGGCCACGCCGAGCAGCGTTACCGCGATGCTGCGGCTGCCATGGGCATCGAACTCGGCGGCAGTTCTTCCAGTGAGATTCGCGAGCGGCTCGTCGTTGAGATTCGGCGGCTACGGGATACGGCAGGCATCCGTGACACCTTGTCGCGCTGCGGGGTCCATCGGACTGAAGTGCACGAACTCGCCGAGATCGCGCTCAGTGACCCTTGTGTTGTTACCAATCCACGGCGGCCATGTGAGCGGGACATTGAGGTCATCTATGAAGAATCCCTCTGACGACTGGGAAGAGCTGCGCCGAAAAATTCTCGGGTTGGGCGACAGTTCCGTCCACAAGACGCATTACCCGAGCCTTAGACAGCGTCTGGCGGAACTGGAGCGGTTCCGCTCAAAGCTTCAGCAAAGCGAGGTGGAGCTTCGACAGCTCATCGATGCCATTCCTCACCACGTCATCATCCTGGAGCCGGATGGGAGTTCTAGTTATGTCAATCAGGTTGGGCTCGATTATACCGGCCTTACCCTGGAAGAGAGTCTGGCGAAGGACGCCCTTGCGAGAATCTATCATCCGGACGATTTGGAGAGGGTTCTGAGCGAACGCCGGAAGGCGGTCTCACATGGCACCCCAGGGGAAGTGGAAGCACGAGCACTGGGGGCTGACGGGAAATATCGCTGGTTCCTACTCCGCATCAATCCGCTGCGGGACGAGCAGGGACGAATCCTTCGCTGGTACGGCACGCGGACCGACATCGAAGATCGAAAGCAGGCCGAAGAAGCCCTGCGGCGGAGCCGGGCCTATTTGACCGAAGCCCAGTCATTAAGCCACACCGGCAGTTTCGCCTACAACCCTGGGAGTAAGAAAACGCTTTACTGGTCCGAGGAACTGTTCCGAATTTTTGGATTGGATCCTCGACACGGTGTTCCGGATCCTGACGAGTCCCATCGACTTGTGCACCCGGATGATCGGGACGGGCATTCCGAAGCCTGCCTGAAAGGATTCCGTGAGAAAGCTGATTTTGCGACAGACTTTAGGCTGATGCTGCTTGACGGGACCATCAAGCACCTCCACGCGATTTGGCATCCGGTCCTCGACAAAACCGGAGAGGTTGTCGAATACGTTGGCACGGCGGCAGATGTGACCGAGCGCAAACACGCCGAAGAAGCGCTGCGACGCAGCGAAGCTTATCTGGCGGAAGCGCAGAGTTTGAGCCACACGGGCAGCTTCGGCTGGAAGCCTTCCACCGGCGAAGTCCTGTGGTCAGGGGAAATCTTCCGCATCTTTCAATACGGCTCCACGACGAAACCGACCGTGGAACTTCTGCTGCAACGATTGCATCCGGAGGACCGGGCCCTCGCGCAACAGACCATCGAGCGCGCCTCACAAGAGGGGAAGGACTTTGAACATGAGTATCGATTGCTGATGCCGGATGGTTCCGTCAAATACATCCACGTCGTGGCTCGTGCCTCACGCGATGAATCCGGCAGTGTCGAGTTTGTTGGAGCGGTCATGGACGTCACGGAACAGCACCAAGCGCGGCTGGTCCTTGAAGAGGACATCGTCAGGCAGAAGAGGGTGGAGGTGGCAGAGGCGGCCAATCGAGCCAAAGACGAATTCCTGGCCAACGTCAGCCACGAGATCCGGACGCCCATGAACGCCATCCTCGGCATGACGGAACTGGTTCTCGACACACCTCTGACCGAGGACCAGCGGCAGTGTCTGACGACGGTCAAGTCGGGGGCCGACAGCTTGCTGAGCATCATCAATGACCTGCTCGACTTTTCCAAGATCGAGGCCGGCAAGCTGAAACTGGACCGGGCCGATTTCTCCCTGCGGACAGTCCTGGGAGACACGCTGCGGGCGCTGGCCATTCGAGCCCATAAGAAGGGGCTAGAGCTGGTCAGCCATGTGCAGCCGGACGTGCCCGACGCGCTGATCGGCGACGCCGCCCGGCTGCGTCAGGTATTGCTCAACCTGGTTGGCAACGCCATCAAATTCACGGATCAGGGCGAGGTAGTTGTGCGGGTTGAAGTCGCCGCTGACGCCGTGCCGGACGGGGAGGTCGCACTGCACGTCACGGTAAGTGACACCGGCATCGGTATCTCACAGGAGGAGCAAGAGACGATCTTCAATGCGTTCGAGCAGGAGGACACCTCGACCACGCGGAAGTACGGCGGCACCGGCCTGGGGCTGACCATTGCCGCCCGGCTGGTGGCCCTGATGGGTGGCGCGATCAACGTAAAGAGCGAGCCTGGCCGGGGCAGCACCTTTGCCTTCACGGCGCGCTTCGGACGGCAACCGCACCCCACGGAGCCGGCCGCCGTCCAGCCGCCTGTGCTGCTCGACAACATGCCGGTGCTTATCGTGGACAATAACGCCACCAGCCGCCACCTCCCTATGAACATCCTGGTGGCCGAAGACAACGAGTTGAACGCTCAAGTCCTGGAGCAGTTGCTCATCCGCAAGGGTCACCGCGTGCGGCTGGCGAGCAACGGCCGGGAGGCGCTGGCCCTTGCGGAGGAAGGGCGCTTTGACTTGTTACTCCTGGACGTCCACATGCCGGAGCTGGACGGCTTCCAAGTCGCGCGGGCAATTCGGGAGCGAGAGCAGAACACCGCGCAGCACTTGCCTGTGATCGCTTTGACGGCGCGCTCCCGGAGGGAGGACCGAGATCGTTGCCTGGCCACAGGAATGGACGATTTTCTGACCAAGCCGATCCGGCCGGCTGAGCTGTGGGCGGCCATCGACCTCCTAATGAAGATCCATCCACCTCGTAAACCTCCCAGCCTGGAGTTACTCGACGTGCCAGTGCTGTCGGCCGCCTGCGGGGGCGACGCCAAGTTGCTAAGGAAGATGTGCCAGTCGCTCCAGACGCGAGTCCCCGAGCACCTAACGGCCTTGCACGACGCATTGCGCGACCAGGACGCGCCGCGCTTGCGCGAAGCGGCCCATAAGTTTTGCGGCTTGCTTTCCGAGTTTTCGACGGTCGCCGGCGATTTGGCGGGCAGCCTGGAAGACATTGCGGCCCGTCAATCGCTTCACGACGTCCCCTCCATCCTGGAAGAGCTCGAAACGATGGCCACCAAGTTAGTCCAGTTGGCGGGCAGACTGTCGTTGGAAGCCTTGCAGTCTCCCTCCAACGCCGGTTGATCCCGTCGCCCATGGTGTTCATTAGCCACAACACGACCTATGAGCCGGAAGGGACCAACGGCCGAGCCAATGACGCGCTGCGATAAGGGTAACAGGTCCAACGACCGCTTGGTAAGGCACCAAGCGTTTCCAATGTCCAAGAGTAGCCGCGAGAAAACCACGGGGCGTTAATCGTTCCTCTTACGGCCTTTCCGTTCCAGCGGCTTCGCCAGTAGCCAGTGTCACACATGCTCCGCAACCGCCCGCAGACGGTCATCGCCGATTCGCTCTCGGTACACAGTCGCCATATCTTCGCGTGAGTGTCCCATGATGGCACTCGCTGCAACCGACCCTACCTGGCACGGTCCGCTGTTCACGCGATTCCTGGTCGACCTCTGGGAACACTACGCTGGTGTGCCTGCTGCCATGGCGATGGCAATGGGGGCTGCCCGGCTACCACGACGAGTGAATTTCGCCTCGTATGCGGACATACCGACCCGGGTAACGGCCCAGCCCCTGGGCACGTCAGACGCCACCCCGGCGATTGCAGCGACCGCCGCTGATGGTGCCACGGCGGCGCAATTCTCATCGTGTCAATTGCCTGCCTCGGCTGAAAAGTCAGGCGAGAGTGTCAGATTGCCGGCAGGTCAAGAAAAATCGACGGTCCCCTGGCTTTTTGACGCCGGCCGTGCCGTTTCGCTGCGGAGGAGGGGGTGACCGACGCGCGCCAGGTGGCCTGCCATCGCTCCGAGAAATGGGTGGTGTTTCAGGATGTCCGAGAAAACGGTTGAGATTGCGAGATGCAGCGAGGGTAACACGGCTGCTCACCGATTGGCGAAAACCGTTGCTGAATACCCCACATGTCAGACGAGCCACACGCTGGAATAGTTCCCCCCGTCTCTTGCAGGCAGCCGTGCCTGGCATACCAGTTAGGTCCGGCGGCTGGGCGTTTCTGTTCAAAGAAGTTGCGTCCGCTTTGACTCCCAGGCGGAAATGCAACGATGAGTCGCGACCCCTTTTCGGTTTCTCCTTTTCACTTTCTGCCGCGCATCGCTTGCTTGTTGGGCGGGCCCAGTCTACACTCGCATTTCGTGCCCAGGACGGATTTTGCCAATCCGGCCTCTGTCCGTTGCACCGGCCTCTAGTCCATCCCCCGCCTACGTACCAGCACGTCAACCCACCACCAAGGAAATCAGCATGGACATCATTCCGCGACGGCGCCGACGCAATGCAACGGCCCGAGGCCGTGAGAAAGGCATGCAAGCGCCATCGGCGGCGATGAGCCAAGCATTGGCCTGCGCCGTGTTCGCAATCGCCCTGGCGGCTGCACCGCTTTGGGCAAAGGAAGAACCCGCCGAGAAGACGATCCTGAACCACATGACGTTCTGGCGGCAGCACTATACGCTGGACGGCGCGGTGATGCGCAGAGGCGAGGAACTCGAGAAGATCAAACTCATCTCCGGCGGCAAGGAAGTTGCCAAGTGGCTGGGGGTGGAAACCGCGATGCCGCCGCAAGACTGGCGGCAGACCGGGTTCGACGACAGCGGCTGGCTCCGCAAACCGGTTTCCGAGCCGAATTCGCCCTGGCTAAAGCTGCTTTGCCTCCGGGGGCGGTTCCACGTCGCGGATCCCGAGAAGGCGGCGGGACTTTCCTTGTTGATTCGGTATCGTGGCGGGGTCGCCGTGTACCTGAACGGCAAAGAGGTTGCGCGGGGCCACCTCAAGGCCGGCGCAACGCCCGCCGACCTGGCCGAAGACTACCTGGCGCCCGACTTCATGCAGGTGCGGGAACTGTCGGCGATTCCATTCCCGAAAAGTGTGCTGCGGAAGGGGCTGAACGTATTGGCCATCGAGGTCCACCGCAGCGCCCAGCCCGAAGCCGCGGTGAAAATGGTGGACAGGAGCATCGCCTTCGATAGTGGCACCTGCGGAGTGGCGGACGTGAAGCTGACGGCAGCGTCTGGCGACGAGGTTGCGTCCAACGTGACCCGGCCGGCGGGACTCCAGGTTTGGAACAGCCATCTGTTGGTCAGCGACTTCGAGGCCGACTACGGCGACCCGAACGAGCCGCTTACCGCAATCCGAATCTTAGCGCCCCGCGGCGGCGCGGGCTCTGGCAAGGTAGTCGTCGGCTCGAAGTCCGTCATCAAATGCCTTACGGCCACGGCGTCGGACCTTACAGCCAAGGTGGGCAAGGGCCGGATCGCGGCCTCGGCCATCCAGATCGGATACGCCCAGCCCAGCAGCTACGGCTGGGAAGGCGACTACGGCCTGCGGGGAATGTCGCCATTGTGCTTCGACGCCCTGTGGGAAACCGCGCCGGAAGAAGTCAAGGTGGGTGATGCGCGCGTGGGCAATCCCAACGAGCGCCGCGCGCTGAGCGGGGCCGTCGCGCCGATCTGGGTCACAGTCCAGGTCCCGCCCGACAGGCCCCCGGGTGACTACCGCGGCCAACTCGCCGTCACCGTCGCGGGCGTCCAAATCGCGACGGCGCCGATCGAACTGAAGGTGTGCCGCTGGAAGGCCCCGGAGCCGAAGGACTACGCAACGTTCGTCGACATGGTCCAATCGCCCGAATCGGTAGCGATGGAGTACGAAGTCCCTCTGTGGTCTGACGAGCACTTCAAGTTCCTGGCAAAATCGCTCAGCCTGCTGGGGCAAGTTGGCAACAAGGTGTGCTACGTGCCACTGATCTGCGACACGAACCTCGGCAACGACGAATCGATGGTCCGCTGGATCAAGCAGGCCGACGGCAGCTACAAGCACGACTACCGCGTGATGGAGAAGTACCTCGACGCGGTCGAAAAGTACCAGGGCCGTCCGACGGTCGTCTGCTTCCAGGTCTGGGACGCCTACCTGGAAGGCGGACTTTCGGAGGGCAGGGTCCACCAGAACATTCCCGAGAAGGTCGAGGCCGATCGCCGTGCCCACGCGGGCGAAGGGCCTATTGTCAGTCTGCTGGACGAGACGACGGGGAAGGTTCAGAAGCACGTACTGCCGCTGCAAAGCGCCTCCGAAAGTGTGGAACTCTGGGGACCGGTGTTCCGTGAACTCGGCGATCGCATGAAGAAGCGGGGGCTGGAGAACGCCATGATGCTGGGCATCATGACTGACCAGTATCCCACCAAGGCGGTCGCTCAGTTCTTCAACACCGTCGCCCCCGGCATCCCCTGGACCAGGTCGGCCCACGACGAGTACCACAAGACGGTTGCCGGGCTGCCGTTGGGCTACATGAGCGAGCCCTACGCGGCGAAGCGGCTTTTCGCGCTCGATCCGAGCGACGCACGCGGCCACGGATGGGGCAATCCGGCCCTAGAGGTGCATTTCCCGCGGAACATCTACAACCAGTTCCCCATGTCCGCCTGGCGGTTTATGGGCGAAATGAACGCGGCCGGCGAACTCCGGGGATTCGCAAGGTTGGGTGGCGACTTCTTCGCGATCAAGAATTCACGGGGCAGGCGGGGCGCTACGCTCGCGGCACGCTTCCCCAAGTCCGGCTGGCGGATGCTCGATATCCAGACCGCGCTGTTGGCCCCCGGCACCAGCGGCGCGGTGCCCACTGCCCGCTTCCAGGTGCTCCGCGAAGGGCTCCAAGAGTGCGAGGCGCGAATCGCCATCGACAGGGCCCTTGTGGACGCCGAGAAACGGGCGAAATTGGGGCCCGAGCTGGCCCAAAAGGCCCAAGACTTGCTCGACCAGCGGGTCCGCAACATGCGCCGCGCGGTGAGCACGCTACGGGCCACGCTCGAGGGAACCTACAAATGGCCCTCCTCGGCCTACGGGGACGCCTGGTACATGTTCGCCCCCGTGTTGGGTACCTTCTGGTACGTCGGCTCCGGCTGGCAGGAAGAGGCCGAGAGACTCTACGACATGGCGGTCGAGGTCGAGGCAAAACTCAAGTAACTGTGCGGTCGATACTCCCCCACCCCAGTGCGCAAAAAGTGGCCGTTCATGCTCCAGCACCGCGGCAACTGATCTGCGGCTGTTTGTTCTTGCTGGGCATTGTTGCCTCCAAGGGCTCGCTTCTCCGTGAATTCCTTAAAGGTTAGAATAAACGGATGAGATTACGAAACGACGGCAAGGATAGCAGAACTCCGCAGGACCGGGAGCCCGCGGCGGTCGCGGGCTACGGCCATGTGGGAAATCCCGGCTTGGAACAAGAATACGTCACATGAGAACTGCGATCGCGGCCACGTTGGTGCTCGCACTGGCGGAGATCTGCCAGGCCGAGATGCAACTCCAGAAGGTCTGGCCGGAGAAGATCTACTGCAAGCCTGGCGAGGCGGTCTTGATGGAGGTCGTGGTCGCCAACCCGGACAAGGAGGCCGCCTCGGCCAAGCTCGTCGTCGAGTTGATCCACGACGTCGACACGCCCATCACGCTCGCGGAGAAGGATGTCGCGGTCGAGCCGGGCAAGACGCTCGTCTGGCAGGAAAAGTGGCAGGCCAAGGAGCTTCTTGGCTTGGAGCTGCGGGCGACGCTACTTCGTGGCCACAGCCAGATCGCCCGCAAGAGCGAGCACTTCACCTGCGCACCCAGCGTCCACCAGGTGCTGATGTGGGGTCGGGGTAACCACGGCGGCATGCAGTTCCCCGGAACCATCGACGACACGGCCGACCAGTACGCCGCCGAGTTCTCCCAGCAGTGGAGGTCGCAGTACGGCAACTTCTTCGATCAGTTCGGCTGGGGCCCCAGCGACTTCGACTGCCTAACGCCCAAAGAGGACCGCTGGTGGGCCGGGCAGACCAGCTATAACGAGTCCAAGACCAACACGAACAAGGTCTACGCGGCGTTCCGCGCCCATGGCATCCAGTACGTGACGTACGGCAAGGCGGCCGGCGGCGGGCCGGTGACGTACGAGAACCTCCGCCGTCACCCGGAGATGGCCGGCTACACCGATGGCCGGCCGTGGCTGGAGAACTACAGCGCCGCGTACCTGGACTTCATGGAGACGCTGGGTCCGCCTAAGCCGGGGGAGAAGCGTATGGTGCCCGGCACGCCGGCGGAGATGGAGAAGTCCGGCTACAAGGGGGCCGGATGGTTCACCCCCTACACCAACGGCGGCTGCAACTGGTGCTCCGTGTGGTATCCCTGCACGCGGGACGAGGTGCTGGATGTCGGGGTCAACGAATTGATCGGCTCGGCGAAGATGTTCGGCTACAACGGCGTGCGGTTCGATGGGGAGTTCGCTGCCTCGCGCTGCCGAACGCTGGACGGCTCCTGCATCGCCGACGAGAAGTTCGATGAAGAGGCGGCCAACACCCGCTTGGTCCGGCGGATGAAGGAGATGATCTGGAAGGCGTGCCCGGGCTACCTGTTCGGCTATAACGCCGGCACGCAGGTCACCTGGTCCGTCGGGGCCGACAACGCGCCGGCGAGTTTCCGCGAGAAGTGCAAGGACGATGGCCTGATCGCCAACGAGGGCCTGGCCTTCCCGGGCGACGTGACGTGGATGGAGTACGCGGGTCTGATCCGCCGCGAGGCGGAGATTGTGCGTCGCTACGGCGGCCATCACGCGACGTACCCGTTCAATCGCTCCGGGAACAACCCTTACAACTTCTTCGTCAACCTGGCGCTTCGCAGCCACATCATGGGCTGGTACTCGGGGCCGCTGTTCCAGCCGGCGGACTTCAACCGCTTCGGCGCGCGGTTCGCCTCGCTGCTGTGGGACGCCCGCCTGCACACGTGGGCGGAGGCGGCGAACAACGTGGCGGTAAAATCCCCGCGAGAGGTGTGGTGGCAGCCTTTCGCGGCCGTGCGGCCGGCGGCGGGCGGCGGCACGCTGTTCGTCGTCCACCTCATCAACCCGCCCGAGGGCAAGACAGTGGTGGCCAAGGAGAACGTGCCGTCCCAGCCGGCCAAGGATGTGGCCGTGATGTTCAAGCAGCCCAAGGGCTTCAAGCGGGCCGTGTTGGTGAGCTTCCCATCCTGCGACGTTCGGCCGATGGAGCCGAAGCATGAGGGCGGGCAACTGGTCTTCGCCGTCGAGCAGGTGCCGTACTGGGCGATGCTGGTGGTGGAGGTGGATTGCCCAACGCCGGCGGCTCAGTATGAGAAGGTGGCCGAGATCAAGTCGGCCGCGCCGAGCGCGGAGGACCTTCAGCTTGTGCCGAAGGTAGAGGCGGCCGGCTGCAAGCCCTCCTGGCGGGACGTGGTTTCGCCCGTGAACTGGGGCGGCGGTGAGGCGACGGCCGAGCGGGTGAAGGATCCGGACGCCGTCAACGGCGGCGCAGTGCGCGGCAAGCCGAATCGCCCTCCCGGCGACATGGCCTGCACCTACAGCTATCCGCGCATTCCCGGCAAGTACCGCGCAACGTTCCACCTGAAGGTGGCCGACAACACGATTGACAAGCCGGTCTTTTGTATCGGCGTCGCCGACTGCGTCATGCACCCGCTGCCCGGCGTGCCCGCGATCTCGAACCCGACGCTGGAGATCAAAGCGACGGACTTCAAGAAGCGCAACGTCTACCAGGGCTTCACCGTCACATTCGAGCACTCAGACATGGGCTTCGTCGGCGTCGGCTGCAACTACCTGGGCAACGTGGAGGCATCCTGGGATCGGGCCGTTCTGGAGTTGATCGAGCCGTGGAGCGACCAGCGGCTGGCCGAGCACTACAAGGGCATGGCCCCGCCGGAGGGCCTGAAGCTCCAGCGCGACGAAAAGCTGGATGTGCTCGTGATCCGCGGCTTGTGGAACCGGCTGTATCGCATCGACGAGGCCCTGTCGCCGCTGGGCGACAAGGCGGTCGTGAGCAACGCCTACACCACATTCCACCAACAGCAGGATACGCAGCTTTCGGGTTTCAAGCTGGACTGGCAGCCGCTGTTCACGCAGGACGTGGTGGTGCTGGCGAACGTCGAGACTCGCGGGCTGGGCCTTGGGCAGGTGCGGATGATCGGCGAGTTCGTGCGGCAGGGCGGCGGGCTGGTGATCCTCGGCGGGCTGACGACACTGGGGCAGTCCGGCAACATGCAGCGCGGGTGGGGCGAGTTCTTGCCGGTGGAACTGAACGGGCCGTGGGAGATCCGCAAGTGCGACCCGGCCGTCAAGTTCGCCTCCCCGGCCAAGGATTCGCCGTTGGCGGATGTGAAATGGGACGTGCCTCCGACGGTCTTCTATCGCCATGTGGTGAAGGCGAAGGCGGGCGCAACAGTCCTGCTGGCCGGCGATCATGGCGAGCCGCTGCTGGCGGGCACGAACTACGGCAAAGGCCGCGTGGTCGTCTTCACCAGCACAGTCCTGGGCCAACCGGCCGAGGGCCAGGCTGCCTTCTGGGAGACTGATGCCTGGAAGGCGGTCCTGGCGCGATCTGTGGCGTGGGCGGGCGGGAAGTAGCGTAGGGCGTGTGGCGTACGCCACCATTGATGCTGCCGTACTTTGGTTCTTGCTCCCCACAATCAGAGCAGCGTCCAACGGACATGGACGACTGGCTCTATGTGCGATTGCCACAGCGACGGTATGATCGCAACCGTACCGTTCGACTTGGCTCCTTGGCGCGCGCCGGGGGTTGAACGGCTACCGTATAAGTAACGTCGGCTCCTTCCGTGTCGTAGCCGCGAAGCCCTCACCCCCCCAACCCCTCTCCCGGAGGGAGAGGGGACGACTTGGAAAACTGAACACCCTTCCCTACGACGCCAAGCGAGCTTCACCTGGAACGCGATAATGCAATTCAAGCCCATCCTCCCCCTCGCATTCATCCTCTTGCTAGCGACGAGCTTTTCGACGGCCCGGGCCGGCGGCACCTTTGATGTCACCGCGTTCGGGGCAGCGGGCAATGGCACGACCGACGACACGGCGGCGATCCAACGAGCCATCGACGCCGCCAAGCATGCCGGCGGCGGCACCGTCTATTTTCCGGCCCGGACCTACCTCGTCGATTCCTGTTTTCCCAGCCCGCATCCTTGGTTCTTCTACAACCTGTTGATCGACAGTTCGAACGTGACGCTTTCGGGCCAGAAGGACGCGAAGCTGCTGCAAGGGCCCAAGGGCCGGCACCCTGTTCTGGCCGGCGCCACGGAAGTGCGCAACACGGTGCTCGTATTCGGCTTCGACAGCGCGATCATCCGCTTCCAGAACCCGGCATATAACGGCGGCTTTTTCCGGCTGAAGACGACACGGGCCGGAGCCGCCGCGGCGAGCCTGGCCAACGCCGCCGACGTGTCCCACTTCGCCAAGGGCGATTACGTGGCGATTTATGCTTGGACCACCGGCGACGTCATCCCGACCGAAACGTCCCGCGTGGTCTCGGTCGATGCGCCGAGCGGCACACTCGTTCTCAGCGGCCCGTTGGCGCGAGCGTTCCAAAGCCCGTCGATCGTCAAGGTGACATCCATCGCCACGACCAACGTCGGCATCAAGAACCTCGTCGTCGAGGGTACGGAGCCACTGGCGGTGACGGAAACCTTCGGCTTCACGGCCGAGGACAACCGCTTCGTCCTCAACACCGCCGCTGGCGGCCGCAACGTCACCGGCTTGAACTTCAACACGCTCGACGGCTTCCGCTTCAGCTGCAACACGGTCACGTGCAGCGGGCCGGCGTTTTCCATCCTCGAATTGCCGCAACGCAACAGCCGAAACGGCGTCTTGGAGGATAACACGTTTGAAGTGCGGCAAACGGGCATGGGTGAATATGCGGCCCATTGGCGTTTCACCGGCAATACGTTCATTCTGCATCCGGACGCGAAGACCACCGTCGGCCTGGGCATCGGCGGCCTGGATATCGACTTCCACAACAACCGCGTCGAGGGCGGCAACCTCGTCGGCGGCGGAGGGTTCGGCTCGCTCATGGCCGACTACAACGCCCCGGACGACTACGCCTCCTATGTCGGCCGAATCCGCATCACCGACAACGTCTTTTCCTGCCGCGCCGACGGCAACGCCTGCCTAGGGCTCTTCGCTCCCGATACCGTGGTGACGGGAAACACGATCACCGTGCGGGGCTCCGGCAATGGCATTCACGCCGAAGGCCCGCTACCCCAGTCGCTCATCATTCGCAACAACCGGCTGACGATGGGCACGGGCAATGGCATGGTCATCGTCACCCCGCTCCGCGACGGCTCGACGATCACCCACAACACGATTTCCGGCTCGAAGTCGGCGGCCGGCATTTTTGTCGCCTCGCCCAAGAGCCCCAATTCCGGGGCCCATGCCATCGCCGACAACACGATCACCGGCTTCGGCACCGAGGTATCGATCGACCGCGTGAAGCACCCGGGCACAAAACTCTCACCGCGGTAGCTCGAACTCGTAACTGCCAGACGCGATGCGGAAGGCGGCGCGGCTGCCGATCACGCCGGCCGCGCAAACGCCGGGCGACGCCGCGGCCGGCCGGCCCGACTCGCGCACCGAGCCTGCGGAGGTGGGGCACTTTTCCGCACGCAAGGAAATGCACCGCTGGGGCCTAGCGCCCGGGCGGCATGGGCGGCGAAGGCGGCCCGCAGACGGCCCCAGGCCCTGCAATGCGATCCTAACCACGGGAAGGCCGTATGACCCAAGTGTCGGACCAGGCCGCAGGAACGCAGCAGGCGCAAAGCTACGCGGCCGATTTTTGCTCAGGGACGGCCCGGGAGCTGCAACCGGCCCGGCCGGTAGGAACGCATCCTGGCGCGTCAGGTGTGGCCAATTGTGCGGTGTGGCGGCAAGGAAACAGGCGGGCCCCCTGAGCGAATCGGGCGGCCCGGGCGGGCGGGGGGCGAAAGGCCGCCGCCAGCAAGAAGGGTGTCAGTGGCGGGCCCCACGCCCCGGCCAGACCAGCGGGGACCTACATGGGCACCGGGAGCACCGCAGTCATGCTCCGCGGCGGTTCTTGGCAGGGTAATGTACAAGGTCCGGCGCGGGTGTCATGACACCCGGCGGGCCCCATTTCTACCCCTTTGTACACCTGAACAGCCGACCGGCCCGAGGGTGAAGAAAACCCCGTAAAACAAGCCTTTTCTCGCGTTTTCTGGGTGGTGTACGGAATGGCCGGTTTTGCATTTGAAGACCAGGGGCAGCACCAGCCACCAGTCACCTCCGAAGGTCAAGTGTATCTCTAACAGGGGGAGACTCAAGCCGGGGCCGGGTTTTGGGTCCTTGGCCTTCGGTCTTCGGTTTCGCACCCCAAACCCAAAAGCTAAGACCCAAACACCGCCTTTCTCCCCGTAAGGCTGCCCGGACGCGGAACTTCCACCTCCGCCCGCTCGTCCAAGAGGCATCGGGCTGGGTAAACTGGTACAGTGGATCAGGAGGCCCTCGAAATGCGAATGCGATTTTGGCTGTTCGTGCTGCTGGCGGGTATGGCCCGGCCCGTTCCGGCCGCCGTGGATCTCGTCACCATCCCCACCCGCGAGGGGACCCAACTGACGATCTACAACTCCGAAGACATCACCATGGTCCGGGAAAACCGGCTCTTGACCGTCCACGAGGGCGTCAACAAGATTCAATTCTCCTGGGCCAACACGTTGATCGACCCCACCTCGATCGAGTTGCGGATCCTCGACCAGCAAGATAAAGTGGACCTGGTCGATACGACCTATCCCAGCGGCCGCAACGACGCCCTGCAATGGAACATCAAGAGCCAACTGGCCGGCAAGCTCCCGGTCGAAATCCGTTACTTCACCAGCGGCATCACCTGGTCGGCTGACTACGTGGGCGTTGCCAACGAGGAGGAGACGAAACTCCGGGTGACCGGCTACGTGCGGGTGCTGAACAACTCGGGCGAGCTCTACGACAATGCCCAAACGCGGGTGGTGGTCGGCACGATCAACCTGGTGGAGAAGATCGCGGCGCTGGCCCGCAGGCCCGCGCCCGACGGCGGATGGCACTACCGCAACCTGGAGGAGGCCGAGCGGGGTGAAGTGCAAAAGAACTTTGCCAAGAAATTGGCCGCGGCCGAAGGCAAGGGAGCGAGACACGGCATGGGTGGCATGGGGGGCGGCTTGGCCGTTCCCGCAGAGAAACCGGCGGAGGTCGTCAAAGAGGGCCTCTCCGAATACTTCCTCTTCACCATCGAGGGCCGCGAGGACATCAAGGACCGCGAGCCCAAGCGGCTGGTGGCCCTCAAGGTGGCCGAGGTGCCGCTGGAATGTGTCTATAAACTCAGCGACCGCACCGGCGGCAACCAGTTCACCAAGTTCTATCGCTTCAAGAACGTCAAGCTCCTGGACGAGAAAGGCAAAGAAAAGAAGCTCTCGGCCATGGAGAACCTGGGCCTCTCGCCGCTGCCCAACGGCATGGTGCGGCTGTTCTTCGAATACAAGACCAAGGACCTGGCCTACGTCGGCGGCACCGAGACCAAGTACGTGCCGATCGGCGACCGGGTCGAGGTGAATGTTGGGCCGGACCAGGACATCACCCTCAAGCGGCGGCTGGCGGACCAGC
>Ga0326727_10004701_pt1 | contig 40433 bp, 30 predicted proteins | sample MB2enrmetagenome_FD_207643 | JGI IMG/M metagenome (GOLD analysis project Ga0326727, IMG submission 207643) | Lab enriched peat soil microbial communities from McLean, Ithaca, NY, United States - MB29MY | ecosystem: Environmental > Terrestrial > Soil > Wetlands > Peat | place: USA: New York...
GCTGGACGGCCTACAACCAATGGCCATTTGCCTGGCTCGTCACCATGATGGGCGCATGGCTGCTGTGCGGGGCCATTATCTGGAGCAAGCAGAAGAAGCGGGCGGAGCGCAGGCCGGGGACTACGATTGGCCGGGCCATCTCATCCATCTGGTTCGCCCTGGGAGTGTCGATGGTATTGATCTTCCCGGCGCTTGGCTTCAGCGGCCACTTCAACTTCCACATTTTTGTGGCGATCGTTGCCGCCATGCTTGGCCTCGTCAACGGGGCTTCCGGTATGCTCCTTCGCTGGAAGGCGCAGATTGCCACGGCGTTTGTCTGGTGGGCGGCAACAGTGGCAGCCTGTTTTGGCTCGGACAATCAATGCAACTTCGTCTTTGTGGTAGCAATCTTCTTCTGCCAGATCGTTTTCGGTGTCTACGGAATGATCGCCGAAGCCCGCGAGCGCAGGAAGGAAGCTACTAATGCATGATCCCACAAAGATTCAAGGAGAGTCTTTATGACAGCAAACACAGAAGCGCAGGAACTGAAAGACAGGCTGAGCCTGATCGAAACCATGATTGCCGAGGGACGGCGCAGCACAGAACGCTTTGGCTGGACCTTTGTCCTCTGGGGCGTGGCCTACTACGTCGCCATCCTCTGGGCCGGTCTCGGCCACGACTATAAGGCCTGGCCCATAACCATGACAGCCGCGAGCGTGCTGACGGGCTTCATCATCGCCCAAAAGCGCAGCAAGAGACCGGCGACCACCACGGTCCGCGCCATCGGTACCATCTGGACTGCGATGGGAATCTCGCTGTTCATCCTTCTGATGTCCATGGGGTTCAGCGGGCGGGCTGACCAGCACACCGCGATCGCGCTGTCCGCGGCCATGCTCGCATTCGCCAACGCGGCCTCCGGCATCATTCTCAAGTGGAAACTGCAAATTGCCTGTGCGCTGGTCTGGTGGGCGTTGACTGTTTACGCCTGCTTTGGAGGAGGTACTCCGCTCACCATTGCTTTCCTGATGGCCATCTTCTTCTGCCAGATCGTCTTTGGTGCTTACGGAATGATCGCCGAAGCCCGCCAGCGCAGAAAGGACGCCGCTCATGCCTGAGTTGCCGGAGCTGAATCCTGTGATTCACGGGAAGCTGCGCCTGGCCCTGCTCTCGCTGCTCAGTGGCGTCGAAGAAGCCGAGTTCACATGGCTGCGCCAGAAGACCGGCGCGACGGACGGCAACCTGGGCGCGCAGCTGCTGAAGCTGGAAGAGGCCGGCTATGTGTCGGTCAAAAAGCGCTTCGTCCAGCGCAAGCCGCAGACCCTCTACCGCATGACCGATGCCGGACGCGCGGCGCTCACTGAATATGTTCAGGCGCTGAGGCAGTTGCTCGGCGGAGCGATAGACGGCTAAGCAATCAACGCTTTTCAAACCCATGTATTTCAGATCAAGGAGAAACAACATGCAGAACATTCAAACCGCAAATCAGCTTCGTGGCATGGCATCTGGCGTGATTTTTTTGGCATTCTTCGGTGGAGTCTGGTTCTTTTTTGCGTTGCTTGAACGGCAAATCGTCAGCGTAAGTCATGCTGCCGGAGTCGCGCTGGGCTTGGCTGCCTTGCTTCTGCCCGCTCTCTACCTGATCCGCGCAGCAAAGCACTGGCCGCGCGTCGCCGGCGATCCTGCCGCAAGCCGCCGCTTCAACCGCGTCAACGCGGCGCAGTGGGCCGCCGGCTTTGCGCTCTTCTTTGTCTTCCGGTGGCTCCATCTCGACGACTATTTCATGTCCGGCTTGACAGCCATCGTGGGGTTGCACTTCTTTCCCCTGGCGAAGATCTATCACAATCCGGCGGCGCGTGGAACAGGCGCGATTCTGTTGGCATGGGCCCTGACAAGCGTAGTTTTTGTTCCCGTCGAACACTTGCCTAGCATGACCGGCTTTGGCACTGGACTGATTCTCTGGCACAGCGCGGCAGTTTCGCTGGCCGTAGCTCTGCACGCCGCTCGCGAATCCGCAACTTCGCTGGCTTGCTAACTCCGCTAACTGCACTAACTCAACTAACTCCGCTTTCCGGCGGCGAGGCTCTTCCGCACCCGCTCCATGATCCCCAGGTAGTACGCCAGGTTGTGGATCGTGTTCAGCGTGCCGGAGAGAGCCTCTCCGGCCTGCATCAGGTGGCGCAGGTAGGCCCGCGTATAACGCCGGCAGACCATGCAGTGGCAGGCCGGGTCGGGCGGGTTCTGGTCTTCGGCGTAGCGCGCGCCCTTGATGTTCAGCCGACCCTCGCTGGTGAAGAGCAGACCATGACGCGCGGCGCGTGTGGGCAGCACGCAGTCCATCATGTCCACGCCCATGCGCGCATACGCCTCGATCTCGTCCGGATAACCGACGCCCATCACGTAGCGCGGCTTGTCAGCGGGAAGCAGAGGCAGCACCTCGGCGATCATCTCCTGCGTCATCTCTCGCGGCTCGCCCACGCTCAGCCCGCCAATGGCGTAGCCGTCAAAGTCCATCTCCACCAGCCGCTCTGTGCTCTCGCGCCGCAGGTCCTTGTACATTCCGCCCTGCACAATGCCGAAGAGGCTCTGTGTGCCGCGATCCCAGGTGCCCAAAGGCGAGGCACCTGGGGCACCCAGCGAGCGTCTTTCACTCCCAGGTCTCAAAAGCGAGACCTGGGGCACCCGGTCTTCTTTGCGATCTACCAACCACGGAACCTCGTGCTGGTGCGCGCGGAAGTGGTCGAGCGAGCGCCGCGCCCAGGCCATTGTCAGCCGCAGGCTCTCTTCGGCGCGGTTGCGGTCTGCCGGGTATTCCGTGCATTCGTCGAAGGCCATGCAGATGTCCGCGCCCAGAGCAATCTGCACGTCCATCGAATGTTCCGGGGTAAAAAAATGCGAGCTTCCGTCCAGGTGCGAGCGAAACTCGACGCCCTCGTCCGTCACCTTGCGCAACTGGCTCAGGCTGAAAACCTGGAAACCGCCTGAGTCGGTCAGGATCGCCCTTGGCCAGCTCATGAAGCGGTGCAGCCCACCCATGCGCCGGATAGCCTCGTGGCCGGGGCGCAGATAGAGGTGATAAGTGTTCCCGAGAATGATCTCCGCGCCCAGCCCTTCGAGCAGGCCCTGGGGAACGGCTTTGACCGTGCCCGCCGTGCCCACCGGCATGAAGACGGGCGTTTCCACCGTCTGATGCGGCAGATGCATCCGTCCGCGCCGTCCGCCGGCTTCAGTTGATTGCATTACGTTGAATTCGAGGCTCACTAGACGATTCTACCGGGGTGACCATTCGTCGAGTACGCGATGCTGCTTGAATGCTCACCACCCGGCCAACCCTACCCCCACCCGTATTTTGGACGCAAATTCCTTGTTTTCTTGAGGTTACAAGCATGGTTGCGCAGTAAAATCATCAAAACAAAGGAGTTGCCCGCAGAATCGTCCAGAATAAGGAGTTACGCGGTGATTCGGCGTCAACTGGAGGGTTTTGGCTGACAGGCTGCGCCGGGACGATGCGAGAAACACTCCTGAGAATGATTGTGAGGCAAAGTGGGGAAATGGTCTGCATCCACCTGTGGTGGGGCCAGCGGCTCGATTATTGTCCGCATGAGGTTGACGGTCTCCCAGGCACCCAAAAGCGAGGTTGGGAGATGGGCCACCACCCGCCGGAGGTGCTGCGGTGAAAGAGCGCGGCCAAATGCCGATAGTCTACAGGTATTTTGCCGGTATGTTTTCGCGGTGAAGGGCTTGTGAACCTAAACTGCGGGGCGAGGGCTTGCGAACTCAAGGGCAGCGCGGCGGAAAGGATTCTGGAGCCTTGACGATTTCCATCAATCCGGCCGGGGCTGTACCCTCCGCACCATTGTGGGGGAACGAAGTAAATCCTCGCGTTGCCGCCCAGATTTCTTCCGAGATTGTCGTTTCAGCTGCGCTGGACGGCTTGGAGGCAAAGCCCGGGAGCGGCCACACCAGGTCCCCAGGCGCGGATCGCGGCGGGATTTCGGGGCAGATACCCGTGCAGGCCGGAGAGCCGGATTTCCCCCTGCTTCCCACGCAGCCCGTTGCCGCGCGCGCGCCGCACGGAATCGACAGAGCCGGAACGCCTCCCGAAGACTGGTTCGAATCGTCCATGCCGGCAAAGGAGATCGCCGATGCGCGCGGCCTTGAACCTCCCGCGCCAGCCCCGCTTCTTCATGCCGACCTGAAGGTTTCTGCGCGATTGGACGGAGTGGCAATCGCTGGCGCCAGCGGGCCCGGACAGCAGTTGAGCGCCAATCCCCTGGACGCGAGAACGGTCCCGGTCCAACCCCTGACGATGGCTGCGACCAGCGAGGCTGTGGTTGCGAAAGCCGCGATCGGGTGGCATCGCGCCGATTGGCCGGGTACGAGAGTGGACGATCAACTGATGGATGAGATTCCGTTGCTGATTGCGCCGGCGCCGGTCGCGCCGCAACCTTCGCCCGTGCTCATGCGGTTCAAGGCCGTTGTGGTGAACGGACTGCTGATGCTGGGAGCGGTGGTAGCGGCTGTTCTGGTGGCGACGCTCAGCCGGAAGGACCTGGGTGATATTGCGGTGACGGGGCTGGCGGCGCTGGTCGTCATCGGCGCGCTTTTCCTGATACTCCGTTGGGCGAGACGACTCGGCGAGTGAATGGCCTCCGAGCTGGCGGTGATTCAACCGGAACGGCAGAGATTTGAGGATTGTCCGGTTGGGGTTCGCGGTCTCCCGGGTCCCCAAATGCGAGGGACCCGGGAGACCCACCTTCAGTGACGCGATTCACTTCCTTGGGGCCTGGACCACCCGCCGGGCTAAAGCCCGTACCCTTCAAAACATCGACTGATTCAGAGGTTTCTTAGTTGCCGGATCAATATTGGAGAGAGCGCACTCTCGGAGAGTTGCTGGTTGAAAAGGAGAAACGGCGAGAACTACGTCGCTTGCTCTTCGAGAACCTCGGCCGGACTGAGAAAGGCCTCGATGGGGTTCAAGGTTGGACGGCCCATCAGGTATCCTTGCACGTCGTTTGCTCCGAGCGAGCGAATGAGTTCCAACTGCTCGGGCTCCTCAATTCCTTCGACGATGACGCGCATCCCGATGTTGCGGGCCAGCGCGACGAGCGTCCGAATCATGGCTTCGCTTTCCGGCATTTTCTTCAGGTTGAGGATGAAGGAGCGGTCGATCTTGAGAGCGTCAAAGGCCATGGACGGCAGGTAACTCAGGTTGGAGTAGCCCGTGCCGAAATCGTCGATGGCCATGCCGACGCCCAGGCTCCGCAGGGCGCCCATGGTTTCAGCTGTGTAATGGGCGCCGCTGAGCATCACCGACTCAGTCAGCTCGATCTGGAGCAGATGAGGACTGAGGCCGGTGCGCTCCAGAATCATGCGGACCTCTTCGACGAATCCCCTGCGGCGGAACTGGATGGTGGAGACATTGACGGCGACCTGGATGGGGTAGGAGGCCCTCTTCTGCCACCGAACGGCCTCGAGGCAGGCCTGCTCCATGATGTATGCGCCGAGCGAGGAGATCAGTCCGCTTTCTTCGGCGACGGGAATGAACTTGTCGGGAGGAATCTGGCCGAGGGTGGGGTGGGTCCAGCGGGCCAGGGCCTCGAAGCGGACCAGCTTGTTGCCCGACAGTTCGAATTCCGGCTGATAGTGCACGAATATCTCGTGCCGGGCGATGGCTCCGCGCAACTGGTGCTCCAGGCTGAGCCGTTCCTGCACCTCGCTGCCGATGGCGGAGGTAAAGTAGAGGACGCGATTCCTGCCGTCGCGCTTGGCGGTGTACATGGCGCTGTCGGCCTGCTTGATCAGCTCTTCGGCTTCGGCAGAATCTTCCGGATAGATGCTGATGCCGATGCTCGCGCCCAGGATCAGCTCGTGGCCCTCGATGTGCAGCGGATTGGAGATGGATTCGAGGAAGCTCTCCGCCACGATAGCCGCCTCTTCCCTGGTGTGCAGCCCGTCGAGAATCACCATGAACTCGTCCCCGCCGAGGCGGGCGAGAACGTCTGACCGGCGAACGCGCGAGTGCAGGGCTTTGGCAATCTCGACCAGGACCGCATCCCCGATAGGATGGCCGAGGCTGTCGTTGACCAGCTTGAATCCATCCAGATCGACATAGAGCAGCGCAATCATGCCCCCATCTCTCTTGGCCTTTGCCAGAAGGAAGGAGAGCCTGTCGAGCAGGAGGCGGCGATTGGGCAGGCCGGTCAGCGGATCGTTGAGGGAATCATATACAGCCTTGTCCTTTGCTCTTTGCAGCTCCGCCTGATTCTCCCGGAGCTGGGTCACATCAATGGCGGTTGTTTCGTACACCACGCCTTCCGCGGTCTCGACGGGCGTGATGTTTTTGAGCAGATGCACTATTGCGCCGTCTTTGCGGCGCAGGCTTGCCTCCGAATTGCTCAGGGGGCCGTTTTGAAGAGCGGCGGACAACTGCTCCCGATGAGCGGAGTCCACTTGGAAATCCCAATAGGAGCGGCCGATCAGATCATCGCGGGACTCGAGGCCGAGCATCTTGGCAAAGGCCAGATTGCAGTCGACGATTGTGCCATCGGGCTGCCAACTGAAGACCCCCGCCAGGTTGCGCTCAACCATACGCCGGAACTTTGTTTCCAGGCGCATTTCCCGCTGCAGCCGCGAGCGAATGATCCCGGTCTGCTTGCGCACGGTTCGCCTCAGCATCGCGCCCCAGATCAGGGGCGCAACCACACAGAAGGCGATGCCCGCCAAGATGAACATGCCGTCTCTGAATGTCAGCCAGCCGAAGCCTCCGCGCACGACCATGTCGGCGGGCGAATCAATCAGGATCAAGAGCGACTCGGGCCACTCGGGGGTTCCGCTCTGGATCAGCGCGACGCCGGTCAGCTCGAGGCGCGAGCCTGGCGCGAGCACCACCATCTCGCGTACAGAATCGCTGCGCACCAGAACGGCGTTGAAGCGCTCTCCACCGCTTTCGAGCTGGTAGACGAACTCCGTGGCATTGGCGCTCTGGCTGATCAGGCGCGCCTGCAGGTGCACTCGCCTTCCGTTCAGGGAGCGTTTGACGACTTCCGCCGCGGTCAGATCAAGCGGCGCGATGGCCGCAACATTCGAGTGGATCGCGGAAAGATTCACAACGGAATCCGCCAGCTCCAGGCCAAACTCACCACGGCTCGGGAAGCCGACGGCGTCTACCGTGCCGCCAGTATGAACGGCAATATCCTTTCTGGTCCCGACGAAGGCCATCCCCGAGCTGTCCTGAATGACGAAGAGCCCCGGAGACTGCCACGCCACCATTCCGCGAAGATGGATCAGACCCGCGAAGCGCTGGTCCGCTTCCGCGGGGCGCAGTTCGTGAATGGGCATGGGCGGTGAAGAGAAGCCAACCGGCGCAGGAGGCACTTCGACCTGGATGTCGTCGAGGCTGTTGACGTAAAGCTGCGCTCCGACGCGCTTTTGTGCGTCGTCGACGTGACGGCCCAGCACGGCTCTGACCCGCACAATCGCGCCGACAAGGCTCTGCACTGCCGGGCTGTCAGGCTGCGGCACGACAAGCCATGCCGATTTCTTCCCGTCGAAGACGCGGAAACAGATGCGCTGATAGTCGCGCTCGCAAGGACGGAGAATTCCCTCCGTGACCACAAGATAACTTTCGTCCGTTCCGCCGTCCAGCTCGGCCAAGCTTCTTTTTTCGGGATCTGGAACAGGGCCGCGTCCGAGGACAATGATTTTCGGATGGGCAACTGTCGGGCCGTCGGCGTTTGTGCCTGTCACCGCTTCCACACGGACGCGCGTGCCAGCAGCAAATCTTGTATTGATGTCGTGAATATCGATGAAGGTCGGGCCGGTTTGATTCTGCAGGAAGAGGACGCCCCAGTCCGGATCGGAATAGGTTACGACGCCATCCAACTCAATCGGGTACGCCCTGGCGGCCTCGGCCTTGCTGAGGGCGTAGACTTCGCTGACCGAGCGCAGGGTGCGCAGGCGGGTGGAGGAGTCATGCGCCTGCGAGAAGGCGAGCAGGGGAAGAAGCAGAAAGACAATGAAACAGCATGACTTCATGGGACGCGAGGATTTCATCTCGCCTCCTAGAGTGCTCGTCTTCGTTCCCATAGAAGAGATAGGCAGCCCAATTTCTGAAGTAAGAATGACCGCGCTGCCTCAGCGCGGCTTGCCCTCAAAGGCCTTATCCCTGTATATCGGCATCATTCTTCTTTTTCTTCAGTGCCGCTGACTCCCGGGGTTGCGCCGGTTGAAAGGCCACGGCCTCACGCCTCGAGCACCGCACGCTGCGCCGCAAAGATCTCCTTGAGGCCGACCTCGGCCAGATCAACCAGGCCGTTGAGCTGAGTTCGGGAGAAGCTGCCCTTCTCTGCCGTGGCCTGGGTCTCGATCAGGCCGCCGTCGGCGGTCATCACCACATTCATGTCCACCTCGGCCTGGGAATCCTCCTCATAGCAGAGGTCGAGCAGCTGGGCGCCGCCCACGATGCCCACCGAGGTCGCAGCAACCAACTGCTTCATAGGCGAGGCCTTGAGGGTTCCGGCCTGGACCAGGGCGCGCAGGGCCAGGGCCAGCGCCACGGCCGCGCCGGTGATGGCCGCCGTGCGCGTGCCGCCGTCGGCCTGGATAACGTCGCAGTCCAGAATCACCGTCCGCTCGCCCAGGGCCTTCATATCGACAACGGAGCGCAGGCTGCGGCCGATCAGGCGCTGAATCTCGTGCGTGCGGCCGCCGATTTTGCCCTTCGCGCTCTCCCGCGGGGTACGCGTGAGCGTGGCGCGGGGCAGCATCGAGTATTCGGCCGTCACCCAGCCGCGGCCCGAGTTCCTGAGCCAGCCGGGAACGCCCTGCTCGATGGTGGCGCAGGTCAGCACGCGGGTATTGCCCAGGGAAACCAGGACGGAACCCTCGGCGGTCTGGACGTAACCGGGAGTGAGATCGAGGGAGCGGAGCTGGGCCGGGGTTCTGCCGCCGGGACGAAAGAAGTCGGAGGACGCTGAGGTGTTCATAAGGAGATTGTACGAGGAGTGGCTTCTGGGAGGTGCGTATGGCTCGTCTGGACCTGCGGTTTCAATACGGGAAACGGCCCAATGGCTGGCCCGGAAGCGGAATTTCACGGCAACCCATTGAAATTATGAGCGTTGTTCTCATTGTAGCCATTTTCCCTGTCCCGTTTTGGGAGGTTTACTGCGGGCAGGAGCGGATGCGGCTGTCCGAGAAACGGACACTAACATCTTCCCTTATCAGGAACTTAGAGGAATTGTTCTAGTTTGGCACGCTGCGTGTATTAGAAGAGGACAACTGAAGCAAAAATGGGAAGGGCAAAATCAGGGGTCAGAGATCAGAGATCAAAGACCAGGGACCAGGACCAGGGCAGAGGAGAGGAAGCGGGCTATGCAACAGGCAAGACAGACGGCGGAAAGCATGGGTAGCGGGCGGGCCGAAACAGGACTGGCAGCGTCGGGGCTGGCTGAAACGCAGGCGGCCGGGAGAGGACGCGAACGGGTCGAGGCGGTGGTTGAAACCCTGGCCCAGTTGCACGGTGAAGGCGACAGCCTGGCCGCAGTGGCGCATGACGCCCGGAACATGGTGACAGCGCTGGGCCTCTACTGCGATTTGCTGGAGGAGCCGGGCGTGCTGACTCCTGCCTTCCATCACTACGCCAGCGAGCTGAGGCTGGTGGCCACGGCCAGCCGCCGGCTGGTGGAAAAGCTGATGACCCTGGATCTCCGGCAGGGTTCCATCAGCGATCTTTCGGGACAGGCTGATGCCGGACCGGCAAACGCGGCCCACGAAGCCGGGCAGCAGGAAGACGGCCGCGACTGGGAGTTGATGCCCACCAGGCAGATCGACAACCTGGCTAGTGAAGTGCTGGCTAGCCGCGATCTGCTGGCAGCCCTGGCCGGGCCTTCCATCGCCCTCACCGTGGACGCTGAGGGCGGCGCGCGACCCGTGGGGCTGACAGGCGAGGAGCTGACCCGCATTCTTGTGAACCTGGTCAGAAACGCGGCCGAGGCCATGCCCGGCGGAGGCCGCATCCAGCTTGGCTTGCGCGAGGGTTCCGCCACAACCGGTGCATCTTCGCCGGAGGGGCGGAAGACCGGGGTTCCCATGGACGGGTCTTCGTCCATGGGGTGGAAGAGCGGAGCAGGCCAGAGCCTGACGCTCACCGTGCAGGACAATGGACCGGGGATCCCCGTCAATGCGCTCGAGAAGATCTTCGAGCCCGGCTACACCACCAGCGCCACACCGGAAGGCTTGCCGGTCTCGCATCGCGGGCTGGGCCTCGCCATTACCCGCTCCATCGTCGAGGCTGTCGGCGGACAGATTCATGCCACGAACCGGGAGCCTGCGGGAGCCCGCTTCGAAATCGAGCTGCCTGTCCGCTCCCGCTGAGGCGCGGGCCGAAGGGCGGCAAGTGACCGGAAAGGAGCTCCGGAGCAGCGATGAAATGAATTCCATTTACCAATTTGCGCGTGAGGCGAATACAATGCTCGAAACAGTTCCGAACACGAGAAACATGGCGTTTATCCCCCAACTCGCGGAGCCGCAGGTGCGTCTGCACCTGCTGGTGGCCGACGCCGACACGGCGGTCCGCTCGGCCTGCGCCGAGATTGCCGCCAGCATGGGCTACGCGGTCGAAAGCACCGGCGACATGAGCCAGGCGCGGAACCTGCTGCGCGGAGGCACGACCGACATCCTCCTGGTCAGTCTGCCCGCCGGAAGCAACCAGGGCCTGGAGCTTGTCTCCGAAGTCAAGCTGCTTTACCCGCAAATGGCGGTGATCGCAATGACCGCCTCCGGATCGGTCAACGCCGCAGTCGAAGCCATGCGCTGCGGGGCCAGCGACTACCTGACCAAGCCCTTCGCCATGGACGAGCTGTCGACGGTGCTGGAGCGCGCCTCGGCCAGCCTGGCCACCGACACGGCGACCCGCCAGCTGCGCGAGCGGCTGCGCCTCAGCCAGGGGCTGGGCTCCATGATCGGCCGCTCCGGCGAAATGGAGAAGCTCTACCGAATCCTTTCCAAGGTCGCCCTGAGCTCCCACCCGGTTCTGATCCTGGGCGAAAGCGGCACGGGCAAGGAACTGGTGGCGAGAACCATCCACGCCTACGGCCCCAACGCACAAAAGCCGTTTCTGCCGGTCGACTGCGGCTCGCTGGTGCCCACGCTGATCGAAAGCGAACTGTTCGGGTACGTGAAGGGCGCCTTCACCGGGGCCAGCCATTCCAAGGACGGGTTGCTGGTTTCGGCCGAGGGGGGCACGGTCTTTCTGGACGAGATCGGCGAACTCTCGCTCAACCTGCAGGCCAAGCTGCTGCGCGCTCTGCAGGAAAAGGAAGTGCGCCCGGTCGGGTCCACCCAGCGCATTCCCATCAAGGCGCGCATCGTGGCGGCCACCAACCGGGATCTGGCGGCGATGGTTGAGCAGGGCACCTTCCGCAAAGACCTTTTCTACCGGCTCAACGTGGTCAACCTGCGGCTGCCCGCGCTGCGCGACCGCCGCGAGGACATTCCTCTGCTGGCAGCCCACTTTCTGGACCGCCTGAGCCGCGAGCACCGCGCCAAGTTCACGCTGAGCGACGAGGCGTTGCGCGCCATGATGCGCCACGACTGGCCGGGCAACGTGAGGGAACTCGAAAACTCCATCGAACGGGCCTGCGCGCTTTCGAGCGGTCCACTGCTGCACCTGGGCGATTTGCCCACGCAGCTTCAGCAGGAAGGCCTGGAGGCGCGGCGCTCGGCGGCACGGGCCGACGAGCCTGCTGGCGAAGACGGAGCGCCACAACTGACCACGCTGGCCGAGTTGGAGCGCCAGGCCATTCTGGGAGCCATCCGCACGCTGAACGGCGACAAGCTGCAGGCCGCGAAGCTGCTGGGCATCGGCAAGACCACACTTTACCGCAAGCTGAAGGAATACGGCATCGCCGACCCGCTGCGGGAAGAGTAACCCAAAAACAGCCTCTAGCTTCCAGCTTGTCTTCGACAAGCCGGCTGTACCGTCATATCCCTTCGGTACGTGAATGCAAGCAAAAGCAGAGAGATGGAAGCTAGAGGCTAGAAGCTGACAGCTCGCAACAGGAACGAGGAGCATGAAAATGAGCATTCTGATGGTGACCGGAATTGAAGGCGCGCGTAACTGCGCTGACGCCTTGGCGAAGCAGTTGGGCATGGAAGTCGAAGTGGCCAAAGGCCGCAAGGCAGCGCTGGCCGCGCTACGCCGCCGTGAGTTTGCCGCAGTAGTCGTGGACGAAACAATGGCGGAATGCGACCCGGCGGCGGCCGAGGCTATTTGGGAGAAGGCCGGGCTGGCCATCCCGCTGCAAATCAACTTCGCCCTCTCTGGCGCGGCCCGGCTGATCCGCGAAATTCGCGCCGGCCTGCAACGCCGCGAGCGCGAACAGATGCTGGCCCGTCGCGCCGCCGCGGCAGCCATCGAAACCGAGCTCAAGTCCACGCTTGCAGGCCTGCTGCTCAACTCTCAACTGGCGCTCAACGGAGGCGAGATGCCTCCGCTGGCCGCCGAAAAGATGCGCGTAGTGGCTGACCTGGCGGGCAGTCTGCGTCAGCAGTTGAGCGCGCCGCTCGCGGCACGGACTGAAAACGCCGCCTGAGCACCTGCGCCACCTCCGGTGCGGCCAACCGCATCTGCGGCGCCAAAACCTGCGCTGCACGGCGCACGAGCTTTGTGCTCTCGAGAAGAGAAATCGGCACGGGCGCGGCGTAGGGCATCCGCCTGCTGAACCAGGCAGACAAACAGAATTCATTGCGTTGCACGCGCATCGCCGGGGCGGGAATTGCCCCGGCGCTTTTTTGCTGCTGCATGTGCGTGCGACTCAGCTTCTGAAGAAGCTCAATGGGTGGACGATGCGTCCATGTGCGTTTGGCGAAACCAGGCAGTAACCCGAAGGTGTCAATCAGCGCTTTAGGCTGTTAGCAACAGATGAGCCACGAGTCACTTATCCGTACAGGCAACTATTCGGCCAAGTCACGAGAAGCCCGACTTGGGGCACTCCGTTTGTTGCGTAGAGAAACGACTCCTCCCCTTATCGCTTGACTTCGCTTTCGTTCGTATCTACTATTGTTACAGATGAACGTTAGCACACGATTCACGGTGGCACTACACATTCTGACGCTGCTCGCCTCGTCGCCCGACGAAGCGCTTACATCGGAATACATTGCTGGCAGCGTGAACACCAATCCGGTCGTCGTGCGACGGCTGCTCGGAATACTGCGCAAGCTGGCGATCGTCTCCTCGCAGCCGGGCAATGGTGGCGGATGGGAGCTTGCCAAGGATCCCGCCAAATTGACCCTGCGCGACGTGCGTCGCGCCGTGCAGGAGGGCTCTCCCTTCTCGATGCACACTCAGCCGCCGAACCCCCGTTGTCCGGTTGGCAAGAACATTCAGCGAGTTCTCTCCCCGGTCTACGACCAGGCCGAGCGCGTCATGGAGGACGAGCTCGCGCACACCACGATCCTGTCGCTGCTGCGCTCGGTTCAGCACTGCAGCCGCAGCTAACTTTTTTTCGACCGTTTCGTAACTATTTTGGTTACGAATAGACAATCACTGCATCAAATAGCATAGAAAGGACACCTCCCATGACGATCGCAATTACCGGAGCCACTGGCCAGCTTGGCCGACTTGTCGTTAGCAAACTCAAAACCAAAATCCCCGCAGCCGACATCGTCGCGCTCGTGCGCTCCTCCGCCAAGGCCGCCGATCTCGGCGTCGATGCGCGCGAGGCCGACTACACCAAACCCGAGACGCTCCTGCGCGCGCTTGCGGGCATCCAGACGCTTCTGCTTATCTCGTCGAACGAGATCGGACAGCGCACCGTGCAGCATCGCAACGTGATCACAGCGGCGAAACAGGCTGGCGTGCAATGGATTGTCTACACCAGCCTGCTCCACGCGGAGACCTCAGCCATCACCTCGCTCTCGGGCGAGCATCTGGACACCGAAGCAGACCTCCGTGCATCGGGCCTGCCCTACACGCTCCTGCGCAACGGATGGTACACCGAAAACTACACCGCCTCGATTCCCGGAGCACTTGCCGGTGGCGCATTTCTAGGCAGCGCCGACGGCGCAAAGATCTCCTCGGCCGCACGCGCGGACTATGCCGAAGCAGCTGTTACCGTGCTCACCGGCGAAGGCCACCGTGGCAAGACCTACGAGTTAGCGGGCGACCAAGCCTACACGCTCAGCGATCTTGCCGCAGAGATATCCCGCCAGACTGGAAAGTCCATTCCCTACAAGGATCTCACCGAGACGGAATACGCGGCAAAGCTCGTCAGCTTCGGTCTTCCCGCTCCACTCGCGCAAGCCTACGCTGCCTTCGACACCGGAGCGGCGCAAGGCGCTCTCTTCGATGATGGACGTCAGTTGTCCAAGCTGATCGGACGCCCCACAACCCCGCTGGCAACATCTGTAGCCAATGCTTTGAATGCGTAAGAACGATGCCAGCCTAGAACGGATGTCCTCAGCAGTTGAGGAGGCTTGCAAGCCTCCTCAACTGGAGCAAATTGCCGATGCGCTCATTGACTAAAGATCGGTCCGGATATGTCGCCATGGCGACTGGAATCCGTGTTCTTCCGCCGAGTTGACGTCTGAGGAGGCTCCCGGAGCCTGGGGCGTTTGGCGAAACCTATCCTCACATTAGCACGTAAACTACGCTGGATGAGTGCATTGGACTGTTGGCAACAGATGAGTAGCTGGTTTCGGACGAACAGCTACTGCGCTGAGGCGGTCGAGCAGTCTTAATCGAGCCCCGTTCAGCGGCTTGTCAATTCAAGCGCCGCGATATTGGACGTCGGAAACATGCTCCATCCAGTCGACAGCTTTGCCGCCCCGCTTTTCTTGTATCGCGATGTGGCTCATCGCGGTTAAAGGCGTGGCGCCGTGCCAGTGCTTTTCGCCTGGAGAAAACCAAACAACGTCACCTGGACGTATCTCCTCGATTGGCCCGCCCTCCCGCTGGGCACAACCGCAACCTGAGGTCACAATCAGGGTCTGCCCCAGAGGATGCGTGTGCCAAGCTGTCCGAGCGCCAGGTTCAAACGTCACGTGCGATCCCGTGACGGCGGCGGGATCGGGAGCTTGGAAAAGAGGGTCGATACGAACGGTGCCAGTAAACCAGTCTTGTAATCCTTTGCCGGATGGCTGCGATCCAACGCGCGTGATTTCCATGTATAAGTCCTCACTCTCTCCGTTTGTCTCATTGGTTGACGCTGCAGACGCTACGGGCGCAGCAGTGCTTTGATGGCGCGACGCTGGTCCATTGCGCGGTAGCCCTCCGCCACTTGGTCAAGGGGCAAAACAAGATCGAATACCCTTCCGGGATTGACCTTCCTTTTCCAGACCAGATCGATGAGTTCGGGTAGGAAACGGCGTACGGGCGCAGGGCCACCGTGAAGGTGGACATGAGCGTAAAACACTTTCTCCCCTTCGAGTTCCACTCCGTGGGGTACCCCGACGTAGCCGACAGATCCGCCGGGCCGCGTTGAAAGGATGGCCTGCATCATTGATTCCTGGGTGCCGACGCACTCGAGAACTGAATCTGCGCCGACGCCGCCGGTCAGTTCCTTGATGCGTGCGACCCCTCCTTTACCGCGTTCCGTCACGATGTCGGTCGCACCGAATTCTGATGCAAGCCTTTGTCGGGATTCATGCCGACTCATTGCGACGATCCGCTCGGCGCCCATCTGCCTGGCTGAAAGGACCCCCAACAAACCAACAGCACCATCGCCAACGACCACAACAGTTGCGCCCGGTTTGACGTTTGCAGCCACCGCGGCAAACCAGCCCGTGCCGAATACATCGGAAACAGCAAGCAAGCTCGGAATGAGATCTTCGGAAGGGACGTCGGGGGTTGCCACCAACGTTCCATCAGCGAGCGGCACACGAAGAATCGACGCTTGCGCTGTACTGACAAACTCGCGGCGCTGACAGGATGTCTGATACCCCGCATGGCAGTGGGGACAAATGTTATCAGAGGCAAAGAATGAGCCGATTACGAACTGACCCGGCTTCACGCTTTTCACTTCGCTGCCGACCTCTTCCACAATGCCGCAGTATTCGTGTCCCATGGGCGTGGGCTTCGCAATCTTCTGAATGCCCCGGTAAGGCCACAGGTCGGAACCACACACGCATGTTGCCGATATGCGGATGATCGCATCGGTCGGTTTTTCGATTCGCGGCTCGGGTCGCTCTTCAAAGCGAATGTCCCGCGGACCGTACAGTACAGTTCCTTTCATATTGAGTCTCCATCAACAACGCTCCGACGCTCGTCGAGCGGAAATCTACAGGTACGTCTCTTTGCCGTCCGCTCTGGCACCCTTCACTGTGATCGACGAACATGCTGCGTCAATCTCGTGCAGCTCAGCGGGCGTAAGTTGGACTTCGACCGCTGCCAAGTTCTCGTCCAGACGCTCCAGCTTTCTAGTTCCCGGGATTGGAACGATCCACGGCCGTTGGGCTAACAGCCAGGCAATCGCGATTTGGGCCGGAGTCGCTTTCTTCTGCTTTGCGATCTCGTGCAGGAGATCGAGAATGGGCTGGTTGGCTTCCCGGTTTTCTTGCGTGAACCGCGGGAAGACCGACCGGATATCCCCAGGCTCAAAAACCTTCTTGGTATCCACCTTCCCAGTGAGAAATCCCTGCCCCAAAGGGCTCCACGGCACGAAACCGATCCCAAGTTCCTCGCAGGTTGGCAGCACTTCGGCTTCCGGGTCGCGGGCCCAGAGAGAGTATTCGCTCTGAACGGCGGATACTGGTTGAACCGCATGGGCGCGACGAATGGTTTGCGCAGCGGCTTCTGAGAGCCCGAAGTGCTTCACCTTGCCTGCCGCAATCAGATCCTTGACCGCTCCAGCTACGTCTTCGATCGGCACGTTCGGGTCGCCTCGGTGTTGATAGAACAAATCGATCACATCTGTATTCATCCGCCGGAGCGCTGCGTCGGCCACCTCTTTGATGTGCTCCGGGCGGCTATTGCGGCCACGCCTTTTTCCAGTCTCCGGATCAATATCATGGCCGAACTTGGTCGCGATCACTACCTGAGTGCGGACTGGCGCGAGGGCTTCCCCGACTAGGACCTCGTTTGTATAAGGTCCATACGATTCGGCCGTATCGAAGAAAGTGACGCCACGGTCGACCGCCGCTCGGATCAGCGCGATCATTTCCTGTCGGTCCGGCGGAGGTCCGTAGTTCGCGCTCATGCCCATACAACCCAGTCCGAGAGCGGATACTTCCAATTCCCCTAGTCTGCGCTTTTTCATTTCTACTCCTCAGCTTTCCTTGTTTCCGTTGGGACACGTCCCCCGGAGATTCACATTTTGTATCCAGGCTTCTTGTAGAGCACGTCCCATTTGCCCTGAATGTCGGGCTTGTAGACCTTCTCCGCCCAGTCGTTCGATTTGACTTCTTCGAGAGCGACAGAGACGGATTCTTCGCCGTAATGCAGAACTGACATTACGCTGCTCGTGATCTCTTGAGCGAGTTGGTGCTTCTGTTGTTCCGTCTTACCGGGCCAGAGTTTGACAATGATGTGGGGCATTCCGAACTCCTGATGTTGGCTGGTGTGATGAGCACCAGATGAACTACTTGAGGTGCTTTGTACCCCGTTCTCTAGCACCAAGGTACGGCGAGTCCGTCAAAGTGACAAGGCCCTATCGAGAACAAGAGCTTGTGAGTATAATTCACAAATGATCGAGAACGATTTAAGTGCTTTGTCTGCTTTCGTCGTGGTAGCGGAAGAGCGGAGCTTTACGCGCGCTGCAAAGCGGCTTGGCGTATCCCCGTCCGCAATCAGCCACTCGATGCGAGGCCTTGAGGAGCGGGTCGGCGTACGACTTCTGTCACGCACGACGCGGAGTGTTGCTCCCACGGATGCTGGCCGAGACCTTCTGTCTCATCTGCGTCCGGCACTCTCCGATGTCCACAGTGCTATCGATCGGATTGCAGGTCTGCGAAACAAGCCTGCCGGGCGCGTGCGTCTGCTAGTGCCTCGACTGGCGGCCGAAAGGGTTCTAGCACCTAAATTGGGTGAGTTTGCAGCCAAGTATCCAGAGATCGTACTCGACGTCACCACAAACGACAGCCGCATTGACATTGTTGCAGCGGGATTCGATGCGGGTATTCATTTCGGTGAATACATCGAGAAAGATATGATCGCGGTTCGCGTTTCGCCGGATCAACGCGCCGCGATCGTGTGCTCAAGCGGTTATCTCGAGTCCCACGGAAGACCGAAGTCGCCACGCGACCTCTTGCGACATCGTTGCATCAATTTCCGGCATGGCGATGCAGGGCAGTACCGATGGGAGTTTGAGAAGGGCAAGAAATCCTTGTCGGTCGCGGTGAGTGGTCCACTCATCGTCGATGATCTAACGCTGGCCATACGCGCTGCTCTGGACGGTGTAGGTTTTGCGTACATGTCGGAAGAACATGCTGCGCCACATCTCGCGAGCGGCTCTCTAATTCGTGTGCTGGAGGCTTGGTGCCAACCCTTTCCAGGATTCTTTCTCTACTATCCAAGTCGCCGACAACAGCCAGCTGCACTCGCCGCATTGATCGACGCGCTCCGCATTTGACTACAGTTTTCTCGATAAGCGCATCATCGCCAAATCACTCGTCGACGGTCGATTCGTGGCGGAATGCCGCCATCGCGGATGCTTTCCGTGGCCTCGACAAGCTTCGGGTGAATTACCGGCTAACCGAACGCAGCATTAACACCCAATGGTTAGGGAAAACGCATCTTGACTCCGATTTCGCGGTGGACACAGCGTTGCTTCGCGATTCGTTGCAGAGGGCGGTTGCTGGAGGGAGCAGAGGGCCGTGGGGTCCCTGCCCGCTCATCGCGAAAGACTGCGATGAACGGGGCACAGTTTTTCAAGATTCAAAGTGATTCTCCGGAGTTAATGAACGGGCCACCTGCCGAAGGCTTTCCACGTTCGCGCGAACGTCACTGCGATGGGCTTGCCATGGGAAGGTGCCAGCCCCGAAGTATCGCCATCAAACGAATCCCGAGGCAAATCGCCAAGCCGACGATCATTTCCACGAAAGAAGGAAGGTTGAGCAGATGTCCCACGACGACGGTCGCTCCCGCCGCCAGGGCCGCGACAGCATAGAGATCCGATTGAAGAACAACGGGCGTTTGATTCACAAGCACGTCGCGAAGCATCCCGCCCCCAATTCCGGTCAACATGCCGAGCAGCGCAGCCATCACCGGGTTCAATCCGGCGGCCAGGGCTTTCTCCGTTCCGGTAACTGCGAATAGCGCCAAGCCAGCGGCGTCCAGACAAAGGACCAGCTTCCCCTGTACGTTAATCTTGCGATACCAGAAAAAGACGACAAGCGCAGCGAGGATCGAAATCCAGAGATACTGCAAATTGGTCAGCGCTGCGGGCGGCACTGCGCCAATCAGCAGGTCGCGAGTGATCCCGCCGGCATTGCCGGTAGCAAATGCAAGAACCATGAGCCCAAACAGGTCAAACCTGTTCTTGACTCCAGCAGCCGCTCCGCTTAACGCAAAAACGAAAGTACCGACTAGATCGAGCGCTACCGCGAATGCTCCGAGCAGATGTTGCCCTTCGGTCAGGACGCCGCTCATGATGCCATCCAGGCTTGTGCCGCAACAACCAAAGCTTTGACTCCGGTTTCCATGGTGGGATGCAAAACCGGCGCGAACCGCGGATTATGATTCGTCGGCAGGGTATTCAGTTTGCCTTCGCTCTTGGCCTTTGCATAGATATCAGCGTCTGCTCCGCCAAAGAACCAATACACCGACGGGGCGTGCCATTGCACTCCGAAGCAACCGAAATCCTCGCTCGCCATGGTTGGTTTTGTCTGTTCGATGGATTCCTCAGGGAAGCTTTGACGAAACGCATCAACGACTCTCTTTGTTGCTGCCGGATCGTTCGTTACCAAGGAATATTGGTCCAGCGGAGTGATCTCAGGCGGCCTCGGAGCGCCCGCCGCCGCGGCTTCCGCATTCACAATCCGTTCGATGGACGCCAGAACACGCTTGCGAACATTTTCATCGAAGGTGCGAACATTCAACTTGATGATCGCTTCGTCTGGGATCACGTTTTCCTTTGTGCCCGCCTGGAGCGACCCCACAGTGAGGACGGCGCTATCCGTTGGCGCCACTTCCCGCGACACGATGGTCTGCAGCCGAAGCACGGTTGAAGCGGCCATCACCACAGGATCGACGCTGGCTTCAGGCATCGAGCCGTGCGCCCCACGCCCAAACATTCGAATCTGCAGGCTGTCAGCCGCCGAAGTGACAACACCGTCTCTCCAATCGATGTTTCCAGAAGGCAAACACATCACGTGCTGACCGAGCACGACATCGGGCTTTGGGAACCGCTCGAAGAGGCCATCGTCAATCATGGCCTGCGCCCCCTGGCCTATCTCCTCACCTGGCTGAAACACCACCATGAGTGTTCCTTTCCAGGCATCACGCGTCTTTGCAAACAGGCTGGCTGCCCCGATCAAGCAGGCAACATGCATGTCGTGTCCACAGGAATGCGCCACAGGAACGCTCTTGTCCTCAGAGCTGATCCCAACGGCATTACTTGCGTAGGGAAGGCCGGTCGCCTCTTCGATCGGCAAAGCGTCCATGTCGGCACGCAGCATCACGGTGGGACCGCCTCCATTGCGCAGTAAACCCACAACTCCGGTTTTGCCGACTCCGGAGGTCACGTCAAAACCCAGCGTCTTGAGACGCGCTTCCGCTATCCGCGCCGTTCGGGTCTCCTGCATCGACAATTCGGGGTGTGCATGGATGTCTTTGTAGATTTCCTCCAACTGCGGAAGGAGGGTGTCAAGATGTGCGAAAAGCGGATTCAGTCGTTTTTCCTGCATACTTCTTTCCCCATTTCCATCCGGCCTTGTCTACGACATTCTCATATTGCAAGGTCAGAGGTGTCTAGAGAATTCAGGAGAAGAAGCTCTGTAGCTTTTCAACTCTCGGTTTATGCCAAATCGCCCAAGCGCGAATCCACCGAGCGGGAGCCAGATTCTGGGTTCCCGTCGAATCACCGCCAAACCTGTAAGGGGCGGAATGAAACGGAGCCAGTGCGGCATCGCAACCAGGGCCACCTTCGCCTTGAGTATCGCGGTGTGGTCCCAGCGCGGACCTTTGCTTATCTGCTCCCCTCTTCCCGGCCATCCTGGGCTGCGGCTGAACAGAGCCTCCGCTTATGCCCCTGTCCGAATTTGCGGTACCGGCTCTGACAGTCTCTGAAACACGAGCGCCGCAGCACCCCTGAGCCGGGCGATCTCTCCTTCATGTGTGGGAAGAATCTGCGGAAGCGCTCCCTTCAAGGTAAACTTGGCGGCCTCATTCTCAATCGCCGGACCGAAGCGGTGCCAAGAAGAGGTAATGTCGCCGGCAACCAGAATCACTCCGGGCGAAAGGGCCGCGATAATGATCCGCAATCCGCGTCCGATGTAAAGAGCCTGTTTTGCTAGGGCTTCAGCAGCGTACCGGTTCCCCTCTTCGGCGAGGTTGAGCAATTCCGGAAAGGTAATCGCGGGGGCATCGGGCTGGAGTTCCTTGTAATATCTGAGACCCGCACGGCAGGAGGCAAATGTTTCCCAGCATCCCCTCCGCCCGCAGGAGCAGCGGATTCCGGCGGGATCCAACGAAACGTGGCCGAATTCTCCCGCCATTCCCCGATAGCCGGAGATCAGTTGCCCGTTGGCATAGATTCCGGTTCCAACGCCTTCTGACACGGTCACCAGAACGACATCGCGAATCCCGTCAGTTCGCCTGGATGTGAGTTCTGAAAGCAGGCAGGCAGTGGCGGCGTTTTCCATAGTGACCGGCAGGCCCATTGTCTTCTCGATCACTTTCTTAAGGTCGAAATCCGGCCAGCGCAGATTCGGCGCAAAAATCAGCCGTTGCGTGTCTGGATCAACTCTTCCAGGAAGACTAATTCCAATTCCCTCAATCGATTTGCGCGGCAGTTCCTGCTTCATCCGCAACATGCAGTCCGTCATCAACCGGACGGAAGCCGCATGGTCGGAGGATAAGTGCACGATCGACCGTGAAAGCAAGCGTCCCTTCAGGTCCACCACGGCAACTGTGGCCTCTTTTGGATGAATATCGACCGCGATTACCACCAGATCGTCATTCAGCTCAATAAGAACTGGGGGGCGTCCGCGCGGCGGAGAAGCGACTGCACCCTCGCATACCCACTTCTCGCGGATGAGTTGCTCAACAATCTGCGAGATGGTGCTCCTTTGAAGGCCAGATTGGCGCGACAAATCTGCTCGGGAGACCGGCTGGTTGGCGCGGATCAGTTCCAGCACAATATCGCGATTGATGCGGCGGGCTGTTTCGCTGCTGCCTAGCTGCACATCCGTCAGATCGATCCGTCTCATCCTGCCCGCCAATCTCTCTTCCATGCGTTCCATTATTCCATTGAATCCTAATGTTCTTTTTCGCCCCTATCATTTAACCCCATTACCCCATCCTGGTATATTGCTGGCATTGCGGGCTGCAAATCACCTTGAATTACCGGTTTGAAGCGCTAATCATATTGTGGCCGCGCCTGCACAACTGCAACGCCATACCCCAAGGATCTCGCAACATGATGAGATGCGAACCATCCGGCGCCTTACCTTCGTCTACGTAGACGGCGCCTACAGCAATCAAGCACTTCGAATCCGCTTCGGGATTGGAATTTCGAGGGCTAGATGGAAGAATAAGGGATTCAAATCGGGCGTTTTTGACAAAACCTCGAAACGCCAGTTTGGGGGCTGACCTGCGGCTGCTCCTGATCGATTTGCGTCTTCCATCAAAACGTCCCAATTTGTTGTAGGTCATACTATCTTGACGTTCTGCAGCCCACTAGTGCAACAGATCAAATCCAGTCGAGATTCTGCTTGTCTGGCCACATCCCGAATATGGGCAGCCAGAGATTGGCGCCCCCGCAGGACCGCGATTTTCTACGGCCGCGCAAAGGCGGAGAAGATCAAATGCGGCATCTTCCGAAGAAGATGCCGCATTTGATGAAGCAAGGTTAGAAGGTGTAACGTCCGCTGAACTGAAGCGTACGCGAACCGGTCTGGTAGGACGGACCAAAGCTGGTGATATAGCCGAAGGTGCCGCCGTTCACGGTGGTATTGGGGTTGTTGAGCTGCGCGTGGTTCAGCAGGTTGACCGCTTCCGCGCGAAGTTCGAACTTGGTTTCGCGATAGACGGAAAACGCCTTGACGGCGCTGGCGTTGATGACTGTTACGCCGGGGCCACGGAACTGGTTGCGGTGAGTATTGCCAAGGACCATGGGAAGAACGCCGGAGGTGCTGTTTCCAGTGGGTTCGGTCGGTTCCACCGGGTTGGCGAAGACCTTGGGATCGAACCAGGAGTTGCCGCCGCTGACGGTGGTGTTACCCGGTGTACGGTTGTGGCCGCCCAACTGCTTATAGGGGGCAACGAGGTTGGCGTAGGTCTGACCGCCCTGCAGGTTGTCGCTGTTGCTGGCGGTCACCGAGAACGGAGCGCCGCTGACGTGGCTCAGTTGGCCGTTGACCTGGAAACCACCCAAAATCAAAGCAGCCAGTCCTTGGTTGAGGTGAGCCTGCCCCTTGCCGAAGGGCAGCTGATAGATGTCCCAGATCTGCAGGTTATGGGTGCGGTCATAGCCCGAAGACGCGCGATTGTACTTCAGGTATGCCGGAGAACTCCAGGCCGTTCCCGCGCTGCCTGAACCGGCCCCGTTGTCTTCATAGTCGAAGGCATGGGACCAGGTGTAGACCACGCCGATGGATTCGTTCTTTCCATTGCGGGTCAGCTGGTTCTGCATACCGTTGTAGTTGGAGCTGAAGATCGGTTCAGCGATGATGGCACCGTTGGCAGGCGCGGCAGTGCTGTAGCAGGACAGGTTAGAGGTTCCAGCGCACCATTTTTGGTTGATGAAATAGTTGGCGGTGAACTTACAGGTACCGGTCAGCCCCGTGGACGGATTCCAATATCCGTTAGCCATGCAGGGCGTGGTGCTGTCCGGCAAAGCCGAAGTATTGAGAGCAATACCGGCAAGCTGGCGCACCTGATGAGTGCCCACATAGGCGATGTTGGCGACGAAGCCCCAGCGCAGTTCCTGCTGTACCGCGAGGTTCCAGCTTTCGACGTAACCACGACGATATTTTTTGGGCATGGTGGTAGTGCCCCCACTGACTGGCAGAGAGGCGAAGCCGGTGGAGAAGTTAACCTCAGGTAAAACAGGGATGCCGACTGTGAGAGGTAGCGGATTCCCATTATTGTCGGTTGCTATGGTTCCGACCTGCGAACTGCTGTAGCTGGCGGACTGGCTGCTGGGATAGGAATCGCGCATGAAGCGCTGGCTGTCCGCGTCCTCGGTGATGCCGCCGCCGGAGCGAATGACCAGCTTTTCGGTCATGCGATAGACCAGACCGAGGCGGGGTTCAAACATACCCCAGCCCGCGCTGATGGGATTTTTGGAATTGCCGCCCAGCCCGCCAAGAATCACGTTGGCCGACTGAGGCAGCGACGGGTCCATGATGGCCAGCCCCTCGTGATCTTTGTAAGCCAGAGGGAAGAAATCGTAACGGACGCCGAAGTTGACGGTCATTTTCTGACTCATTGTCCACTGATCCTGGGCGTAGCCGCCGTACTGCGACCAGCGAAGCGTGTTGGGGTCATAAAGTTGTTGCAGCTTACCGATTGATGCGATCTTGGTAGGATCGGAGTTGGGCAGGCCCAGCAGGAAGTCGGCCAGTGAGTTGTAGGCGGTTATGCCGCTGGTCTGGTTGGCGGTCATACCTCCCTGGAACTGGAAAGCGCCGCGGGGATTCAACACGCCTCCGCCGCCGGAGGGCTGGAAGTGGTTGAGATCGAAGTGGTAGTAGGTGACGCCGTACTTGGTGGCGTGCTTACCCTTGGTCCAACTCAGGTTCACGTCCGCAGTGAACTGGTTGTCGCGGAAGAGGAAGGGATTGGCGCCGTTGGAGTTGCCGATTGCCGAGAAAGTGGAACTGCTTCCGGTAACTGCGGTGCCAAAGGCGAACTGAGGAAGACCGTAGTAATCGGCGTTGTTGACGTTGGTGCCGGTGCCGTTGGTGCCGGGGATGCCGAGCACGGAGACGCCGTAGGTCTTTACGGACTGATCCAGAGGATCGACGGCACCGGTACGCTGACGGGTGTAACCGCCGTCGGCATCGAGGACCAGTGTGGGAGAGAAAATATGGGTCATGCCCAAACCGACGTTGCGGATGACGCCCTGAGCAGCGCCGGGCTGGCCGCCGTCAAAGGTGCCACCGCCGGCTGCGCCCAACGCCTGCGGGTCGTTTGCCGTATACGGCGCTTCGCTGTAACGACCGAAGATCTGCGTGTTGTCGCTGGGAATCCAGGTGATCTTGGTGTCTTCCGTGTCGCGGATGTAGGCGAATGGCGTAGTCCCGGTGTAGTCGTTCTGCAGTTGGGCAGCAAGCTGAGCCGTTGTCGGCGTTCCGATTGCTTTTGAGATGGGCGCGAGCCTGGCCAGCATCAGCTGCGCGGCCTTCGATTGACGTGATGCGGGAATGCAGTTGCAGCCATATTCAGACAGGAAGGTTGGCCGACTGCCGACGGGAAGGTAAGGCCCCGTTCCGCCCGGTTGAGGATCGTAAAGGATAGTGTTTCCGGCGGACAGGCCAGAGGCTACTTCAGAAAAGTCGCCGCTTGCCATCAGCGTGTCGGGAACGGTCTGCTGGCCGGAGTTGGATTTGGCCTGGGAGGTGCGCTCCCAGTCCTGGAAGAAGAAGAGCTTCTTCTTGCCGGTCAGAATCTTTGGAATGTAAACTGGGCCGCCCACAGTGAAGCCCAGCTGATTGAATACGTTCTTGGGCACCGCTCCGGTTGGATTGAGAGCCGAGGTGAGAGCTGCCTTAGTAGAGGTGTAAGCGCGGGCATTGAAGGCCGCATCCTGGTAGTATTCCCAGACGCTGCCGTGAAACTTCTGGGTGCCGCTCTTGACGATGACGTTGGTGGATGCGCCGCCCGCCACCCCCTGCTCGGCATTGAAGGAGTTGGTCACCACGTTGACGCTGTCGATGGCGTCCGCCGGGGGGACATAAGCGATCAGGTAGGGCAGCCAGCCGTAAACATTGACCGCGCCGTCGATACGGGTAATGTTGCCCATATCTTCCATGCCGTTCATGTTCACGCTCATGGCGCGGAAGGGGTTGCCGCCGGTCGAGTTCTGCTCGCTGACGTTGGTGGAGCCGGGAATGATGGTATAGAGAGATTGGAAGTTGCGCCCCTCACTGGTGTAGAGAGGGAGCTCTTTCAGTTCCGTGGGCGATAGGTCATTGTTGACCTCGGCGGTTTCCGTCTGCAGCGGCGGAGGTGCCGTGTCCACCGTCACCTCGGTGACCACGCTGGCCAGTTGCAGGACAACGTCCATGCGAATTTCATGGTTGGCTTCTACCGCGAGATTCCTTTGCGAATATCCGGAGAAACTGCCGTTCTTCTTGATGGAGAGGCTGTAAGGGCCAGGCAGAATATCGCGCATGGCATACTGACCGGTGGCATTGGATGTGGCCGTGCGGGTCTCACCGGTAGCCTGGTTGATCAGGTTGACGGTGACGTTGGGAACAACGGCGCCGCTTTTGTCGGTAATGGTTCCGGTGATGGTGCCGTAAAGCACCTGTGCGCCCGCCCAGGGACTCGCCAGAAGCGCGAATGCAAGGGTGATCATCAACGCCGTGCTGCGCACGAGGACTGCATACGAGTCTTTCCCTTGTCTAAAACGTTTGCCCGTCCGACTGAACAAGCTTCGTTTTGTCATGTTGCCTCCCAAATTCATAAATTGTGCCAGACTCTTGCGATTACTCCGCCAACCCGTCGCACTTGTCACCAACTAAGAATTGCAGCAGATCGTGCGAAAGGCGCCTCGCTATGCGCAAGATTGCGACTTCCAGCAGCCATTTCATTGGCGACACGAACTATATCGAAGAAAAAAGGAAACTGTCAAGAAAAAACAACAAATTCAAGCTGGAACTGGCAACGCTTTATAGGGCAAATCTATGAATTTGGTACTCTGCGGAAGTTATAGTTCCGTTTTGCGTACTGTTTTGTACGGCAACACAACTATAAGGCTAATATGCCTCTTCAGAAGAATCTGTGGGTTCGAATGGAAGATTTCAGTCGAAGATTCAGCACGGTGTCGCCAGCTAATTATTTAATGGATCAATGGCTTACGAGAATTCATCAACAGACGCCAGATCCACATGGAATGGCCGCATCGTCCGGTCACCAGTTTCGGAGTCCAACGTTCAAACACTAGCCGCCGCGTTCGTGGTGGTAGAAAGAGTCGGAATTCCACTGCTTTTGCGGAGATTCCAAGCGAGGTGGGAAAGTCCTGCTCTGGGACTTTTCCTCGGAGCGGCTTCTTCCACCGCCTGCTTCACCCACAAAAAACAGTGCCGTATCTTGTGGCTTTAGAAATCCAGCTTTGCAGCGCATTGAACGAGAGATTTGGATGGAATTGGCTCGATGGCGACTGCCTGTTCGAGGAGCCGGTAGACGAGTTTGGCTCGGCTGCGCGATTTGCGCCGGTTGAACCGAAGCGTGAATTCATCCAGCCATGCGTCCAGATGCTTCAGGCTCGCTTCGTCCTAGCGGGTTCCGAGCAACCAGCGCTTGAGCAGAGCTACCGCCAGATGAACCCGCGGTATCACTTCCGAAACTCTCTTGCTGTTTTCCTTTAGGGAGGTAATCCGGCGGCAGTGGTACCGCCCCTTCAGCGGCTGATAGCCACGGATAATTCTTCGCCGGTTGCAGTCCTCCTGCAACCGGCGCAGATCCCTGCCACTGAAAAACTTGATCCGAGTTTCGTCTCATCCCTCGTTTGAATTTCGCAGTCGAAGTCTTCCGGATCATTCAAACTCTTCGCGGAGGCATTCCATGCTGAGTTGGGGCAGGACATCGGGCACCTGCCACCCGCTCCCTATCTGGAACTTGATCGTCGCGCGAGGCAAGGCAGAAAAACGCTGACCAACCACACAAAACGCAAAAAACCCTTCAGACGATGTCGATGAGTGCATTGTGCTGTTGGCAACAGTTGAGCCAAGAGTAACTTATCCGAACGGGCGACTATTCTGTCTGGTGACGAGAAGCCCGAACCAAGCCGCCTCCCGTCCCTTAGCTGTATCTCGCGCGTGACGATCGTCAAAACTTCAACTTCCTATTTCGCCTGCGCTAGCCCCGCAACAACTGCGGCAACTTTATCGAGTATCTGGTTCCAGCCCTCCAATTGCCCGCTATTTTTCGCGCTCTCCATGGGTTCATTTCCAATGAAGGTGAGTTTCGTCTGGCCGTTTCCAAAATCCTCAAAGGTAATCACGTCGTGCGCATCGCCTATGGCCTCATGTTCTATTCCATATTGCGCAGCCTCAACCTTGTTTCCCTTCGGGTCGGAAAAGTACATAGAGGAAACAATCTTCTCGTGCAGAACAATCTCGTGGTATTCACCAGCATTCCAGAACTCCTGTCCATCCGGCGCTCTCATGCAGCAGAGGAATTTTCCTCCCACGTGAAAATCGATCTCGCAAAAAGGCGCAGTAAAACCCTTCGGCCCCCACCACTGCATCACATATTTCGGGTCTGTCCACGCCGTCCAAACCAATTCGCGTGGGGCATCAAGAATCCTTGTGACAGCCATCCGCTCTGTCTCGTTAACCGTATTTTTTGTCACCTTTGACCTCCTCTTTTTTCATTTGATTCACAACCGCATCCAGCTTGTCGAAGCTTTCTTCCCAGAATCGGCGATAGCTAATCGCCCAGTCACTGACTGTCTTTATCGCCTCCAGCCTAAGCGTCCACACACTCTCTCGTCCACGTTTCGTCTTGATCACAATCCGCGCCCGAACCAGGTAGGCAATATATCTGCTGCGAGAGTGCAAACGGTTCCGTCAACCCATGCACAGAGGCGGGCCCAGGTGAGAGTTGTTCAATCATCGCCCTACGGGTCGGGTCAGACAGAGCCGCAAATGTTGTACCCAACCTATTCGCAACCATATGGTAGTGGAGTTTCTGGGAGTGTCAAGCACGAATTTTGCGATCCCTGATTGCTGCTCCCTGATATCTGAACCCTGACACGCGCGCTAATTTCTACTCCCCCATGAGCCGCATATCGCAGATGGATACTTCACAGTTGAGGCACTGACATCAAGGGCCGGAGGAATGCCGATTGCTGTTCGCGATGTACCACCGGCTTGTTGAGCAGTGACCGTTGCCCGCTACGACAATCGCGACGAGTGGTAAATCGCAGACGCACTGTTCGAGGCCAGAGTTTCGGCGGCAGGTCTATTCTACGCATGCCAGCGGCGTGGAGGCCGCCCATATGCGCAAAAAGAACAGACGGCCACCCTGCCGGAAAATCGTCCTCAAGCTCCCTGATCTGGATAACGCAAGGTCCGCTGTACTCAACAGCCTCGGCTCCCCACATTCCCGAAGAAACTACAAGTTCGCGATGGAGCAGTGCATCACATGGTATTGTTCCGAGCCACGACTAGCCTTGAATCGGATGTAGTCCGCCGATTTCGCCTCTACTTGGAATCTCTCGGCTTGGCGGCCGGAACTGTTCATCAGCGCCTTGCCGCGGTCAGGCGGCATGCACACGAAACCGCCGATTCCGGCTTACTTAGTCCGGAACTCGCCGCGGGTATTCTCCATGTCAAAGGCGGGAAGCAGCTTGGCCCCCGCACCGGAAACTGGCTGACAGAAAGCCAAGCTCGACTTCAACTGGAAAAAGCAGATGGTGACAATCTGCGTAGTATCCGTGATGTTGCGATGATATCCGTGCTCGTCGGTTGCGGATTGCGCCGGGCCGAGCTCGCTGCGCTTACTGTTCAGGATTTGCAGATCAGGCAAGGACATTGGGCCATCGTCGACATGGTTGGCAAAGGTGGTCATGTCCGTACCGTTCCGGTGCCTGCTTGGGCCAAGCAGGCAGTTGATCGATGGAGAGAATCGGCGAAGGTCATGGCAGGCCGATTCTTTCGAGCCGTGAGCCGGCCTGGGACGCCTCGGGGTAAAGGAATCTCCGAGAATGTCCTCTGTTATGTCGTCCGCGGATGCGCTGAGCGGATGCAGTTGGACCACCTCGCTCCGTACGACCTCCGGCGAACCTGCACAAGGCTCTGCCATGTAAATGGCGGGGAATTGGAGCAGATTCAGTTCCTTTTAGGTCATGTTTTCCGTGCTTACGACGGAGCGATATCTGGGGTGCAGGCAGTATCTTCAAGGCCCTGTAAACGATCTTTTCGACTGTCTCTTCGCTCGGACAACCGTGGACTTACGGTAAGAGCCGTTAGCGCCTGTTGACGCCGAAGCTCAGCATCGGAGAAGGTTCGACCGAATTCCCTCTTGACAGATAAATCATCACTTGTTTACTCTATGCCTGTAGTGAACGAGCCTATGACAGAAACTACTTCACGCGATCTGTTTCCCGGCGCACTCGAAATGATGATTCTCGAGTCGCTTCGCCGCCAGCCGGCCCACGGCTATGCGCTGGTGCAGCATATCCAGCGGCGATCGAATGACCTGCTGCAAGTGGAAGAGGGTTCGCTCTATCCGGCGCTGCAGAGGCTGCTCAAGGCAAAGCTCGTGAAGGCCGAGTGGGGTGTCTCCGCCACGAATCGCCGCGTGCGGACCTACCAGATCACCGCTTCGGGTCTTCGGCACCTGGAGCAGCAGATTTCCAGCTTCGAACGTATGTTCGAAGGCATCGCGCTTGTCCTCCATCCAGGTGAATCCACGGCCAACTGAGAGGAATTCTTCATGAACTGGATACCAATCATCCACCGCCGCCGCAAGCTCTACGACGATCTCTCCGAGGAAATTCGCCTGCATCTTGAAGAACGCGCCGAGCAGTTGATGGGCGAAGGCATGAGCCCGAAGGAGGCAGAACAGGCGGCTCGTCGGGCCTTTGGCAATCGAACCCTGCTTGAGGAGCATAGCCGTGAAGTGTGGCAGTGGCCCGCAATGGAATCGATCTGGGCCGATATGCGCTTCGCCCTGCGCCAGTTGCGCCGCTCTCCCGGATTCGCCATAGCCGCCGTTTTGACGCTGGCTCTGGCTATCGGCGCCAACGCCGTGGTCTTCGGAATCTTCAACGGCATGATTCTGCGGCCGTTGGATGTGCCCCAGGCGGAGAGCCTCTACGGAACCCAGTACGGAAACAATCCAGGGTGGCAATCATATCCCAACTATCTCGATCTGCGCGATCGCAATCGCAGCTTCGACGGTCTGGCGGCGTTCAGCTTCGTCTTTCCGGGCTTCGACACGGGCAAGGATCCCTCCGGCTCCGCAGGCTACACAACCAGCGGCAACTACTTCGACGTGCTGCGGATTCAGCCCTATCTCGGCCGTTTCTACCATGCCGCCGATGAACACGGTCCCAACAGCGCGCCCTTTGTGGTGCTGACCCATGCCTTTTGGCACAGCCGCTTCCAGGACGATCGCGGGGTGGTGGGCCGCACGGTCTATTTGAACAAGCACCCATTTACGATTCTCGGCGTGGCGCCGCCCGGCTTCCACGGAACGGTGTCCTTCGCCTTTATCGATTTCTTCATGCCGATGGTCAACGGGGGGCAACTCTACGGCGGGAGCGAACTCGACAAGCGCGGCAGCAATACGGCGGTTTTTGAGATCTTCGGACATCTGAAGCCGGGTGTGACTCTCACTCAGGCGACGGCCGATGTGAACGCCGTAGGCGCGTATCTGGAAAAGACCTATCCCCAGGACTTCAGCCACAAGAGCACTCCACTCTCCCGCCAGGGACTGACCGCGTTTGGCGGCGCCGTGACGGCCTTCGTGGCGGGCTTGATGCTGCTGGCGGGCTTGATTCTGCTGGCCGCCTGCGCCAACCTGGGCAGCCTCTTTGCCGCGCGCGCCAGTGACCGTTCCCGCGAAGTGGCGCTGCGGCTGGCGCTGGGTTCCAGCCGCAAACGCATTCTGCGGGGACTGCTTACCGAAGCCTTGCTGATCTCCCTTGCCGGCGGCGCGGTGGGACTCCTGGGCAGCGTCGCGCTCTTGCACTGGCTGAGCACCTGGCAGCCCATCGCCGCGGCTCCCGCCCGCCTGCCTGTGGCTCCGGATGCAAAAATCTACCTGGTCGCTTTGCTTTTGGCCCTGGTCAGCGGATTGCTCTTCGGAATCGTTCCGGTGCGCCAGGTGCTCCGGGCCAATCCCTATGAGACCGTCAAAGCGGGATCGAGCGCCCGGCAGGGGCGGCGCATCACCGTGCGCGACATGTTGCTGGTGGTGCAAATTGCCATCTGCGCAGTGCTCATTACGTCTTCGCTGGTCGCCGTGCGCGGACTGGCGCGCTCGCTGCGCGGCCACTTCGGTTTTGAGCCGCGCAACGCCATGCTGCTCAATGTCGATTTGGCCCAGGCAGGCTATGGCAACGATCAGACGTCCGCAATGAAAAGGCGCGTATTCGATGCCATGGGGACGATTCCCGGAGTCGAGCACGTGGGATGGGTGAACGATTATCCTCCGCTGGCCTACGGTTCCAACTTCAGATCAAATGTCTACAAGGAGGAAACCACCGATCTGCGCCAGGCAAATACCGCCGCCACGCCTTTCCGCTACAACATCTCTCCCGGATACTTCGAGGCGGCCGGCACCAGTCTGCTGACGGGCAGGAGTTTCAATTGGAATGACGACAAAGGAGCGCCATCCGTCGCCGTCGTTAACCGGGAGTTTGCGGTGAAAATCTTCGGCTCTGTCCCCCAGGCCATGGGCAAAGGTTTCAAGCTGCAGGATGGAACGCGTGTAGAAGTCGTGGGCGTGGTAGAAGACGGAAAATATCTGAGTCTCAATGAAGATCCGCAGCCGGCGATCTTTCTTCCCGCCCTGCAATCGCCTTCGGGCTCTTTCTATATGGTGGTGCGCTCCGAGCGCGATCCCGAACAGTTGGCCGCGGCCATGAGGAGCAAGATGCGCGAACTGGATGCGGGGCTGCCGGTTACCGTCACTTCCTGGAAGTCCGTGCTGTCGCTTGTTCTGTTTCCATCGCAAATGGCCACGGTGTCGCTGGGCGTGCTGGGCCTGATGGGCGCCATGCTGTCCATCACCGGCATCTTTGGAATGGCCGCGTACTCGGTGAGCAAGCGGCTGCGCGAGTTGGGCATTCGCATTGCCCTCGGCGCGCAACGCAAGGAAGTGTTGCAGGCAGCGTTGGGACGGCCATTGAAATTACTGGCGATAGGTTCGGCGGCAGGATTGATCCTCGGACTACTGGCAACCAGAGTGCTCGCCTACATCGTGTATCAGGCAACTCCCCGCGATCCGCTGGTGCTGGCCGGCGTTGTTCTGGCAATGCTGCTGCTGGGCATCGTGGCTACGTGGATTCCAGCGCAGCGCGCACTGTCGGTTGATCCTTTGATCCTGCTACGCGAGGAGTGAGTCAGCAAGCCGGCTGGATTGAGAGACTGGATGTGGGCGTGGCTGGGGAAGGTGCAACCCCGTTCTTGGTTGATGCAGAATCGGCGATGCACTCGCTGATCCGGAATGATTGAATTGAGATACAAGAGAAGATAAATGCAGCGCGGTTTTTTCGACTCCCCGCGCTTCCCACGCGATGCGCGAAGTGTGCCCGCCGCAAGGCGGGAGATAGCAGATTATTATCAACCTTCGCCGCACAATGATCCTGGAAGTCCTTCTTCCAGTCATCTTTTTGGTAGGTCCTCTTCGTACCTCCCTCCAAAACATTTTCCAGAAATGTTTCAGGATGCCGCGAAAACGTACAATCATCGTTGTATTCCAAGCTGCACTCCGAGGAGATCGCGTGAAGAGAGATTTGTTTCGGCTGAAGGCTTCGGCAGTTGGCATTCTTCTGATGGCGGCGGCTGGGCTGCTTTGGCAGGCTCAGCTCGGCGCGGCCCAGGCGGTCAAGGACGCCTTCGTCGCGGAGACGGCGAGCGGGCAACTGCGGGGCGTGGCGCGGGCGGATGGCGGCGCGGAGTTTCTGGGCATTCCCTACGCCGAGCCGCCGGTGGGCGAGCTGCGCTGGCATGAGCCCGTGCCCGCGAAGCCGTGGAGTGGCATTCGCGATGCAAGCGCATTTGGCGGCGCCTGCGCGCAGCCGCTGCTGGGCGGGGAGTGGAACAAAAACGACGCCAAAGTTGGCAAGGAGGACTGCCTCTATCTGAACGTCCTGACTCCGGTGTGGCCGGCGAAGACGCCCTTGCCGGTGATGCTCTGGATTCACGGCGGTGCGAATGAGGGCGGCTCGGCCTCCAGCGCGCTCTACAAGGACGGAACGCTGGTCCACCACGGAGTCATCCTGGTCACGGTCAACTACCGGCTCGGCATCTTCGGCTTCTTCAGCCATCCGGGACTGACGGCCGAGTCATCTCACCATGCCTCGGGCAACTACGGATTGATGGACCAGATTCTGGCCCTCGGCTGGGTGCGCGAGAACATCGCCCGCTTCGGCGGCGATCCGAAAAACATCACGGTCTTCGGCCAGTCGGCCGGCGCGCAGGACACGGGCCTGCTGATGACCTCAACTTTATCGAAAGGCCTCTTTCATCGCGCCATTGCGGAGAGCGGGACGTCGTTCAGCCCACGGCTGCCTTCGCTGGCCGAGGCGGAAGCGGCAGGAGAGAGATTCGCCGCAACTTTGAAGGCTCCCGCGGGCAACGGCGCCGTGAAGGACCTTCGCCAGTTATCGGTGCAAGAACTGCTTGCGGCGCGGGAAAGCCTGACTCCGCACCCGGTATTTGGCCCCTCGATCGACGGCTGGGTGATTGAGCGGTCGCCCGCCGAGGTCTTTCAGTCCGGACAGGAGGCGGCGATTCCGCTGCTCTTCGGCACCACGGCAAAGGAGTTCGACGCGAAGGTCTTCAGCACGCCCACCGCGCCGGAGGAGTTGCGCAAGGTCATCGCGAACGCTTTGGGGAGCTTTGCTCCGCAGGCGCTGGCGGCCTATGGACTGGCTGATGGCGGCCATGGTCAGGACGATCCGCTATATGGCTCGGCGGCCGACCAGTGGACCGCGGACCTGGCCTTCCGCTGCCCGGCCACGACGCAGGGCGGATGGCACGCGGCGGCCCATCATCCAACGTGGGAGTACGAGTTTGCCCACGCCATTCCCGGCCAGGAAGCGCAGGGCGCGGTGCACAGCTCCGATCTGCCTTATGTCTTCGGATTCTTTCCTAAGGAGGGCAACATCGCGGGAAACTTTACGGCCATCGACTACAGGCTCTCCGACCTGATGGTGAGTTACTGGACGAACTTCGCCAAAACCGGGAACCCGAACGCGGCCGGGCTGCCCGAGTGGCCGCAGACGGGCACGGCGCGGAAGTACATCCAGTTTGCGCAGGACGGCAAGGTCGTGACCTCAACAGGCCTGCGCGGCGCCGCGTGCCGCGTGTACCGGGAAATGCTCGCGGAGCGGACGAAGCAAGCAAAGTGAGTCGAGATGCAGGAGTTCGCGCGATCCCCTGCGGCCAAAGGCGGGCGCCAGGGGGCACCCGAAAGAGTAGTGGAAGGACTGACGGACCGGCGACAGGACCACCGCGGTTGAAGACCAAAGGACTGGTTACCCGCTGGAACTGTTTTCGATCCGCAAATAATTGAAGAAACGGACACCAGATGCCGATAATGGTACGATTGCTCCGGCGTCCACGGTGTTGGGACCGAGGTCTGCGCGAAGCTCGATGGAGATGAGATGAATGATATGGCCGCGGCGAGTTCGTCGCGAAACGTGAATGGAAGATCGGGTGGCGAAGCGGCTGCTGATCCGATGCTGTCCGATTGTGGCTTTCTTCTCTCTGCCCTGCTGGATCAGTTCCAGGGCGCGGTCTATTTCAAGGACTTGCAAGGCCGTTTCGTTCTGATCAATCGAATCCTGGCCAAATCGCTGAAAATAAGGACGCCCGAGGAGGCCATCGGCAAATCGGACTTTGATTTTTTCACCGAAGAACATGCCAGCCAGGCATTCGCCGATGAGCAGGAGATCGTTCGAACCGGCCAAGCGGTCCTCGATAAGGAGGAGAAGGAGACTTGGCCGGATGGCAAAGTCACCTGGGCCTCGACCAGTAAGATGCCTCTCCGTAGCAAGGATGGCCGGGTCATAGGGACCTTCGGCTTCTCGCGCGACGTTACGCAGAACCGGCGGATGCGCGATGCGCTGACCGAGAGCGAAGGGCAACTCGCGTCAGCTTCCAAGGAACTGACAACGGTCAGCCAGTCGATGGTTGCGAGCGCGGGAGAAACTGCTATGCTGGCCGAATTCCTGGAGGGCGCCAGTCAGCAGGTATCCACGACCGTATCTACGGTTGCGTGCGCCGCCTCGCAGGTGCAGGAATCCATTCGCGAAATCTCAAAAAATGCCAACGATTCGGCACGGGTTGCGAAAAACGCGGTTGATGTGGCGGAATCGGCCAAGAACATCATGAAGAAGCTGGAGACATCCAGCCATGAGATCAACAAAGTAATCAAGGTCATCAATTCAATTGCCCAGCAGACGAATCTGCTCGCGTTGAACGCTACCATCGAAGCGGCTCGGGCCGGCGAGGCTGGAAAAGGGTTCGCCGTTGTTGCAAATGAGGTGAAGGAACTCGCCAAGCAAACGGCTCGCGCGACCGAAGAAATCGGCCAGACGATCGAGGCGATCCAGAACGGCACCAAGGACGCCGCCTCGGCTTTCGTGAACATCGGAACGATCATCGGGTCTATCAACGACATCTCCAACAGCATCGCTTCGGCGGTGGAAGAACAGACAGTTACGACGAACGAAATAGGACGCAACGTGACCGAAGCGGCTCACAAGATCGGTGAGATCACGACGAAGATTGGCGGAGTGGCTACCTCGGCCAAGCAGACCACCGAGGGCGCCGAAGGAACAAGAAAGGCGTCTCTCGAACTCAGCCGCCTGGCTTCGAGCCTGCGTGCTTCGCTGACGGGAGCTTCGCTTTAGCCGCCCAAAAGGTCCAGGCCCGCGGCCGGTGAAGGCGCGGGCCACGGGCTCTATGGAAGGGGATGTCGGTCGAAAACACTTTTCCTCATCCGCGAGGGTGGGGTGTTTTTGTGACGTCCGGCTTCGGGTTTGCAGCTTGCGTGCACCTCGTCCTTCGCTTGTTGTTGCGAACCATCTGGTGGCATTTGACGTTGTTTCCGGTAAATGGTGGCTGAGCGATACGGTTCGTTCCCCATGCCGGAGGCAGACGGCCACACCGCAGGTGCCCCCTCCACAGGTGGATTAAACTGAAGCAAGCATGAAAGAATCCGCCGTTCTGCTTATCGATTGCCCGGACCGGAGAGGCCTGATCTCTCGCGTTTCCACGATGCTCTACCAGCATGGAGCGAACATTCTCCACGCCGACCAACACCAGGACCACGAACTGGGCCTGTTCTTCATGCGCATGGAGTGGGCGCTGAACGGGGCGAGCGACGATTCGACGACGCTGGGAGCCAATCCGAAGCCTTTCGATCTGGAAGCCTTCAAGGCGGATTTCGCGCCGATGGCCGAAGCTTTGGATATGCACTGGCAGTTGACCTCGAGCGACCGGCGGCCCAGGGTGGCGCTGTTCTGCTCGCAATACCTGCACTGCATGGCCGACCTGCTGCACCGCTGGCGGACCGGGGAGCTGCTCTGCGAGATTCCGGTGATCATCTCGAACCACCGCGAAGTCGAAAACCTCGCCGCCTTTTACGGCATTCCCTTCGAGCACATTCCGGTGACCTCGGCCACGCGCGGCGAAGCCGAGGCGCGGCAGATCGAACTGCTCAAGCAGCACCAGGTTGAGCTGGTGGTGCTGGCGCGGTACATGCAGATTCTGTCACCATCCTTCATCGCGCACTACCCGGCCGCAATCATCAACGTGCACCACTCGTTTCTGCCCGCCTTTACCGGAGCCAGGCCCTACCAGGCCGCCCACGCTCGAGGCGTCAAACTGATCGGAGCCACCAGCCATTACGTCACGGCGGTGCTCGACGACGGCCCCATCATCGAGCAGGACGTGGCGCGCATCTCGCACCGCGACCAGGTGGAAGACCTGGTGGAGCGCGGCCGCGATCTGGAACGTGTCGTTTTGTCGCGCGCCGTTCGCTGGCACCTGGACCGGCGCATTCTCTGCTACGACAACAAGACGGTGATTTTCGACTGAGACAGGGACAAGGGAACCGTAGTAATTTGAAGAGTAGAGGTTTGCAGGCCACGGTCTGGATCCGCCGCTGAAGATGGCGAACAGGCATGATGTCATTTGTAGCCCCAACGCGGCCAATCAATAAGTGTGCGCTTGAATCATTTCCAGCCGCTCCCCCGGCTAGCCGGTCTTCTGCGCGAGATCGTTCCACCCCTCCGTCTCAATTTGCATTTTTCCCCTGAAGCCGAAGAGGCATTTCAGCTAGAGCACCGCGAGGAACGGATCAACCACTTCCGCTTCTTGATGCTGTACGCCATCCCCCTATATAACGTCTTCCTATTGTTGGATCACCTCTGCTTTCCCGACCGTCTCAGCTTCTGCGTGACAGTTCGTCTCGGCATTGTCACCCCTATCGCCCTGGTTTGCATCGCGCTGATCTCCCGCCTCGGCCGGTGGTCTCTGGAGGCACTGCTGGCAGCCACGCCGCTGCCCAGCATGATCGGCATTCTCGTCATCTACAACGGAAGCGCAAATCTGATCACCATCGGTCAGATTTCACTGATTCTCATCATGCTGTACTCCGTCTACGCCATTTGGCCGGATTTCAGGTATGCCTGCTGCGCATTCTTGGCCGTGGCGCTGGGCGATTCCATTTTCCTGGCGAACAGCAGGGCGCTGGATTCTGCTCAGACCGCGACGCTGATCTGCCTGGTCTGGACCGCCGCCGTTCTTTCGCTGCAGGCCTGTTATTCGATGGAGCGCCAGATACGCATCAGCTACCAGTTCCAAATGCAGTTGCGAAGCCAGAACACGGAACTGGCCCGGATCTCGAACATCGACCCGCTCACCGGAATTCACAACCGCAGGTACCTCGACACTGAGTTGCGGGCGCAGTGGAAAAGATGCCTGCAAAGAGGGCAGCCCATCTCGGTTCTGATGCTCGATCTGGACCATTTCAAGAGCCTCAATGATCAGCATGGGCACGCCTATGGAGACGCGGTTCTCATCCTGGTGGCGAAAACCATTCGCCAGGCGCTGCGCGACAAGCAGGACAAGATGGCGCGCTACGGCGGCGAGGAGTTTGTGGTCATTCTGCCCAACCGGCTCCTGCCCAGCGCCATCGTCATCGCCCAGCGGCTGTGCGCCGCTGTCCGCGACGCGGAGTTTCCGCCTGATAGCAGCGGACTCCCAGTACACGTCACAATAAGTATTGGCGTGGCTTCCGCACGCCCCACGTCCGGGAGCGGCTCTACGCGTATGCTTCGCGCCGCCGATACGGCGCTCTACAAAGCCAAAGCCAATGGCCGTGACCGCGTCTGGCCGGTGGCAGGGGACAGAGAGCAGGGGTCAGAGATCAGGGGCCGGAAAACGGAGCCACACAAATAGAATATCTGTCGCTGGTTTCAACATGGAAAAGCAATCAACTTTGAGCAACCACTTTCAGCATCCAACTGCACCTGCAGTAGATAATCTCTGAGCTTTGTCCCCTGTCCCTCTGATCTCTGGTCCCTGGTCCCTAGTTCCTAGTTCTCTATTCCCTGTTCCCTGCCCCTCTCATGCCGTAGAATCGCCGTAGCATGAAGTGTCCCTATTGTGGTTTCGCACAGGATCGTGTGGTGGACTCGCGCGAAAGCAAAGATGCCGACTCCATCCGGCGGCGGCGGGAGTGCGAGCGGTGCAATCGCCGCTTCACTACCTACGAGCGGATCGACGAGATTCCTTACATGGTCGTCAAGAAGGACGGCCGGCGCGAGCGCTTCGACCGGCAAAAGGTGCTGAGCGGCCTGCTGCGCGCCTGCGAAAAACGGCCCGTGCCCGCGAACAAGCTGGAAGCCATTGTGGATGCTGCCGAGGCTTTCCTGGTGGACGCTCCGGAGCGCGAACGGACAACTGCCGAGATCGGCGAGCTGATCATGAAGCAGCTGAAGGGGCTGGACACGGTGGCTTATATCCGTTTCGCCTCGGTCTACCGCGACTTCAAAGACGTGCGCGAATTCAAGGAAGAGCTCGAAGGGCTGCTCAACAGCCACGGCGCGGTCAAGAAGAAGAAGTAGGAGCCGTGGGCAGGTTAGGTTGAGCGCATTGCGGGAATCCTGGTCTGCTTGTGCATGAGGCAGGCTGTGAGCAGGCGTGGAAGAGACCCCGGCAGGGGCTGAAGCCCATTGCTTATCCGGCCCTTTTCGGCACGATCCAACAAGCTGCGGTAAAACCCTGGAATTTGGGCGAAATTGCTGGAAAGCCGCCGTCCGGGGCTAAATGTGAAGTTTCAACAGGTTGTTGTCCATTCGGTCAAGAACTGGGATGCTGATGTTGCGAAGCAAGAGCAATCTCAGGAGACCGAATGGACTATCACCATCATGCTCGACTGA
>Ga0326727_10004702_pt1 | contig 40425 bp, 37 predicted proteins | sample MB2enrmetagenome_FD_207643 | JGI IMG/M metagenome (GOLD analysis project Ga0326727, IMG submission 207643) | Lab enriched peat soil microbial communities from McLean, Ithaca, NY, United States - MB29MY | ecosystem: Environmental > Terrestrial > Soil > Wetlands > Peat | place: USA: New York...
ACCAAGCTGATCGCCGAAAACCTGTAGTCAAGCTACTCTTCCGGCTTCCAGACATAGGCTCCCTGCTGGGGCAGGCCGATGTGCGCGAGCACGCGGCAGACAAACTGCCGCGCCATTTCGGTGGAGTCGGTGGGGCGGTTGTAGAAGGCGGGGATGCAGGGGAAGATGACCGCGCCGGCCTCGGCTGCCAGCGTCATGTTGCGCAGGTGAATGCGGTTGAAGGGCGTTTCGCGCACGCAAAGCAGTAGCGGGCGGCGCTCCTTGAGCGTTACGTCGGCGGCGCGGGCAATGAGCGAGTTGGCCAGGCCCAGCGCGACGGCCGCGAGCGTGCCCATGGAGCAGGGCAGGACGATCATGCCGCCGGAAGGGTGGCTGCCGCTGGCGATGGCTGCGCCGATGTCGGCATCGGAGTGCTGGATGGTTTTGACGGGCGAAGCGCCGAGCAAGTTCTCGAGCAGGTTGTTGCGGCCGGCAAGGCCAAGCTCTTCGGCGAGCACGCGCAGCGAGTTTTCCGACGGCACAAAGTGGACGCGGGCCACGCGGGAGTCGGCTTCGAGGGCGCGGAGCAGCTCGCGGCCAAAAACTGCACCGGATGCGCCGGTGAGTGCGACGGTGATATTCATGCCTTCCACTTGCGGGTTCCCTTTCTCTATTTGCTCAGGGCTTCACGGTTGCGCGGCGCCAGCCTTCTTCGCATACGTGGTCAAAAAGAGGCGCGTCCAGGAATCGCCGTTCTTCATCTCCAGCAGGAACGTCAACGTGCCGGCAGAGGGGCTTTCATAGGTAGCGCGCAACAATGGCCCCGGCGCGGAAGGATCGCTCATCAGCACCAGCTTGCCGCCGACCAGATCTCCCGTGAGCGCGGCCGGATGGTAGGACGTGTCATTGAACCACCATGCTGTGTACTTGCCGGCCTTCGCGTCATAGGAGATGAAGTGGCGCGTGTCGGTCGGCTTGCGGCCGGGGAGGGTGGTGGAAAGCATCTCGCAGATGTACTTGCCGGCAATCCCCAGCTCGACACGATCGGTGGCATCGCCAACCATCGCCGGCCCGCTGTCGGTATTGAAGTTCTGCTTGCCAGTCCAGTCACCCTGCATGAAAGACAGCTTGTTGAGCGCATCGGCGGGCTGCATGGCAGGTTGCTGTCCAAACGCAAGCAGACCGCTCGCCGCGAGGAGAACAGAAACGAGGAACTTCATCAAGACCTCCTGACCAACAGACCATATCACTTCCGGGACGATGGATCAGAACTATGGTCTTCTACACTGCGCAAACGACGCGAAGGATGGACACCTTACTCTTTCGTCGCCGAGTAGAACGGGACGATCAGCTCCCGATTTCATTCAACTCCATCATCACCCGGGTGTATTCCTCGGAGTTGCCGATCGTCACATAGCGTTTCATCTCGCCCAAGGCAAGCTGAGGTTCTCCCGAGCTCCACAGGATCCGGAAGAGAAGGAGCGAAGCGCGCTCAGACGCTGGATCCAGTTGAATGGCCGCGCGGCCTTGCTCGATGGCTTCGCGATGACGGCCGATGCGGGAAAACACCCAGCCAAGGTAGGCATGCGCAAGAGCTTCGCGTGGAAACTCAGCGACCAACGCCAGCAGAAGCGACAAAGCTTCGGCGTCTTGATTTTCCTCGGCCAGCTCGACGGCCAGCCGGATTCTTTCCATCATGCGCGGTTGCGCGTTTTCCGTTGTCTCGCTCATAGGCGCTATCCGCCCAGCACCCGCCTGAAGATTGCGTCCACATTCCCTAACTGGCGCGTGTAGTCGAAGGTGCATGCGAGCTTTTCCGGACTGAGCAGCGCGGTGATCGCCGGGTCGCGCGCCACTTCGTCGCGAAAAATCAGGTCCTCCTTCCAGGCGCGCATGGCGTGGGACTGCACCAGGCGGTAAGCATCTTCGCGCAACATGCCGGCCTCGGCCAGGTCAAGCAGCAACTGTCCCGAGAAGATGAGGCCGCCGGTGCTCTCGAGGTTGCGCTTCATCCGCTCGGGATACACGAGCAACTTGTCGATCAGGTTCTCGGTCTTGGCGAGGAGATAGTCGACGAGAATGGTCGAGTCGGGAAAAATGACGCGCTCGACAGAAGAGTGCGAAATGTCGCGCTCGTGCCACAGCGGAATGTTCTCGAAGGCCGCCTGGGCATTGCCGCGCAGCACGCGCGCGAGGCCGCTGATCTGCTCGCTGGTGATGGGGTTCTTCTTGTGCGGCATGGCCGAAGAGCCCTTCTGCTGCTCGCTGAAGAACTCCTGCGCCTCGCGCACCTCGGTGCGCTGCATGTGGCGTATCTCGACGGCGATCTTGTCGAGCGTGCTGCCGATGATCGCCAGCGTGGCGATGTAGGCGGCGTGCCGGTCGCGCTGGATCACCTGCGTGGACACCAGGGCCGGCTTGAGGCCGAGGCGCGCGCAGATGCGTTCTTCATGCTCCGGTTTCAGATGGCCGAACGTGCCCACGGCTCCGGAGAACTTGCCCACGCGCATATCTTCGGCGGCGGCATCGAAGCGGGCCAGGTTGCGCTCCATCTCGGCGTACCAGTTGAGCAGTTTGAGTCCGAAGGTGGTGGGCTCGGCGTGGATGCCGTGGGTGCGGCCGATGGTGGGCGTGTGTTTGAATTCGAGTGCGCGGCGCTTGAGCGCGGCCAGCAGCACGGCGAGCCCCACGCGGATCAGCGCCGAAGCCTCCTTGACCTGCAAGGCCTGCGCTGTGTCGACCACGTCGTTGGAGGTGAGGCCGTAGTGCAGCCAGCGGGACTGGCCGACGAGGCCTTGATTCTTCAGCGATTCTGCTACTGCCGTCGTGAAGGCGATCACGTCATGCTTTACTTCCGCCTCGATCTCGTGGATGCGTGCGACCGAGAAACTCGCGTGTTTCGCGATGGCCTCGGCGGCAGCGGCGGGAATCACGCCGTCCTCGGCAAGCACCGCGCTCGCTGCCGACTCGACCTGAAGCCAGAAGCGGTACTTGCTCTCTTCGGTCCAGAGGCGGCCCATGGCCGGACGGGTATAGCGCTCGATCAAGGTCGTACTCCTGCGGGCCGCGACGGCAGGCCGGGACCCTTCTTCATTGTAGCGAGCACCGGGCGCATTGGTGCGACCTTTGCAGCAAGGCTATTTACGGCTTCGGCAGGCCGAAGCGCTTGTGCAACTCGTCCAGCAGCAGGCCTTTGCCGGGCCGGTAGGGCTGAAACCACTCGCCGTCGATCACCAGTTGCGGAACGGCCCGCTTGCCCACGCGGCGCAACACCTCGGCGGAGGCCGCCGGATCGGCATCCACGTTGATCTCTGTATAGACAATGCCGTGCGCGTCGAGGAACTGCTTGGCCGCCCGGCAGTCCCGGCACCAGGCAGCCGTGTAAACCTGCACTTTCATGCTTTTATTGTATCGTTGACGCGCTGTTAATATTTCGGACATGCATGCCGACGAGATCAAGGCACGGTTGAGGCTGGAACCGCACCCTATCGAGGGCGGCTGGTTCCGGCGCACCTACACATCGCCCGGCGTGGTGGACCTGCCACGCGGGGTGCGTCCCCAGGGCTCGGCTATCTATTACCTGCTGGAGCCGGGAACCTTCTCCGAGATGCATCGTCTCGACTCGGATGAGATATTTCACTTCTATCTTGGCGACCCGGTGGAGATGCTGCAGCTTTACCCGGACGGGCGCTCTGCTGTTCTTACTCTTGGACCGGATTTGAAGGCGGGGCAGCATGTACAGCTGGTCGTGCCGGCGGGCGTCTGGCAAGGGACGCGGCTTGTGGGCGACGGAGAGGTGGCGCTTCTGGGATGCACGGTGACGCCGGGGTTTGACTATGCCGACTACCGGAGTGGGAGTTATGCGGAGTTAGCGGCCAGGTGGCCGGCCGAGGCGGAGCGGATCAGGGCATTGACCCGGAGCTAACTGGATCTGCGTTCGCGAAAGAAACTACGCAGTAACTCGGCGGACTCTGCGGCGAGGATTCCCTGCTCGACTTGGATCTGGTGGTTGAGCTGCGGGTGATTGAGCACGGTAAGCACCGAGCCGGCGGCTCCGGCCTTGGGATCGGCCGCGGCGAAGACCAATCGGTCGAGGCGCGCGTGAATCATGGCGCCGGCGCACATGGCGCAGGGCTCCAGCGTGACGTAAAGCGTGCATCCGATGAGCCGGTAGTTGCCCAGAGACGCAGCGGCCTCGCGCAGGGCGACGATTTCGGCGTGAGCGGTGGGATCGAGGTCGCGCAGGACTCGGTTTTGGCCACGCGCGAGGATGGCTCCCTCGCGGACCACGACGGCGCCGATAGGCACCTCGCCGGCTTCAGCAGCCAGGCGGGCTTCGGCCAGGGCGGCTTGCATGGCTTCGAGGTCATTCATTCGAGCCAAAGGCTCCTGAGGTGGGTGAAATTAATCACGTCGAACCCTCGTGACTCCAGGGAATTACTCAACGGAAAGTCGAGCGTAAGGATAATATGCGTCGACGCCAGCGACGCAAGCGCTGCGTCTGTCAGGCCCAGCCATAGGAACTCACTCTGGGCAACCTTAGCCGCAGGAATCCACTCCTCCGGTATGGCTTCGATTTGTTGGGAAAAGAATCCTGACCAGTCCTCCTTGATCCACTCCGGAAGGGAATTCGCCAGATTTGAGACTTCGGTGAGGACGTGAGGGGTAGTTCTGATCGCTGAGAACACCTTCAGGGTTTCGGCGAGCAAATCAATATCTTCAATCTGAAAGCTGTTGAGGCGTTTGAAAGTGGTCACCAAGTCAGCATCAAATCTGACACACCATTCGAAAAGGAGCAGGTTCGAGTCAAGAATTGCCGCCTTCCCAACATGAGGCTTCAATAGGGGATGGTCCGAAAGCCTCATGCCGCGCGCTGACGCAATGCAACGAGTTGACCGTCTGAACCGTCAACAACAATGATTTTGGCGACCCGGCGGCGCCTAAGTGGGTCGCCAGCGAGGTCGAGTACTTCCTGCATAGAGCTGTAGGACGAAGCGGGCACACTAAAAGTGACGGCCCAGTTCGACCCATCCCGCTCGATCTCTTCCAAACGAACGTCGTCGCTCTTTGCCGGAAATTCCGGCAACAAATCCACAAAATGCGCGCGGGCAAAACGAATAACATCTTTGATCCCCAGGCTCATCCGAGGTTCCTCCCGACGGAACCATTCTACCTCGAAACTGGTTTCGCAGCGACCGGCTGCTGCTGGGTCATGCAGTGCAGCGCGCCCAGGCCCCAGATCAGGTCGACCGAGTGGATGCCGATGACTTCCCGATCGGGAAAAACTTCGGACAGAATGTTCAGCGCCACACGGTCGTTGCGGTCGTGGAAGGTGGGAACTAACACCAGCCCGTTGGCGATATAGAAGTTGGCATAACTGGCCGGGAGGCGCTGGCCGCGGAAGATCACTGGCCTTGGAAGCGGGATTTGCACGATTGTGTATTGGCGGCCGGCGGGCGTGCGCGCGGCCTTGAGGCGGGCGAGGTTTTCGGCCAGCGGCTCGTGGTTTGCGTCGCGTGTGTCGGGCTCGATGGCGGTGACGATGGTGGCAGGCGCGACGAAGCGGGAGATGTCGTCCACATGGCCGTGGGTGTCGTCACCGGCAACCCCGCGATTGAGCCATACGACCTGATCGATGCCCAGAAAGTCGTGGAAAGCCTGCTCCATTTGCGCACGGCTGACGCCGGGATTGCGCTGCTGGACCTCGCTGAGCAGGCACTCCTCCGTGGTGAGCAGCAGGCCTTCGCCGTTTGAATCGATAGAACCGCCTTCAAGGACGAGCCTGCGCGAGGAGCCGTCGGCCAGCTCGACCATAGGCTGCCATTCCGGCAGCCTCAGGAAAGCTGAGACACGGCCAGGAATCCGGTCATCCAACTGCCAGTTGGGGTACTTGGCCCAGGCGTTGAAGCGCCAATCTGTGATGGCAATGGAACCCTCTGTATTGCGCACGAAGATGGGCCCTGAATCGCGGGTCCATACACGGTTGGTGGGCCACTGGTAAAAGCTGACGCGGTCGAGATTGGCTCCGGCACGCTCCAGGATTCCGCTGGCGCGCTGCTGCGCTTTGGCATCGTCAACCAGGATGTGAACCTGCTCGTGAGCGGAGAGCAGACGCACGATCTCCGCGTAGACCCAGGGGATAGTCTGGAACTTGCCCGGCCAGTCGTCGGGATTGTGGGGCCAAGCGAGCCAGGTGGCCTCGTGGCGCTCCCATTCGGCGGGCATGCGGTAGCCGAGCTCACGCGGCGTAGAATCGGCCATGATTACTTGGGGTCTCCGTCCTGCGACCAGGTATTCACGGGATCGAGAAAGCGCCTGGTGATGGGCGCGTAGGCGTCGATGCGGCGGTCGCGCAGGAAGGGCCAGTTGCGGCGCGTATCCTCAATCAGCGCCAGATCGATTTCGCCGAGCAGGATTTCTTCCGCATCGTGCGAAGCTTTGGCGAGGATGCGTCCGAAGGGGTCGGCCAGAAAGCTGCCGCCCCAGAACTCCAGGCCCACACCGGGCGCGCGGTTGCCGAGCACGTCGCCATGCTCATGGCCGACACGATTGACTCCGGCCACATAGACGCCGTTGGCGATGGCGTGGGCGCGCTGGATGGTCTGCCAGGCATCGTATTGCGCGGCGCCAAACTCGTCCTTCTCCGCCGGATGCCAGCCGATGGCGGTGGGATAGAAGAGCACCTCCGCGCCTTGCAGGGCGGTGAGCCGCGCGCCCTCGGGATACCACTGGTCCCAGCAGACCAGCGTACCCACGCGGCCAAACGCAGTATCCACGGCCTGAAATCCCAGGTCACCTGGCGCAAAATAAAACTTCTCGTAGTAGAGCGGATCGTCGGGGATGTGCATCTTGCGATAGACGCCGGCAATGGCCCCATCGGCATTCAGCGTGACCGCCGTGTTGTGATAGAGCCCAGCGGCGCGCCGTTCAAAGAGCGAGGCGACAATGGCGACTCGCAGCTCGCGCGCCACCTCGGCCAGTTTGGCCGTGGACGGGCCAGGGATCGGCTCGGCCAGATCGAAGAGGCGAATATCCTCGCGCTGGCAAAAGTACTGGGCGCGGAAAAGCTCCGGCAGGCAGACGACATTGGCGCCCATCCGCGCGGCCTCACGGACGTGCCGCGCGGCCGACGCGAAGTTCGCTTCGGGGTCGGGGCCCATGCGCATCTGTACCAGGCCCACATTGTATTTGCGCGCAACCGTCATCGAGCTGGAGTACCCCTCTGTGGTGATCCTTGAGACTCATGCAGCAAGGCCAACCCCGCCCGGCGGAATTGGCCTTGAGCTTCCCTGCCCCTCGCGGCCGCTACTCGTCGAGAATCAGCACAGCCGCGGCGATGGTGGTGGTCCACAGCCCGCGCTTGTCGCCCACGGCCGACTGGGTCACGTTGCTGGTGCGGACGATCTTGTTGGAGATGCGGTAGATCTCCTTCTTTTCGTCCCAGCTGGTGTCGGGGTCGAATTCCACGTCGAGCGTGGTGGCCAGCATTTCGGCGGCTAACTCTTCGGCATACTCGCCAGCCTGTTCCTCGGTCTCGCCGAAGCTGTGGTGCTCGCTAAGGTAGCCGTAGGTGTTGCGGTCGGCGGGGATGGCCACGCCGATGCTGGAGACGATGAGCCGGTGTGGTTCGCGCGTGGAGTTCTCCGCGATGACCGAAAAGACCACCTCGCCGTCATTCAGATACTTGAGGCCGTCTTTGCGGGGAATGACTTTGCACTGCGGTGGAAAGATGGAGGAGACGCGCACCAGATTCTGCGAGGCAATGCCCGCATCCCGAAGGGCCAGCTCGAACGAAGTCAGGCGCTCCTTGTGTTTACCTACACCCTTGGTGAAGAAAATCTTCTTCGGGACCATGCTTTTTCCCAATTTCTATGTATCCTCCGTGAGTTTGAAAATGGCGATTTCCGCGGAACGTTCCCGCATGAGTTTATCGCATCCGGGCGGGTAGAGACAGAACTCTCAGCGATTTCATTCCAGATTCATATCCGGCTGGCCTGGGCGGAGTTGGAAACGAGCTTGCAACCCGGCCGAATCCGGGCTCCGGCTGGGTCGCCGGCGTAACTTTTTGCCGCTCGCCGCGTTTAAGGGACTATGAGCACATTAGGCAGAATGGCCATCTTCGTTTTGGCGGCAGGAATCGGAGCCGGGCTGGGAATGGCGCAGGCTCCTCAGGGACCGCAGCCCCCGGCAGCGGTCAGCAGCGCCGCCGGTCCGGTGGATCTGGAATGGGTACCACCGGCGCTGGCGCCGCTGAGCACTCTGGCGAGCACCAAGTCGAGCTTTACGCTGGACCGGAGCATGCTGAGCGCGGCAGCCGGCATGACCTCCGATGCGGAAACGCGGCAGGCGATCGACAAGATTGACGGCGTGAGCGTGCATCTGCTCCGCTTCGGCGCTGCCGGAATTGCGGACGAGGCGCAGGTGGAGGCGATCCGCAAGGCGTATCACCTGCGCGGCTGGAAGCACCTGGTCACCAACTCGAGCGCCGACGGCTCCCAGAGCCCGGTGCACAGCGGGACAACCGATGTGTGGCTGGTTCTAGATGGGGTCAACGTGCGAGGCGCGGTGGTGCTGGCGGAAACGCCCAGGAGCCTGACGCTGGTGACCATGGCCGGCAATCTGAGCCCCGTTGACCTGCTCCATTTGCGCGGGCATTTCGGGATTCCGCGGTTTGACGGGGACGACTTTAAGGACGCCAAAGACAAGTGACTCAAGTCCCATTCGAAGCACTAGCAGCGGGGCGAGAATTCTCAGGGCTGTTCGAGGGGGTTAACCCATCGCAATCCCGGGAATCGAGCGAAATCGCGATCATTCGAATACAGGACGCCGCCATACTCAATGGTCAAAGCTGCCAGGGCCGCATCAGTCGTCAGTTTGCCGCGTACATCGCCGTGCAGGAGCATACCCCTCAGGAGCGCCCAATGCATTTCGCCTGGAGCCAAGGTGTGAACGTTTGGCAGGTCCAACCACTGCTCTACGATTGCGATTGTTTGTCGCATTGTAAAGCGCTCGCCCAACAAACCTGGGTGCGTGAGGATGCGAAGGAACGCGGTGAGGGTCTGCCACGGCAAACCGATGGTTTCGTTGCCGGAAAACAGATCTTCGACCCACTGCCGGGCCTGTTGGTGCTCAAGGCATGACGTATCGTACGCGTACAGGAGGATGTTCACATCGAGCACGATCATCGATGGTTCAGCCCTTCGAGCGATTCAATGAGATCCTCGACCTTTTGGTAGCGGGTCCCGAGGCCGGTATTCAGCGCGATTGGCGTAACCGTGAATCGCTTTCGGGGCTGAGGATTCCGGCTGGCAATCAGCCCCTGCCGCAGCAGCCGGTTGACGGTGCCCTTGAAGGAGTCTCCCGAGCGGCGGACTTCCTGCTCAACGAGCTTGGCGATATCGTCGTCGATGGAGAGAGTGGTTCGCACATCATGATGCTAATAGTCAAGGCATCATGATGTCAAGCTTACGCGTGAGCTTGCAGACTTAAAGAGCAGCCGTCGAAATGCCCGCTCATCTTGGGTACAGCGACTCCTGTGTAGCAAGGAGGCCGCCCCAAGGCTGTTTTCCTCCCACGAAAGCCTCGGCTCTCATCATCGACGGTCTACTCGCGTACGGCGCATTCAGACCTGAAATCGTGAGAACAAATTGTCGGCCGTCCAGATCAACCGCGTAATAGACGATGCCAGGTCTTTCCGGAGTCGTTGAATACGGAGTGCCCTGGTTCAGCACAAGTCGCAGTTCAAAGGGAAGCTTCTTCCCGTCCCTTTCGTAAGGAGATTGCTCATACGCCAAGGTTCTAACCGCAGCCTCGAGAGACTCGTTAGAAGTTGGAAAGGCCCCTGCCTCGTCGCCCAGTCTCTTAAGCCGCGCGTCAATTTGTGCTAAGTGATCCGAATCCGCGGCACGCTCCGCGCCAGCAAACGGAAGTTCCTCCAGACCGAGAAAGCCTCCCGATGTTAATGATGGCACGGAACCACAGCTGTAGGGTTCGATAAGTAGGAACGAACTTAGCGTGATTACAGCCGCCATTGGCCATCGGCGACTCATAGCAAGAGCCGCTGCAATGCAAACGAACCAAATTGGAGCAAATAGGGCGGAAAGTAGGGTGTAATATGCGTCCACCAATGCGGCACGATGAATTCGCCTGGCCGAGGATGATTGACCCGCCACCAAGAATGGACAGCGGAGAAGGATTCATCCAGCTGCAACCCGGAGATCAAGAGAAGGAGCCCGGCCAACAAAAGGGCCGCTCTTTGCTTTCCATTCAGGCTCATTTCGCTGCCCGCCCTTTCAATGAGTACGCAGGCGCCATGGCGTGAGTTCCGCCAATCCTGCTCCCAAACTCCTAGCTTGGACAGTAAGCCACTTTGCCCCCGCCGTTGCCACTCCCAATTTGCGGATGTTAGCCTCTTGCTTCGGCTCCATGCGGCGAAGCAGCGCGAGAGAGGACCATGCAGACAACGCCAAACGAGCTTGAGATTGCCCCGATAGAGGAGACAGGAACCCTGGGCGTCCTGCACCTGAAGCGGTTCTGGTCGCGTACCCTGGCATGCAGAGCAGGCAGGGCACAGCCGGCCGGCGAAGAATGCGCCGACACCGTTCTGCTGTGCGGGCTCCATGCCGGGATTCATGAGGCGCTCTCGTTTGTGGCGCAGGGCAGCCCGTCCTTTGAGCGTTTCGAAGCGTGGATCCTGGAGATCAACGGCGGATCGCTCGATCCCGCCCGCGTGGCCCGCATCAACGCCGCCCTGACGGGCACGCTGTCCCCCGGAATGGCTCCTGCAGCGGGCTCCCCTGACGCGGCGCTGAGCGCGGAGGATCTGGAAAAATGGGAACGGGATGGCTACGTGGTGGTACGGGACGCGGTAACGCCCGATCAGTGCCGGGCGGCGGCGCAGGCGATCTACGAGCGCATGGGCGCGGACCCTGCGGATCCCGAGACCTGGTACCAGAACCCGCGCGGCCACTCGATCTGGGTGCCGCTGCTGCGTCATCCGGCCTTTCAGGCCAACCGGGAATCGCCGCGCATTCATGCGGCCTATGCCCAACTGTGGGGGCGCACCGATCTCTGGGCCAGCGTGGACCAGGGCGGCTTTAACCCGCCGGAACGGCCAAATTGGCGCTTTCCCGGGCCGCATCTGCACTGGGACGTCAGCATCGCGCAGCCGGTGCCGCTGGGCATGTCGGGCATTCTGTATCTCACCGATACCGAGGCCGCGCAGGGCGCTTTCCAGTGCGTGCCGGGCTTTCACCGGCGCCTGGCAAGTTGGCTCGGGGAGCTGCCACCGGGCAGCAACCCGCGGGATCGCCGGTGGATGGAGACGTTGCCCGCCGTACCCATTGCGGGGCAGGCTGGAGACCTGGTGATCTGGCACCAGGCGCTGCCGCATGGGAGCAGTCCGAACCGGACCACGAAGCCGCGCGTGGCGCAGTACATCCGGATGCAACCCAGCCGCTGGGATGTTCACCCGGTATGGCTCTGAAGCGGCCGCTTCGTTGCCACCCCCAATTTGCAGGTGGTAGCCTAGCCCTTTGACGTTCAGCACGAAGGGACACCGGGCGAGACCATGCAAACCATCTACAACGGGCTTGAGCTGCCGAAGGACGGGCAGCCGATTGACTACAAAAACGGGCAATTCGAAGTGCCCGATCATCCCATCATTCCTTTTATTGAGGGCGACGGCACGGGCCGCGATATCTGGAAGGCTTCGCAGCGGGTCTTTGATGCGGCGGTGGAGAAGGCGTACGGCGGCAAGCGCGCCATCAAGTGGTTTGAGATCTTTGCCGGCGAGAAGGCCTATCGCCAATTCAGCAACTGGCTGCCGGACGATTCGGTGGCCGCGGCGCGCGATTTGCGCGTTTCCATCAAGGGACCGCTGACGACGCCGGTGGGCGGAGGCATCCGCTCGCTCAACGTGGCGCTGCGGCAGCTTCTCGATTTGTTTGCCTGCGTGCGGCCGGTGAAGTATTACCAGGGCGTGCCCAGCCCGGTGAAGCACCCCGAAAAGGTGGACATCGTTATCTTCCGCGAGAACACAGAAGACGTGTACTCGGGGATCGAGTTCAAACAAGGCAGCACGGACGTGGCGCGGCTGATCGAGTTCATCAACGAAGACCTGCTCAAGGGCGGCAAGAAGAAGATTCGCTCCGACTCGGGCGTGGGCATCAAGCCGATTTCCATCTTTGGCACCAAGCGGCTGGTGCGGTATGCGATCCGGCAGGCGCTGGAGACCGGCCGCAAGACGGTGACGCTGGTGCACAAGGGCAATATCCAGAAGTTCACCGAGGGTGCGTTTCGCGAGTGGGGCTATGAGGTCGCGGTCGAAGAGTTTCGCGAGCATACGGTCACCGAGCGCGAAAGCTGGATTCTGGGCAATGTCGACGCCAAGCCCGGCATCTCGATTGAAGAGAACGCCGCGCTGATCGAGCCGGGGCTCGAGTTTGGCAATCAGAAGTTCCGCGACGATCTCTATGCGGAGATCAAGGGCGTGCTGGACTCGATCGGCAAGACGCACGGCAACGGCGCATGGAAGCAGAAGATTCTCATCAACGACCGCATCGCGGATTCAATCTTCCAGCAGATCATCATCCGGCCGTCGGACTATTCGATTCTCGCTACGACCAACCTCAATGGCGATTACATCTCGGACGCAGCGGCGGCGCAGGTGGGCGGGCTGGGCATTGCGCCGGGCGCGAACATCGGCGATGGCTACGCGGTATTTGAGGCGACGCATGGCACTGCGCCGAAGTATGCCGACAAGGATGTCATCAATCCGGGCTCGGTGATCTTGTCGGGCGTGATGCTGCTGGACTTCATTGGATGGAAGGAAGCGGCCAAGCTGATCGAGACGGCGATGGAGAAGACCATCCAGCAGAAGTTTGTGACGTACGACTTCGAGCGGCAGACGGCGGGGGCGACCAAGGTGGGAACCAGCGAGTTTGCTACGCGGATCATTGGAAACATGTGAGGACGGGGACTTAGGGACTAGGGACTAAGGGACTAGGGACTGAGGGACTAGCGGCTGAGGGGCCAAGAATTGGCTTTGAAAGGGCACGGCTTCAGCCGTGCCGCTCGATGGACAAATGGAGTCGGGCTTTAGCCCCTGAGGGATGCCTTTGGGAATCCTACGTGATGTCGATGCTGGAGGTCGCATGAACCGTTATCCGAGAAGACCTCTAAAGCGGGGGCTCGGTGACTCCCTTTTGCACGTTCTCGGTTCTGTCGTTGGTTGGATTTATAAGATGGCCTTTGGAGGATTGGACGAACTTGTCTACCGCAAGAACAGAAAACAATTCATTGCGGAGGTTGAGCAGGGTTTTTCCAGTTTGATCTCCCAGCACGCGGGCAAGGTTGTTCCAGATGAAGGATTGGAACTTCCCAAAGCATTCGATTATGTAGCCGTGACAGTCGAATTCTCGGCGGTTCGCTTCAGGATCATCCGGGGACGTGGGGAATTGCGTGTCCAGGCCGCGTTGCCGAGCGATCCGCATGACTGGGAGGATCTTTCCCTTCTGTGGTCTCGTCGAGTCATGCGCGAATGCGGTAAGCCACCCTCCATTCACGATCGGCTTGAGGAAGTTGCGCAGCGGATTGATGCAAATTGGAATCAGATTGTAGCATCCTTAGCAGCATGGCAATAAACTGCTTGCACAGCTCGCCCGGAGAGCGCGCCCTGGAATTGGCTCTGCCTCAGGGGCTAAAGCCTGGCTTCATTTTGCGGACGATTCGGCACGGCTGAAGCCGTGCCCTTTCAAAACGGATCCTGACCACTCGTTTGGCATCCCGAAGGAGATACAACATGCGTAAGAAAGTAAGTATTGTCGGCGCCGGCAATGTTGGCGCAACGGCTGCTCATTGGATTGCGGCCAAGGAACTGGCCGACGTGGTGCTGATCGATGTAGTCGAGGGCATTCCGCAAGGCAAGGCGCTGGACCTGCTGGAGGCCATGCCGATCGAGAAGCGCGACGTGCATGTGACTGGCTCGAACGATTACGCCGAGACGGCGCACTCCGACATCGTGGTGATTACCGCGGGCATTCCGCGCAAGCCGGGCATGAGCCGCGACGACCTGCTGCACACCAATTTCAAGATCATGTCGGACGTGGTGGAGAAGGTGGTGGCACATTCGCCGGAGTCGATCCTGATCATCGTCTCCAATCCGCTGGACGCGATGGCGCAAGCTGCATTTCGCCAGGCTGGATTCAACCGTGAGCGGGTGATCGGCATGGCGGGCGTGCTGGATTCGGCGCGCTTCCGCACCTTCATTGCCGCGGAGCTGAACGTGAGCGTGGAGAATGTAACCGCGTTTGTGCTGGGCGGGCATGGCGATACCATGGTGCCGCTGGCGCGCTATTCGACCGTGGCAGGCATTCCGATTACCGAACTCATCGCGCCCGACCGGCTCGATTCTCTGATCCAGCGCACGCGCGACGGCGGCGCAGAGATTGTGAAGTATCTCAAGGCGGGCAGTGCTTACTACGCGCCTTCGGCCGCGGTGACGGAGATGGTCGAGGCCATTCTCAAAGACAAGAAGAAGATCCTGCCCTGCGCTGCCTATCTGCAGGGCGAGTACGGCATCACGGGCTATTACATCGGTGTCCCCTGCAAGCTGGGCGCGGCGGGCCTCGAGAAGATCATCGAGATCAAGCTGACGCCGGAAGAGGACGCGGCGCTGAAGCGGAGCGCGGAGGCCGTGAAGGAGCTTTGTGCGGTGATCGGCGTTTAGGTTCCGCGCCGGCCGCCTGATCGCGGACCAAACGAGTGCCGTTTTTCATTGACATCAGCACGCTGGAGGCCGCAGCCTTGAACTCTGCTCTTAAACGGAAAGGATGGGCGGAGATGAACTTTCTAAAGTACGCTGCATTCGGCGTTGCGGTGCTGATGGCGGCCGCCGTCTGTTCGGCGCAGCAGAAGTTTCCCCGGCTCCCAGGGGAGTGGACGACCACCACGACAAGCAGTGCAATGGCGGGGCAGGAACCCACGGTTATGCTCTACTGCCTGAATGACGAGTTATGGACCAGGTCGCTCACGCAGGACAAATCCTGCACGGTGACGCAACTGAACGTAACTACTAGCGGCATCAGTTATAACATAAGCTGCGAAATGAAGACCTTTCAGATGAAGGGCAAGGTGGACATCAGCTTCGATGGAATGACGCACATGGCCGGCACGGGTTCCTTCGATATGACGATGAACGGGAAGACGACCCATTCGACTTCCCAAACGGATTATCGCTGGAAGGGCGCGACCTGCGACCCCAACAAGGACATGAATCTGAAGTTCCAGAGCAAGCAGCACTAACACGGATTGCCGCACCCATTGAAAGAGGAACGAACCTGAAAGCCAGTCACTTACTGTTTCTATTCCTTGCGGCGCCGCTCGCCGCGCACATCTGCACCGCACAGACAAAGGACGCCAACGGCTGCAAGGACTCACCCCTGATTGCCCGCTTCCCCGGATCCACCATCACCGAGTGCGAAGACAAGGCGGACAATTCCTATAACTTCACCGATCTCGGCCCAAAACATGAGGGAAAGAACATTGAGGGCGAGTATCACTACCTTTATTACAACGAACCGGATGGCACAAGCTGGGCACAGGTCAACCGCAATCTTGTCACGGCCTTCAAGACGGCCGGATACACGTTTCTCAAGGACAGTGGGCAAGGTCAATTCACCGTCCATATGGGAAAGACCTGGATTGAAGTGGACGTAAACCACGGCACCAACTACCAACTCCACATGGTGACCGAAACCGCGCTGACCCAGGATGTGGTAGCCACCGCGGCCGAGTTATCCAGCGGCCTGACTGGCAGCGGTCATGCGGTTGTGAATGGAATCCTGTTCGATACGGGAAAAGCCGATGTCAAGCCCGAATCCGCGCCTGCGCTGCAGGAGGTGGCCAAGATGCTCAAGGAGAACGCCGCGGTGAAGGTTTACGTGGTGGGACACACCGACAACGTGGGCGCGCTGGCCGCCAACCTCGACCTCTCGAAGCGGCGCGCGGCAGCGGTTGTGCAGGCGCTGACCACGCAATATGGCGTGGCTGCTAGCCGGCTTCAGTCCTTTGGCGCCGGCCCATATGCGCCGGTGGCATCGAACAAGTCAGAGGACGGACGAGCGCTCAATCGGCGCGTCGAACTGGTCGAGCAATAGACCGCGCCAACAGGAGCCAGGTACCGAATTCAGCTTGCAGGGCCGCAGATCAGAGGCCGGCAGCCCGCGCACGCTGCCACCCGGCCTCAATGACGCGCACGGTCACGGGGTCCAGGACCAGGGCGCTGTGGCTGTTCCACTCCGCGCGTTCCACCCAACGCACCGCATCGGCGTCGGAAGCTGCCAGCAACGTGCCACCGGTCACGCGGCAGAGATAATCCGCGATCACATAGTGGTAACGAACCCGGTCGCCTTCGCGATGGATGCGGTCGAGCAGTTCGATAAGCTCCACCGGCTCGACGGTCAGGCCCGTCTCTTCCCTCACCTCGCGGACGACTGCGCCGGCAAGCGATTCGCCCACCTCGATCAACCCGCCGGGCAGCGACCAATGGCCGCGCAAGGGCTCAGTGCCGCGCCGGACGAGCAGGACGCGGCCTCGATCGACCACGAACGCGCCCACACCGACAAGGGGCGCTGAAGGATATTCCCTTTGCATGTTCCTCCATTACGGTCCTCTTTCACGATAGAGCTTCCGAGGGCAATCCGCACAGGCCGCGGCAAGCGGCGGGCATCGGCGCCCCGCACCTTTTGCGTCGGCGTATCATCCAAGACAAACAGGAGACCACGATGGCGGAGTTCACGCTGCGGATTGACGGCATGCATTGCGGCGCCTGCCTTCGGCGCGTCAGCCAGGCGCTTGCCACGGCCGAAGGGGTGCAGGTGAAAGAGGTGCGGCTGGGCGCGGCGCGGATTTCCGCTGAACAGCCGCGCGTCGAATCCGCGCTGGCTGCGCTGGCCAAGGCCGGCTATACGGCGCGCCTGGAAACATAGCTCAAAACATGGCCACGCCCACAACAGAAACGCTCACGCTGCCGGTGCTGGGCATGACGTGCGCATCCTGCCAGCATCACGTGGAAGCGGCGTTGCGCTCGACGGCCGGGGTTGAATCCGCGCATGTGGATCTGATGGCGCATCGCGCCAGCGTGGTCTTCAATCCGGCGGTGGCCGCACCCGCGAAGCTGCTTGAGGCGATTCGCGGGGCCGGCTACGATGCCGTGCTTCCCCGCCCAGGCGAATCGGCGCAAGACTCGCGCGCACGCGATCATGCGGTGGAGTCGATGCTGAAGGCGGGGATCACGCTGGCGGCCGGCGCAGTGGCCATGCTGCTCGCCATGCCGCTATCTGCCGGCGAAGAGATGGGCGGGCTGGATCGCGGCATGATGCGCCTGTTGCCCTGGCTCTTTGCCGCGCCGCCGGAGCTGCTGCGCTGGACGATGCTGGTGCTCACGGCATTTCTGATGGCGTGGGCGGGGCGCGGCATCTATTTGAGCGCGGTGCATGCGCTGCGGCACGGGACCACCAACATGAATACGCTGGTGGGCCTGGGGACCAGCGTGGCGTTTGCCTATTCCGCCTATGCCACGGTTTGGCCGGCAGCGGGCCGGCTGGTCTACTTCGACGCGGTTCTGCTTATCCTCGGATTCCTGCTGCTGGGCAAAGCGCTGGAGGCACGAGCAAAGCGCCGCGCTCTGGCCGCGCTCGATTCTCTTTCGCGGCTGAGGCCAGTGACCGCGCGCCGCCTGCGCGATGGCGTGGAAGCCGTAGTGCCTCTCGAGGAGATTCAACCGGGCGACAGCGTGCTGGTGTTGCCGGGCGAGCGGTTTCCGGTGGACGCAGTGCTGCTTGAAGGCCGCACCATGGTGGACGAGTCGATGCTGACCGGCGAGCCTACGCCGCTGCCGCGCGAACCCGGCGGCCGCGTGTTGGCCGGCTCGCTCAACTACGATGGCGCGGTGGTGTGCCGGGCGGAGTCGCTGGGCGAGGCCACGGTGCTCGAGCAGATCACGCGCATGGTGGAGCAGGCACAAGGCTCGCGGGCGCCGATGGAGCGGCTGGCCGACCGCGCCAGCTCGATCTTCGTGCCGGTGGTGCTAGCGCTGGCGGCCATCACTTTTGTTGCGTGGCTGGCGGCGGCGCATTCTCTGCCGCTGGCCCTGGCCAACACCGTGGCGGTGCTGGTGATCGCCTGTCCCTGCGCCATGGGGCTGGCCGTGCCGGCTGCGCTGACCGTGGCCGTGGGGCGCGGCGCGCAGCTGGGCGTGTTGTTTAAGGGCGGAGAGGCGCTGGAACGGCTGGCTCATCTGGACGTCATGGTGCTGGATAAGACGGGAACACTGACGGTGGGTCGGCCGGTTCTGGAGGCTGTTCATGTCGTGGGGGTTCGTGCTTTCCCACCCTTTCGTCAAAGAGACGACGAAAGGATGGGGCACCCAGCGGGGGAGGTTGGTGGTTTCCCACCCATGCGACAAGAGGACGTCGCATGGACGGGGCACCGGGCGGTCGATGCGATGAGTGAGGAGGACGAGATACTGCGAATCGCTGCGGCGGCCGAGGAGCGGTCGAACCATCCGCTGGCTCACGCCCTGGTGGATGCTGCTCGCGCTCGCTGCCTTGTCTGGCAGCCAGCGGACGAGATGCAGATTCTGCCGGGACGGGGACTCTCTGCCAAGGTGGAAGGACATCAATGTCTGCTGGGCAATGAGGCGCTGTTCGGCGAGTTTGGCCTGCGCCTGCCGGGCGGCGTTGGACCGCCGGAGCCCGGTGTTACGCGGCTTTGGATGGCTCTGGACGGCGAGCCGGCGGGCTACTTCGATGCCCGTGATGCTTTGCGGCCGGACGCGGCCAAGGCGGTCACGGCACTGCGCGGAGCCGGCCTGCGGGTGCTGATGCTGACCGGAGACTCGGCCGCCGCGGCAGCGCCGATTGCCGCATACGCCGGAATCGCCGAGTTTGAAGCCGGACTGGACCCAGCTGGGAAGCTGGCCCGCATCCGCGCCTTGCAGCAGAGCGGCTTGCGCGTGGCCATGGTGGGAGACGGGATCAACGATGCAGCAGCGCTGGCGCAGGCGGACGCAGGAGTCGCCATGGGCACGGGCGCCGACCTGGCCCAGGAGGCGGGCGACGTGCTGTTGCTGCGCGCAACTCCTGCGGCCATTCCAGCCTCGCTCGAGCTGGCCCGCCAGACCCTGCGGGTGATGCGCCAGAACCTGGTCTGGGCCGCAGGCTATAACCTGCTGGGCATTCCGCTGGCGGCAGGGCTGCTGTATCCCGCCTTTCACATCCTGCTGAGCCCGTGGCTGGCGGCGGCGGCCATGGCGCTCAGCTCGGTTTGCGTGCTGGGAAACAGCCTGCGCCTGCGCGGGTTTAACCCATCCGCCGCCCCGGGCCGTCTAACAGGCTAGACTGGGTTGAGAGCCCTGCACGTGCGCATCCTCACACGCTACATCCTCGGCGAGATCCTCTCCTACGCGCTGATCGTCCTGGCGCTGTTTACCTTCATTCTGTTCATGCGCGATCTGCCGACCATTCTGGAGACGGTGGTGCGCAACAGTTCCACTCTGGCCAACGTGATGGAGATTCTGCTCTTCACGCTGCCCAACATGTTCAAAGTCACCATCCCCATGGCGGTGCTGGCCGGGGTGCTGCTGGGATTGAGCCGGCTGGCGGCCGACAGCGAGATCACGGCCATGCGCGCTTCCGGCCTGGGCATCGGCTATTTTGTGCGGGTGTCTTCGATCGTGGCGGTGAGCGGCACACTGCTGGGCCTGGTGAACTCGATCTATGTAGCCCCGCGCGCCAACCAGGCCATCCTCGACATGCGCCAGGCGCTGGAGACCTCGCAGGCTTCCTATGAGATTCAGCCCCGCGTGTTTTACGACGACTTCAAGAACTTCGTCCTCTATGTGCAGGACGTGAAGGCGGGAACGGGCGCGTCGAACTGGCAACAGGTGTTCATGGCGGATGTCTCCGATCCTTCCACGCCGCGGATCACCACGGCCGCTTCGGCCACCGTGGTAAGCGACGACAGCCAGGAGCTGCTGATGCGGCTGCGCAACGGCGCCGAGCACGAGATGACGCCCGGCGAGCCGCAGCAGTACACGATATCGGCCTTCACCACCACGGTGCGTCCGCTGGCCCTGAGCCAGCAGGGCGACGTGCACCTGGGGCGCATGGACACGGCCATCTATGCCATGCCGATGAAGATATTGCGGGAACACATCAACGGTCCCGACGGCAGGCACTACCTGATCGAGCTGCACAACCGGTTCGCATTCCCGACCGCCTGCCTTGTGCTGATGCTGGTGGGCGTACCGCTGGGTGTGGCCTCGCGGCGCGGCGGCAAGAGCTCCGGATTCGTTTTCACCATTCTGCTGGTTTTTCTGTATTACTTTCTCTCTTCCACCGGCATCGCGCTGGGCCGCCAGAACAAGCTTTCAGCTTTCCTGGCAGTGTGGATGGCTAACATATTGTTCGCTGCGGCGGGCAGCTTTCTTTTGTGGCAGATGGCCAGCGGCGGGAGGATTCTGAGCGCGCTGACCAGCTGGACTTCGCGAACCCCGAAGCTCAAACCCGAATCGCCTGCCAAGCCCAACGGCGCGCCGAGGCACGGCCTGCTGAGCTGGTTGCAGCCCAAGGCGCAGCGCAGCGTCTCCCGCGGCGTCTTTCCGCGCATCCTCGACGAATACGTGGTACGCGAATTCCTCAATATGTTTTTCCTGGTGCTGGCCGGCTTCCTGATGCTGATGCTGATCTTCACCTTTTTCGAGCTGGTGGGAGACATCCTGCGCAATCGCATTCCACTGACCACGGTGGGCGAGTACCTGGTCAACCTGACGCCCAACCTGCTTTACAACATTGCGCCCCTGGCAGTGCTGATCGCCGTCCTGGTTACCTTTGGCGTGCTCAACCGCAACAGCGAATTGACCGCTATGAAGGCCACCGGGATCAGCCTCTACCGCCTGGTGGTTCCTATCGTCGCCATCGCCGCCACGCTGGCCGTAAGCCTGTTTTTCTTCGACGAGTACTATCTGCCCCAGGCCAACCGCAAGCAGGATGCGCTGCGCAGCATCATCAAAGGCAAGCCGCCGCAGACATTTCTGCACCCCGAGCACAATTGGATCTTCGGCCAGCAGCACCCCGGCGAGCCGGGCCACATTTTCTACTACGAGTTTTTCGATGTGGACCACGACGAGTTCGCGAACCTCTCGATCTTTGAGTTCGATCCTTCCAGCTTTTCGCTGTCGCGGCGGATCTTTGCCGCCCGGGTGGCGTGGAGGCCGGCCAACGGCACGTGGAACTTTGAGCACGGCTGGGTGCGGGATATGACGGGCGCCAACACGGAGCAGTATCGCGAGTTCAGCAGCACCTCGTTTGCCGAGATCCACGAAGAGCCAAGCTACTTCAAGAAGGAGAGCCTGCAATCGCAGGAGATGAACTTCGGCCAATTGGAAAACTATATCGGCGATCTGCGCCAGAGCGGATTCGACACCATGCGGCTGCGCGTGGCGCTGTGGCAAAAGCTGGCTTTCCCGCTGACGGCCATTGTGATGGCGGTGCTGGCGATCCCCTTCGCGCTGTCGATGGGGCGGCGCGGCTCGCTCACCGGGATAGCCGTGGCCATTGCCGTGGCGCTCGCCTACCGCGTGGTCGACGGCCTGTTTGGAGCCATGGGCAACGTGGATTACCTGCCCGCTGCGCTGGCCGCGTGGTCGCCCGACATCCTGTTCGGGCTCACGGGCGGCTATCTGCTGCTTAGAACGCCGACGTAAGGCCTGTCACCCCGCCCGTTGCATGCTCTTCGAGCAGGGGCGACGCGGCCCCCTCACCATTGCACGCCCGGATAGAAGCTGGGAAGGCGGAAGGCGCGGTAAAATGGCACTCCCGGCGTGTGCAGACTCCAAACCGTGCGGGGCGTTCTTTCCTGGGTCACCTCGTAGACATACGCGCCGGCGACCGGGCCGCAGAGGTCGTATTCCACGTCCCCATTAGCCAGGAGATCCGTGTTGCCGCCAAAGTAGCTGTAAAGGCTGGTTGGAAGTTTCTGATGGAAGGTCAGCGTTGCGGTCATTGCTTTCTCGTCGATCTGAAAGACCGGGACTGTGGTGTAGTAGCATGGCGGGGCTCCGGCACTCCCGCATTTGACGCCCGTCGGAAAGACGCGGTCATTTCCATTGTCCATCAAGCCTAACGAATAGATGCCGATGGTATTGGGGGTGAAGTACCCAGGACCGTGCTGCCCGTATTGCCAGTCGGTCGGATCGGTCCCGCCCTTCAGCGCAAAGTCCCCCTGATAGCCAAGGTGCCAGATTACGCCGCCCTTACCCGTGCCGTTGGCGTAGTCGACTTTCACAACCCAGTTCTGATTCCTCATGGAAACCAGAATGTTTCCGTCATCGGGCGAGTAGAGGATGGCATTCGTATGTGTCCAGTCGGGGAAGAGCATGGGGTGGCGGTTGGGGTCAAGATGATTGAACTCGTTCCACGCCCAGACGGGCTGCAGGTTTTCATCCAGATCCACAACGACGTCGCCGGTCACGGTTGTGGGAGGTTCATTGGTCAGTGGAGGCGTGGAAGTGGGCGATAAAGCCTTGGTTGTATTGCCCAACACCAGCCAATGGCCATTGGGCAGGGGGGTCACATCGTGGTGGAATGTCCCGAGTGTAACGGAACACTCGGCGCATGTAGCGGTCTGCAATTCCTGATTAAGGTCGTTGATCGTGATCTCTCGCACGGTGTCGCCCGCGAGGTTGACTTCGCGGACTTCCAGGTAGCCGTCGATGTTGCCAGTCTGGCCGGGGAGGGCGCCAATGTCCATCAGAAAATCCCCATTGGGGAGCAACTTGACGCCTTGAATGATGTTGTAGGTTTCGTTCCCCGGGTTGGCATAAACCCACAGGCTGTTCCCGGACAGGTCCATAACATTCAGATTGGGAATGTCGTTCACCATTTCGATACCCGGTTGCGGCGTCATCCCCGCCGTGGTATGCGCCTCCACATCCAGGACCGTCTTGGCAGGTGGTGACGTGGTGGTGAAGGTGTGATCCACGTCGAGCGTCTCGATGCCGTTTGAGAAGTCCACTTCGGCCTGCATGTGGTAACTGGAACTGGCCATCATGCCCGCAACAAAAACGCTAACCTGGCTGCCTGGGGTGTCGGTTGACTGCCACCAGGTGTAGGTTCCGTACTTTGCGGTTGGGCCAAACCTGATCCGCATCCTTCCCGGAAAGGGAAAGGTCATGGTGTATAGCGCCACTTGTGGGTTGTGTGTGGCCGAGACGACGCCGGGAGAAAGCACGGCGGATGTTCCTGTAATCGCGACGGTGTGCGGAGTACCAACCGGCACATCGGCGAACTGAAGGTCCAGCGTTGCATCCTGAGTTTTGGGAGCCGATGCCACCGTGGGAACGTAGCGCAGGACTATATCGCAGGTTTTCGCAGGCGCAAGCTGGGCGCCGCAGGACTCGCTGGTCACGATGGAATAGCTTGGGTCTCCCGTGACGACCGGGCTCATGGTGAGGGGATTGGTCCCGGTATTGGTGACCACTACGGCCGTGTGGATGAGTTTATTGCCGACCAGGTTGTTGCCAAAATCGAAAAAGGACGTGTTCAGCGACGCCGTTGTGAGGGGTGCGGCGACGGTCAGGGAGAAAGATACGGTCTGCTTGGTACCGCCGGAACTGCCGGTGATGGCAATCGCAGTAGTGCCGGCGGCGGCGCCAAATGCAGCGGAGATGCTGATCTGGCCGAGCGAATCCGCAGCGAGAGAGAAACTCGCGGGAGTCGCTCTGACGCCTGCGGGCAGCGAACCGACATGCACGGTGAGGGTTCCCGTAAAACCGTTGGACGGAAACACGGCGACTGTGAGCGTCTGCGCAGGGCCGCCGGGCGCCACGGTCAAGGCCATCGGCGATACATCGAGTGAGAAGCCCGGTGTGCTTCCGGTTCCAGCGAACAGAACAGGGCAAGAAAATAAAGCGCCCAGGAAGACGAACAGCGGTTGCAGCGGGAAACGGTTTCTCATGGGACTCGCTCCTTCGGGTGCACTGATACTTAATGGGAATGCCGCGATCGTTAATTGCGAGACGCCGGATGGATCGTTGCTTGCCGTCCGCCCTCCGGCAGGACCGCGGACCGTGGCCTTCTTCAGGCGCCGCGCTATCATTTCGCCGGCAGGGATGACACGGGGTGTTTGGAGACAGAGAAAGTACTCTTGTTCCTGATTCGTATTCGTGGGGAGACAACGCCGCTAGATTACGGTATGCCCGATACACTGTGCAAGCGTTTTGTGAGGGCGGGTAATGGCGCCTTAGGGGATTCGCGGAGGCCAAGCACGCGCTTCTCCGGATTCGTTTGGAAATGAAGGAGTTACGGCGCATCTTTATTATTTTCAGTCGCTTACGATTTCGCTAGTGTAGGATACAAACATGCTTCGCGACCTGGGCCCGCTACTCGCCTACATGCGCCGCTACCGCTGGGGATACCTGTGGGGCAGCCTCTCCTGCATCGCCACCAACGTGGCGGCGGTGCAGTTTCCCCGGGTGCTGGGAGCGGCCATCGACAGGCTGCAAAAGCATCAGGCCGGACCCCAGGCGATTCTGTTCTTCGCGGGCCTGCTGGTGGCAATTTCACTGACCAAGGGCATCTTCCTCTACGCGCAGCGCTGGATCCTGATCGGCATCTCGCGGGAGATTGAATTCGACATCCGCAACGACCTGTTCCGCAACCTGGAACGGCAGGACTCTGGCTTCTATCATCGCTATCGCACCGGCGATATCATGGCCCGGCTCACCAACGATTTGAACGCCGTGCGCATGTTGCTGGGACCCGCCCTGATGTACAGCGCCAACACCATCTTCTTCACCGTGTTTGCGTTGTACTTCCTGCTGCATCTGAGCCCCTGGCTTACGCTGGTGGCTTTCGCGCCCATGCCGCTGGCGAGCATTCTGGTGCAGTACCTCGGCCACAAGATTCACGACCGCTTCGAGCGCATCCAGGCCAGCTTCTCAGAGATCTCGTCGCAGGCCCAGGAAAACTACTCCGGCGCACGGCTCATCCGCGCGTTTGCCCGCGAGGAGTCGCAGATCGGGCTGTTCGAAACGCTCAACCGGCGCTACATCGCGCGCTCCCTGCGCCTGGTTCAACTCTGGGGCATGCTGTGGCCGACGCTCGAGTTCATCCTGGGCGTCTCCATGGCCATCACGCTCTTCGCCGGCGGCCACGAGGTGCTCACCCACCGCATCTCGGTGGGCGATTTTGTGGAGTTCAATACCTACATGATCCTGCTCATCTGGCCCATCATCGCGGTGGGCTGGGTAGTGAACCTGTTCCAGCGCGGCACCGCGTCCATCAAGCGCATCGATGAGCTGCTCAAGGCCGAGCCGGCCATCAACGACAGCGCGGCCGATCCCGCCATCCCTGCCGACGCCTCGCTGCACGGCGAGATCGAGTTCCGCGATTTGAATTTCAGCTATGGGGAGACGCCGGTGCTGTGCGGCATCTCGCTGCACATTCCCGCCGGCTCCAGCCTGGCTATTGTCGGACCGACGGGCTCCGGCAAGTCGACGCTGGTGAACCTGATCACGCGGCTCTTCGAAGCGCCGGAGGGATCGCTGCTGATCGACGGCCGGCCGGTGCGCGACTATCCGCTGGCCATGCTGCGGCGCAATATCGGCATGGTTCCGCAGGAGACTTTCCTGTTCAGCGAGACGATCCGCGAAAACCTGGCCTTCGGCGCGCCTCAGGCCACCGCCGAGGACCTGCTGGAGGCGGCCGAGGCGGCACACATCCGCCAGGAGTTCGAAGAATTCCCGCAAGGTTTCGAGACCCCGGTGGGGGAGCGCGGCGTGACGCTTTCCGGCGGTCAGAAGCAGCGCGCGGCCATTGCGCGGGCCCTGCTGCGCCGCCCCGCCATCCTCATCCTCGACGACGCGCTGGCCAGCGTGGATACCTACACCGAAGAGCGCATCCTGGGCGGACTGCGCGGCTACACCTCCGCCGCCACGACGATCCTGATCTCGCATCGTGTTTCAACCGTGCGCAACGCGGACCAGATCGCGGTGCTCGATCGCGGCAGGATCGTGGAGCTGGGCAGGCACGAGGAGTTGCTGGCGCTGGACGGCTACTACGCCGGCCTGTTCCAGAAGCAGCAACTGGAAGAGGAACTGACGGTGGCGGGGTAGTTCGCTCTCACACTCGCGGGGAAAAGACCGCATTCGGAAGCATCGTTCAGGCCGTCCAGCGTGAGCCGGCAACGGCGTCCGCGGCGGAGTCGGCCGCCTGAGAGCCCTGCTGCCGGCGCTGGGAAGGGGTTGAAGTTACACGGGCCGCGGGAACCGCGTCAGGGTCCTTGGCGACCTCGCGCCAGGCGTCGCGCACCTTGCGGACACAGTTGACAGCGTGCTGGAATTTCTGCCGGGAGGCGGACTGCGAGGCCTGGAGAATCTCAGAGAAGATGGAGGCGTAGAACTCGCTGAGCACCTGCGCCGGCCGGCCGCCCACATCCATGCGCAGCCGCGCCTGCAGGTGGATGATGATATCCAGGGCGCGCTTGACGGCGGTCCGCCGGCCGGGCTCGTCGCCGCGCTCCACAGCCGCGCTGGCCGCATAGAGAAAACGGATGATGCCGTCGTAGAGAGCTACCACCAGGTCGACGGCCGAGGCGCCTTCCAGCGCATGTTCCTGATAACTGGACATCGGGATAAGGCTCCTTGGAGCGGTTCTCCGGTTCAGGCGGAGTTTACGGTCTCGCGCCGGGTGGCCGATTCTTGGGTAAAAGGCCGCTCGCCGGCTGTGGATTCTCAAGAAGGCAATGGGAAAGCCGCTATCAGCCGCCTAGGTTCTCGTTGTAGCCGGTGATCGCCGAATAGAGCTCGTTGACGCCGTTCAATTGCGACGGCAACTGCTGCATGATCTGGTTGGCGCTGTTCAGTTCCGCGGTCAGGCTGACCTGCTGCGCCGAGATGACGCTGTTCTCTTTGGTGATATCGGCGTTCAGCGTGGCCTCGATGCTGCTGTTGGATCTGGCGGCAAGTCCCAGCACGTCCCCCGATGAACCGCTTCCGGCACTGATGAGCGTGGCCGCGAATGTCTGGCCCCAGCCGCTGGAGGCCTGAAAGAATCCCACCACGCTGTTGTAATCGGAGTTGAGAACTGAATCCAGGGAATTGGCGTCCAGGCTGATCGAGCCGTCGTTGTTCACGCTGATGCCCAGGGCGGTCAGGCTGCCGATGTCCGATGAGTCGGTGTAATTCAGGGTTGTGGTGGTGGTGTTGGTGGTATCGAGAAGGCTGGAGGTCACGGCCAGGGTGCCGGCGCTGCCCGCGGTCTGCGAGAGCAGCGAGAGGCTCGAAGATCCATCGCTGTTTGTGATCACCGAAGCCGTCACGCCGAGCGCGGCGGTATTGATGGCATTGGCCAGCCCGGCGAGCGTATTGTTCGACGAGTTGAGAGCGATGGTCTGCGCAACCCCGCTGCCCACCTGGATGGATATGGAGCCGGCGAGCACGTCGCTGGCGCTGAGGACTGACGTGAAGGCGCCGGCAGAGTTCTGCGTGGAGTTGCCTGCCAGGCCGGAATAGCTGAGGGCCGCATCGCCGGTGGCCTGGACGTTTGAAGTGACGCTCAAGGCGCCGTTCGATCCCTCGGTTTGGGACAAGAGCGACAGGGTCGACTCGCCGTTGCTGGTCACCACGCTGGCCGCAACGCCGATCGAGGCGGAGTTGATGGCCGCAGCCAGGCTGGAGAGCGTTCCCCCGGACGATGGCAGGGTGACTGTCTGCGCCGTGCCACTGCCTACCGCAATGGAAATCGAGCCCGTCAGCGTGGTGTTCAAGCCGGTTGCCACTGAAGCGAGGCTGCCATTGGGGTTCTGGGTGTTCAAGCCGCTCTGCAACTGCTGCTGAAGAAGGGAGAGCGTAGGGGAGCCGAACAGCGGCTCAGGCGTGCCCGCGGCAGTGTTGCCCTCCTGGGTGTTCATGGCGCTGACCAGCGCATTGTAGTCGGTGACAAACTGGTTGACGGTGCTCTCGACATCGGTGTTGTCGTTGCCGATCACCACCTGCACCTGCTCCAGGCTGCCGTCGGATTCGGTGGTGCTGGGGGCAAGCAGTTGGAAGGTCACGCCGGGAATCAGGTCGGCGACGGTGTTGGAGGCGCTGGTCAGGGCGATGCCGTCCACGGTCAGATTGGCGTCCTTGCCGGTGACCGAGGAGGTATAACCCAGCGATGACGTGCTAGCGTCAAGGATGCTGGAGGTTACGGTGAGCGTCCCGGCCGAGCCCGCAGTCTGGGATGCGAGCGCCAGGCTGGAGGTCCCGTCGCTGTTGGTGACCACGGAGGCCGTAACCCCGATGCCGGCGGTGTTGATGGCGTCCATGAGGCCGGAGAGCGTGTTATCGGAAGAATCGAGGGTCACGGTCTGGGCCGCGCCGCTGCCCACCTGAATCGACAGGGAGCCGGAAAGCGTATCGCTCGAATTGGCGAACTCACCCAGCGACCCACTCGAATTTTGGGCGCTGTTGCCGGCTGTGCCGGTGTAGTTCACGTAGGCGGCGATGGAGTTGGCGCTGACGACGATGTTTCCATCGCCGCCGGAGGTTCCTGAAACCAGGCTCAACCGGGATCCAGACGCATCGGTGAGGACCGCCGCGGTCACGCCCACGCCGGACGCGTTGATGGCTGAGGCCAGCCCGGCCAGCGTGTTGTCGGAGGAGTTCAGTGTGATGGTCTGCGGCGTGCCGCCGGCGCCTGCCTGAATGGTGATGGAGCCGGTCAGGGCACTGGAGGCGTTGGCAAGGGGCGCCAGGTAGCCGCTGGAGGTCTGGGCCAGGTTGGTCACCTCCACGGTATGGGTACCGGCAATGGCCGTCGAGTCGGCGGCGGTGAGCGACAGCACATTGGTATCGGAACTGGATCCGGTTTTCTGCGCCAGGATGCCCTCGAGGTCGGTCAGCGAGCTCATGTCGTTGGAAAGGTTGGAAAACAGGGTCCCCAGGCTGGATATTGCCGTGTCCTGGCCCTCCAGGGCAGTCAACTGCGTCTTCCAGGGCGTCTCCACGTTCTGCAGATTGCTCACGATCGAGGCCACGGTCGAGCTCACGTCGAAGCCGGCCCCGCTGGTTGGAGACCCGAAACTCAGTCCAACTGTACCCATTGTCGCCTCCGTGCGGATTTCAAGCAGCCGGAGAACCACCCGGCCGAAAAGCGAATTGAAAAAAACTTATCGCCGCACCAGCTATCCAGCTCACACAGAGAAGGGCGTCCCAGCGGACGCCCTTCTCTGCTTGGCTGTGCTTCTGCGGTTCGATGCACCCCTGCGACGAATACCTGTCGCCGGGACTTGCGAGTTATTGCAGCAGCTTGGTCACTTCCTGCTGCATGCTGTTGGCCTGGGCCAGGGCGGAGATGCCGGTCTGGCTCAGAATTTCGTATTTGGACATGTTGGAGGTTGCCGACGCGTAATCGGTAGCCTGCACTGCATTTTGCGCAGAGGTCACGTTTTCCGACTGCGTGCTGAGCACGGAACTGACCGCGTTGAGGGTGTTAATCTGGGCGCCCACGTAGCCGTCCTGTGCCGCGACGTCCGTGATGGCCGCATTGAGGCTGGTCAGGGTGGCTTCCGCCTGGGCCTGGCTAGTCAGGCTGGTCGCGGTGAGCGACGCGCCGGCGGTGTCGGAGTAGCTGATGGTCGCAGTTCCGGTCGAGCCGTTGGCGTTACTTACCATGGCATCGTTCAGCGTGCCGCCATAGCCCAGGGAGGTTGAATCCTGAACCGTGGAGTCCTTCACTGCCCCGGAAATCCCAACGCTGTAAAACGCCGAGTTGCCGGTAGCCTCGGTATCGCCAACCGTGGTGAAGACGTTAAGCGGGGTGGCGGTGGTGTCGGGAGCGGTATTGACGGCCAGGTTCGAGCCCAGCGTGGTTGCGCTGGTCGAGGTGAAGGTCAGGGTTCCCACTTCGGTGGCGGTGGTTGCGCCGGTAAAGGTGGCGGCAGCGGAGATTCCCCAGTTCTGGTTTGAGATGCCGGCGGCAATATCGGCCAGCGTCAAGCCATCTGTGGCGTTGGTGGTGTAGACATGAGCTCCATTGTCGAAGGAGATGGTGTCGCCGGCCTGGATTGTGGTGCCCGCGACTACGCCGGCGGTGGTGTTGACCAGTGCGATGGTGCCGATCTGGTTGGGATTGGCGGCGTTGGTGGTTGCAGTGATGGCGCCGTCGGCCGCGGTTGTCGTGGCCCCGGTCACGCTGAAGGCTTCGGCGGAGTTGGCGGAAGTGAACGTCAGTGCGTTGGTGGTGGTGTTGAGACTTGCTGTAACGCCGTAGTTGCCTTTGTTGATGGTTGCTTCCAGATTGGCCAGGGTATCTGTCGAGTTGGCTGTGCCCAGGGTAATGGAGTTGGTGCCCAGCGTAAGCGTGCCGGCGGTATAGTTGCTGGCCGCGGTGGTGTTCGTGGTTCCCGTGAGGGTGCCGATGGTGGTGCTGGCGGCGGTGCCGGCCGCGGTCGGTGTACCGGTCAACTTGTCCGTTTGGGCTGTGTTCGCGGCGGTGACGGCTGAGACCGTCGCCGTCCACGCGCCGGTGTTCAGGGCCGAGCCGCCCGCGGTCGTGGTAATGGTCAGCGTGTTGCCGCCGTTGGATACAGTGGCCAGAAGATCGGCGCCCGCCACCTGGTTGTTGTTGATGGTCCTTGCCAGGTTGGTCAGCGTATCCGAGACGCCGGCCACGCCGAGCGTGATCACACCGGAGGAGCTATTGACGCCGGCGATGGTATTCAACGCGGAAGCGCTGGCTACCGCTGCGTGGGGTACTCCCAGGAGGGTCAGGGTTCCGCCCAATACCTGGCTGGCGGCGTTGAGGGTGATGACGGCCACTCCAGCTCCGGCAGTGGAGGCCGTTGTAGCCGCGTGGACGGTTGCAGTGGGCGTGATGGTTGTTGAAGCCGTGGAGGCGTCCGTGACGCTGGTCCCGACCACCGAAGCGGCGGAGTTCGCGGAAGTGAAGTTCAGTACCGTACCTACGGCATTTCCGTTTTGGACAGCAGTGTTAACCGTGGCGGTGATACCGTAGTCCGCGGCGTTGATGGTTGCAGCCAGGTTGGCCAGCGTGTCGGTGGAGTTTGCCGTGCCCAGGGTAACCGTATTCACGGTTCCGCTGGTACCTGTGATAGCCAGGCTTCCGCCCAGCAGATCGCCGGCGGCTCCGACTGTCAGCGAGCCGAGTCCGCCCGCGCCGTTGGTGCCGGTGCCCACGCCCGCGCCGGTGATGATGATGCCGGTGTCGGTTGCGCCGCCGCCGGTGTTATTGGAACTCAGAGCCGCGTCGCTGGTGGCCACGGTGCCCGCCTGGGCCGCCGTGCCAAAGCTGGCGGTGAGACCGAGACCCGCGCCGTTGATGGCGTCCATCAAGCCCTGGGCGGTGTTGGCATAATTGGTGCCGACGCCGGCTGTGATGTTCGCAGAGGCTTGGACCGCGGTACCGTTTGCGCCCTTGCTGATGTAGCTGATGGCCATGGTCGTGGAACCTGTTGCGCCACCCGCGAGGCTGTCGGTAGCATCCGCGTTGATGCCGCCGGCGGACAGGTTGATAAAGACGTTGTTGGTGCCGTTGCTATAGGACATCGTGCCGCCGGAATCGCCCACGTTGGAGGAAGACAGCGCGCGGATGTTCAGAGCGTCGACCGACGCGCCCGCGGCCGTGGAGTCGCCGGTGTAGATGTTGGTATCCGAGTTGAAGACCGCATCGCCGTTGTAGGTGGTGGTGGAGCCGATGTTCGATACTTCCGACAGGATCGACTGGTACTCCTGATTGGCCGCCGCATCCTGCGTCGTGTTGAGGGTGCCGTTCGAGGCTTCGGTAGCCAGCGTAACGGCCCGGTTGAGCAGGCTTGTCACTTGCGAGAGAGCGCCATCGGCAACTTGCAGCAGGCCCACACCCTCCTGGGCATTGGTTTGCGACTGGGCCAGGGCTTGCGAGTTGGCTTGCAGACCGTCGACCAGCGAAAGGCCGGCGGCATCGTCCGCGCCGGAGTTGATTCTCGATCCGGAAGATAACTGCTGCAGCACAGTATTCAAACTGTTGGTTGTGTTGTTAAGGCTGTTCTCCGCGTACATAGCAGAGAGATTGTTTAATACACCCAGGGACATGGGGTACTCCTTATCGGATGCGTGGATTTGCGGTGTCTCCGCGGTGGCACGCTCCCATTGTTTGAACCATGGAATGCCGCCACGCGAAGTTACCGCCGCATCTGGCCCCTTCTTCGGCGTGGCAGTTATGGACTTTATGCGGCGCGGGATTCTGTCCCGCCGGGGACATTGGTGTCCTATTGAGGCCACTCTTTAACCCTGCCCGCTACCCGCCGATGAATGCAGCGAAGGAGTTACCCGCGCGATGATCGAACTTACCCGGCTCAACGGCACGCCGATGGTGCTGAACAGCGATCTGATCAAGACCGCGGAGTCTTCGCCCGATACCATGCTGACCCTGATCACCGGAGAGAAGCTGATTGTGCGCGAGGAATGCGCGGAGGTGGTGGAGCGGGTTTTGGCCTACCGGGCGCGTCTGCTGGCGGGCGTGGCGCGGCGGCTGCCCTCCTGCGAAGAGATGCAGCGCGTGGTCTCGATCAGCAGCCTGGACGTCTCCGGTCAATCCCCTGCCATGCCAGCGCATACGCGGCGCGACCCGTTCCCCGGCCACTGAGGAGCGGTGTTTCTCCGTCGAGCCCTTCACAGGAGCAGGCCATGGATAAGTCGAGCATCTTTGGAGTGGTTGTCGCCGTGGCCGGCATCGTGGCCGGGCTGCTGTTGGAGGGGGGTAATCTGGGCCAGATTCTGCAGCCGACCGCTTTCCTGATTGTCTTTGGGGGCACCCTGGGCGCGGTCCTGCTCCAGTTTCCGATGAATACCGTCATCGCCGCGTTCCGCAGCCTGGCGCATGTGTTCGCCGCGCCGCGCAAACAGAACGGCCAACTCATCCGCCAGCTGCTGGCGTTTGCCAACAAAGCGCGCCGCAACGGCGTAGTTTCGCTGGACAGCGACCTGAAGACCATCCAGGATCCTTTTCTGAAGCAGGCGCTGATGCTGGCCGTGGACGGCACCGAGCCCAATGAGCTGCGCCGGATCATGCGCGTGACCCTGGACTCGGCCAGCGAGAGCGAAGAGCGGCACTCCGCGGTGTTCGAATCGGCGGGAGGGTTCTCGCCCACCATCGGCATCCTGGGCGCGGTGCTGGGACTGATTCAGGTAATGCAGCACCTGGACAACATTCAGGAAGTGGGCCGCGGGATTGCCGTGGCCTTTGTAGCCACCATCTATGGCGTGGGCGCGGCCAACCTGTTCTTTCTGCCCTTCGCCGGCAAGATGCGCATCCGCATGCACGAGATCCATCAGCGCCGCGAGATGATGCTGGAAGGAGTGATCTCGATTCTCGAGGGAATGAATCCGCGCATGCTGGAGATCACGCTGTCCGGCTATCTTGATGAGACCAGCCGCGAAAAGAAGGAGCGCGCGGCATGAGCAGGCTTCATCATCGGAGCCGCGCCGGCCAGGAACGCTGGCTGGTCTCTTACGCCGATTTCATCACCTTGTTATTTGGCTTTTTCGTGGTTCTCTATGCCTTTTCAAAGGCCGATCAGAAGAAGCATGTCGAAGTATCCGCGGCCATCGACACCGCTTTCAACTCCATGGGCGTGTTCACGGGCGGCTCACAGCGTTCGGCGGCGGGCTCGCGCGAGGACGGAGAAGCCGGCAATGGGCCGCCGATGAATGCCGTTATGGGCGAGGATCTGCTCGCGCCAGGAAGGGTGAGGGACGATCTGGATCACATCCGCCGCGAGCTGGCGCAGTCGCTGTCCGCTCAGATCGCCCAGCATAACGTATCCATCCAGATGGGCCGCGACGGGCTGGTCATCAGCCTGCGTGAAGCCGGCTTCTTCAACTCAGGCTCTGCCAGTCCGCAAGCGGAAACGCTACCCACCTTGCGCGAGGTTGCCGCTTCCCTGGCGCACACTCCCTACGACCTGCGCATCGAAGGCCACACCGACAATGTCCCCATCCATAACGACGAATTCGATTCCAACTGGGAGCTTTCGTCGGCTCGCGCCACTCGCATTGCGCGGTTGTTTCTTGACCTGAAGACCCTTCCTCCTGACCACATCTCCGCCGCGGGCTATGCGGAGTTCCACCCCATGGCCAGCAACGACTCCGCCGAAGGCCGGGCCCAGAACCGCCGCGTTGACCTGGTGGTTCTGCCTCGCTCGCGGATCAACTTCGCGGCGCCGGCCATCCCGAATAACGGAGGACCATGGCGCAAGATCACAGACCGCGATTCGTCTCCGTCCCCACGCTAGCGGCATCCACCGGTTCCGTATCCATGGCGATGCAGAGCGCGGCCACGTCGCCGATTTTCTCTCCAAGCAGCGCCGGAACCACCCGGCACGCCGCGACCGCCGGCTGCAGCGCCTCATGCGCGAGCACTTCACGGGCGGGCTCAAGGATCAGCTCGCCAAGCCTCAGCGCCAGCCCGCCGATGGCGATGCAATCCGGGTTCAGGAGATCGACAAGAATGGCCAGCGCCTGGCCGAGCTTCCGCCCGCTGGCGCGCACGATGCGCAACGCCACGGCATCTCCCGCCAGCGCCGCCACACCCACGTCCCGGGCCGTCACTGGATGGTCTTCGCCATCGTCGAGCAGCACGGACTTCCGGCCGGAGCGGCGAGCGGCCTGCAGCTCTCTGGCGGCAATCTGCGCCATCCCTCCGCCGCTTGCCCAGCCCTCAGCGGAGCCTGCCTTGTGATAGCCCACCGGGCCGCTGCGCGTGAGGCGCACGTGGCCGATTTCACCCGCCGAGTCGGTGGCGCCGTAATACAGTTGGCCGTTTAGGATGAGACCTGCGCCAAAGCCCGTGCCCATGGTCAGGAAGACGAGGTTCTTGAGGCCGCGGCCGGCGCCGAAACGATGCTCAGCCAGCGCGCCGGCGTTGGCGTCGTTCTCAAGGCGCGCGGGACAGGAGAACTCGCCCGCAAGAATGTCGACGATCGGCACGTCGATCCATGTAGAGAGATTGGGCGGCGCCTGGACCACGCCAGTGTTCCGGTCCAGCGGCCCGCCACAACTGATGCCGATGGCCATGAGATCGCTCGCGGTGAGCCCTTGCGCCGCCAGCATTGCGTGCAGTTCCGCTTTGATGCGCGCAATGGCCGGTTCAGGGCCGCGTTCCGGCTCGGTAGCGAACTCGATGCGGCTCAACGCCACAGGCGGCGCAAGCGAAATCACCACGGCCGTCTTAGTGCCGCCGATATCGACTCCTGCCCAGACTTTACAATGCATGGATTCCCTGCCCGGCCGCATCGGGACATTCCAGCGCGGCCAGCCTTTATCCTAACCTCAGCCGTGACCGACGACTCAACTGCCGCCGCCCTCTTCCAGCGTGGCCTCGACCAGCTCTCCAACGGCAGCCCGGCCGCCGCGGTACAGGCGTTTCGCGCGGCCATCAACGCCGATCCGTCCCATGCCGACGCCCATCACGGGCTGATTCGCGCGCTGCGCGATGCGGGCCAGTTCGATCGCGCTGTGGTAGCCGCCCTGGCGCTCACTGCCCTCACGCCCGGCGATCCGCTGGCGCATACCGCGCTCTCCATCGCGCTGCAACATGCCGGCCACGTGCCGGAAGCGGAGGCCGCTGCCGCGCGCGCCCGCATCCTGGAGTGGAAGATGCAACTGCAATCTCCGCCAGGCGAGGATGGCCTTCCGTGAGCGCTCGCCGGTCCCTTGCGCCCGAGCGGCTGCGCTGGATGCACGATCGGCTCTGGGAAGCCTATGGGCCGCAGCACTGGTGGCCCGCGCGGACTTCTTTCGAGGTCGTCCTCGGCGCCTATTTGACGCAAAACACATCCTGGAAGGCCGTCGAACGGTCTCTTAATCATCTGCGCGCCGCCGGGGCGCTGACAATCGACGGCCTGCGCGCGCTCAACGTTGATGAGCTGCAGGCTTTGATACGGCCCTCTGGTTTTGCGACACGCAAGGCCCCTGCGCTGAAGGCCTTTGTGGCCATGCTGGACGGCGAGTTCGGCGGCTCACTCGCTAGGCTCGCGGCCGCACCCACAGCGGCTCTGCGCACTCGCCTGCTAGCTCTGCCCGGGGTTGGGCCGGAGACCGCGGATGCCATCCTGCTCTACGCGCTGGGCCATGCGACGCCCGTCGGCGACGAATACCTGCGCCGCATCGCCGAGCGGCACCGGCTCCTGGAACCAGGCCGCGGGCGTGCGGGATATGACGCCCTTGTTCAACTCACGCGAGCGGCCTTCTCAGGCGATCCCGAAGCCAGCCATGCGCGCCTCTTCAACGAGTTTCACGCCCTGATTGTCGCCGTTGGCAAGGCGCACTGCAGCCGGGTTGCCCATTGCAATGGGTGCCTGCTGGCAGAAGATCCGCATCATGTGCGGAGCAAGAATTAAGACGATGAATCGAAGCTGGATTCGCAGAACACACCCCGGAAAAGGCCTCGGCCACTTGTGTGTCTTTCTCTGGGCTTTCTGCCGCCAAGGCGACTAAGGTCCGCCTATTTGGTTGCGAAACTCAGTAGTGCGCCAGTAGAAATGCCGCCGGGCGTACTTACGACCACTTGGTAGTAATACGTCGTCTTGCTCTTCAGACCGGTAAGTTGGGCGCTGGCTTGCGCACGGGCCGAGGACGCGGCCAAGGCTGTATTGCCTGTGCTGGAGGTGAGTGCGGTTCTGCTGGTTCCGTACTTGAAAAGGTAAGAGCCGGCCAAGCCCAGAGTATTTACGAAGGCATTCAGCGTTGCACCCGTTGTCCCGATCGCCGTCGCGGGCGCCGCCAGCACCGCGGGTGAGCCGACGATGGTATAGGCGGCCGTAACCACCGCGCTATCGGCGTCCGAAGCAGCCACGGCCACTGCGCTGAGCTCTTTGGAGGTGTTGACCGTAATGGGGCCGCTGTACGCCGGCGAGAACCGGGAGGGCGCCGACCCATCGAGCGTGTAATAGAGCACCGCGGACCTTGTTGGTTCCGTGATGGTCACGGTCTGCTGCGAAGTATAGGTCCCGCCTGGCGGGCTGATCTCCGGCTCCAGCGGGGTAACGATTTCGTTGAACCCGTAGCCGCTCGCTGCATAAGTCGAGTTACCTGAGTAACTAGCCAAGACATAGTGCTCACCGGCCGCCAGGCTTTTCGTCGAGTAGGTTGCCCTTCCTGCCCCGTTGAGCGCTACGGTGGCAACATTCTTCTCATCGATGGAGAACACAACGGTTCCGCTTGGCATGCCGGCGCCAGACACGGGCGACACCTCGGCCGTGAAAGTAACCGCCGTCCCCGGCACCACCGAATTGGCGCTGGGCGTCAAGGCTGTCGCGGATTCTTTTTTGGCCGGCGTCGCCCCCAGAACGAAATCGGCGACAAATCCCGTGTTCTGCTGGGTATGGTACGCAGTTTCAAAGGCATCTTCCGTCACCGGAAAGTTAGCCGAGGTCGTGAATCCCACCACATAGGCGTTCCCACTCTTGCCCAGCGCCAGGCCGTACGCGCTATCTCCCGATCCACCCGGGCCCTCGGGATTCTGGGTGCCGCTGCCGCCCAGGTAGGTCGAGTAAATCAGGGCGTCCCCCACGGGATTGAGTTCCGTGAGAAAAGCATTGGACGTGTAAGTCACGTAGTCACAGCAATGGGTCGCGCCCCGGTTCTTCGATTGATATGCGTTGGCTGTTACTGGAAAGTCAGCCGACATCGCCGATCCGGCGACATAGGCGTCACCGGAGCTATCCAAAGCGAGGTAGTAGATCTGATCGCCTCCCCACGGGCCAGTGCTTCCGCCCAGATAGGTTGAATATACCAGCGCCGACCCCGCTGGGTTGAGCTTGGCGACGAAACCATTCTGATTCGCGTCGGAGGAGTCAGACGTGTTGGTGTCGGCGTGATTCTCGGTCTGAAATGCGCCCTTTGTCACCGGGAAGTCGGTGTCGGAGGTGTAACCTGCCACATAGGCGTTTCCAGCGCTATCCACCGCCAATCCCTCGCAGATGGAGTCGGTGCTGCCGCCCAGATAAGTCGAGTACAGCAGCGCCGTCGCGGTGGAATTAAGTTTGGACACAGTTACATTGAAATCGCCATGGTTCGTCATCTGGTAAGCACCAGTAGTTACGGGGAAATCGCCGGACTCCGTGAAGCCCGCGACATAGGCATTTCCCGATTTGTCCACGGCAATGGGGTTAGTCCAGTAGATATTACCCAGTGTCGATCCATAACTGGAACCACCTCCCAGGTAGGTGGAATAAATCAACCCGCTCCCGGTGGGATTCATCTTGGTCACGACTGCGTTGTATCCGTTGGCCGTGAATGACTTGTTGATGGTTTGGAATGCGCCGTGGGTAGTGGGAAAGTCGGGAGAAAAAGAAATGCCGGAGACAAAGGCGTCTCCTGCTGCGTCGATGGCGATGGCGGTCAACTCATCCAGCACGCTTCCGCCCAGATAGGTGGAGTAAACCAATCCCGTGCCGGTGGGGTTCAGCTTGGTCACAAAGCCGGTGGGATAGTGAGTCTCAGCCGGGATGTTCCCTTTCTGAAAGGCATGGCTGGTGATGGGAAAGTCGGTGGAGTATGTGTACCCGGTAACATAGGCATTGCCGGAAGAGTCGACGGCGATCGCCTTCCCGTAGTCACCCTGTTCATGAAGCGTATTGGAGATAGCCACCCCGCCAAGGTAGGTGGAGTAAAGCAGTGCGGTCCCGGACGCATTGAATTTGCTGATGAACGCCGTGCTCACCGCATTCGCGGGCGTGGCGTAGTTCACAGCCTGAAAGGCTCCGGCAGTCAACGGGAAATTCTCGGAAATCGTCAATCCGGTTACATAGGCGGCGCCGGTTGCGTCCGAGGTCACAGCCACAACAAACTCCGCATTGGTGCCGCCAAAGTAAGTCGAGTAAGCCAGGATAGGATCGATCACCAGCGGCTTCGAGCGATCGTAGGCGTCCACGGAAAAACCGACAATATTGCGGGAAAGCAGTTTAAATGATCCCGCAACCGGATGGCGCACACCCTCAAGCGTCTGGTAGATCGATGGCTTCCTGAATGCCAGGGATCCATTCTGTCCCACTATGGCCAGATTTCCGTCACTATCCAGTTTGAGTGCCCTGGCTCCGGAGAAGTGAAGCCTGATGGCCTTGGGATCGGCTCCCGGCGCAACCACAAAGTCATATTCAAGCTGGCCCTGGTTACCGTAGTAAATCAGGTCTATGCCCGGATACACGCCGGGATAGCAAACTCTGGAGTAAGTTGGCACATTGGCGCGCCACCTGGATGGATCGCTCCCCAGGAAGTAATTGGCCGTACCCGGCAGCGGATTCACGCCTACAGGATTTGCGCGAGGATTCGCTCCACTTAGTTCCATTCGCACCACGTCGCTGGAGAACCTTGCCTGCGTGGAATCGCCTGCTGTAACTGGCTCGTGGTCTGCAAGTGGGGAAGCATCGGGAGCAACACCGTGGGGCGATAACCGCGACATGCCAATTAAAATGCTGGGCCGAACGCCATCTCGAGTTGGATTGTGAAGAGCCAGAACCGCTTCCTTCGCCGTCAGAAACAGCCCATACCCGTTGCCTCTTGAAAGGAACCTCACGCGCCGGTCCGCCTGTCCTCGATTGACCTCAAAGCTCAGCGGTAAGTTGCTGTAGTTGCGCGCCATCACTGCCCGTCGGGTAATGGCGGTCTCAGAGGGCTTACCGGGTTCGCCCGCGGAACGGGCTGCCGGACAGCCGGCCGCGATAACTGCGCAGGCGAGCAGCACTCCCGCAGCCGGTTGCGAGCGCGCAGACCTTATCCGTTCAAACATGTCCCTCTCCCGTATTAAGGACTCGATTGCCACGCACCCAGGTAAGAGCCATCGAGGTTCTCATTTCTAATGGGTCGTGAAGCTCAACACCGCGCCTGAGCTGATGCCGGCCGCGGTGGTAACGACCACCTGGTAGTAATACTTCGTGTTAGCCTTCAGGCCGGTAAGTAAGGCGCTGACCGGCACGGGGATAAATGAGAGCCTGCTGCCGATGACGGATGCGGGCAACGTGTTCTTGGGAGTGCTGGAAGTTAGACCGGTACTGTTGGTCCCATACTGAAAGTAATACGAACCAGCCATTCCGTTGGTGTTGACAAGGCCATTCAAAGTAACCGTTGACGTACTGGCGGCAGTCGCAGCCGCTGCCAGAGCCGAGGGTGCACTGACCAGCGAGTAGGAAGCGAACCCAACCAGGCTGGCGGGCGCGCCCGAAACCATGGCAATGGCCCGGATTGTCTGTGAAGCGCTGACCAGAATTGGGCCGGAATACCTGGTCGACGCACTTGTCGGCGTACTTCCGTCGGTGGTGTAGTAAAGGTCTGCTCCCTTGGTCGCGTCTGCAATTGAAACCAGCTGCGCCGACACATAGTTGCCGCCGGGTGGAGAAATGACA
>Ga0326727_10004703_pt1 | contig 40409 bp, 35 predicted proteins | sample MB2enrmetagenome_FD_207643 | JGI IMG/M metagenome (GOLD analysis project Ga0326727, IMG submission 207643) | Lab enriched peat soil microbial communities from McLean, Ithaca, NY, United States - MB29MY | ecosystem: Environmental > Terrestrial > Soil > Wetlands > Peat | place: USA: New York...
AGGGGCTGGGCTTGCCCTGCCCTCGTTTCACACCACCGACAAACGACAGGGGCAGGGCAAGCCCAGCCCCTACGAGACGCGCGATCCGGCATTTAAGGGGGTGGCAGGGCCGGAGAACCACGCTGCGCATCATTTGGCTTCAGCTCCCAAAACGGGTCCGCGCCGATTTTGAAACTGGACGCGCCCAGCTTGTATCGGCGGAAGAAACTCTGGATCTCACCCGGGAGCTTCTCGCCATTCAGGCCGGCGTACTCCATGTGTGCATACTCGGAGAAGGGATCGGCGGTCTGCTCGAGGTCCTGGTATGAATCGCGCCAGAAGACATGGTCGGCCACGTAGACCCGGCCGCCGGCCGCGAATACTTTCCGGATATCGAGGTCGAGCCTCTGCTGCCAGGGTTCCTGCGAATGCGGCATGACGTATTCATCGAGCAATGCCCGGGCGGGATCGCGCGGCCAATCGTCCAGGCACGCGAGCAGGAGGCCGTAGTCCATATCCGCGTACCAATCTCTTCCCGCAACAATGAAAACGTCCTGGGGCCCCAATTCGGCGCGAATCTGTTCCAGCAGGGGCGGCGGGAAATTGACGCTGAAGGCCTGGTCCTGCCGGTGGTCCGCGTAAAGGTTCCAGCCCGAAACCACCAGCAGCACGCCCGCCAACCACCAAGCGGTTCGTTTCCCGATTCCCCGCACCCACCACGACGCCAGGAAAGCCAGGGGAAACAGGTTCACGCTCCAGAAGTGGCCGGTGGGCTCCCACAGGAATATGAACACACCCCAGGCCAGCGCCAGCATCAACGCCGCGGTGAACGACGCGTCGGAACGCAACAGGCATATCAGGCGCTCCCGCACCCTGCGGCGGGAGAGGAGGGCCGCCGCCACTACGCAGCCCGCCACCAGCAGGCCACCGTAGATGCGCCAGATGACCACACTATTCTCCTGCGAGTTGAACTGTTCGCGGATCCAGGACGACTCCAGCAGCGTGCCGACCATCCCCATAACGCTTTTGATCGCCGATTGCGGCCAGTGCACCTGAATGCCGTGCTCAGCGTGCAGATACGTCAAGGTCCAGTCCCAAAACCCGGCCGGCTTTATCCCCGCGGCCCAAGCCACCAAGGCGTAAGCCGACGCCACCCCCAGCGTCGTGCCGCCCGCCCAGGCGGCCGCGCGCTTCCATCGGTCCTTCCCGGGCCCCGCGCCCGCCACGGCCAACCCAAGGGCTATGGCGGGAACGGCCAGCGCCATCGCCTGTTGCAGCAGGACGGCAGCGCCCAGGGCCATGCCGCTTGCTGCCCAACGCCAACGCGAGGGCGCCCGCCAGTCCGCCACCGTCCACAGAAACCCCACGACCGCGAGATCGACCAGTGGATAGCACTGGTTTTGTGACGTCAGCATCCAGATGCGCGGAGAGAAGGCGATGAATATCGTTATCACCAGGGGGAGAGCCCGCCGCCTGGTGAGGCGCACCAGCAGCAGGCAGAACAGCGCCAGCGAGAAGGAAGAGATGAGAATGCCGAAAAGCTGGAACGCCTCCGGAGAAGGCGATCCCACGGTCGACGTCACCGCGGCGATGGTCTTTTGAACGGGATACCACAGCAGGTGATGGGGATTGAAGTTGTCGCCCTCGACGGGCCCCAGAGCCTGAAGTCGATAGAGATAACCATCATAGTTGAACAGCGGCGGACGCAGCAGCAGGTAGACGGACAAGACCGCGATAAACGCCGCGGAGGCGGTGGCCAGCGCGGCGCCCCGCCCCACGGAACCGGAGCCGGGGGGAACATCCTGCGCGTTTTGCCTTCCCCATCCGGCCATGTCGAGGGATTCGATGGAGACACGTGGGGCGGCGGCAGCTTCGCTGGTCATGAACATCTGAGCGCGTAGTATAGCAAATGCCCACATCGGCTTGCGGCGACATCGGGAAGCAGGGGGATTTCCCTTACCGGCAGGAGGGGCTTGTGGACTTTTTATCAGTCAATAAACTTTGAACTATAACATCATTTTATACTTAACAACTGCGATACTAGTAGTATAGCCGTAAGGCTGGCCCCCCGCTGGCTGACTTGCACGACCGCGGCCCTATCCAAGGGTCGGCGTAATCCATAGCACAGTAGGCAGTAGGCACAAGGCAGTAGGCAGCATGCTGGCTCCTGATTTCTGACTCCTGGCTCCCGCACGCTGACTGTCCACTTTCCACTGCCCTTTGGAGGTTCCCATGTCGTTAGTCAAGAAACACAGGTTGACGGAGAAGCATCTGGCCGCAAATCGGCGGAACCAGAAACTCTCCCACGGTCCGGTGGTGGACGAGCGCCGCGAGCGCATCCGCGCCGCCCTCCGGCGTTTTGGTTACAACTTGCCGGCCGAGGAGATGGCGATGCGCGCCCTCGGCGAAGATCCCGCCGACTTCCAGGAACTGCTGGAAGCGCTCTGGGAGGAATGGAATCCTGTCGGCGCCTTGCAGGAAGGAGTGGTGATCCGCCTGGCGCGGGCCCTGTGGCTGGCCAATCGCGCCGACCGCATGCAGGAGGGCTGCGCCGTGCGTCAGGCTGAGGCGGTGAACGGGGAGCGGCAGGACCGCCTGCACGCGCGGATGATGCGCCTCAGAATGACGGCGGACAGTCTGCGACTGCTCGTCCAAGCGGTGGCACGCCAGCATTACGTCACCACGGCCGAGCACCTGGAGAAGATGAAGAGCCTGCACCAGGAGGGAGTGCTGAAGGAAATGGGCGATATGGCGCTCGCCCTCTTCTACCAGCTTCAGCCGCCGGGCACGGGCGAAGACGGCATCGACTCCAATGAAGCGCAGCGCCGTGTCCTGCAAAGGGTCAAAGAGATCTTTGGTCTGGCTGGCGACACTCCACCGCAAGCGCGGGTCGCGCCGAATTTCTGCCGGCCCCAGGATGCCCAAAGCGGCGTAGCGCCGGACTTTAGTCCGGCACCTCCCGATGTCGCGCCAAGCTCCCGTCCGGCACCCGCCGACATACCGACCGAGTCGACACAAGATGCGGTGCGTGCCGCGCAACTCGAGGAAAACGACAAGCGATATCCCAACATCACGGCGGCGGAGTGGGAGGCGCGGGAGCGGCCACGCCAACTTCTGGAGAACATCCTCACGCGGCAGGTGGATGCCTGCGAGGCGCAACGCAAAGCGCTTCTGAGGGAGTCGGTGAAGGGTCCGTCACCTTACGAACGCGCCGCGGAAATCGCTCCCATCCACCCCAACGCACGGGTGATGCGGAGAATGCAGGAAACCAACCTTCGGGAAGTTCGGCGGCTAACTAACCTGCTGCTGAGGCTCAAGCGTTTTGAGCACCAGATGGGGGCTTTCAAAAAGGACAGTGAAAACCGTGATATATGCTTGCCAATATCTTCAAGAAAGAAAATGGGTTAGCGTTTAGCGCCAAAATGTCTGAGGGCTTATTTCATTCAAATGCAAAGAGTTAGCTCGAAAGTCGGGAAAGGAGGCGAAAAAGAAGGGCGTGGATTGCCATTATGTACGAGAATAAAAATGGGTTCGCTATGAAATTCAAAAATCTCAAGCAAATGTATCTTATTGAAAAAAATGTAGTTGTAAAAACACCTGCGGGCGGTGGACGCGAAAAAAAAGGGGTGAAAAGTGGGGCTCATATTCTCTAATCTGTTGAAAACAAATGTAGAAAAAATGTCTGTTTTTCGCCTTGCCATTATATCCATGAAAACAGGCATCTTATCTCAGTCTTGCCATTATGTTGATGAAAAGAAAGGGGGTTGGAAATGTGTCAGGTTTCGGGTGTCAGAGCAATTGCCGATTGCTCCCCATCGTCAATCGAAAATCGAAAATCAGCCATTGCCCAGCACCGGGACGGCCACGGAGCGCACGGCGCGTGCGTCATCGCTCAGCAGATAACGGATGACTCGCGCCACGTCGTCGGTGGAAACCCACTGGGAGAAATCGGCCTTGGGCATGTCGCGCCGGTTCACCGGCGTGTCCATGGTTCCAGGCAGGATGCAATGCGCATGAATATTGTAAGCCTTCAGTTCGCTGGCGAGGATCTCCGTCAGCTGGCGGACCGCGCCCTTCGATACCGCGTAGGCGGCCATGCCCGCGCCGCCGCCGTTGAGGATCTCTCCACTCGAAGTGGTAATAATCCGGCCGAAGTTTTGCCGGATCATCACCGGCACGGCGGCATGGGCGGCGAGGTAGACTGTGCGCAGGTTGAGATTAAACATCCGGTCCCAATTCTCCTCGCTGGTTTCGTGAGTCTTTCCCGCCGCGAATCCGCCGGCAATGCAAACCAGGAAATCCACTCGACCCCAGCGCGCGGTGACGTCGGCAACGAAGCGCTCAACGGCGGCGGCCTGGGTCAAATCGGCTTTGGCGCCCCACAGCCGCTCGCGCGCGGACCCGGCGGGATTTTCCAGCCCGGCCCAGTGTTCCTCGGCGGTATAGGGTACCGCCACGCGCGCGCCGTTTCCGGCCAGATCCAGAGCGACGGCGCTTCCCAGAGCGCCCGTTCCGCCTGTAACGATGGCAACTTGACCTTGAAAGTCCATAAGGGCTCCTCGCGTCCGAAAAATTCCAGGGAAATTGGAATGATAGCAGAAGGGAGCAGAGAAGAAACGCCCCGAACGGACAAAGCGTCCCTCGAAACAGGAAATTTATGGCATTTTAATGGCAATTTGAACAATACCTTTTTGACTTCGGTTTCTTCTGCGTATACCATGGCGTGCTTGAGGAGTGCCGGCTCCCGATGATTGGCAAGACGTTGGCTCATTACGAGATTGCAGGCTGCCTGGGTGAAGGCGGCTCGGGCGTGGTGTATCGCGGGCGCGACCTGCGCCTGGAGCGGCCGGTGGCCATCAAGGTCCTGGCGGATGGGCTGCGCGACGACGAACTTGCCTGGGCCCGCCTGCTGCGTGAGGCGCGCCTGGTTTCGCAATTGAACCATCCGCACATCGCCGCCATCTACGACCTGGGGGAGGAGGACGGCCGCGCCTACATCGTGATGGAGTATGTCGAGGGGCTGGCGCTCGCCGACCTCATCCCCGAAGGCGGCATGCCGGGGGAGAAGCTCAAGCGCTACGCCGCGCAGATTTCCGGCGCCCTGGCTTTCGCCCACCAGCAAGGGGTCATTCATGGCGATCTAAAGGGTTCAAACATCATAGTTACACCGGAAGGTAATACTAAGCTTCTGGATTTCGGCCTGGGCCGCCGCATTCCCCGCCGCGGCATGGCGGAGGTCACCAGCGTGTGTCTGCCCCTGGCGGAAGCCGGCGCCACGGCGGGCACGCTGCCCTACCTCGCGCCGGAAGTCCTGCGCGGCAGCCCCACCAGCGTGCAAAGCGACGTGTGGGCGCTGGGCGTGCTGCTCTACCAGATGGCCACCGGCGAACTGCCCTTCCGCGGCGCCACGCCCTTTGAGTTGAGCATGGAGATCATGGTGGGCACGCCGCCCCGGCTGGCGCAACTGCCTGAGCCGCTGCAATCCCTCCTGCGCCGTTGCCTGGAGAAGGACGCCATGGCGCGCCCTCCCCAGGCGGGCGAACTCACGAGCGCGCTGGAGGCAAGTGCACCACTGGCCGAACCCGCCTCAACGGGGGACGAGGCCGCGGCCCCGGCGCTGGCCACTGAGCCTACGGCACCGCTCATCCCGTCACGCCTCCGGCGCATGGGGTGGGCGGCAGGCGCCGCCGCGGCGCTCGTGGTGTTGCTGCTGGGAGGTGTTTACGCCCGGCACGTCTGGGTCTTGCGCCACACCGCCCGGCCGATTCCCGCAGTCCAGGTCATCAAGCCTTCCGGCGCGGGAAGTCCTGGTGTGAAGGTTTGGGTGAACACGGATTCCGGGACATACCATTGCCCCGGCACACGATGGTACGGGAAGACCCAGGAAGGTGAGTACATGACGCAAAAGGAGGCACAGGAAAAGGGATATCACCCGGCCGCCAGCCGCGCCTGCATGTGATGCAAGGAAAAAGACGGTGGGGCAGGGATCTCCTCGTGGGGCAAAGAGAGGAGGAAAGAAAGAGGAGACCGCGCGGGACCTAGTCGGCCACGGACGTATCCGTTTCAGAGGCCGTGGTGGTGTTGTTGGCACGGATCACAAAACTCTGGTCCGTATAGTAATAGATGCCGCCCGTCTGGCCATAAGTCGAAGGATTCCCTATCAGGGTGAAGCCATTATAGATGCCGCCGATGTTCAAGGTGGGGTTATAGAAAAAACTGTAACCGCTCTTGTAGCCGGCGGTAAGGGTTTCATCCACCAGGCCCGCGGCGGTGGAAGTAATTCCCTGGCCGGTGGCCGGCGGACCCAACGCCGAGAGTGAGGCCGAAAAACCCGTACCGTAAGTGGTGGAGTAGGTCACTTCCGCGGTGGAGATGACACGTAAACTTTCGATGGCGGAAGCCTGGTTGGCAGCAACACGGCTGCGCATCAAATTGGGGATGGCGATCGCGGCGATAATCAGGATGATGGCGACGACAATGAGCAACTCTATGAGCGAGAAACCCCGCTGGTCATGACGCATGGCCTGTTCTCCTCCCCCAAACGAGCGCAACGCGGAAAACAGATGGACACTTTAGGCGCTGAACCCGTCCCGACGTACTTAGGAGCACGTCAAATACCAACCTCCCGTCCCTGCTTGCGCCCTGAGTGCTTGAAAACAGAGGCTTTCCGCAGCCCCACACCGGGCATGGTATCACAAGCGGACGCAGAGTGGAATAGTCAATGACAAAAAATGTCCGAGTTGCAGCCCCTGGCCGGAGAAGCCCCCATCGGGCAAAAATGCCGCGCGCCTACATAGCCCAGACGTCTCACCGCGAGGCAGCCCGCCAAGCGAGGAAAATCCTGGGGAGCTGTCACCGGCCTTGTCCGTCCTCCTGCCGGCCGCCGCCGCGCGGGAATCCGGTTCTATTGCGGAATTTCCACCTCTGTGCCGCGGCGTTCCGCCGAAAGGTAGGCGCTGTAAAGCACCGCCATGGTATCGCGCGCCAGTTCCCCGCTGGAGAGGGGGGCGCGGTGGGCGGCCATGCTGGCCATGAAATCCTGGAACTCCTGCGGGTAGCCATGCTGCCAATCCTCATCCGGCGCGGGATGGCTCCAGCCTTGCTTGGTCCCGAGTTTCTCCGTTACGTAAACGTCCTTCAGGATGTCCTCGCGGGGGTTGAAGGTTTCAATCGCGTCGATGGGATTCAGGTTGCATCGGGTGCGATGATTGTTGGCGAAAACCTCCAGCCAGTTGTGCACGCCGCCCAGGACAAGTTCCGTGGAAAACACGTCGGCCACCGTGCCATCGTCGAAGGTGACGTGCACCTGGCCGTAATCCTCGATGTCGTCGTAGGTGGTGCGCAGGAAGCCCGCGTCGCGGTAATCCTTCAGCCGCGTGATTTCATGGGTGCGGCCGGATACGGTGGCCGGGCGAATGGGCTTGCCGTTATGCGCCTCGCCCTCCACGCGCTTGAGGTGGAGGATGGCCGACAGCGGATGGCAACCCTTGCCCACCAGCGAGCCGCCGCCGGAGAATTTCCAGATGCCGTAGTAGGGCGAGTGCGAGCCGCTGTGCGAGCAATCTCCGATCATCCACAGAATCTGTCCGCCGCTCTTCGCCACGATCTCCCGTTCCTTGGTGACGGCCGGCGCGTAGATAAAATTCTCGGCATAGCCAAGCTGCTTGCCGGAGGCCCGCGCCGCGTCGAGAATGCGGTCGCAGCTCGCCAGGGTTTCGCGCAGCATCACTTCCTTGCTGAACTTGTCGCCGCGGAAGTCCTCCGTCCCCGGTCCGAAGAAACCCGTGAAGGGCTTTTCGATAATCACATGTTTGCCGCGCTGGAAGGCCGCCACGGCCAGCGGCTCATGCGTCGAGGGGGGCGTGCAAAGATCGACTACGTCCACGGCCTCGCACAATTCCTCAAAGGAGGCGAAGGCCTTGACGCCGCGCGCGCTCGCAAACGCGTCGCGCGACTCCACCGACTTCGCGGTCACCCCCACAACCTCCACCGGCACGCCAATGACGCGCCGCAACCCTTCCCAGTGAAATCGCGCGGCAAAGCGCGCGCCCACCAATCCGACTTTGATCGTCCCTGCCATGGGAAACCTCGATATGGTGTTTTCTCCACGGGCGGCGCAAGCCAACCTCCACCTGCTGCCCCCCAAAAACCACAGAATTCTACCACCGCGTTGAGGTTACGGAGAGAAGTAATTCAAAGGTTGGGCACGCTGGATGAAAGAGCGCATGCGGGAAGAATTTGGGCAAACATGGTCGGGGGAAATCGGCGGTCCCCCCCGGCGCCGACCTCGGGGCCAGGCGGGTTTGTGCATCGCTTTGTTTCCCGGGACGGCGCGGAAGTAAATTCTGGAAGTGCCAAGGACTGACCTGTGGGAGTATGATGGTGGAGGTAAGGTAAGCTCCTGCGTAATGCCCGCGCGATGAATCGCGACGGTGCTCCAGGTGAAAGAAGGGATTGTGGCTGAAGAGCGGTTGAAGATTGCGGTATTCGTGGATTTTGACAACATTCAAATCGGCGTCAAGGAGACGCTGGGGAAGGACTTTGACGTCTCCATCGTTCTCGAGGCGCTCAAGGAGCGGGGCGAGGTGGTGAGCAAGGTCGCCTATGGCGACTGGCCGCGCGCCAGCGAGTATAGCCGCCAGATGACGCAGCACGCCATCCACATGGTGCAACGCAGCGTGACGCCGCGCGGCGACAAGAACGGCGCGGACATCAACCTGGCGCTCGATGCGCTGGAAATGGCTTTTACCCACAACCACATCAATACTTTTGTGATTGTCGGCGGCGACAGCGACTTCATTGCGCTGGTGGAAAAGCTGAAGCAATATGACAAGCGCGTGTTCGTGGTCGGCGGGCGCCAGTTTACCAGCGGCATCTTGCAGAGGAACTGCCACGAGTTTATTTCCTACGAGAACCTGCTGAAGACCGGCGGCGACGGTGGGCGTAGCGTGCGCACCCAGCGCACCGCGGCGCGCAGTGCGGAAGGCCGCTCGCTCTCCACGGCCATGCCCAACATCCAGCGCGCGCTGCAGATTCTGGCGGAGCGCGAAGTTGCCCCCCAACTCGGTCTGCTGAAGAGCACCCTGCTGCAACTGGACGCCACGTTCAGCGAGCGCGACTTCGGCGCCGGGTCGTTCCTGGAATTCATCCAGAAACTCCGCAAGGCAGGTCTGGTGGAAATGCGCCGGACGGACCGCGGTTATCTCGTCGAGGTGCTGGAGGGTGAGGGCGCTCGCGAAACTCCTCCCGAGCCGGTGGTGGAGACTGCCGCCGTGGAGCCCGAACCTGTGGCGGCGGCAGTGGCCGTGGAAGCTCCCGCCGGTGAGGCCCCGCCTGCTGCCAGCGCACCGCCTGAGCCCGCGGCAGCAGCGCCCGTGCCCGTCACGCCCGCGAGCCCCGAGGATTCTTTGGCGGCATTGCGGCAAGCTCTGCCCGGCCAATTTGAGAAGGCCCCCAACCGCCCGCTCTACCTCCGCCAGATTCGCCAGCTCTTGCGTGCGGCGGGAAGTTCCGTCGACGAGCCCTCGGGATTTCGCGGCCTGCTGGATCTTCTCCACCAGGCACAGCGCGAAGGCTGGCTGCGCCTGCATCGCGATCGCAAAGGCGTTTGGCGAGTCTTCCCCGCGGGTCCGGCCCCGGCAATGACTCCTGCCACTCAGCCGGAGGTTGCGGTTGAGGCGCCGCCGGACATTGAACCCGGGTTCGAACCGGAACTTGAACCGGAATTCCTCATGCCGGTGGAGACCGACGTGAATTGGGAGGTGGAAGCCCTACCTGAGGAAATCGCCGAGCCGGAGGAGCCGGCTCCGCCCGTCGTGGTTGAGGAGGTGGTGCCTGTCGAGCCCACTCCTCCACCCAAAACCCGCAAGCCGCGCGCCCCCAAGGCGGCAGCCAAGGGCGGCAAGCGCAAGACCTCCACGCGGCGCAAAGCCAAGGAACCGGCAGAGGCCGGCGAAGCGTGATGGGGTCATTGAAGGATTGGTGGATTTGAGGTCTGAGATTTGCGAGTTGAGATTTACTTAGTCAGTAAATTGCTGTGCCTTCTCACTGAACTTTGCCGATGACAGTGATAATTCCATGTGCGACGTGCTTTTGGTTTGTTGTAATTTATGTCAAGTAAAATAATAATTCCGACTTCGCCATCAGAAGGTGTCAATGACCCGATGACCCGATGGCTAAATGACCCAATGACATCCACGCGGTGGCTGCGGAAAACCCCGTGGGGCGCAGGACGTCAACACGCACGCGCGTGGGATGCTTCTCCTGAATTTCCATGCGCACGGTGGCCTGCTGTCCGGGTGAGAGCCTGGGCAGCGCCGCCGAACCCTCTTCCATGGGAAGGTCGTCAAACCCGAAGACGATCCAGCGCAAGGTATAACCTTCCAGAGTATAAGCGGGCAGGGTTTTGCGCGTTGTTACAATGGCGCTCAGCGATCCTTCCCCGCCAGCTAATTGCAGACTCTCGACCGGACTCGCTTCCTGGCGCAGGGCTTCGAACGACGGCTTGCGGTTGCCGTACAGGTCCACGACGCCGTGCACGCGCTGCTTCAGCGCCCCTACTCCCTTGTCGCCGACGTGGGTGCGATAGTCGTTGTAATCGAAGAAAATCGTTCCTGCCACGAAGTCGGATTCGCGGCAGGCCTGAGTGTGATCCCGCATGATCTCGATGCGCCGCGCGTCGCCTCCCAGCCGGTTGGGAGTGCACTCGCAATATCCGTATTCGGAAATCACCACCGGCTTATGCGGAAAGGCCTCGTGAATCTGCTGCAAATTGCGACGGACGGAATCGGGGTTCCCCGGGTACCAGCTTTCGTAGTACTCGTTCCATTCGATGAAATCCAACAGGCCCGCGATATCCTCGCCGGGAGCCTTTTGCAGCGAGTTGGAGGCGTAAGTCAGCAATCGATGGGGATCGAGTATGCGAGCCTCGAACGCCATCCGCTGAATGAAGGTGCGCGACACCGGATTGTGCCCATTGACCTCATTGCACAACCCCCAGGAAACGATGCAAGGGTGGTTGCGGTCGCGGCGAATCATCCCACGCAATTGCTTGAGCCCGTTCTCCATGATCTCAGGCGAGGGCTCATTGGTCATTCCCTTAAAGGTGCCGCCTCCCCAGCAGGGAACTTCTTCCTGAAAGAGGATGCCGTGGCGATCGCAATAGTCCAGCACGCGCTTGTCCTGCTGCCAATGGACGCGGGTGAAAACGCAGTTGAGTTCTTTCAGATCATCGTGGTCGTGCACAATCCACTGGGAGGGCTCCGCCATGCCATAATGCGGGTTGCTGCCCGCCATGCGCTCCACGCCCATCAGCCGAACGCGCTCGCCATTCAAATAAAACGCCGTGTCTTTGACTTCGAATTTCCGCACCCCGAAGGTTTGCGTGTAGCTATGGACAGGCTTCTGACCTTGTTGCATCTGGACGACAACCTGGTAGAGGTGGGGATGGTCGAAGTGCCAGAGCTTCAGGGGAAGGTTGAGGGTCGGGTAGACCTCCTCCCCTTCGGTATCTCCCGGTGGCATGAACCACTCGCTGGCTTTTTCCACTCGCGCCAAGGCCACGCCCGACCCTTCCTCAGCGACATGATAAGAAAAGGTCAGTTGCGCCGCCTGTTTGCCCACACTCCGTACAATGACGTGAACCTGCAACGGTGTATGCCCCGCTTCGAGGTCCGGATCGGCATCGATCCAAAGGCTCTCGATAAATGTGCTGGGGGTGACGAGCAAATTTACAGGACGAGTGATTCCTCCATCCGGGGCCCAGTCGTAAGACCTGCTGCGGGGAAGGATGTCCGCATTAAAGGAATTATCCACTTTGACCGCGAGAACATTTGCGGCGTCAAATCGCAGGGCAGGAGTGACGTCAAAAGTGAACGCCGTATACCCCCGTCCGGCATGCTCGCCGAGCAGATTGCCGTTGAGCCAAACCTTCGCGGTGTGGAACACGGCCTCAAACTCGATTCGCACCCACTGCCCGGCCCAAAGCTCCGGGGCGTCGAATTCCGTCCAGTACCAGCCCACGCCCATGTAGTCCGCAGTTGCCGCAGAAATCTGCCAGGTGTGAGGAACCCTCACCTCCGATCGCACACTCGGCCGGTCGTGGTCGGGTTTAAACCAGCCCTGCGATTCTCCGTCGCCAGCCGGGTCGAGCGCGAACGACCAACTCTCCAGCGGGATGACGGCCGTAGCGAGATCGGAACAAGACTCGGCAAGATTCGATTGCGCGCCGGCAAGCGCCGGTGAGGTCAAAGCCATGGCCGCACCCGCTGTTCCAAACTGTCTTAGAAAATGGCGGCGAGGTTGTTTGTTCATGTTGGAATCCCCGAGAGAAAGAAGATTAATGGGAATGAAGTCATTTTGTGCGGGCATGCAATGTTGCGCCGACCTTCGGGTCGGCACGAAACCCGGTTCAGATCACCAGCACGCCGGCGCCGTGGATTCTACTACTTTTGAGGTTTTGCAGGGCGCGATTTGCCTCGGGAAGCTGGAAGGTTTCGATTTCCGTGCGCACGGGGATTTCCGCGGCGAGACGGAGCAGGGAGCGCACATCCTCACGCGTGCTATTCGCCACGCTGCGCAGGATGCGCTCCTGATAGAGGAGTTGGTATTCCATTTCCGGCAGGGAGGACATGGTGATGCCGGCCAGCGCCAGCGTGCCGCCTTTGCGGAGCGCACGCAACGCCTCGGGGACAAGCTTGCCCGCCGGGGCGAAGATGATGGCGGCATCGAGCAGCGCCGGTGGCGGCTCTCCCGCCGCGCCCGTCCACGCCGCCCCAAGCTGGCGCGCCAGTTGGCGGTGTGCTTCCGCGCGCGTGAAGACGCAGACTTCACACTTCCAGTGACGCGCGATCTGGATGACGATATGCGCCGAGGCCCCAAAACCGTACAGGCCCAGGCGTTCTCCCGGCTGAAGGTTCGAAAGCTTGAGAGCGCGATAGCCAATGACGCCCCCGCAGAGCAAGGGCGCAGCTTCCAGGTCCGAAAAATTTCCGGGAAGCGCATAGGCAAAGGCGGCGGGAACCACCATCGCTTCCGCGTAACCGCCGTCGGCATGCAAGCCCGTGAAGCGCCCACGCTCGCAGAGATTCTCCAGACCTTTTCGGCAGTAAGCGCACTCCCCGTCGGTCGAATAAAGCCACGGGACGCCCACGCGGTCGCCCTCGTGAAATTCGTTCACGCCCGCGCCCAGAGCGTCCACCGTGCCGACGATTTGATGGCCGGGAACCACCGGAAGCTTGGGAAGCGGCAAATCCCCTTCCACAATGTGCAGGTCCGTATGGCAAACACCGCAGGCGCGCACACGCACGCGGATTTCGCCGGGAGCAGGAACCGGCAAGGGAAGCTCGGCCAGCCGCAGTGGGTCTTCGTCAACCGGCCGCGGTTTTTCCAGCAGCATCGCGCGCATGGTCAAGCCCGAGTCTACCGAAGACGGTATGAGGCCGCAAGGGGTCAACCGTTCCTTTGCTTGCTTCCCTGCGACGCTTCGCGAAATAATGGGCTGATGAGCTCAGCGTTCAAGCTGAACCCCGAACAATCGAAAGCCGTCGAGCATGGGGAGGGCCCGCTGCTGATCATTGCCGGGCCGGGCAGCGGCAAGACGCGCGTCATCACGCAACGAATCGTCCATCTACTTACGGGGGCGGGAGGCGCCGCCGAAGAACCGGCACTGCTTCCTGACATGACAATTCCCCGTCGCCCAAGTATGGAAAACTCTGGCGCGGGGGTTCAACCGGAGAACATTCTGGCGCTGACTTTTACCGAGAAGGCAGCGCGGGAAATGCAGCGTCGCGTGCGTGAGGCCCTGCCCGAAATCGAAACCCCTCCCCACATTTCCACCTTCCATGCGTTCTGCTATGAAGTGCTGCGCAAACGTCACTTCGAGCGCACGCTGCTTGACAAAGTGGATGTGTGGATTTTTCTCCGCCAGCGGATGGAGAGCCTGGAACTCCAGTTCTACCAGAAGCTGGCGGAGCCGGGCGCGTTTCTCCATTCGCTCAACGAGTTTTTCTCGCGATGCCAGGATGAGCTGATCGAACCGGCGGATTTTGAGCGCTATGCGGAGGCGATGGAAAAGGACTTCCAGGCGATAGCTCCTTCCCTGGACGCCGCTGAGCGCACGCTGATGCAGCAGGACATCCAGAAGAAGCAGGAATTGGCGCGCGTCTTCCGCAATAGCCGCAAGCTGATCGAAGAAGCCGGTTGTTCGAGTCTGGGCAGCCTGATTCCGGAAACGGTTCGTCTTTTCGATCGCGAGCCGGAGGTTCTGGAATCGTATCGCCAGCTTTTTCGCTACGTGCTGGTGGACGAGTTCCAGGACACGAATTACGCGCTGAAGCGCCTCGTGAAGCCGCCCTTCAACATCACGGCCGTGGGCGACGACGATCAGGCCATCTACCGGTTTCGCGGCGCGTCGCACGGCGCATTCAAGATGTTTGACGAGGCCTTTCCCGGGCACGAAACGGTTTTTCTCGACACCAATTTCCGCTCCACTCGACGCATCCTGCGTGTGGCCGACGTGCTGATCGCGAAAAACGATCGATACGAGGCCAAGCCGCAACTGCGGACCAGCCGGGAAGAGGGTGCGCCGGTTTACCTGCCGCAATCCCCCGATTTCCTCAGCGAAGCGGCGTGGATGGCGGACGAAGTGGCGCGCCTCACCCAGCACGGGACGCCGCCCGGCGATATTGCCGTGCTCTACCGCGCGCACAACTACCGCGATCCGCTGGTCGAGCAATTTCGCCGGCGGGACATTCCTTTCGCCATTCGCGGGCTGTCGATTCTTTCCACCATTATCCTGCGCGACCTTATGGCATACCTGAACATCATTCACTCCGCGCACGACAACGTCAGCTTGACCCGTGTGCTGCTGACGCCGCGCTGGAATTTTCCGGAGGAGTTGGCTCTGGAAGCTCGCCGGCAAGCGTTACGCGACCGCTGCTCGCTCTACGACGTCCTGGAATCGTGGGAGAAGTCGGGGGACACCAACCGCCTGGAAGGGACCGGTTGGCCGGAATTGAAGCGCCTGCTGGGCGAGTTGCACAAATATGCCGAGCACGCCCCCGTGCTCGCCGTGTTTCAGCGGCTGATCGGCCGGTTGGAACTGAGCTTTCTGCCACGGGATCCCGACGGCGCGTATGTGGAAGCTTTCCGAAAATTCCTGGAGGCATGGGAAGGCAAAAGCGAATCCTGGAAGCTCGATGCCTTTCTGGAGTATTTTGAATATTTCCGTGAGGCAGGCGGACAAATCGAAGCGCCCGAGCCTGAAAACAGCGCGCACGCCGTGCAGATGATGTCCGTGCACGCCGCCAAGGGCCTGGAGTTTCCCGTGGTCTTCATCCTCAGCGTCGCACCCCGGCGCTTTCCGCATAGCGAGCAGAAACCCGTCATCGAATTTCCTGAGGCCTTGCGCAAGGGCCCGCCGCCTCCCGCCAACATTCACGAACAGGAAGAGCGGCGGTTGCTTTACGTGGGGCTGACACGCGCGGAAGACCGGCTGTATGTTTCCAGCGTCACCAAGCCGGGAAAGAAGCCCTCGATTTTTATCACCGATCTGACTTCCAATCCCACGGTGGAAGCGCGCGACCTGGAGCGCATCCAGGTTCCCGAGGCATCCACAGAACCTGCGGAATTACCGCCGGCCGAGGCCGCGCCATCGGAACGCCCGTCCGCCCCCGAACCGCAAGGCAGCTTGTTTGGCGATGCGAAGAGCGCGCCGGGAATCTACCCACCCATCGCCCAGTGGGCCAGCCGCACCTCAATGATCAAGCCGGAGGAAAAGCTCCAGCTCAGTGCCTCGGCCCTTGAGACGTATGACACCTGCCCTCAAAAATTCATGTTCAGCCACTATTTGAAAATTCCGACGGGGCCGCAGCCGGCGCTGACTTTTGGCAACATCATGCACCAGTGCGCGCGCCGCTACTTCGAGTTGCGGCGCCAAGGCCGGGTGAAATTCGAGCAGCTCCAGGCGCATTTCGAGCAGATATGGAAGGGAGCCGGTTTCGAGGATGATTACCAGGAACAGGCGTACAAGAAGGCGGGGTTGGAGCAACTGCGCGTCTTCGTGAGCCGGCACGAAACCGTCACGACTCTCCCCCTGGCCGCCGAGGCGCACTTCGCGCTCGACTTGGGCGACGTGATCCTGGAAGGACGCATCGACCAGATTAACCCTCTCCCGGACCGTTCCGTGGAGTTGGTGGATTACAAAACCGGCCGGCCGCCGTCCCAGAAAGATGCGGACAAGAGCCTGCAGCTTTCTGTCTATGCCCTAGCCGCACGCGACCAGATGCATCTCAACCCCACCCGGCTTACATTTTATAGCCTGACGAATAATGAGCCGGTGCGCACTGTGCGCACGCCCAAGGACCTGGATTTGGTGACCAGCGAGATTCGCGAAGTGGCCGCGCAAATCCGGCGGCAGTTGTTTCCACCCAAGCCGGGCTTTGTGTGCAAGTATTGCGATTACGTGCTGATTTGCCCGACACATGAGGAAACATTCTAGATTGTCAGTTGTCAGTAGTCCGTTGTCCGTTGACCGCAATGGCGGAACAGCTCATCACGAACAACTGACAACGGACCACGGACAAGAGGTAATCCCGATGAATTCGATCCTGTTAATTCTGTTGGGTGTGGTGTTAGGTGCTGTGATCGGCTGGCTGGTGGCAGCGGCACGGACGCGCACGGAACTGGTGAAATCCCAGGTGGATGCCGAAGGTCGGGTGAAAGCTGCGGAGGGCACGCTCCTGGAGGTCCGCGCGCGAATCGGCGCGCTGCAAACTTCGCTGGACGATCGCGGGCGGGAGTTGGGTGAACTTCAGCAAAAGCTCCGGGAAGAAGGCGAGCAGAAGGTCAAGGCGCAAACCGAACTCGAAAACGCCAGGACGGCAGCCGGAGATTCCAACCAGTTTCGGGAGCGCCTGAAGGTGGAAGGCGAATTGCGCGTCGCCGCGGAGACGAAGTTGCGTGAGACCCAGGCGAGCCTGGAAGACCAGAAGAGATTGCTGGAGGATGCGAAAAAGGCGCTAACGGAGACCTTCCAGGCGCTTTCCGCCGAATCGCTCAAGAGCAACAACCAGGCGTTCATCGCTCTGGCGCGCAGCCAGTTTGAAACCTTGCAGGCGCAGGCCAAGGGCGATCTGGAAACACGGCAAAAAGCCATCGACGGCCTCATCGCCCCGCTGAAGGAATCCCTGGGCCGATACGAGCACCAGATCCTGGAGATGGAAAAGGCGCGGCAAAAAGCTTACGGCACGCTGGATGAGCAACTGCGCACTCTGGCGCAGGCCAACCAGCGCCTGGAAGAAGAGACCAAGCATCTGGCGAGCGCCTTGAGTCAACCTCTGAAAGCGCGTGGCCGGTGGGGGGAGTTGACCCTGCACCGGGTCGTGGAATTGGCCGGAATGTCAGAACATGTTGAATTCACGCAACAGGAGACCGTCACAACAGATTCGGGACAGCAGCGGCCCGACATGATCGTGAACCTTCCTGGCAATCGCCGTATCGCGGTTGACTCCAAGGTTCCTTTGCAGGCTTTCCTCGACGCGGTCAATTCGGAGAAATCTGAAAAAGAAAGATCTGACGCGCTGGCGACGCACGGCAAATTGGTGCGCGGCCACATGAAACAGCTTGCGGAGCGCAAGTATTGGGAACAAGTGGGCCCGGAACTGGAATTGGTGGTCCTGTTCCTGCCCGGAGAATCTTTTTTCAGCGCGGCCTTGGAGCAGGACCCTCAACTGATGGACGATGGGATGCAGAAGAAAGTTGTGCTGGCAACGCCCACAACGCTCATCGCGTTGCTGCGCTCGGCCGCTTATCTCTGGCAGCAGGAGAAGATAACCCAGAACGCGCAGGTGATCAGTGACCTCGGCAAACAACTCTACGACCGCATCGGCACATTTCTGGAACATTTCCAGGCGGTGGGCGACTCGCTGAGTGGAGCGGTGAAGTCTTATAACAGTGCCGCAGGATCGATGGAAACCCGCCTTCTGGTCTCCGCGCGGAGGTTCAAAGAACTCGGCGCAGCCACGGGGAAGGAAATTCCCGAACTCGCGCCGGTGGATGAGGTCCCGCGCGCGTTGATGGCGCCGGAGAAGGAAGGGAAAGAACAGGAGGCAGGAGCGGGGAGCCAGGTGGCAGAAGGCACGAGTCAGAAGTAAGGAGTTAAGAGATAAGAGTTAGAAGTTGGAAGCTAGGGGCGCGAAGGGAAGAGTAACAAGCCAGGCGATTGTTATTCTGACTTCTGACTCCTGTCGCCTTACTTTCAGCTTCAAACTTCTCCCCTAAAGAACTTCGGGGGTGCATCGCTGCACCCCCGAGCGTTCCTTTCAGATTTCCGAAAGAGTCTTACCTCTTTTTCTTGGCTTTCTTTTTCGCTGCCATTCTATTCTCCTCCGAACTTTTTAGATTTTATCCGCCAGCTTTACTGGCGGAGCGCGTATTCAATCATCATGTTTAGAGTAACCGAATTATCTTGTCAAGTGGAAAGTGATTGTTGACGACGAAAAAGTGAAGCGCAAAGAAAATGTTGGGATCGTCACGCGAGGTCACGTCGTGGATTCTTACCGGCCGGTGACCACAGAAATCCCGCCTGGAGTCGCGCCAGACGCGGGTGGAGGGAAGGTTCCCAGTCTTCTCCACCCGAATTAAGGTAAACTGAATGGCGGGCAGAAGGACAGCAGGAAGCGTCCGCAAGGGTTGACTGAAAAACCGGATCGGGCGCGCCATCTTTAATTTGCATCCAAAGTAGAGAGGCCGGGGGCGCGTCGAGGACAACCATGCGCACCGCACATGCATCTCCCAGACATCATCTGAGAATTATGCGCGATATCATCCGCTCACTCTGCATTCTGTTATCGGCAGCATCCATTGCCGCCGCCCAGCAGGGGCAGGAGCTTCCTCCCGCCGGTGGAACGCTGAAAGTCACCACCGAGGTTGTGGATGTCTACGCCGTCGTGCGGGAGAAGAACGGCCGGATGGTTTCCGACCTTACCAAAGACGACTTCACTTTGGAAGAAGACCAGCAGCCGCAGGTGATCCGTTATTTTTCGCGTGAAGCCGACACGCCGCTGACCATGGGCATCCTGGTGGACACCAGTCCGAGCCAGGGCCGCGTGCTGGAAGTGGAGAAAAGTGAGGCGGAAGCATTCCTGCGCGATGTCCTGCGCCCGAAGGACCTTGCCTTCGTCATGCACTTCGACGTGGATGTGGAACTGGACCAGGACTTCACCGCGGACCTCCATCGGCTCGACAAAGCCATCGACGAAGCGGAGATCAACGGAGGAGGAGTCCGCACGCCCGGAACCTTTCCTACCGATTCGCAAGGGGCGACCCACCTGTATGATGCCGTCTACCTGTCGGCGCGCGAGTTGCTCAAGAACGAAGTTGGCCGCAAAGTCCTTATTCTGCTGACCGACGGTGAAGATCAGGGAAGCAAGGTTAGCATTGAGGCGGCGCTGGAGGCGGCGCAGAAAGCGGACATCATCATCTATTCGGTCAATATCCACGACCGGAGCTTCTACGCCCGGCAGGGGATGGGATATGGCGGCGAATCAAAGTTGCACAAGCTCTCCGACGAAACCGGTGGCCGGGTAATCGACTCGAGCAGCAAGGATTCCTCCGCCGCCTTCCAGCAGATCGCCAACGAACTCCGCACGCAGTATTTATTGGGGTATACGCCCACCAACACCAAGCTCGACGGTACCTTCCGCAGGATCACCGTCAAAGTTCGCGCTGGAAATGCCAAGATAAACGCCCGGCGCGGATACTATGCGCCGACTGGTTAGAAGGCTTTATTGCGAGGGTGCGAAGTAGCCCGTCTTGGCGCGTACGTGCAGGCTCTTATCAACCGGCTGAATCATAATGTTGCGGAAGGTTGCGTCCCGGGCGGTATTCGAGGAAGTATAGCTGAGCAGGAATTGCGTACGTAGATCGCTGGCGATGGCTCGAAAATCCGCTGCCAGGTCGCTGGCTTCGAAGGGGAAGAAGGCTCGCCCGCCGGTTTGTTCTGCCAGACGCTTGAGCACCTTATCACCGCGTTGCTCGGCCCCGCTGCGGTTGGTGCTGATCGCGAAAATCGTCACTTCCGCCCGTTGCGCCATGGCCAGCGCTTCCTCGCGCGTGTGCTCGCTGTGATTGTCCTCACCATCGGTGATAACGATCATCATGCGGCGCAGGTAAGGCTCGGGAGGCGGGAAAAAAAGCAACTTCTCCTTGCAGGAAAAGAAAATTGCGTCGAAGAGACTGGTAACCCCTCCCGCCTGCAGGCCGTGGATGGCGGCGGAGAGTTTCTCGACGTTGTCCGTGTAATCCTGAACCAATTGGGGGTCCACGTCGAAGCCCACCACAAAAGCCTGGTCCTTTCCCCTGCGGATCGTGTCGGAAAGAAAATCCGTGGCCGCTTGCTGTTCAAACCGCAGCCGGTCACGAATGCTATTGCTGGTATCAATCAGCAGGCCGATGCGCAGAGCCAGGTCCGTTTCCCGGCTGAAATACTGAATGGCTTGTGGCTTGCCGTCCTCAAAAAGGTTGAAGTCATCTTTGGTCATCATGATGACCAGGCGATTCTTCTTGTCGGTCACTGTCAAGGGCACGTTGACCAGGTTAACGTGGGATTGGATGGGCTTAGAAGGGAGGGTGATTTCAGGCGCGCTCGCAGGCGTGCTGGGGTTAGTCGCTTGTGCCGGGAGCCATCCCGGGAGGGCGCAGAGCACAAGCACGGTGGCAAGAATTCTCTTCATAATAGGACAACTCCGCTTACAGCAAGCCATTATAGAAAGCGCCCCCAGAACCGTCAATGTACATCGACGCGCCGTGTGAACGGACGGGCGGCGGGAATTGCACGCACACCTTCTGCTTTTTTATGCTTTCCGGCAGGAAGGGTGAAGCACACTCTCAGTTGGAAGCTGCGTCATGGGCAGCCGGTTGCCCCTCCACCGTTTTCTTTTCCAGCAGGAGATGCTCGATCCGGCGCATGGAACCTTCGCGCGCCGTCACTTCGCCCCGCTCAAACTTATAATCCACGCAAGTAGCGCCCTCCAGGCCCATGCGCACCAGGGCGTCGACATCCAGCCGGCATTCCGCCTCATCAAGCTCCTGCGGGCGGGCGAAAATGGCGGGAGCGCGCGGCATGAAACGCGGACAGCAATCTTCAAAGGGCTCGCAGGAAATCTTGTAGGTCCCGATCTGCCGCGCCAGGCGCAGGATCTCCGCTTTGTCGTCGCCCGCGAGGGGGCGATAAACCGGCAGGTCAAGGCCCTGATCAATCGCCATCAGGTTATGCAGCGTCTGTGATGCCACTTGGGAAACACTGTCGCCGGTGACCAGACCGAGAGCATGTTCGGCGCGCGCAATTTCCCGGGCGATGCGCGCCATCATGCGGCGGTACAGCAACACCCGGTAGCTTTCATGGACGCCCGCCACAATCTGCCGTTGGATGGCGTCGAAGGGAATCCGGTACAGGCGCGAGGTAAATTGATAGGGCGTGAGCGTGCGGACAAGATCTTCCGCCACACCCGAGGAGGAGTTGCTCTGAGGTGATGGATTGCCGAAGAAATGTGCAAAGGTGATGTGGCAGCCGCGGCGCATCATTTTATAGGCCGCCACCGAGGAATCGAACCCTCCGGAAAGCAGCGCCACCAGACGCCCGCTGGTGACCGCGGGAAGGCCGCCGGGCCCATCCACGCGCTCGGCATAGAGCAGCGCCCTCCCCCCGGGAACAATTTCCACCTGGCAGGTTACCTCGGGTTCCTGAAGCTTGACGCGCACGCTCGCCTCGCGCGCGCGCAGATGTTCCAACACCTGGCGCCCCAGTTCGCGCTCCAGCTCCATGGAATTCATGGGGTAAGCCGAGTCCGCAATTTTGACGCGCACGGCGAAGTTGCGAGGATTAGCTTCCGCCATCATCTCACACGCCGCCGGGCCCAGAGCTTCGAGCGCGCTGGGCATTTCGCGCGCCGGGGCAATGTAGGCGAGGCCGAAAACCCGGCGCAGGCGCTCCAGGATGTGAGGAAGGGCCGCGTCATCACCCGGGGTGAGAATCAGGCGCTCGGAGATGCCTTCCAGCTTTGCCACCGGCAGATCCGCAACGCTCTGGCGGACGGCGTCGCGCAGCCGGCTGAGGAAGTAATTCTTGTTCCCGCCCTTCAGCCAGATTTCATGGTAGTGAAGAATCAGAACTCGCTTCATGCGATGGCTGCTCGATCCGAGGCGGCGAAGATGGGCAAGGCCTGCGGGTAAATTCAGCAGAAATTAGAATATCGGTTTTCACGCCTGCCCGCAAGCCGGGAACCCTTCGCATGCTGCTTGACACCGCTGCCGCGCGCCGGTACGATGCCGGACAACGAAGGTCTCTCTCCGGAATGGACCTTTGAGAGGAGGCTCTCCTATGGTTACGATCGGTTTGCGTCGTGTCGCTCTGGGAACCCTGGCAGGCGGGGTGGTCTGGGGAATTTGGAGCACGATCATCAACTTGGTCATCCTGCCCTCGAAATACCTCGAGGCTCAAGCGCACGGATTGTTGCGAACTGAACCGCGCTACGCGCTCTTTTATGTCTACTGGTTCGTGACGCTGTTCCTGATGACCTATATTCTGACCTGGGTGTATGTGTCCGTGCGCGCCACGCTGGGGCCCGGACCCATCACCGCCCTGCGGGTGGGATTGCTGATCGGCTTCGTGATGGGCTTCCCCCTCAGCCTCACGATGGCGTCCTGGGCGCCCTTCAGCCGCGCCATCATGCTCGGGTGGATGCTCGACCTCTGGGTCGGCTCGATTTTGGCGACGCTGGTTTCCGCCTGGCTGTATAAAGAGGCGTAGAGGCGGGCGCTAGTCCGCCAACGAGAATTCCAGCTTGTTGCCGGACTGATCGATGCGGTCCAGCCGCACGCGCACGCGTTCGCCCAGGTGAAAGGCGCGGTGCGTGTGCTGGCCAATGATGGCGCGTTGGCGCTCGCGGTAGACGTAATAGTCATCTCCCAGCGTGGCGAGCGCCACGAAGCCTTCCACAAACAGGTCCGTAAGCTCCACGAAAAATCCGAACTTGATCAAGCTGATGATGAGGGCCTCGAACTCGTCGCCCACATGCTGCGCCATGAAGGAGACCTTCTTCCATTCGATGAGCTCGCGTTCGGCGTCGGCGGCGCGACGCTCGGCCTCCGAAGTCGCCTGTCCAAGGGAGTGGAGTTCCTGGGGCAGTACGAATGCGCCGCCGGGAAGGGTTTGGCCGGTGGGGGCTTTGCCGGGGTGGAAGGCCGCCGGCGCGTGCCGCTTTTCCGCCCCTGCCCCGCGACGTTTCCGCGGCGCTTCCTGCCTGGCCACACCGGAAGCAGGACGATCGGCTTCATCGCCCGCCACGCGCGCGCTGCCGCCTTCGCGCTCCAGCGCGGCCTTGAGAATCCGATGCACGATCAGATCCGGATAGCGGCGGATGGGCGAAGTGAAATGGGTATAGGTCTGGGCCGCCAGTGCGAAGTGGCCCACGTTCTCTTCCGAATAGCGCGCCTGCTTAAGCGAGCGCAGCATGAGGTAGGAAAGGATGCGCTCCTCCGGCTTGCCCTCCAGGCGCTGGGTGAGCCGCTGGTAATGCCGCGGGGTGATTTCCAGTTCCTTCGTCTCCACGCGCTCGATGAAGCGCATGTGGCGGTCGCGCTCGTCGCGCTTGTTCGGGCGGAAGCGCTGCGCGGCGGGCATCTCCACTCCCAGTGAATAGCCGAAGGTCGCGGCGATCTCTTCAAACTCCAGAACCTTCTTCGCTTCCGGCTTCTCGTGGATGCGATACAGCGAGGGAATTCCGCGGCTCTCCAAATACCTGGCCACGGATTCGTTGGCGGCCAGCATGAATTCTTCAATGAGGCGATGGGCGACGTTCCGTTCCGAGCGCGTGATGCCCACCATGCGGCCATGCTCGTCGAACTCAATCAGCGGCTCGGGCAGATCGAAGTCGATGGAGCCGCGCTCGACGCGTCGCCGATTGAGAATCAGCGCGAGTTCCTCCATCAATTTGAAGTCGGGGCAGAGGGTCGCATAGCGCTGGAGAGCGGCCTGCTCACCTGACAAAATGTCGCGAACGGCCGTGTAAGTCATTCGTTCGGCGCTACATATGATTCCCGGCGTCAGCTCGTACTCGACAATCCGCCCCTGAGGGTCAATCTCCATCAGCGCCGACATCACCAGGCGGTCGACGTGCGGGTTGAGGCTGCAAATGCCGTTGGATAGCTCGAGCGGCAGCATGGGGACGGCGCGGTCGGGAAAATAGACCGACGTGCCGCGCAGCCGCGCCTCCCTGTCGAGCGCCGTGCCGGGGCGCACGTAGTGGGCCACGTCGGCGATGTGCACGTGGAGCAGATAATTCCCATTCGCCCGGCGCTCCACCCGCACGGCATCGTCAAAATCCTTGGCGGTTTCGCCATCGATGGTCACGATGGGCAGCCCGCGGAAATCGCGGCGGCCTGCGAGGTCCTGCTCCGCGATGGATTGCGGCGCCGCGCCGGCCTCCGCCAGCACTTCCGCGGGAAAGCGGTGCGGCAGGTGGAACTTGCGGATGACGATTTCCACGTCCACGCCGAAATCCTGGCGGCGGCCGAGAATCTCCACCACGCGGCCGCGCGGCAACGCTGCGGGGCGGGGGTAGCTGGTGATTTCCACGTCCACCACGAGGCCTTCCAGGTCTTGTGTGAGGCGGCGGGAAATCACTTCCTGCCTCGCCGTTTTGCCTTCCGACTCGCCCCCAAACTGGCGATCGCGCGTTTTGCGGAATTCGGAATCCGAAATTTGGACTTGCTGTTCCGGCTCGCCTCCAATTTGGCGATCGTGAGTTCTGCGGAATTCGGAATCCGAAATCCGGAATTGTTCTCGCGGCCACTCCTCGCCGCGCGGAATGACGATTTCGAAGGGGATGCGCTGATCGAAGGGCATAACGAAGTTGTAGCGCTGGCCGCAATGAAACTGGCCCACCACGGTCTTCTGGGCGCGGTCGGTGACGCTCAGGATGCGGCCTTCGCGGCGCCCGTCGGGCTTGGCGCGAAGCACCTGCACTTCCACGCGGTCGCCGTTCATGGCGGAGCCCATGCCGTCGGCGGAGATGTAGATGTCCTGATCGGTGCCCGCCAGCGGCGCGTCCGGCACCACAAAACCGTAGCCATCGCGATGTCCAATCAGGCGGCCGCCCACCACGTTGGCCCCGCGCGAAGTTCGGGGATTCGGGACTCGGGATTCGGGATTCGCCCCAGGCTGCGGGGCCGCGCCGTCCCTGCCGCCATTGCCGATTTTCGATGGCCGATTTTCGATGGCTTGGGAATCAGCGGTTGACCGTCGTGAATCGCCCAGGTTGGCGCCGGTGGCTTTCCTCTCTGTCCCCACCAGTGCGAAGTGGTTCTTCTTCAGATAAACAATGCGGCGATGGCGGGAGAGGTCTTTGAGCGCGTTCTTGAGGTCGCGCGCCTGGCTCGAACGCAAGCCGAGCTCCACCACCAACTCGCGCAGCCGAAACGTCTTGCCCGGCTGGCGCTCGAAAACCGTCAAAATCTCTCGCGGCGATGGAAATTCGCGCATGGGGATGTGTTCGACTTATTGTATCACGCGAGAAAGAGAGGGGATTGATTCATCGGTTCATTGGGTCATCGAGCCATTGGTGATTGGCGATTGGTGATGGGTGATTTGCGGGCCGCGACTTTCGATCTGCAACTTCAACGTCTATGCCTGAGGTTTGGGTCATTTGGGGATGCGATGCGCGCGGACGATGAATCTTTGGGGGGCGGGGCCGACAAAATAGAACGGGTAGCAGGTTACCAGGGTGAGGACATCGTCCGCCGTAGCGCGCAGCACCCCAATGTCCTCGGGTTCGACCACTTGGGTGGTGTCCACGCGGTAGAGGTAGGAGCCGTGCAGCGTTGTGAGGGTGATTTCATCGTCCTGGTGGATATTGCGCAGTCCGCGAAAAAAGGTGTCCCGGTGTCCCGCCAGCGCGACGTTGCCCTTTTGACCGGGCAGCGGGGTGCCGGGGATATGCCCGACCGCGTGCCGCAAGGTTCTTGCATCGACGCCTTCCATGATCATGGCCGCAAGGCCGATGGAGCTGATCTCGATTCGCCCCAAGGGAGAGCCCGCCACGCCGTCAATGCCAAAACTCACCGCGCGCGCACGGTCCGCTGCTGCTTGGGCAGGGAGAGGAGGCGAACCAGGCGGTTGAATGGCGCGGGCAGACGTCTGCGCCTCCTTCAAGGCGCGCTCAAATCGCCAGGTTTGGTAGGCCTGAAAGGCCCACCGGTCGAGCAGCACGACGGCGCAGTAACTCAGCGCCAGGACGCCCACCACCAGGAAGAAAAATCGGGCCCAACGGACAAGCAGGGCCAGTCGCGTCGGTGGGCGTTCAATTTTGAACATCATGGCCGGTTGCTCGGGCTGTCGCCCATGGGGGCTGAGAGTGGAGTTTTCGAGGGTGCGTAGTAACCGGCGCGCGTGAGGACGGTCAAGTTTCCATGACCTGGCGCCTTGGCTTTCACTTGGATGGTCCGATAAACCCCGTCTTGCTTTCGGTTCGCGGGCGAGTAAGCGAGGGTGTACTGCTCACGAATATCATGCGCGATCCTTTCACAAATAGGGACAACGTCCGGTATGGACTGCGGAAAGAAAGTCTCGCCTCCCGTGGCCCTGGATAGCTGGCGGAGCGCGCCGGGGTTTTGGTCGGGATCTTCGTCCGTATAGATACCAATGGTGTAAATGATGGCGTCGGACTGCTCCGCCAGGGCCAGGATCTGGCTCAACTTGTGTTGGCTGGCGTTGTCGCCCCCATCGCTCACCACGATCAGCACTTTCTTGTCCCGATTACCCTTTTTCAGGTGCTCCAGCGCCACCGCCAGCGCGTCGTAGAGCGCCGTCTCGCCGTTGGTTTTAAAGGTCGACAGAGCAACCTGTAATTGCGCCGTTTGGTCCGTGAAGGGCACGTTGGCAGGAAGGCCCAACGAAACATGCTCGTTGAAATTGACCACGAACATCTGGTCCTGCGGGTTGCTGGAGCGGGCAAACGCCAGGGCCGCGGCAATCACTACCTCACGCTTGGGTTGCATGCTTCCACTGTTGTCCAGAACCAGGCCCACGGTGACGGGAATATCGTCATGACTATAAAATTCAATCTGCTGCCGCGCGCCGTCCTCGTAGACCTGAAAGTCATCCTTGCCCAGCCCCGAAACCGCAGCGCCTTTGTGGTTCTGCACGCTCGCGTGCAAGACCACGCTGGAAACATCCACACGGATTTTGTAGGGGGCAATGGGACGAAGCTCGGAAGTCGAGGTTTCCTGCAGGTGGGCAACACTGGACAGAGTCAACAAGAAAACCAGCGCCACCAGACATCGGCTCACCGTTGCGCATACTCCCGCGGTGCGTACTCCCATGTTGAGTGCCTCCAAAGCCTGCAACAATCTCCGCCTTCCTAACGCAACTGCCCTTGTGATTATGGCTCGCGAGGTTCAGCCGTCCATTTTCCCGGCAGCCAATTGGGGACGGATGCGAGTTCTTGCCACCAGCGCCAGGTGATACCCCCGGCCGCCCAGAGCGTGACGCACATCGCGCTCGCCGTAAACAGCAGGGTCCCACCGATCAAAGCCGCGAGCAAGCATGCGGCATATTCAGAGATGATCATTAACATTACATCCTCAATCCAGGATAACCATCGCCTTCCAGTCGATTCCGCCAGTGGGCAGAAGGTCGATCTTCTTGCCGTTCGACGTGCAACCGTGAAGGGGAGGTGATACTTTGCGCACCACCTCCCGCTCACGACCCGACGCTCCGTCAGCTTCTCCCGGGCCAACCTAGTGGCGACCGAAGCGTCGTCCTTAAGCCCCCTGCGTGGAGGGTCCACGCAGGCCCGACAGCGGGTCAATTTGATACCGTAGCGGCGAGTTTACCTCGCCAAAGGGCGGCGTCCTGATAAGATCGGAGCAGGTTCCGCCGCCTCTGCTGGCTCAAACCATTCGCTTCGAAACAAACAAAAGACCAAGACTTGCGCCGATTGACAGCAGCCCAATCAACCCCACCAGGGGCAAATGGCTGGCGGTTTGCGGCAGGGTCTCGGCGGGAGCAGCAGGTGTCTCCGCGGCAGCGACTTCTATCGGCGGAGCTTGAACTACCTCGGTTGCTTCCACAACTTCTCCCGTAGGTTTAACGGCGATGATCGGCGCCGTCTTCAAAGCCTCGACGGGCGCGGGCATTTCGATGGTGGTTGCGAGCACGGGCTCCTTGACGATCTTGGCCAGTTCCAAAGCCCGGGTCTTGGGGTAAACAAATTCCTCGCCCCATTCGTGGCCTGGATAAAACCATGCATGGATGGCTTCCGGCTGTCCTTCGCCTCTTTCCCTAAAGGTCACGACCGTTTTGTCGGTTGACCGCAGACGGTAATTGGGGATGGCGAGGATGGTGGTGTAAACGTGGTCCTCGGCCTGGTTGAAGATCTGGACAATGTGGCGATCGGATGCGGAGTCAACGAGCTTAAAGACATACGTACCGGCCGGCAAGGTCTGCGCGCCCACCCCGGGAACCTCCACGGGCTCGCTGAAGGTCATAATTGTTTTGTGGTTCCACTCGTCTGCCTTGGCGCTGGATACCATGGTTAGAACCGCCAGGCTCAGGCAGAAGATCAATGCTACGACTTTGAAGCGATACAACTTTTTCATCGGATTTACCTCAATACTTTCCTGGGGCGTTCGATTCTGCCCCGCTGTTTTTGGGTCATACCTACATGGGCTGGTGAATCTCGCCAGCGGCTTCGCGGTATTCGCGCGCCAGGCGCTTGTGGCGTCTGGCGCGGTGGTTAGTTTTGTTCGATGACTTGCCGTTCTCCCTACGGATCACTTATAAACTGGCGAACGTCCGTCCACCCGAGGGAGAGTACTTTGTCAGCACGCCGTCCAGAGGCTGAGCGGCGCGAGTGGGGCGCACGGAGCCGTCGATCAGAATTTCTTTCGCGGTCACCTTGCGTCCGTACACTTTTTGGTTATCGTCTTCATCCTGCTTGTACACGGCCCCGTCCAGCGACGCCCCGCCAAACAGCCCGCGCGAGCGCGAGTAACTGAGGATCTCCGCATGGAGTTCAGCGTCGGTGGCGCCTTCCGCGGAACGTCCCACGGGCCCGGCCGCTGCGGATAATTCCGCGCCGAGCTTCACGCTGTCCTGAACCAGCTTTTTCATGCCTCCCGGGTTCATCACGAGGAAGACCACGTCGGTTTCCTTACCGCCGATCTGAAATCCCACGCTCGCGCCACCCAAGGTGAACATCGAGGGGGCATCCCACCGGCCGTCCCCGCCCTTGCGGCACACCAGCACACCGCGTCCATAAGTGGCGCCGAACCCGAAGGCGAACTTGATCTCCGCGGGAACGATGCCCACACACACCGCTTTGTCGAGCAAATCATGAGGAATGCCCTTGTCGGGAGTGCTCATGATTTCGTTCAAAACGTTGGTGGCCTTTTGCAGTTGGCTCTCACCGGCAAATGCCGTTGCACAAAACGTCAACAACAGAAAAACCAAAGTAAGTCTTTTCATTTAAATCTCCTTTTTTGCAATTCCACCCGCTTGCCGGAGTGTCCGATGTTCCCATTCAGAACTGTCGGGCTACTGGCTGGCAATGCGGTGTTTCGAGGGCAGGCGAATCTAACCCCGGCGCCGGCTTACGCCCTCGCGACCCTGAAGAAAAACCGGGCAACGACGGTGAGGATTACCGCGCCCCCCATCGCCACCAGGATGGTGTAAAGCAGGCCACCCCGGCTGGCATAGCCCATCGATCGCAGGAGGAACGCACCCAGCAGCGACCCCGTGATGCCCAGCGCGATGTCCGTCAAGGCGCCGTAGCCGTAACCCCTCATGATGAGTCCGGTTGCCCAGCCGGCAACCAATCCCACTAAAATCCACCAGAGAATGTGCATACGCCTCCTTACTTAATCGGCTGATACGACACCCGCGGCATCGCTCCGCCACTTGTTTCTTGCCCAAGTTGTTCTTGGTTGGGCGCCCTCATAAGCTCCCCTGTCCTTAGTGTTTATACCCCGGCGTAATTTCCTTGTCTGTCCCGTGCGGCTCACCGGGTTGGTCTGAATTGCTCAGGCATTTCCTCGGGGCGATTCGCCCGGCGCGGGCAGAGGGAATCGTTCCCGAAGGCGTGCGGATAAGCGGTTAGAAAATATTGAGAGAAATGTGGATGCCGGGATGCCTCAGGTTATACATATAATAGGCGCCCCCCTCGTATACGACGTAACAGTCGTCGTCGTAGCCCCAACCGCGTGGCCATTCTTGGTTGTACCCGAACCAATAGCCGCCGTACTGGAAGCGGTTATACCCGCCGATCATCTGCGGGCGGCCCATATGGAACGAGTGCTCATGACCGAAATGGGAACGGTAACTGTCGTCAGAAATGCGGCCATAATGGCCGCCGCCGCGGTTACCGTTGTTGCCGCCGTTGTAAGCAACCCTCTGGGTCTGCTCCCGGGCAGGCCGTTGCGCTTCCTGTTGGCGTTGCGGTTGCTGCTGGCGTTGCGCTTGCTGGGCACGCTGCGGTTGCGCCGGGCGCTGCGCCGGCTGTTGGCGCTGTGGTTGCTGCTGGCGTTGCGCTTGCTGAGCACGCTGCGGTTGCGCCTGGTGTTGCGCCGGCTGTTGGCGCTGTGGTTGCTGCTGGCGTTGCGCTTGCTGGGCGTGCTGCGGTTGCGCCTGGTGCTGCGCCTGCGGCGCTTTTCCTCCGCCCTTTTCCTCTTCGCCCTTTTGTGCGAATGCCGGAACGGTGACGGCGAGAAGTAGTATCAGAACTGCGGTGCTGATAACTCGATTGCCTTTCATAGGTGTTGCCTCCAACTCATGTCACATCTGCCTCTCACTGAACACTTGAGGCACTCTGCTTATACCGTATGCGCGCCGGGGTGTCAGTTCATTACGGCTCACGTACCTGGTCAATAAAGCTCAGCTCAGATAATATGAGGAAATCAACAGCCTGGAGCCGAGGGGGATTTGCCGGGGAGGCCGGTCAGGAGGGTTTGCCGTTCCTAATGATTCGGCGTGGGAAGTCCAGCAAAACGGCTGGACGCCAGACCGGACGCTGCGCCCGACCGGACAGTGCGAGACGTAGCGCCGCCCTTCAGGGCGGCACTTCCCGCATTCGGTAATCGCGATTGGGAAACTGGCGTGCAACGGGAAGTGCCGAGCTAAAGCCCGGCGCTACGAGGACCGCACATTGGGGAGCAAGGACCGTGCGTTGGAGTACGGGGCGGCCTCTGCGGGGAGGGTGAGTGGGAAATCCGCACTAGTCGTTCAGGACCACGCTCATGAGGCCGCTGTTAACCGTCAACGCGCCGCTTCCTGCGTAATCGATAAAGCCCATCTTCCGGAACTTATTCATGAAATGACTGACCCGCGACCGGGTGGTGCCCACCATTTGCGCCAGGTGTTCCTGATTGATTCCGGGAAGTATGGTTTCGGCTTTAGCTTCCTTGCCATAGTGCGAGAGCAGCAGGAGAACCCGGGCCAGGCGCTTCTCACTGGAGTTGAAAAGTTGGTCCACCAGATCCTCCTGATAGCGCATGTTGCGCACCAGCAGGTGCGTGACGAACAATTCCGAGATGTCGTGGTGTTCGTGGAGCATGCGCATCATCAGCGGCTTTTCGACCTTATAAAGAGTGCAATCGCTCAAGGTGGTCGCCGTGGCCATGCGCAAGGGCCGGCCGGCCAGGCATCCTTCGCCGAAAAACTCACCGGCACCCAACACCGCGACAATCGCTTCCTTGCCTTGGGAGGAGGTCACCGCGTGCTTCACCTTGCCTCTTTGCAGATACCACACGGCATCCGCAACGTCCCCCTGCATGAAGACCGTGCGGCCCTCGCCGTATTCAACAATGGATTTCCCGCGCGACATTCCGGCCAGGAACGCTGTCCAATCGACGGGCGGAAGGGCCCCGATGGCCAGCGGCAGTGCAGGCTTGGCTCCGCCGTTGGTCTTGTCGATCTTCGTCGAGCTCTTCTGTTTCTGTGGCGTCACAACTACCTCTCTTTTCTCCTTGCGTCATAACAATTTCTCATCCCGGAGCTTCCTGAGCTTCTCAGGAGCCTGCGGGTTAGAAGCTTGCTGGTAAAGTTCCATCCGTATCTGTCGATGTTCGTCCACTCTCAGGTGCCGCTTCATGCCGGTCAAAAGCTATGTGTCGCTGGGCATTCAGCGCGGCTGACCTGAAACGCGTAAACGCTGAGCACTTTCTTGCCGGAGGATTGACGGCCGGGTCAGTTCCGTTGGTTTCTTCGTCGGGAATTTCTTCCTCCGCAATCTTTTTGACGATTTCCAGGGGTACCTGCTCGAAGTGTGTTTTCGGTTCTTTCGATTTGGCCATTTGGATTCATCCTTTCTGTCTCCTAAAGGCTAACAGCCCAGAGTCGATACGGGTTAACTCTTTTCGAAATCTTTAGGGTGGCCCATAAGGTGGCACATCCGTTGAATTAGCGATATTTTGCCCATCCCCCGGATTAGGTGTCCGCGCCGTTCGCGGGGGCATCGGCCCGATACGTTAGCCCTGCGATTGTTTACTTGCAGTTGTCGTTACGTTGAGATACGATAACGCTACGAATGTGTAACTCTATGGACTCGCGGAGGCCGGCATGACTCCTCGGACCGATAAAGGCCCGGCCCATTTTAAGACGATGACCCAAGCCAGCGTCCCGCAAGGACGCAAGGGCAAGCACCAGAAAATCGTAGCCACCATCCTCAGTGACCTCGACAAGTTGCAGGAGGGTTCTGCCATCAAAGTGCCCCTGGCAGAATTGGTGGAAAGCAAAGAGAAGGTGCGGTCCGCCCTGAATCGCGCCACCCGCAAAGCTGGGCGCACGGTGGCCACCGCCAGCGACGCCACCTTCCTGTACGTCTGGAACGTCAGCGCATCCCGCAAGCCAGTGTAGCGCGTCTATAACGGCATCGGCGTTGTCTAATCAGCCCTGCTTTCTACAGGCCTGCTTTCGAGGATCGTAGCTTTTCTTGCTGGGTCGATTCCGAGGCGCGGCCCCCCCCATCCGTCGACCTTTGAACATACAGAGTTGTCGGACTTTGTGTCCGCATGAAGAAGTGTCCGCTGGAGGAGCGTGCTGGCAAAGAGCATGTCAAAAGAGCAGGCTTGACTCGTAACTTGTTGAAAACAAATTGGAACGGAACGCATGGCGTCAAACTTCGCGTATAAATTAATGAAAATAAATAAGATACAATAGATTGTCAACCAAAGTGTTTCGGTTATGGGCTGGCAATGGTGCGAAGTATCGGATTATCCACAATGAGGGTGGGGTGGAGTTGTTCTTGAACTTCGCGGCTTGTATACTCGGGAACCGGTTTCCCGCAGAATCGAAAGCCCGAACATCAAGTTGGGCGGCCTCAGCGTGGCAGTGGTCACGCTTCCCAGGTAACGATGGCGATTGAAACTTTAAGGAGAAAGTTATGACTGGCTCCCTCGCGGGCAAAACGCTTTTCATTACCGGCAGCAGCCGCGGCATCGGCAAAGCCATCGCCTTGCGCGCGGCGCGTGACGGCGCCCGCATCGTTATCGCCGCGAAGACCGACCAACCCCATCCCAAGCTGCCGGGTACCATTCATACGGCGGCGCAGGAGATTGAGGCGGCCGGCGGCAAGGCGCTCGCCGTAGCCTGCGATATCCGCTTCGAGGATCAGGTGCTGCAGGCCGTGGAGCGGGCGGTTGCGGCATTTGGCGGCATCGACATTCTGGTGAACAACGCGAGCGCCATCAGCCTGACCGGAACGCTGGCGACGCCGGTGAAGCGCTTCGATCTGATGATGAGCATCAATGCCCGCGGTACGTGGCTTTGCAGCCGCACCTGCCTGCCGTATCTCCAAAAGGCGGAGAATCCGCATATCCTGATGCTTTCGCCGCCGCTCGATTTGCGGCCCCATTGGTTTGGGCCGCACCTTGCCTACACGATGTCGAAATACGGCATGTCGATGTGCGTTCTCGGGCTCGCCGAGGAATTTCGCGCCGACGGTATTGCCGTAAACGCTCTCTGGCCGCGTACCGTCATCGCCACGGAGGCTCTCAATCTCATCCCCGGCATCGATCGCGCGCGCTGCCGCCGTCCGGAGATCGTGGCCGATGCCGCGCATGCCATTCTGACCCGGCCGAGCCGCAGCGCCACCGGACGTTTTTTCAGCGACGAGGAAGTTCTGGCCGAAGCGGGTATAAAGGATTTCACGTCTTACGCCGTCGACCCGGCCAATGCCGGACGGCTCTATGGCGATTTATTCTATTGATCCGGGTTCAGGCGCCGTGCCCGTGTCCCGGTTACACAAGGTCTTAAAATCTTGTGCGCAGTGAAACTGGCAGCTTATACTTCTCTCTCATCTTTCCGGGTGAGGGAACGATTCCTAAATCCTATATTTTTGAATTGAGGAGGGCAGTATGCCCTTTGCGCTCGACCGCTTCCGTGGCATTTTCCCGGCAGCCCTCACCATGTTCGACAAGAATAACAACCTTGACGAAGAAGCCACGGCGCGCCATTGGGATTGGCTCATCACGCGGCAGGGCGCCAACGGATTGGTGATTGCCGGAACCAGCGGCGAATTCATCGCCCTGACGGACGAGGAACGCCTGCGCCTGTTCCGTCTGGCCCAGAGCGTGGTGCAAAAGCGCGTGCCCGTGATTTTCGGCTCGGGCCATTACAGCACCAAGCTCACCATCCAATTTTCCGAAGAGGCCCAGAAGTGTGGAGCGGATGCCTTGATTGTGATCCTGCCCTATTATCAGCGCCCGTCCAAAGCGGCGGTGATTGAGCATTACCGCCGCGTGCGCAAGGCCACGCATGTCCCCATCATGCTTTACAACAACCCGCAAAACTCCGCTTGCGTTGAGCTTAACCCCCGCGAGATAGCGCAATTGGTAGACGAGGATGTTTTGCATATGGTCAAGTCGACGTTCGGAACCGTGGAACCGGTGCACGACTTGAGCTGCCTGGTGGGCGATCGCATGGCCATCTTTTACGGGTCCTTCCTGGCGGCTTATGAGGGTCTGTGCGCCGGGGCGCATGGCTGGATCAGCGGCGTTCTGAATGTCTGCACGCCAGCGGCGAGAGGCATGTATGACGCGGTGGTGGTCCGCAATGACGCACGCCAAGGGTTCGCCATTTGGAAAAGGATACTTCCCCTCGTCCACCTGTATACCCATCAACAAATCGGTCCGGTGAGCGATCTCGCGGCGTATCGTTCCATCTTGAATTCCTGGGGGCTGCACGGGGGGTATTGCCGCGATCCCTTCTTTCCTTTGGATCAGGCGCAGGAGAGAAAACTCCTGGAGATACTGGAAAAGACCGGCTGGAATGACCCGGATCATGTCCTGGATGGCATGTAACGGACATTCACACCGGCAAGTCGGCCATGACCCTTAAAGTTGCAATGATCGGATATGGCGCCGTCGGCTCCATTCACGCGGATCAGTTGGCAGCTGAACCCGGGGTGGAGTTGCGGGCAGTTTACGGCCCGAAGCCGGAAAAATCCGCCGCGTTTGCTTCCGCCCATGGAATCAAGCGCGCTTGCACAACCATTGCCCAGGCCGTCGCCGGCGCAGATGTGGCGATCGTCTGCTCTCCCTCGGCGCTGCACTTTCAGCAGGCCTTCGAGTGCCTCGACCATGGGGTACACACCTTGGTGGAATTGCCCCCCTGTGCGACGACCGCGGAAGCAGAGGCTTTGGGGGAGGTGGCGCGCCGGCGCGGAGTCCTGGTGGGATGCGCCCACACCAGCCGCTTCGTGGCCCCCTACGCGCGAATTCGCGAAATCATTCGCGCCAATGTTTTGGGGCCCCTCCAGGAATTTAACTACACGCGCCATCACCAGCTCCGCGAGCGAAGCTGGGCAGATAACGCTCTGCTGCATCATGCCGCCCACCCCGTGGACATCCTGCTCGACTGGTGCGGCGGGCTGGAGCCCCAAGGCTGCGTGGCGATGCCGGACGCCCAGCATGCCCAGACGGTGGCCCTGTTGGCAAAGCTTCCCTCCGGCGGGCCTGCCACCATCACTGTCTCCTACACGTCGCGGCTGCCCCACATCCGCATGTTGGTGGTAGGGGAGCATCACACGCTGGAAACAGACGGCTTCACCTATCTGCGCTCTGACCTGGCGGACTTGCAATTTGCCGGCGATGCGCAGCAGGTTTACGAGCAGGCAATTCGCGATCAGGATCGGGAGTTCCTGCGCGCCTGCGGGGGGCAAAGCGGTTTCGTACCGTGGGAAGAAACTCTCAAGCTGATCCGCGCCATGGATCGATTTCAGGCCCTCGCGGCGGCATCTTGATTCGGTGTGGGCAGGGGATTGGCAAGCGAGAACACATTCTGGAGAAACGTCAACCGAGGCAGCGATGAAAGTAACCGATATTAAAGCCCACGTGGTGCGGCTGAACGTCTGCAATACCGTGATCGTGCAAGTGGAGACGGACGCGGGAACCACCGGCGTCTCCGAAACGCTGATGAAGCGCAAGTCGCAGACCATCGCGCAATCGATCCTCGAGCTGAAGCGCTACCTGGTGGGGAAGGATCCCACGGAGATTGAAACCCATTGGGAGCGCATGTATCGCGACTCATTCTGGGTGGGCGGGCCGATGCACTGCACTTCCATCAGCGCCGTGGACTGCGCCTTGTGGGATATTCTGGGCAAGTCTGCCGGGTTGCCGGTGTACAAGCTGTTGGGAGGGCCGACGCGCGGGCAGGTGCCGGTCTACTGCCACTGCCCGGCGGGGGCAACGCCCGAGGTTTTTGCCCGGAACATCAAAGCGTGCAAAGCGCGTGGCCACCGGGCCGCCAAAACCACCCTGCCGCTTTTTTATGGCGCCACGCGCCCCGACGGTGGCCAGTCCCCCGGCAGCGCTTATTCCGGCACCCACGGGGAAGTGGATGCCCGCTGGAAGGAGACCGAATTGCTCGACCCCTCGATCTTCGGGCGCATTCGCGAGTTCCTGCTGGCGGCGCGGGAAGCGGGCGGTCCGGAATTCGGAATCGCCGTTGACTGCCACGGGCGATTGAACCCGAAACAAGGTATCCGCTTGTGCCGCGAACTGGAAGACCTGAATCTGCTGTTCCTGGAAGAACCGGTGCCGCCGGAGGGCGTGGAAGAGTTGTGCCTGGTACAGCGCGAGACGGCCATCCCCATCGCCGCGGGAGAACGTTGGGCCACGATTTACGGAGTGCGTCCGTTTCTGGACAAACATGCCGTTGATATTCTGCAATGTGACATTGTGAATTGCGGCGGCATCACGGGAATGAAAAAGATCGCGGCCCTCGCCGAGGCCCATTACGTGGGCATGGCGCCGCACAATCCCAACGGACCGGTGGCCACGATGATCAACCTCCACTACGCGGCCATGATTCCCAATTTCGTTATCCTGGAAACCGTGGGCTCCGAGGCCGATGAGAGGATCGCAGGCGAGTTCCTGAAGAATCCGGTCCGCATGGGAAACGGCCATATGCCCCTGCCCAGCGGGCCCGGCTTCGGCTTCGAACTCAACGAGCAGGCCCTGGAGACGCGCCCCTCAATTGCCGATGAGGGGACCCGCTAATCTGACTCCACCATGGAAGCACCTGCAAACCCATCGCGGCGCCTGTCCTCCCGAACTCTTTGGATCTGCATTTTACTGTTTGCCGCCACGGCGATCATCTATATCGATCGCCAGGTCATGGCGCTGACCGCCGAAAAAATCATTGCCGAGTTTGGGCTCAATCAGCACCAATGGGGAGAGGTTCTGGCAACGTTCCGGTATTCGTACGGAATCGTCCAGATCGTGGGCGGATTCCTGGTTGATGCTTACGGGCCGGCCATCGTGTTTCCCGCTGCCTCCGGTCTATGGGCACTGGGGGGATTGCTGACCGGCCTGGCCACCAGTGTGGTGATGCTCGCCGGATGCCGCTGCATGCTGGGTATCGGCGAGGCTTTCAATTGGCCCTCGGCGCTGAAAGTCACCGACGCGCTGGTCTCTCCGGAAGAACGCCCCCTGGCCAACGGAATATTCAACAGTGGCGCGGCAGTAGGCGCATTGGTGGCGCCCATCCTGGTGACCTTGATCACCGTGTACTATAGCTGGAGGGCCGCGTTTGTAGCCACGGGGGCGCTCGGCGGGCTCTGGGTGATCGTCTGGGTGCTTTACACGCGGGGCAGTTCTGCGCAACTCAAAGGAAGCCCCCTCGCACTGCGGGATGTTCTGCCGGCAGTCCTTCACATCCTCCGCCTGCGGGGATTCTGGCTGCTGGCCCTCACCGGAATGACCATCAATACAGTCAACTATTACCTTGCGGATTGGGTGCCACTCTACCTGAAAACGTCGCGCAGCTTCAGCTTTGCGGCGGGGAATATCCTGTCCATCATCGTCTATGCGGGGATTTCCTGCGGAAACATCCTGGCGGGACTGTTCGTTCGCACCGTCGTAACCAAAGGACTGAGCGTCTCTGCCGCCAAGCGATGGGCGGCGCTCATCAGTTGTGTATTGATGGGCTCCGCCGCCGGTGCGGGCCTTACGCCCTCGCGTTACCTGGCGGTGCTCCTGCTGGCTCTTACCGGAATGGGAACGGGCGGATTCCTGGTGATCTATTTAACCCTGGCCCAGGACCTCGCCCCACGGCACATAGGAATCTGCTCGGGCCTTCTCGGCGGGATAGGAAATCTGGCTTATGGTTTTCTCAGCCCGTACGTCGGCATGCTGGCCGACCTTCACAGAAACGCGCTGACCCTCACGCTGATGGGAACACTGCCCTGGCTTGCCTTTTTCGCCATTTTCTTGGCCATCCCGAGAAAAATACGATGATTGATGCCTACACCCATCTCGACCTCACCTGCGCTGATCCCATTGCGGACATGAAAGCGCGGATGGCGTCCGCGGGAATCGATAGCGCGCTGGCCGTGGAAACCTGGAAGGGTGACAACCTTCCCTGGCTTCAAAAGATGGTGGCAGAACCCTCGCCGCAGTTTCGCATTGTCCCGTGCTTCCGGCCGGACCAGCAGCAACCTTCCGCAGACACTCTCCAAAACGGCATAGTCATGGGTCTGCGCGTCAGGACCGCAGACTTGCGCCAATTGCAAGGTATGGAGACATTGCTCGCCGCTTCCGGAAAGTGGCTTATTCCTCATGCTGAAGACGGCATTGGCCCCTTGAAAAAGGAATTGCTCGCTCTCGCCCAGCGCGCTCCGTGTTTGCACATTTACCTGCCCCATCTGGGGTGGCCCCGGCAGAATAAGATCGACGACCGGGAATGGGAAGCGGCGGTCACCGAACTCCACGCGATTCCCGGCATGGTGGTGGGTATTTCCGCACTGGCGCATTTCTCGCGAGAGCCGTTCCCGCATAAGGATGTCGAGCCTTTCGCGGCGCGCTTGATGGAGATATTCGGAGCCGCCTCGGTGGTGGCGGCAAGTGATTATCCGCTGTTTGAGAAAAACCTGTACGCGGAGTATATGCAACTGGCGCAGGCGTGGATTCGCCGCGCCGACGCCCAGTGGTCGCCGCGTTTCGAGCGGGCTTTGCATAGCGATGCAGAGGGAGAGGAAATTCCATGAGCGAAGAGATCGCACCGGGGGCCAAACGCCAAGTGGGGTTCGTCGGAATCGGCATCATGGGCGAGCCGATGGCAGCCAACCTTTTGCGGGCAGGATTTGAGGTGACCGTCTTTAACCGGACGCGCCCTAAGTGTGAAAGGCTCTCCACCTTGGGCGCAAAAGTCGCCGAATCATCCCGGCAAGTCGCCGTGGCGAGCGAAATTGTTATCACCATGGTGTCCGATACAGCCTCCGTTGAACAGGTGCTGTTGGGGGAAGATGGCGTAGCCGGCGGTTTGAAGCCCGGCGCCGTGGTCATCGATATGAGCACAATATCCCCACTCGCCACGATGGAGTTTGGGAAACGCCTGGAGACCATGGGATGCGCCATGCTTGACGCCCCGGTGAGCGGCGGGCCCAAGGGCGCAAGGGAAGGAACGTTGGGAATCATGGTGGGCGGGTCGCGCGCGGTTTTCGACGGCTGCCTGCCCATTTTTCAAGCGATGGGTAAGACCATCACCTACACCGGGCAGCTGGGAAATGGCCAGAAGACAAAAATGGTGAATCAGCTCGTGGGGGCCACCAACCTTTTGGGCGCCGTCGAGGGCCTGCGGCTGGCACGCAAGGCGGGCCTGGACGTGCCCACAACTCTACAGGCCGTCATGAGCGGAGCGGCCAATTCCTGGATGCTCGCGAATCTCATCCCCACGATCCTGAAAGAAGACTTTGCTCCCGGCTTCAGCATCCGGCTGCAACATAAGGATCTCAGGCTCCTCACCGACTGGATCACCAGTCTCGGTGGCGACTTCCCCGCCGCACAAATGGTGTTCTCGCTTTTCTCTCAAGCCATGGAGAAGGGCCTGGAGGGTCAGGGCAACCAGGGCCTCATCAATATCTGGGAGCCGTAACGTA
>Ga0326727_10004704_pt1 | contig 40403 bp, 26 predicted proteins | sample MB2enrmetagenome_FD_207643 | JGI IMG/M metagenome (GOLD analysis project Ga0326727, IMG submission 207643) | Lab enriched peat soil microbial communities from McLean, Ithaca, NY, United States - MB29MY | ecosystem: Environmental > Terrestrial > Soil > Wetlands > Peat | place: USA: New York...
GACCGCCTCCTCGAAGGCCTGCCGCCGCTTGGCCTCGGAAAGGCCGAATTTCACTACGCCGGTCTTCGTCTTCCCGCGCGAGTGCCCCGGAAAGGCGCACACGACAATCACGATCAGCAGGACGGCCGCGGCTACGCCGCCGCCGATGTACCAGGCACGTCTGGGAATGGCCTTGAGCTTGGCCATGCTCGCCCAGCGGGGGAGCCTGGGCATGGCGGCCCGCGATTTGGCAGCCGGTTTCCGCGCGGCTGGCTTCTTGGGTTTCTGCGGACCCTGTGGCGACTTGCCCGCTGCCGGCGCTCCCGAGAGGCTGTCGAAGAAGTCCGCCTCCGAACCGCCCGCCGGGCTGTCGGCCGGGCCGCCGGCCGGGCCGCCGGCCTCCTCGGCGGGGACTTCGAAGGTGCCTTTGCACTCCGGGCACGCCAGCCGTTTTCCGACAAGCTCATCCCGTACGGACAGTTTGCGATCGCAGTGGGGGCAGGAAATCGCGCGGCTCACCGGTGCACCTTCGAGCGGTTCGGACGACATGGCCAGAACCTTAAGATTAACCGATATCGACGGGATTGCAAACCCCGCGAGAAATGGCAGGCGCCGGCGGCGCGCCGGAGGGGGCAGAAGGGGCCCCGAATGGTTGTCGCTACTTCCCTCCGCCGAGCTTCCGGCGGCGGCAGAGAACCAAGCCCGCCCCCGCCGAAATCAACAGCAGCAAGCTCGCCGGTTCGGGCACGACGGCAAGGGTCGCCGCATGGTCGATGATGGCCCACGCCTGATCCTGGTTCGTGTCTACACCCCAACTCCCCACGAGACTTTGCAGCATCGCGTCGATGGCAGTGGGCGACGTCAGGTTGGCCAGCTTCTGGTTCAGAAAATCGGCCAGCGAGTCGTTCACGTGGGTCTGGGCGTTGGCGCCGACACTGGCGTCGCCTACCACGGCGTTCTGCCACTGGCCGCCCGGGGTGAGCTCCGCCAGATACAAGGAGTTCTTGTTGAACTCCTCCAGTGCGGAGGCGCCGCCGTCAAGTTGCTGGTTGATCCGGTTATCGAAGCTCATCTGCATGGCATAGACGATCGGCGAGCTTGGGCTGGGGGCCGGGCTGATCCCCACTTGCACTACGTCGCTGGTCAACCACTTGGCACCGCCGGGCAGGAGGGTGGATTCGCCCGGCGCGGGACTGCCGGTCTGGCCGCTTTCATAGGCGGACCGCGGCCGCCACGCCATCGAAACCGTCGTGTCGGCACCGACCCTGGTGCTGATGAGAATCTGCGCCTCGCTGCCCACCGGCCCGTAGATGTTCGTACCACCCCACGCCAGCGTCCCCGCCGGGTTCACGCGGGAGGACAGCGACACAGAGCTCGGATTGCCGGAAGGCGAAGCCGCGAAAGAGCCGAGGGTGAAGCCCTTTGGGATAAAGCCGCTGAGCGCCGGGCCGAACGCGGCGCTGCTGCCCAACGCCGCGACGCCCACGTTGCCGGCGGCGTACTTGAACGTCAAGTTGGGGTACGCCTTGGTATCGCCGACGCTGGCGGCCTCGGCCGTATTCACCGCCACCGTTTGGCTCACCGTCCCGGAACCCGTCGTGTACTGCGCCAACTGGCCGTACACCTGGGCGCCGGTGTTGGAGATCGTGGTGGCCTGGACCAGCACCAGCCCGTTGTACGCAGCGGTCGGCGCAACGACTACGGAGGTGGTGTGATTGGAGTCGGGATTGGCGTTGGTGCTGTTAACGGTGACGCCCACGTATCCGCCCTTCAGCACGTTGTTGAAGGTAACGGTGGGCGTGCCGACGACCAGTTTTCGCTGCTCGACGGCGACGACGTTGGTGTAACTCAGCAGGGCCGGCTGGAGCTTCGCACCCACCGCGGCCGCCTCGCCGTTGGCCAGCAGGCTGCTCCCGCTGCCGGCCAGATCCAAAGTCCCGGTGTGGGAACCGGTGGTCGTGAACTTCACGTTCAAGAGGTCGGTCTCGCTGGGATTGTTGAAAGTCGAGACGAAAGTCGAAGCTGTGGGCGAGAAATACGTGACCGTAACGTCCCCGTTGCCGGCCGTGCCGTTGCGAACGGCGGTGATCCGCGTGGCGTGCGCGTCGTCCGGACCGCTGGACGGCACGCCGATGCTCGCGTAGGCGCCGATGATCGTGTTGACCATGACGCGGGTGGGAGCGACGGAACCGACCGTCAGAGTGCGGTTCGCCAATACGTCCACGTTGTAGCCGAAGGTGGCGGCCTGGACCGTGGCCCCGACCGACGGGCTCTCGCCGTTGGCCAACAGCGCGCCGGAAACGTCCAGGGTCCCCTCCACGGGGCCCGTGTGTGTGAACTGCACCGTCAAGGCGTCCGTCTGGGCGGGCCAATTGAACTCAGCGTGCGCGGGCGTGCCGGTGTAGTAGACGCTCACGTCGGAGTTGCAGGCCGTCCCCGCCACGGCCAGCAGCCGGGTCGCATGGTAGTCGTCCGGACCGTTCGCCCCGGTGCTGATGGTGGTCGTCGTGCCGGTAATCATGACCCGCTGCATCGGGGCGTAAGCGGTCGCGGCCGGCCCGAGTCGGGCAACCGTGAGCACGCGATTGGCCAAGACGGCCACGTTGTAGATCATGTCGACCGGCTGCACCGCGACCGGGCCGACAGAACTCGCCTCGCCGTTGGCCAAGAGCTTGGGCGCCAGGTTAAGGGTTCCGCCGTACACGCCCGGCTTGGTGAATACCACGTTCAGCGCGGCGCCCTGGTTCTGGCCGTCAAAAGTGGGCAGCACGCCCGCCGGATTCTCGTAGCTCACCGTGACGTTGTTGCCCGTGGCCTTGCCATTCGGCACGGTATTCACGCGCGTGGCCTCGCTGTCCAAGTCGGCCGCGGTATCGCCGGAGCTGATCGCCGACGAAAGGGTCGCCCCGGCCATCACCCGCACAGGCACGCTGCCCACCACCCCCAGGCTCGCCGCGGTCAGGCTCCGCTGGCTGACCACGGCGCCGGAAACCGACATGCTTTCCGTGCTGCCGCCCGCATCCGTAAGCGTAATCCCCCCGCTCCGCAGGCCGACGTCCGTATTGTCGGACCAGCGGAAGTTGACCCTGATGGGCATTGTATTGCCCGCATGAATCGTGCCGCCGGTGGGGCTGATCGCCAGTGCATTCCCGCCCGCCGTGCTCGTTAGCGTGAACGTGTCCGCCGCCGTGCCCGCGACAGGGATCACGATCCACGAGCTGCCGGCCCACGTCGTGGTATTGGCCAGCATGCGCACATCGCTGGCGCTCCACGGGAGCCACAGGGTCGGGTACACAGGCGCGGCGACCGCCCGATTCCCAAACATTGCCACCAAGGATGCCGCAACAAGACAGGCGAAAGTGCTTCTTCGAGCCATTGTGGCCACCATTGCGTGATGAGGTCCCCCATCAAAGTTGGAGCGCACTCTGACCGCACGCGCCCACACGGGCGTTTACCCTAAGAGATGCGCAGAATTAACCCTTTGATGAGATGATTCCGCAGGCCCGGAAGTGGCATCGCCCCCCGGCGCATGCCCAGCATGGGGCACGTCGAAAAGCAGAGCCATAACCCGACCTAGCCAGCACCGCACGCCCGCAATACCCTGGCGGCGTACGGTGGCTGGCCCGACACGCGATTACTTATCAGCCGTTGGCACAGCCACTTCGCCGCCGCCAGCGGCGGTACCACAGCATGACGCCGCCTGCCGAGAGCAACAGCAGTGCGGTAGCCGGCTCGGGCACGACGGCCATGGTTCCCGCATGGTCGATGATGGCCCACGCCTGGTCGTTTGTTGTATCCACGCCCCAACTTCCCACGAGGCTCGCCAGCATCTGGTCGGCCGCGGCGCTGCCGGGCGCCAGGCCGGCCAGCTTCTGGTTCAGGAAGTCGGCCAGCGAGTCATTCACGTGGGTCTTGGCGTTAATGCCGGCGGTCAGCGTGTCGCCCAGCACGGCATTTTGCCAGCCGCCCGGGTTCGTGCCGCTGGCCGGCATGAGCTGCGCCAAGTACAAGGAGTTGTTGTTGAACTCCGTCAGTGCGGTGTTGCCGTGATCATTGTTGGTGTTGATCCCTTGGTTGAAGCTCATCTGCATGGCATACACGAGCGGGGAGGTGCTGGCGGTCATCCCCACCTGCACCACGTCGCTGGTCAGATACTTGACGCCGGGCAAGGAGTCACCCGCCGGGGCAGTGCTGGAGGTGCCGCTCTCGTAAGCGTTCCGCTGCCGCCACGCCATGGTGACCAACGTGTCGGCGGCCACCCGGGTGCTGGTGAGAATCTGGGCCTCGCTGCCGACCGGCCCGGCATAGTTGGTGCTGCCCCCCGCCAGCGTCCCCGCCGGGTTTACCTTGGAGGACATCGACGAATAGGTCGGAGTTCCGGAAGCCGAAGCCGAAGCCGCGAAAGAGCCGAGGGTGAAGCCGCTAGGCACAAATCCGATGAGTGCCGGGCCGAAAGTGGTTTGCGTCGGGGGAGCCGCCGCGGACGACCCCAGCGTCGCGGTGCCCACGTTGCCGAGCACGGGGGTCTTGAACGTCAAGGGAGAATACGACTTGGTATCGCCGACGCTGAGGGCCTCCGCCGTCTGCACGCCCACCGTTCCGCTGACGGCCTTGGACCCCGTCGTATACTGGGTGAGGCCGTAAACCGTGGCGTTGGGCCCGGAAGACACGATGGTGGCCGCGGTGGGCAGGAACGCCACCCCGCCGACCGCCCCCGCAAGGGCGACCGAAGTGGTGTGCGAGGAGTCAGGACTGGCGTTGCTGCTCTTGACGCCGAAACCCACGTAACTGCCCTTGAGGACATTGTTCATGGTAGTCGGCATTCCCGTGCCGATCGTCACCGAGTTGCTGACGACGGACAGTTTTCGCTGCTCGAGGGCGACGACGTTGTAATTCAAGTTCTCCGACTGCATCGCCGCGCCCGCCGAAACCGCCTCCCCGTTGACCAGCAATGCACTCTTGCCCGAGGTCAAGTCCAAGCTGCCGGAATGGGCGCCGGTGGCGCCGAACGTTACCGTCACGGTCTGGTCTTCGCCCGTGCCGCCGTCGAAGACGGCCAACTTCGTGGTAGACTTGACCGTCAAGTCGCTGTTGGATAGCGAACCGCTCTTGAGGTTGATGCGAGTCGCCTCGCTGTCGGGCAGGGGGCTGGTGCCGTTCGAGATCGTAATCGTATACGGAGTCTTGTCCATCACGCGCACTACCGGCCCGGCCACGGAGCTCAAGGTGGTGGAAACGGAAGTATCGCCCGGGGTGGGGCCCGTGTTCTCCACAGTGAGTTGGCGGTTCTGCAGGACGTCGGTGCTGTAATTCAAATCTTCCGGCAGGACGGTTGCCCCCACGGAGCCGGCCTCGCCGTTGGAAACGAGGCCGCTGCCATCGGTCGGGGCCAGGTTCAAGGAGCCGCTGTGCAATCCCAACCCGGTCAACGTCACGCCCAGGGCGGCGGTCTCCTTGGGGCCGTTGAACGTGGTGAGCGTAGAAGCCAGGGAATAATAACCCACGGTCACGTCACCGCCGGGGCTGCTGACGGTGGCGGCGGGGTTGATTGCCAGCCGGGTGGCACTCGTGTCGGCCGGGCCGGACGTGCCAGTGCTGATGGTGGTTTGCGTGTAGGTCGCGCTGTTGCCGCTGGTAACGGCCAACCGAGCGGGCAACTGATAGCCGGTCGGTGCCACCTTGGCGGGGGCGGCTATGGTGAGCTGCCGGTTCGCCAAAGATGCCACGGCGTACGAGAACGGGGCCTTCTGCACCTTGGCCCCAACGTACGCGGCCTCGCCGTTGCTCAACATTTTGGCCGACAGGTCCACCGCCGTGCCTTTGAACAGGCCCGTCTTCGTCCCCAGCACAAGGTCCAGCAGGGCGCTTTGGCCCTCCGCGTCGAACTCGGGAACCGTGTTGCTAGGGTCGTACTTGATCAAGACATTACTGCCGGAAACCGTGCCCCCCGAAACTATGTTCACGCGGGTGGCCTCGCTGTCCGAATCGGCCGCCGTGGTGCCGGAACTGAGGGTGAAGTTAAGGGTCGTCCCGGCCATCGTCCGCACGGGACTGGCGGTCGTCCCCAGGGTCATCGCCGTGAGGGTGCGGTTGGCGAGCACCTCGCCGGAAACAGCCAGCGTTTCGGTGCCGCCGCTGGGATTGGCGTCCGTAAGGCTAATCACCCCGCTCTGCGGGCCGAGGGCCGTGCCCGTCCAACTGAACGTGAACTTAGTTGTCGCAGTGCTATTCTTCGCGAAGGTGCCGCTTGTGGGTTTTACGGTCAGCGCCGTGCCGCCCGACAGCGTGTACGCGTCGGCCAAGTTGCCGGCCGTTCCTATGGTAATGGTCCCGTTGCCGACCGCGGCCTTGCTGGCCATCGAGCGGAAATCGGTAATGTTGCCCGTCGATGCGAGCGACAAGTGGCTGGGATACACAGGGGCGGGAGGCGTAGGCCCGGCGACCGCCCAACCTGCGACCATCACCACGGCCAATGCCACAACAAAGGAGGCGAAAATGCTTCTTCGAGTCATCGCGGTCACCGCTTTCTGAAGAGGTAGTCCCATCAAAGCCTACGTACACCACCAATGCACGCGCCCAGCCGGGGATTGACCCCGCGAACGCCGCGCAGCTCTAAGCCAAATCTGTAAATGGAAGCCAACTCAACCCTTCACGCACCCCCATTCCGCAAAATCCGAACTACCGGAGCAAGTATTTTTCGCTTCCAGATGCGTTCATTTTGCCGGAATGCTACCACCTTGAAAATGGAGGCGTGGTAGAAGAGCTGTGGGAGATATGTGGAATTACCCCATTACAGAGGTAAACACATAGGCACGGAGGTATTAAGAATCCCCCGGCGAATACCCACTATGGGGTATGTTGCTATGGAAACCGATGACCGGACCTGCGCAGCGTCACACGCCGCCAACGCTCCGACAGCCTAAAACTCGGGTCCGATCTGCCTATCCCTCAATCTCTAGCATGACCGTCTTTACCGCCGCCGACGGCGGTACCACAACATCACTCCGCCTGCCGAGAGCAAGAGCAGCACTGTGGCCGGCTCGGGTACCACCGCCATAGTGCCCGCGTGGTCGATGATGGCCCACGCCTCATCGTTCGTCGTGTCCACACCCCAACTTCCCACGAGGGTTCGCAGCATCGCGTCGGCGGCGCTACCTGTCAGGCCGGCCAGCTTCTGGTTCAGGAAGTCGGCCAGCGAGTCATTCACGTGGGTCTTGGCGTTAATGCCGGCGGTCAGCGTGTCGCCCAGCACAGCATTTTCCCAGCCGCCGGGGTTCATGCCGCTGGCCGGGATGAGCTGCGCCAAGTACAGGGAGTTGTTGTTGAATTCTTGCAGGGCGCTGGCCCCGTTGTCGAGTTGTCCGTTGATTCCGTTATCGAAGCTCATCTGCATGGCGTAGACCATGGGCGAGGCCGAGGCGGCCGCCGGACTGATGCCCAGTTTCACGACATCGCTGGTGAGCCATCTGGTGCCGGTCGGCAGAGCGCCGCCCGGCGGGGCGACGCTGCTGTTTCCGCTCTCGTAGGCATTCCGCTGCCGCCACGCCATGCTGACGGTCGTGTTGGCGCCCAGGGTGGTGCTGTCGAGGATCTCCGCTGCGCTGCCCACCGGCCCGTAGATGTTGGTGCTGCCTCCGGCCAGCGTGCCCGATGGGGCGACTTTCGACGACAGCGACACATACGTCGCACTGCCGGAAGTCGAAGGCGTGAACGAGCCCAGAGTGAAACCCTTCGGGACCAATCCGCTCAGCGTCGGACCGAACTTGGTTTGCGTCGGGGGAATGGCCGCGGACGACCCGATGGTCGCGATGCCGACGTCGCCGGCGGAATACTTGAACGTCAGGGGCGAGTACGGCTTGGTGTCGCCGACGGCCGGGAGCTCCGCCGTCTGCACGGGCACCGTGCCGCTGACGGTAGAGCTGCCCGTGTTGTACTGGGTCAACTGGCCGTACACCGTGGCGACGCCCGAGGAGACGGTGGTGGCCTGAACCATCACCCCTCCCACCGCGGCGCCGCCCTGCGCCACGGCCACCGAGGTCGCGTGATTCGAGTCGGTGCCCGTCGCGTTCGTGCTGAGGAGCGTCGTCGCCACGTAGCTGCCCTTGAGCACGTTGTTGAAGGTGACGGGCCCCCCCACGACGGACAGTTGCCGCCTGGCCAGGACGGCCACGCCACTGTAGTTCAAGACGGCCGGCTGGACTGTCGCACCCACCGAGGGCGCCTCGCCGTTGGCCAAGAGCTTGGGCGCCAGGTTCAAGCCGCCCTCGTGCAGGCCGGTGCTCGAAAAAGTCACCGTGAGGTTGTCGCTCAAGCCTGGACCGTTGAAGACGGGGACGGTGGGCGCGTTGTACTTGACCGTCACGTCGCCCGACTTGGCGATGCCGCTGGGGACAATCGCAACTTCGGTGGCGCTGCTGTCGTCCGGGTCGTTGATACCCGTGGAAATGGTGGTCGCGATGGGCGTGTTCACCAGGACGCGCGTGGACGGCAGGGCGCCCACGGTGAGCGTGCGGTTCTGCAGCGCATCCAAGCTGTAGGTGAAGTAGGCCGGCTGGACCGTGGCCCCCACCGCGGGCGCCTCGCCGTCGCTCAGGAGATAGGGCGCGAGGTCAAAGGTGTTGCTGTAAGCGCCGGGGGCGAGGCTCAGGGGAACCACGACGTTGAGTTTGACCGACTGCCCCGGCGCATTGAACTGCGTCGGCATGAGGCCCCAATGGCCGAAGCCCGCCGACACCTGGTAGCCGACCGTCACGGCGCCGTCGGTGGCCTGGCCTCCGCGCACCATGTTGACCCGCGTGGCGAAGTTGTCGCCGTCCACCTGAGGCACGTCGCCGCTGCTGAGCGTCGTGGTGAGCGTGCTGCCGAGCACCGTCCGGACAGGGGCCGACTCTCCCAGCGGGGCGACCGTCAAGATCCGGTTTGCCAGGACGGCGCCGGTGACGGTCATGGTATGATTCCCATAATCGTTGGGGTTGCTCCAGTCGGTCAACGTGATCGTCCCGCTGGCCGGTCCGACGGGAACGCCCGCCGCCCAATCGAAGTTGAACGGGACCGAGGTGCCGGGAGTTGCGGAGGTGGCCGTAGAGCTGACCGCCAGCGCAGTTCCGCCGTCCAAAGTAAAGCTTCCCGGCTGTTGGGCAGGGCCGACGGTGATCCACTGGTTCGCGCCAGTTGCCGTGGCACTGTATTGGACCATCCGCAAGCCGCTGAAGCTATACGGCAGCCTCATGCTGGGGTAGGTCGCGGCGGCCAGCGGCCGGCCCGCGCCCCCTGCCAAAACCGACAACGCAACGACCCAGGACACAAACAACTTGTTGCAGTTCATGGAAATCACCGTTTTCTGAAGGTCCCGTCCCGCCGAGAAATCGGCATTACCAAAGGCACGGGGTAAAAAGACGAAAAAGAAGAAGAAGTGGTGCGGAAGAAGCCTGTCGCCGATCCCGCGAGAGGACAGGTGGGAGGCACCGGCCGGCGGCTATACCGGCCCGCGGCACGAGCACAGGAAGAGAACCTGACTGCGCGCATGATCTTTTCTAGCTACGGCCGCTGGGGGAAACCTGGAGCCGCACGGCGATGGGCTCCCACCCCCTCGACAACCTTGCAACGGCCGGAAACGCTGCCTCCCTTTTGGGGTCAATAACGTGATCTAACTCGGTAAAGCCGCTTTCTGCAATTCACAACGCTCGGCGCCTACGGCCGGTTTGCCTGCGGAGCATCCTGGGGGACACTCGTGGAAAAGCCGCCTTCGGACGCTACAGTCTCGATCGGGTCCCACCGGACCCGTTCCCCCGTCCCGTCGCCGCGAAAGCGAATCAAGCGATTCTTCTGATTCGCGTTCAAGCCCTTGATCGTATCCCGCAAACGGTGTTTCGGGCATTGCTCAGAGGGAGAAAGGGGATCGTCGATGTACCTTGGCCAGCCTTCTTCCTCGAACGCGGCCAAGACCGATTCTTGGTTGGGTGAGCGGACCCGGAATTCCTTGACAACCCGCTGGGCCACATACAGCACCCGGCTGTCGCGGTCCCACTGCGGAACGCAAGCAGACCTTGCGGGCGAGAGCGGGGGGCTTGCCGCCGCATGGCCGTTCAATCCCCCCTTGGCCCTCAGCAGCGCCAGGCCGGACTGGGTCACGCAGAAACACGTGGCCCTGGTAAAGGCGAGGCTCCGGCTCGGCTGGAATCTGCGGGCCAAATCGCCGGAGTCAGTGATTTCGCGGGCGTGCTCGACGTACCCTTTCTTGATCAACCAGCGGAGGTCGCTGCTGCTGATCCCCAGGGCCAACAACCGCTCGATCTCGACGGCAAACTCCCAAGGATCGCACTGGAGATCCTGGGCGTAGTCACGGGCTTTGGCCAACTGCGCCAGCGCAGCAAAAAACTCCGGGGCAAATTCCTTTGCCCGGCTAACGATCGCGAGCGGCGCCGCTTCAATCCCCATATTTGCCGCTCCTCTTGGCGCAATCACAGTGCCAAGCCCTCGATCAAACCCGGTTGTGGAAACGAGCACGCTGCCTCAAAATCTGGGCGAAACGGAAGAGGCGTCTTCACGAAACCGCGAAGCTGCCCTTAAATGCGAACGAATCTCCAACTGCCCCCCGCGAAATACCCCACTACCGCGGGGTAAACCACCGAGTGCAGCCAGCCATTTCTACGGCTCCACCGCCCCGGTCGCTACGGGAGATAGACTTAGCCTATCCTGCCTCAACTTTCTTGTCAAGCACTTGGCGAAGAATTTTTGGGGCTGTCAGCCATTCCAGGTTTTCCCCGTCTCGCGGGGGAAAAGGTGCTGGCGGCACAACCGTGCCCTGGCCAGGCGAAAACGCAGCGCCGTGTCCAGGCAGCCAAACCCATAAACAATGCTCCGCCCGAGGTTGATCGACGAGGACTCCGCCTCATACCGCGTGGGGCAACTCACCTCCGCGATCGTGGCGCCCAGCCAGAGGATCTGGGCGAGCATCTGGTTGTCGAACACGAAGTTATCGGAGAACGCCTCCAGCGACAATCGCTCCAACAAGCCGCGGGAAAACGCCCGATAGCCCGTGTGATACTCCGACAACTTGGCCCCCAGCAACACGTTCTCGGCGAAGGTCAGGAAGCGATTGGCAACATATTTCCACCAGGGCATTCCTCCCCGCAATGCGTACCCCCCCAGCACACGCGACCCCAACACGCACGGGTAAAGACCATCGCCGACCATGGACGCCATGGCCGGGATGAGGCGGGGTGTGTACTGGTAGTCCGGATGGATCATGATCACCACGTCGGCCCCGGCCTGCAAAGCCAGGCGATAACACGTCTTCTGGTTTCCTCCATATCCCCGGTTCTCCGGGTGTACCTCCACCAGCGTGTTGGGCAGGGTCCGCGCGACGGCTGCCGTCTCGTCCTGGCTCGCGTCATCGACGATGATCACCAGGTCCACCAGTTCCTGGGCCATCACTTCGTTGTAGGTTTGCTGGAGCGTGCGGGCCGCGTTGTAGGCCGGCATCACGACCACCACTTTCTTGTTGCGAAACACGGGAACCTCCGGGAAACCACGCCTCTGCCAGGGTATTCACGGCCCTGGGGAAACCCTGAGCAACGGCTGCCATAGTAACCCGAGTCGCAAGCGAGGGCAACTCCTTAGGCTGCCCTTCCGGGCCGCCCGCGCTTGCGCCGTGGGTCGGAATCCCGCTACGAGCGATCCGGACGGAGTGCGCCGCGGCGTGCAATCCAACCGCCGCTGCCCAGCCAAAGCAGTGCCGCCAACCCGGCCAGGGCCGAAATCCGCAGTCCCGCGCGGAAACTGGCCGGCTCATAACGGAACTCCAAAACTCCGTGCCCCGCGGGCAGCACCACGCCGCGGACCGCATGATTCGTCCGCAGGATGGGGAGGGGCCGATCGTCGAGGTAGGCCTTCCATCCCGCTTCCCACAGGTCGCTGAGCACCACCAGGCCGGCCGTCTGCATGTCGACCTCCACGGTGACCCGCGTGGGAATCTCCTGGACGATCTCCGCGGAACCCCGGCAGGCAGCCGGTAGTTCCACGGGGGATTCGACGTAGGCCACCTTTCGAGGGTCGAACTTCGGGCTCGCCAGGGCGTCGAGTCGCTGTTGGAATTCGGCCGCCGTTTCGACGCGCTCGGGGACATAAGCCCGCGGCATCGCGTTCCGATTGGTCATGACCCAGTAGTCCAGCCCGGAAAAATCGGGACGGACTTCTTTGGGCGGCCGGCCGCGGAAGACCACGTAGCGGACGTTGAGCATGTCCAGGATCGGAGGAAGCCGCACCCCCTTGGGCACTTTCCAATCGATCTTCGGCACGAGCCACTGCGTCACGGCATAGGAAATACTCCGCGACCGCTGAGGGTCGGCAGCGAGGACCAACAGGTGGACCAATTGTGCCGGGTCCACGCCGTCATAGCCGCGGATATCGCGGAGATGTTGGGTCTGGGCAAGGTTGGCCGGGAGGCAGTGGTACCCGATGATCCGCCCGGGAGGCGCCGCGGCCAATTCCTCCAGCACGGGGATGCGCGGATAGTACAGCGACGGCTCGCACTGGGTGCTCCGGCCGTAGGCGAACCACAGCAGGTCGCCCACCAGCAACAGCCCGAGCACCGTTGCCGCCCAAGGCCGCGCCCGAACGCGGAACCAGAGGAGCAGCCAACCGGCCAGGCCCAACAGGGCCAGCCCCGCGGCGACCCGGTAGAATTGGACGAAGGATGGCTGCACCTCGGCGTGCGCAGCCAGCGGCGCCGGCAGTACGACACTGCGGTAGATGCACCAGGCGGCGAGGGCCGCCAGGGCGGCCATGGGCAGCCAGAACCACCGGGACCGCCGCACGCGGCGGCGGCCGAGCACCTCCAGTCCCACGGCCGCCATCGCCAGGATGCCCAGCGAGGTAGCGAACACCAGGCGGTTATGGGACATCATATTCAGCACAGGCAACCGCAACAGATGCACCAGTCCCGGGATGTTCAGGGTCCAGCCGAGGCCGACAACGCACAGGACGACCCACAGCACGTTCTGCGAGCGGTGCCGCCGGCTGCACCACGCCAGCGGGGCCGCCAGCAGCGCGGCCAGCAGCCCGGCGTAGGCCGCGGCCGAACTCTCCAATTGATTCCCCTGACCCCTGGGAAACATCGGCAGGCTCCCGCGTTGCGTCGATCCGTACATGTCGGGCAGGATCGCTTGCGGCAAGGCGGCGAGCCCAATCGGCGGGCGCTCCTCCGTACCCACGCTTCGTGTGAACATCCGCAGCCCGGTACGAGTGTACTGGACCAACGGCAGCATTTGGACCGCGGCCAGGGCGATGCCCAGCCCCCATCCCAAGACCAGAATTCCCATGGCGGAAACCGCCGGCGGGCTGAGGGCCTGCCTTCCGTAGCGGTCGATGAAGCACCAGACCGCGTAGATTCCCGAGATCAACAGCACTTGGCCCCCCACGTCCGGCGAGCCACTGAGGATCACCAAGCCGGTCACCGCCGCCAAGGCCGGTCCGCTCCAGAACGCGGGACGCCGCACCGCCCGATCGACCGCGAGCAAGATCCACGGCAGCCACGCCACGCCGCCCGGCAGGTGAGAGCCTTGCCAGAGGACGAAGAAGCCGCTGAGCGGGTAACCCCAGGCCACGATGGCCGCGGGCCAGAAGCCGACGCCCAGTGCCCGCCGGCAGAACAGGAACGCCCCCCCGCCGGCAACCAGCGCCAGCAGCACCTGCGACCAGGCGACGCCCAGGGGCGACCCGATCGCGTAACCCAGCAAACAGAAGGGCGAGTACTTGGGCGCGAGGTAGGGGCAGCCGGCGTACTGGAAGGGCATCCACATGGGCCAGCGGCCCGCCCGGATCTCTGCGGCGGCGAATCGCCGCGCCGGCTCAAGGCCCAGCACCAGGTCCGATAGCACGGGATCGTGGGGCCGGGGCGGTCGGACACCCGGGGGAATGGGATCGTAAATGCCCGGCTGGGCCAAAATGTCCAGCGGCAGCAAGACCTTGCGTCCGATGAGCGACGGCCCGTACAACACCGCCTGTCCGGCGACGATCCCCGCGAGCACCACGGCCAGCCGGATCGCAAGGCGGCGACGAGTTCCCGGGCGGGCCGCGGCTCCGCTCGCAGCGGTCAGGGGGGCGCAGTTGGTCATGGGAATCCAATCTTCACGCGGCCGATGTTTCCGAGTTTTTCAGGCGTTCCGCGGGCATTGCCGGGCGCGACAAGCCCGCTAGAGCGTGATGCGTCCGCCCTGGGCCTTGATGCTGCGCTGGGCCGCCTCCAGGATGCGGACCACGCGCAGGCCGGCCGCGCCGTCGGTCAGCGGCGGTTTGTGCTCCTCGACGCACTCGGCGAAATGCGCCACCATCCGCTGCAGCGGCTCGACCTCTTCGATGTGCGGCGACCAGATGTCGCCGGTGCGATAACCGATGAGCACTCCCCGCCTCGCCTCGGCGTCGGCGGAGACCGTGATGCCGTGGTCATACACCTTGATCTTCTCGCCGGGCACGAGATCGTTGTAGACCAGGCTCTTGCGGCTGCCGCCGATGGCAAAATGCCGGATCTTGACGGGGCTCAGCCAATTGACGTGAAACGACGCCAGCAGCCCTCCGCTGAAATCGAGGTTCAAGTAGGCGATGTCCTCGATCTCGCTGCGGTCGTCGGCGTGGCACGCGCCGAAGGCGGAGAGGCTCTTGGGAAGCCGGCCGATCAGATAGTCCACGATCGAGAGGTCGTGCGGCGCGAGGTCCCAAACCACGTTGACGTCGTGCTGGAAGAGACCCAGATTGATGCGCACGCTATCGACGTAATAGAGGTCGCCCAGCTCGCCGGAATCGAGGATTTCCTTCATCTTGCGGACGGCCCCGCTGAAGATGAAGGTGTGATCGACCATCAGGGTCCGCTCCGCCTCGCGGGCGGCGTCCACGAGTTGTTCCGCCTCGCGCACGGAGGCGGCCATGGGCTTTTCCACGAGCACGTGTTTGCCCGCCCGCAGCGCGGCCAGGCCGAGCGGCAGGTGCGTGTGGACCGGGGTGGCGATGGCCACGGCATCGAGGTCCGGGCGCGCAAGCAGGGCTGCGGCGTCCGCCACCCCCTCGACGGCCGGATAGAAGGCCAGCACCCTTTCCAGCCGCTTGGGGTCCTTGTCGCAAACGGCAACCAGTTTCGCCCGCGGACAGGCGGCCAGGTTGCGGATGAGGTTCGGACCCCAGTAGCCGGCCCCGATGACAGCGACTCGAATCACGTTTCCGTCTCCTTTTCCGCAGGAAGGCTGGTGCTGGGCGGCGCCGCCGAAGCGCGGCGTTCTTCAATGATATAGCGCGGGCGTCCGCGGGCTTCGTCGAAAGTCCGCCAGAGGTACTCTCCCAGGATGCCGAGCATCACGAGGATCGCGCCTTGTCCCACCAGGAGAACCGTCATCAGCGCGGCAAAGCCGATGCCCGCCGTCACCCACCCTCCCAAGCGGCCGATGATCACCGACAAGGCATAGAGGAAGCCGGCCCCGGCCATCAGGAACCCGAAGAGCGACATGATGCGGATGGGGGCGTAGCTGAACGATACTACGGAATCGACGAACAGTTTGATCTTCTTCGAGAGGGTCCACTTGCTGCGGCCGGCCCGCCGGGCTTGCTTGGCGTACTCCAGCGAGGTCTGGCGGAAACCCAGCCACAGGATCATGCCCAACAAGCTCGTGTGCTTCTCGCCGATGCCGTTCAGGGCGTCGATCACTTTGCGGTCGATGAGCACGAAGTCGGCCCCCTTGGCCGGCATCTGGGGCAGCGCCAGCACGCGCATGAGCCGGTAGTAGAGCCGGGATGCGGCCAGCGTCGACCACGACTCCCCGATCCGTTCCGCCCGGCACGCCCACACCACGTCGTTGCCCTCTTTCCACGCGCGCACCAGCGCGGGGATAATCTCGGGCGGATCCTGGAGGTCGGCTGCCATGATGACGGCCGCGTCCCCGCTGCAGCATTGCAGGCCGGCGCTGGACGCCGCGTGCGCGCCCGAATTGCGCGAGAGCCGCAGATACCTGAGGTTGGCATGGCCGGCGAGCAGTCTCTGGGCCACCGCAGGCGTGGCGTCGCCGGAATGATCGTCGACAATCACGATTTCCAGGTCGAGCCCGGAAGGGCGGAGTTGCTCGCCGACGGCCTCGATCGCCTGCACGAATTCCGGCAAGTTCGCCTCTTCATTGAAGGCGGGCGTCACGATGCTCAAGAGTTGCCGTGGCGGCGGGGCCAAGGGAGCGGCATCGCTACCTGGGGAAGGTTGGGCAGTCATGGGGCACCACGTTCTGCGGGGGAAAGCGACGCCTCCAGCCATTCGTGGAATTCGGGAGGCACCGCGCGCGATCGAATGACCTTGGCCGGCACGCCGACAACCGTCTGGCCATCCTCCACGTCGCCGAGCACCACGCTGCCCATGCCCACCATGGCGAGGTTGCCAACGCGGATGTTCTCGCGGAGGGATGCACCTTGACCCAGGAAGCTGCCGGCCCCTATGGTAACGTGACCGGCCACGAGGACCCCGGTCGCGGCCAGGGTTCCCGGACCGATGCGGCTCTGGTGCTCCACCACGCACGCCAGACCAAGGGAAGCGTGCGCCGCCAAAACGGCGTCCGGCGCGACGTGCGAGCCCGCCAGGATCGTGACCCCCGGCCCGATGCGGGCGTAACGTGATACGCAAGCCTTCGGATGCACCAGGGAGATGAATCGTTCGGGAGCCAGGCGCAGCCGGTGCGCGATTTCCAGGCGGATCGCGGGGCGGTTCGGGTTGCCCAGCCCCCAAATCAGGCGGGCGTCCGTCCTTTCGCACGCCAACGACAACGCTCCGACAACCCTGTGGCCAAAGACCTCCTTGCCGTGCAAGCGCGGATCGTCGTCGAGAATACCCAGGATCTTCAGGCTCCGCCCGGCTTCCGCGCGCAAGTCCAGGGCCTCGATGTAGTGTCCCAGCTCGCCGCCGGCGCCAAGGATCAGCAATCCCTCGACTGGGGTGTTCATTGCCCGGCCTCCCCGTTCATGAGGACCGCCCACTGCATTCGCGGCGAGGCACCGCCGGGTGGCTCGCGGCAGGCTGCCAGCGCGGTTCTGGCCTCCGCGGCGGCGGAGAGACCGGCCACGACCGTCCGCGCCACCAGGTCGATGCCCAAGGCAGCCGGATTCAAACCCATGTAGCCGCGAGCGGGAGCGGCATCCGGGACGAACTTCACGCCGGGGAAGTCCTCGCGGCGGACGTCGCCCATCGCCTGCACGCACACGTCCCAGGTCCCCAGGCACGGCAGCGGCCAGACCGCCTCCTTGTCGGCGGCGACCGTCCAGCGCCCCTCCTGGGGCACGTCGAGCAGCAGCAGTGCGTCATAGGCACGTGAGACGGGGTCTTCGACGAACACCCGTTGGACGTTTCGCGGGAGGTTCGGGCCGCCGTACCCCCTGTCCAGCAGATACAGCCGGTCGCACTGCGCAGCCAGGCCCGGCACCGCGTACAGTGCAAACGGGTTCGCGCAGACCAACAGCAGCTCGTCGCAAAAAACGGCGAGTCCGGCCTCCAGCAGGCCGCGGAGCAGGAGCACCGCGGCCGAATGGTGGCACTCGACGGCGCGATGGTTCTCACGGACTCCCACGACAACCACCCCGCGCTGCTTGGCGGCCGTGAAGTCTATGTCCCCGCTGCGCAGTTCCCATGCCTCGTACATCAGCGAGATCACCGTCCCCGGGCGCAGCCGCTGGATCAGCTCGGCGTTCAGGGGGCGCAACATGCCCATGTTCGTCACCAGATCGGCCAGCTCCAGGGCCCGCGCGTCGTGGCCTTCGCTGAAAGTCAGCCGGGCGACGTCGGCGCCGAGGCCGGCGGCCGCTGCCCGCGTTTGCCGGATGGCGTCACGCGCGGGGCCGAAGCGCGAGTCACGGGCCATGCAGTGTACGCTCTGCGCCCCGGCCAAGAGGGCGATTGCGGCGCCGCAGGCATACGACTCCGTGGCCGCCTCCGTATAGACGTTCATGCCGGACAGGTCCAAGCCGGCTTTCTTGAGCAACCGCGGCAGCGTGCGCCGTGCCCGCTTCAGGATCCACGCGTCCAATTCGGCCCCTCCTTTGCAACGTATTGTGCCGCCGCTTCCCCCAAGGTGATGAAGCGCGCTTGCCCTGTGGCATTCAAATCCAGGATCTCGTGGAACAAATCCAGGCAGCCGCGACCCGCATACCGGATGGCTTCCAGCGATGCGGCGTCGCGGTACCGCGGATGCACCTGTTCACGATAGAACTCCTCGCTGGGCGCATTGGTAAACAACATGTTGGGATGGAAATCGAAAACATACAGCTCGCCGTCGCGCATGGCCATACCGCCGCGCGCAAAGGGCGGCGCGAATTGCTGCCGATTCAGCAACTCGTGATGGTCCATGTAGAAAATCGGGAAGTGCAAGAGCTGTGGAGTCAAGCGGAAGGGGCGCACGGTTTGTCGCGGGATGAGCTGGTTGCTCACGTAGTGGACGCCGAGTCCCGCCAGGACCGCTTCCAGGCCGCTTTCCCACGCCAAACGGTGCATCCGCAAGCCCTTGGCCCGGGGGTATATGCCGAGCAGGCGCTCGATCTCGGCCTGCATGCCCGTGGCGCCGTCGCGGAATGGGTTCGGGTGGATGGCCACTTCGTGCCGGTCGCGGTCGATCGGCGGAGAATCGGTGGCGAACAGGGTGGCGCGGACCCCCGCCCGGGCCAATTCCGCCCACAGCCAGTCGAGCACGGCCACGGGGGCCCATTCCTGGTCAATGGTAACGGCAATGTCGATCATCGATCCACCGTCAGGCGGTCGCCGCCGGAGTTCAGCGCTTCCGCGTGTCTGCGCACGCTGGCGGCACACGCCACAGCGGCCTCCGCCGTAATGCTCGCATCGACCCAGAGGTTGACAATTCGCCGGCCGAACTCGCTGGCACACGGACAACCCTCGTGCGGGGCAAAAAAGTCGTGCAACGGCCAGTACAGGTTGGACACGTGGAAACCGTCGCGCCGCACGGCTTCGCAAAACGAAACCACCCGGTGCGGGAAATCCACCAGCAACGAGTACCGCCAACAGACGCCGCTGGAGCGCCAACCGTCGAGCAATCGCCAGGGCCCGCCGGCGAGGGCTTGCGAGTAGATTTCGGCCAGCGCGCGGCGGTGTTCCAGCCGAGCCGCGATTCGCTCCCACTCCTGCCCTAAGGCCGTCGGATCCTGCATGGGACGCAGGCACAAATCGTCATATTCCCCACGGACGCGCAGGAACCAGTCGGCGATCCGGCAAGCAGGCCGCAAACGCAGCAGGCCCGCCAGGCCATGGTGCAGATTGCGATAGCTCAGGGCCAGTTGGCTGGCAACGTCCGCCGGCGGCTGGGGGGGCAGCGGGCGGCAACGTATTTCGTCCTCCAGCAGGGCCGCCAGCGCCTGCGAGCGGACCGTGATCGCCCCGCCGCCGCCAGCGAGGATTTTCGGCGGGTTGAAACTGTAGACACATGCGTCGCCGGCGGAGCCGACGGCCCGCCCGTCGGCCAGCCGTGCACCCTGGGCTTGGGCCGCGTCTTCGATGAACAGTATGCGGCGGGCACGGCACCACTGGGCGATGGGGGCCAGATCGGCCGTCTGCCCGAAGAGGTGCACAAAGACCACCGCCCGCGTCCGCGGGGTGTAGCGCCCCTGGATACTTTCTAGCGACAACAGCCCGGTATGCGGCTCCACGTCGGCGAACCGCGGCACGCAGCCGGCCAGGTAAGCGACGTTGGCCGGCGTGGCACAGCACATGGACGGCAAGATGATTTCCGGCCCGGAATCCGCAGTGCTCTCGCGCCGTGCGAGGCGGTACGCCAAGTACAGCGCCGTGGCCGCACGCCCGATCCAGACGCAGCCGGCCCCGCCCGTGCCTTCCAGCAGGTCTTCTTCCGCCCTGCGGAGGCAAGACGGAGTTTCTGAGACTCCTTCAATGCCGATCCACGTCATGCGCCGCTCCCCCGAGATTCTCGCCAGCGCCGGCCGGCCTCGGAAAGCGTCACAAAGCGGCAGGCATGGCCGGCCTGCCCGGCACGCTCCGCCAGCGACGCCAGATTCCTGCACAGGGTGTCCGGCGAGCGACCGTAGAGCGCGTCCGCCCCGCGATCTTGCAGCAACTCGTCCGGATGACAAATCAGCACCCACACGCACACGTCGCCGGCTGCGGCTGGCCGCGTGCCAGGCCATGCCGCCAGCGACTCCGAAAAGATGTGGGCGTGCACGGCGGGGTCCATGTAGCGCAGTCGCGCTTGCGCGTCGTATGGCGCCCGCACGTACCAGGTGTTCATGGGCAGTTCCACCAGCGGCCGCGCCGCTCCCGGCCTGCGGATGTCTTCCGCCCCGGGAAAATAGGGCTCGTTGGGCGTGCCGGCCCAATCCAGCGGATGGCCGGTGCCGGCGACGCGGCCGGGAATCGCCGTGGAATCGCAGCGAATGCCCAACTGCTCCACTTTGCACAGGGTTGCCGGGACGTGCCAGCCCTCGCCGTTGCGGAACGACGCGGCCGCAAGCGGCCAGCGTGCCAGGTCTTGCCACAGACCTTCCAACTCGTCGCAAGCCGCCGCCGGATCGGTGATCAACTCCGGGGGGCCGCCGTTGGGCGATCTCCGGTACAGGTGCGGATGCCAGGCCAACTCGTCACCCCGCCGCGTCACCTTGTCCCAGAATGCGGCAAAACTCTCCAACAGATAAAGCGAGCTGCCGTAAACGTCGCGAAGCTGCCCGTCCACGCGCACAAACCAGGTCACCGGCACGCGGAGGCGGGCGACGTCACGGTCCTCGTCGAGCCGATCGGGCAGCCGCTGTACGTGCTGCAACCCCTCCCAGCAGAGCGCGGACCGGTCGGCCGTCGGGCCGCTCAGCCCGTCGGGATCCGTATCGACCGTGAGGCAGATCAGATGCTCTGCCATGCCCGCCTCAGGGGAGGTACCCCCCTGCCTCGTCATGGAACAACTGGATGCAGAACTCGAAAGGCCGGAAGTCGTGGCGCAGCGCTACGCGGCGGCAGATCGACTTGGCAATCCGCAGCACCTCTTCAGGCGAATAGTAATACAGATCGGGGTTCCGGAAGTCGACATACGACGACATCATGTCGATCGAGACCGACTCCCGCGTGTGCCGAAAGGCCATCTCCATCGCCGCTCGCATCACCGCCAGATTGTCCGAGTCCCGATAACGGTTGTTCAAGACCTGCGACATCACGATCGTGTCGAAAATGCCCCCGATCCCCTCGCTGAAGATATTGCGCACCTCGAAGACGCCCGCGGGGATGCGCCGCCGGCATTCGGCAATATATTCGGGCACGATGTCGTAGCCCGTGTACGAGCACGCCCGGCCGCGGGCCTCGAGATAGCGGTAATAGTCCGCCAGACCGCAGCCGACGTCCAGGATGCCAGGGCAGGGGCTCCGCAGCGCGGACGTGTGAATGCAGTGGCGGATGTCTTGTTTTTCCTGGCTGCCGGAGGCGAGCGAGGCGAAGGTCACGCCATGCGCCGCGATCCGCGATCGGTAGCGCTCGACTACGCGCCGGGCGTCTGCGGGGTCGAGGATCGGAGGTGCCGCCGGCTCGGTGGAACAGGATGCCGGCTCGTTCAGGCATCGCGCCGCGGCGACGCTGTCGTCGGCGTAAGTCACGGAGATCTGCCGGCACGCCCAATCGGCCAGGCGCGAAGCCGACTGCAGATCCGCACCCAAGGCCACGACAAATCCCACCCGGTCCGCCGTGGTCCGGATGGCGTGAAGCTCCTCGCCGGGCTGAGCCGTGATCTCGGAATCCAGGATGCCCTCGGCGCCGCGGACCGCGTCCGGGATGTTCCCTTGGACCAGCTTGCCGGGCGGGAAGATCAGGAAGCGGTAATCCGCGCCCCGGCGCCGGCAGGGTGCGAACTGCTGCGGCGGCAACCCGCAGGCCATGCGGCAGGCCTCGACGAACTCGTGCACTCCGGAAACGTGATGGGCGATCAACGGGGTGTGTCCGCCGCCGCAGCGCGCCCCCAGCTCAAACAGGATTGGCCCTTGCGCCGTCCGGGCGAATTCAATATGCGCCACCCCTTGCGTCAGGCCGAGGGCCGTCACCGCCGCCTGACACATCCGCCGCACGGCGGCTTCCTGATCCTCCGCCAGCGGCGCGGGATACTGCACGCTGAGATCGACGCGATAGGGATACTCCGATTTGACCTTCTGCCCGACCGCCAGGAGCGACGTTTGCCCTTCCCAAATCAGCACTTCGGCGCTGTACTCCGCGCCTTCCACGCAACGCTCGACGACCACGTCGCTCCCGGGAAGCCCGCAAGACCTGGCGAATTGAAAGGCCTGCGGGATTTCTGCCGCGGTTTCCACGCGGCTGACCCCCCGCGACCCGCCGAAACTGCGATCGGGCTTGCAAATCAGGGGGAACGCAGCCAGTCGGGTCGCGGCCTCGAAGGCCTCCGCTTCCGAGCGGACCACGGCGAAATCGGTCGAATAGGCCCCCAGCCCCGCCCAGCAACGCCGCATGGCCGCCTTGCTGGTTGCCCGCGCCGCGGCCTCCTCGCTGATCGAGGGCAGGCTGAGCTGCGCCGCCAGGCGGGCAGCGGCCCGCACCCCCACCTCCGCCATGGTGACAACGCCGTCGAGCGGACCGCTCGCCAGCGCCGCGGCGGCTAGCCCCTCGGCGTCCACCAGGTCCACGGCAAGTCCCACCTGAGCGGCCGCGAGCCCGGGAGCTGCCGCATTGCGATCGGCAACCAGGGTGAAGAATCCCGCCTCCCGCGCCGCCTGAATGGCGGGCAGGTTGTAGCGGTTCCCGCCGAGGATCAACAGCCTTCTCGCGGTGTCGTGGCTGGCGCTGGCGTGCATGAATTCTCGCTGTGCCGGGGGGCTTTTTCAGGAATTGCTCGGGCGGGGCAATAACAAGCGCCGGTTGATCTCTTCCGCGACGCGACCGACGCGTTGGGCATCCTCTGCGCCATATTGGAACAGCACGCCGCCCCGGCCGTCGGCGACGCCGATCACGCGCGTGGGCTCGCGGATGCTATCGACGATGACGTCGCCGCGCCGCCCCAGGGCCCCGCCGGCCACGACCGGCACGTCCGCCAGGGTTTCCCAACCCAGGGCGCTGTGGTAGATGCGGGCCGATTCGTGCGCGGCCAAGAGCGCGCCGGCCAGGGCCGGCCAGATGTTCACCCGCAAGGGCCGCACGCCGCGGCGGCGGGCCTCGTCGAGCGCTTCCGGCAAGATGGCGCCGATGCTGGCGTCGATCACGTAGGTGCCCGCCTGGAGTTGCTCGACATGCTCCGGGCCGAGCGCGTCTCCGCCCTTCGGCCAGGCGACCACCAGCCGCGCCTCTCGCAGCCGCGCGGTCGCGTCCGCCGAACCGGCGACAAGATACCGCGCTCCCGCGCCAGCCGCATCGCCCGCCGCCGCCATCGCGTGGGAGGGCGCCTCGGCCGCGCCGCCGAGCACCGTCACGCGGGCCCTGCCCTCGGCCAACTGCCAGGCCAGGAGGCGGCCAAGGGGATGATCGCCGTCGATGACGATCGGCACCCCGGCCAGGTCCTCGCCGACCAGCCGCAGCACCTGTTGCGCGACGGCCTCCACCCACACGCGGCTGTCCGAGTAGCTGAGCAACAAGCTCTTTTTCAGTCTGGCCCCGGCCTGGCGCGCCGCGTCCTGCACCGCGTGCGGCTTGCAGTCGGCATCCAGGAAAACCACGTCCGCCCGACCGTCCGCCATTTCCAGCACCGCCGCCAACTGCTCCGCGGAGCTGAGCGCCACCGAGCCGATGACGTGGGCGTGAGCATCTTGGATATTGCCGGAAACGCGGAACGCTGCCAGCGGCCCCTCGCCGATGACCACGTTCAGGGCCGAGAACTTGCCGGCCTTCACGGCCAAGGACCGCATTTCCTTGAGGACCCGATCGAGGGCCTGCGTGCCTTCCTCGGGCTTGGGTTGGCGGCGGCTGAGGGCCCGGACCGACACGATCCGCGGCATCTTGCGCGCGGCCAATTCCTGGCTCAGGCTCTGCAGCAGGCTGTCGGCGGCGTCAACCTGGTCCTCCGCGCACAAGCGTACGATCAGGTCGCGGACATCCAGGCCGTACTTCTCGGCGTAGGCCCGCACCTTGGGCGTGAACGAGGAATGGAAGCGCGCCGAGCCGGCGACGATCGCCATGGGGTCCATGCCCCGCCGCCGCAGCGCCGGCTGAATGAGCGTTTGCCCAAGATCCGTCACGGTGTTCAGGTCCAGCTCGGGCAGGAAGCCGCGCCGCTTGAGAATGGCCACCAGCACCTCGGTGATCGTGTTGCCGGCGGAGCGGCCGATGCCTTGCAGCGACGCGTCGAGCAAGACCGCCCCGGCGTCCACGGCCCGCAGCGTATTGGCCATCGCCAGGGCGAGGTTGTCGTGGCCGTGGAAGCCGAGGCGGGCATCGCAGGCCGCGCGCGCCGCGCAGAGGTAGCTCTCCACGTCTTCGGGGTACATCCCGCCGGCGGAATCGACCAGGCACACCACGTCGGCCCCCCATTGCCGGGCCAGCGCCGCGCAGCGCCCGAATTCGGCCGGGGGCACGGCGTAGGATTTCATGGCGTTGTAGGAGACCAGCATGCCGAGTTCCTTGGCCAGCGCGATGAACGGCCGGGCCGCGGCCAGCTCGGTAATGTTGGTGCCGATCCGCACGAAGCCCATGCGGTAGCGGGCGGCAAGGCGGAGGTCCTCGGCACGGCCCACGCCGGGGATGAAGAACATGCCCCAGCGGGCCTGCCGGACGGCCTCGGCCGCTGCCTCCAGGTACTCTTCGTCGCTGGCCGCGGCGATCCCCTTGCCGGCCGCGGAGGCCCCCAGCCCCAGCCCGTGCCCCACCTCGATCCAGCGAAAGCCGGCGCTCTCCAGAGCCGAAGCAACCCGGGCGGTGTCCTCGGCGGTGAACTGGAAATCGACCAGGTAGGAGCCGTCGCGGAGAGTGACTTCCAGGATTTCAGGAGTGGCGTTCGCGGCAGGCATCATCCGTTGGACCTCGCAACACGAGCCGCGCATGCCGGCACTTGCGCGGCTGCTGCGGCCGGCGTCTCGGACGTGGCCGGATCGCCCGCTGCCGCCTCGCTGCCGGGACCCTCCGGCACCGGCCCGCTCTGCGAAACAGGCGAGGCCAGCAGGGGCAGGATTCCGGGAAGCGACAGCAGCGCGCCGCAAATCCGCGTAAGGATCATCATCTCGGCCCCGCCGGCCGAGCCCAGGCGGGCGAACAACTCGCAGGAGGCCGCCTCGGCCAAGCCGATGCCGCCGGGCGTGATGGGCAGACAATTGGCCACCACGATCAGCGGCCCCGCCAGAAACACCGCATCCCAGGGCACCGCCTCGCCCAGCAATCGTCCGGCGACCCCCAACGACGCCACGGTCATCATGCTGCTCACCAGCGACAGGCCGAAGCACCCCAGCACGCCGGCCAGTCCCGCACAATACAAAGCGAACGATTCGTCCCAGGCTTCCCGCCAAGCCGCGGGCAGAATGCGGAAGAGAATCCTGCGCGTGGCCGGCCAGAGCAGGGCCGCCAGCACGACGGTCATGACCGCCAGGGGCAAGAGCGTGGCGACTGCCATCGCCCACCCCGCCGCCTGGGTCTCGCCGTGGCCGGCCATCCAAAACGCGGAAACTGCCCCCAGGCAAAGGAGGCTGTGCATTCCCAGGAAGCGGTCGGCGAGGATCGTGGAAAAGGCCCGTGCCCGCAATTGCGCGCGGCGGCGGAGAATAAGGTAGGTTTTCGCCAAGTCGCCGCCGGCCGCGCCGGGCAGGACCAGGGCGGCGAAATAACCCGCCCAGGTAAGCCGCAGGACGCTGCCCAGCGGCTCGCGCAGACCCTGAATGCGCAGGAGCCACCACCAGCGCAGCACGGGCAGGAGCAAGGCCCCGGCGACCAGCGCCGCCAGGGCCGCCAATTCGCCCCCGAGCGGAACCGCCGCCAGCCGCCCGAGCTGCAACCGGCCGCTGAGCACCAGCCAGGCCAGCAGGCCCGCCGCCAGCACGAGCTTGGCCAGCAGCTCCAACCGCCATCGAAGTTTCGACCGCACGCGTGTCATCCGATCCTGCCTGTGATCGTTGTCGGGCCGCGGGTCGCCCGACCGGCTGCGAGCAGGGCGCCGACCACGCGATCGTGCTCCTCCTGGGTCATGGCGGGGTAAATCGGCAACAAGAGCGATCGTGCGCTGGCCGCTTCCGAACGGCACAAGGCGCCGCCGGCCGGATGTGCCGCGTAGGCCGGTTCCGCGTGCGCCAGCATGATCCCCCGCCGCGTCGAGATACCGGCGTCCAGCAGCCGTTGCATCAGCTCATCGCGGCCGATCGGCGCGTCCTCGGTCAACTGCACCGCATAACTCTGGAAGTTGAACTCCGCATAGTCGGGCACAAACGGCGGCCGCAGCCAGGGATGACCGGCCAGGGCCGCGGTGTACCCGGCGGCCAGCTCCCGCCGCCGGGCCACGATCCCGTCCAGCTTCTTCATCTGCTCGATCCCGATCGCCGCCTGAATGTCGGTCATGCGATAGTTGTAGCCCAGACACACGTACTGCTCCCTGATGACCTGCTTGGCGGCATGGCGCACGGTGTCCGGCACGCTCATGCCGTGCTGCCGCAAGAGGCGCAGGCGGCGGGCATACTCGGCGTCGTTGGTGGTGATCATCCCGCCTTCGCCGGTGGTAATGACTTTGCGCGGGTGAAAACTGAAGCAGGCCATCTCGCTGTGCCCGCCGATCGGCCGGCCCTTGTAGCGGCTGCCGATCGCGCAGGCTGCGTCTTCGAGGATCTTCACGCCGTGCTTCTTGCCCAGGGCCAAGAAACGGTCCAGGTCGGCCGGCAGCCCGATCTGGTCGACGACCATGATCGCCTTGGTCCGCGGGGTGATGGCCGCCTCGGCCGCGTCGGGGTCGAGGTTGTAGGTGCGCGAATCCACGTCGGCAAACACCGGCACGGCCCCCGTGTAGCGGATGGAGTTGGCCGTGGCAATGAACGACATCGAAGGGCAAATCACCTCGTCGCCCGCGGCAACGTCCAGCACCAGCAGGGCCAGGTGCAGGGCCGCCGTGCAGTTGCACACGGCCACGGCCTCGGACGTGCCGCAATAATCCGCCACGGCGCGCTCGAATTCGGCCACCTTGGGGCCCTGCGTGACCCAGCCGCTGGCGATCGCGCGCCGCGCAGCCTCCTCCTCTTCCGGGCCGAAACAGGGCGTGATGATGGGGATCACGGAATCACCCAGTTGACTTGGTTCGTTCGCTCCAATAGTCCGGCTGCGCCGCCGGGGGTCTGACGAACATGCTCGATCAGCTTGCGGATTCCTTCCCGCAAACCGATCCGCGTGTGAAACCCCAAGACCTCCCGGGCGCGCTGGACGGCGGCAAGATGCCGCTGCACGTCGCCCGGCCGGGCCGGACGGTACTCCGGCGCGAGCCTGCCGTTGCCCACCTCGTCATAGACCAGGTCGGCCAACTCGCGGACCGAGCTTTCCTTGCCGGAAGCCAGGTTGACGGTCTGGCCGGTCAGGGCGTCGCACTCGGCCACGCGGCACAGCCACAGCGCCGTTTCCTCGACATAAATGAAATCGCGGGTTTGCCCGCCGCTGCCGAAGATGATCGGCGGCTGCCCGTTCAGCGCCCACACCACGAACCGCGGGATGACCTCGCCCGAATCGCCCTCGTGATGGCTGCGCGGGCCGAAGTTGTTGAAGGGCCGCACCACGACCGTCGGCAAGCCGTAGCTCTGGTGGTAGGCCCGCGCGTAGCACTCGCCCGCGAGTTTCGCGGCGCCGTACACGGTCTCCGGGAAAGTCGGGTGGTTCTCGTCCATGGGCACGTAGCGGGCCGTGCCGTAAACCTCGGAAGATGAAACGTGTACCACGCGGAGGACCCCCGCGCGGCGGGCCTGCTCGAGCAAAACGAGCGTGCCGGTAGCGTTCACCTCGTGATTCTCGCCCGGGTTGCCCAGGGAATGACGCACGCCGCGGCAGGCGAGGTGGAAAACGACGTCGATCCCCCGCAGCGCTTCGGCCACGGTGCGGCGATCGCGGATGTCGCCCGGGACGATCTCCACGTCCGGCGCGGCGGCATGCTGCCGCAGATTCTCCCGGCTGCCCGTCGAAAAATCGTCCAGCACGCGGATCTTGCACCCGCCCAGCGCGTCGACCAGGTGCGAGCCGATGAAGCCGGCGCCTCCGGTGACCAGCACTTTCTTTCCCAGGAGTTCCATAATAATGCTGTAGGACTGGAGTTATTCGACGGCGCAGAGGCTTTCCCGCAGGGCCTTGCACGTCCAGGCAGTCTGCTCTTCGGTCATTTCCGCGAACATCGGCAGCGACAGGCAGCGGCGCATGACGTCCTCGGCCACGGGGAAGTCGCCCGGCTTGTGTCCGAGATGCGCATAGGCGGGCTGGAGCGGAACGGGCGTCGGATAATGGACGCCGCTAGCCACCCCCTGCTCGGCAAGCTGCCGTTGCACGCGATCCCGTCCGGCACCCTCCAGCAGGACCACGAACAGGTGCCAGACGTGAGCCGAAGGATCGGCCGGCGGCGCCGGCAGCGTCAGGCCCCGCACCCCCGACAGCAGCTCCCGGTAGCGGGCGGCGCAGCGCCGGCGGGCGTCGTTCCAGGCGTCCAGGTGCCGCAGCTTCACTTCCAGCACCGCGCCCTGAATGCCTTCCATGCGCGTGTTGTAACCCAGCTCGACGTGCTGGTGGCGGCCCTGCTGGGCATGGTCGCGGAGACGGCGGATGCGTTGGGCCAACGGCTCGTCGTCGGTTACGACCGCCCCCCCCTCGCCGAAGGCCCCCAGGTTCTTCCCCGGATAGAAACTGAAACAGCCGATCCGCCCGAGCGACCCCAGTCGCCGGCCCCGCCAGCGGGCCCCGTGCGCCTGGGCGGCGTCTTCGATCAACAGCAGGCCGTGCTTCCGCGCGATGGCCTGCAGGGCGTCCATGTCGCACGCCTGCCCGTAAAGGTGCACCGGCAGGATCGCCCGGGTCCGCGGGGTAACGGCCCGTTCGACCAGGGCTGGATTGAGGTTGTAGGTGGCGGGGTCGATGTCGACGTAGACCGGCTTGGCGCCCAGGTAGCTGACGGCCCAACTGGTGCTGACCCAGGTATGCGGAGTGGTGATGACTTCATCGCCGGGGCCGATGTCGCAGGCGTGCAAGGCCATGTGCAAGGCCGCGGTGCCGTTGTTGAGCCCGACGCAGAACCGCGTGCCGATAAAGGCCGCAAACGCCGCCTCGAACCGCTCGACGGCCGGTCCGAGGATGAACTGTGCCTGCGCCAGCACCGGGTCCAGCGCCGCCTGGATCTCGGGCCAGATCGCGCGGTGCTGCTGCTTCAGGTCCAGGAACGGCACGGACATCTTCGCCAGGGCCATGGGCTCACTCCGCGGGGGATAGCGGACGCAGCAGGCGGGCGGGGACCCCCGCGACGACTTGCCCCGGGGGCACGTCGTGCGTGACCACGGCCCCGGCCCCGACCAGGGCCCCTTCCCCGATCGTGACGCCGCACAAGATCACCGCCCCCGAGCCGATCGACGCCCCGCGGCAGACCCGCGTCGGCACGACCTGCCAGTCCGCCTCCGTCTGCAGGCCGCCGCCGGCAGCCGTCGCCCGCGGATACCGGTCGTTGACGAAACACACGTGATGGCCGATGAAACACTCGTCCTCGATCGCCACCCCTTCACAGATGAAGGTGTGCGAGCTGATCTTGCAGCGGGCCCCGACCGAGGCGTTCTTCTGGATCTCGACGAAGGTGGCGATCCGCGTCTCGTCCCCTATTGAGCATCCGTACAGGTTCACCAGCTCGGGATGGGAAACCCGCACGCCGGCGCCCAGCCGGACATCATTCGCGATCGGCATCGAAGTGGCTCGGAGGCGTTTGTTGACCCGTGCAGCGTCGGCACCCTAAACATACTATCTATTATAAGTTATGCCTCACCGTTCAGCACAGGGGCACCACCTCGAAAAGCTGTTTCCAGAACTCCCAACCGTCCCAGACCGGACCGAAATGGTGCATCGCTGCCAGGGGCACGAAACGCTTCGCCCGGGTGCCGGCCAACAGCCTCAGCCAGGCCGGGTCCTCGGGATGCTCCAAGACGTGGCCGATGGTCTGGAGGTTGGCGGGCAGGTTCGCCACGGCCGCTGCCAGCGGGGCGGGGATTATCGGGAGCGTCAGCCGGCCGACGGGCGGGGGCAAGTCGAAGGCCCCGGCCGCCAGCACCGCCGCGTTTCGCGGCGCCAGCACGGCCTGCCAGCCGACGGCCGCCGCGTGCTGGCGGCCCATGACGTTCTCCGACGCCAGGTAGGCCGGCGGATCGTGCCGCACGACCCGCGGCCACAGATCCAGCAGCCGGTCGCGGATCCGCAGGGCGTCTTCCGGCCGCCCCTCCAGCAGCACCACTTGGCTGGGCGACGTGCAGCCGGCCTGACCGTAGATCGTGAACACGCGGATCAGGCTCGCCAGCGCCTCGTCGCCGGCCGCGGCAGACTCGATCCAGGCCACCGAGCGGTGGTCGGAGAAGGCCACCAACATGCTGCCGACCGGGTGTGGCAGCGCCTCGACCGCCTGTACCGCTTCATCGGAGCCGAAGACGATCCGCGCGGCGGCCTCGGCGGCCATGCTCGCGTTGCGGGGGTCGTCGCGGCCGAACTGCTCCAGCCGGACTTGCCGGCCGAGGTACTCGCCCAACGGGCCGGCCGGCAGGTGCTGCCGGGCGAACTCCAGGAAGACGGCGGTCAGGTCCGTCGCCTGCGACCCCGCCTTCAGCCGCAGTGAATTTCCGCTGAGGCTCAGCAGGACCAGCATCAGAGGGCCCAGCAAGCTGACGTTGCTGGGGAGCCACACGGCCACCGGGCCGCGGGGGCGATACGCGGCGGTACAGGCCCCCCCCTGCTGGGACGCCGGCAGGCCGAACGCCCCGTTGACCGGCGCCCGCAGGTTCGCCGCGTCCAGGAAAGCCACGAGGTAGGCCCACTCCTCGCGGGAGAAGGGCTCGGGGCAGCGACGGATCATCGCCGTACGCAGCCCCTCCCACTCGCCGATCCGCTGGTCGAGCCGAAACGGCAGGAGCACCGCGTGGCGGCCGGAGGCGTCCTCGAAAAGCTGGGGCCTTTCAGACATTGGCACACCCCCGCGTCTCCGCCTGGGCCATGCGGCCCAGCAGCTCGAAGCGGCGTCCGCCGCGGCCGCAGGGGCAGTCGCCCTCGACCCGCCGGCCAAGGTCCTCGGTGAGCACGCTGTGATAGGGGGCGCCCAGCGCCAGCACGTTCATCAATTGCAGGGCGCCCACCTCCCCGATCAACGGCCGCAGCGTCCACGGGTCGCGCACCAGCACGTCCGCCCAGCCGGCCGCATGCCGGAAGCCGCACTCGCACAGAGGATACAGGATTCCGATCTGCTCGACCAGCCCGTAGAAGTCGATCACGCGGGACTGCGGCGCCAGGCCCTCCAGAAGCGCAGCCCGCAGGCGCTCCGGGTCGACGCGGACCTCCTCCAGCTTCTTCCACCCGCCGCTGTGGACGAAGTGGATCCGCTTGCCGCGGAGCAGGCTGCGCACGTCCGCGGGCAGGTCGGCGCCGCCCCAAGCCGCCCAGAGGATCCAGGTGAAACCGTATACCAGCAGGTCGTCATGCCCGCGGATCACCTCGCGCAGCCGGTCCCACTCGACCGAGCGGGGATCGCCCGCGTCGGCCAGCAGAAAATGGATCTGGCTTGCCAGGGGACGGAGGCTCATGGCCGCGGCGATCCGTGCGGAGACCTCGCCGGGTCGCCGCAGCGACTCGGCGGCGTCGAGCACCAGCAGCGGGCGAAGCTGCGGACCGACCATCTCGCGCAGGATGGCCAGGCTGCTCTGGCTCTGTAGCGCGGAACTTTGCTGGTCCAGCGCGATGCGGCTGGGCACCGCCCCGCTGGTGGCCGACGACGTCAGGATTCGCTGGTGGCGGACCTCCGGCAGCGTCGTCCGCAGCAACAAGTGCTTGAAGACGCCCACGTGTACGAACGGGATGCCGTCGAGCGAATCGGCACCCGACCAGTCCGGCCACATCCGCCGGTAAGGCTCGCAGCCGGCCAGGTGGCGCAGGCTCAGGACGTTGATTTCCCGCAAGAATGCCGCATCGTCGCGCGGCGCAAACGGCTGGGCGTGCAACAGGTCGCTCATCCCCCGGCGGCCTCCGGCCGTTTCCCGAGCACCGGCGCATCAGTAGCTCGGGGACTGTCCCGATTTTCGTTCGACGAAAATGGGGCTGTCCCCTTGCGACAGGCCGATCCCTCGGCGGGCACCGGCTCCACGTCATGCATCGAAGGACACCCCCGGGGAGGGAAGCAGCTTGAAGAGGTCCAGGGCCCCCTGGACCCTCTCGATTATACGGCAGGAACGGGACCGGCTCAAAGCCGCCCGGCGCCTCTCCGCTGGCCTGCGAAACCGCTACAAACCTTGTTCACGGCAAAGCCAGCGCGGGCCAACGGGCCCCGCACCTTGCCCAAATATGCGCCCGTCTCCCTGCGTTCCCGATTGCTGCTGCCATTCGATGCCGCGCCGCTGAAGGCTTAGTACTGCAAACCTGACCCCGACGCCTTTCGTTGCTGGCCGCCTGCCTCACAAACATCTGCCTCCATCTCGCTAACTCGGGGGGGGATTGACATGTTCCTCGACCCTAATTAAGGTTGGGGAGCCTGCGGGTAGGGCCCGCAGCTACCGATCCAAGGCGTACCGAACGCCCGGAGGCAGCGTTTCCGGCACCCAGTCGATGCTCCGCGTGCAATGCCGGGCCTTGACCGCGGGCCGTTCCGGGCTGGGTTCCCCGATGTTTGTGATCCGTCTCGTGCTGCGCGCGAGGCACGCGGTGGTTGCTGTTCATCGTTGGTTTGCCCACAGAGGAGTCCCACAATGAGTTTCACGAATTTCTGGAAACGCCGCTGGTCGAGCGCTCGGCGGCGGGCCGGCGGTTCACGCCGCTCGGGCTGCCCCCAGTTCAGCAAGCTCGCCCTGGAATGTCTGGAACACCGCAGGATGCTGCAGGGCTTCGCCTGGTACCCTACCACGTTTCAGGACAACGATCCGAATTATGCGCCGCTACAGGGGGCCTACGCGAAGCCCACGACCTTGCGGGATTGCATCCTGCAGGCCAATTATGACTACGCCACCACGGGGCAACCGGACATTATCTACTTGAGCTCCAATGGTGGCACCTACACCCTGAGCATCGCCAACCCGCCGGGCACCCCGGATGCCGGGGGCTATGCCCTGTGCATTACGGCTCCCATGTCCATCGCCTCGAACTGGTACGCGAGCTACATCCGGCCGACGATCATCCAGCAGACCCAGCAGGATCGCGTGTTCGAGATCACCAGCTCCGCAAGCGGCGTGAGCATTTTTGCCGTGTTTGACAGTTCCGGCCTGCCGCTGGTGATCGAGGGCGGCCGTGCCGTGGACCAGCCCAACCCCACGGGGCCTGCGTACGGCCCCGACTACGCCCTCGGGGGCGGCATCTACGACGACGGCTCCGAACTCTGGCTCAGCGGCGTGGAGATCACCAAGAACACGGCCATCGGGAGCAACGGCACCGCCGCTGCGCCCGACGGGCAGCCGGCAATGGGCGGCGGCATCTACTGCTACGGTGGGTCGGTGTCGTTAGCCGGCGATGTGCAAATCGTCGGCAACGAGGCCGAGGGGGGCGCCGGTGCGCCCGGCGCGGTCGGCATCCCGGCCGGCAATGGCGGCGCGGCCGAAGGCGGCGGCATCTGCGCCGCCGATGGGGCGCAGGTGGGCCTCTACCGCCCCCCGACCCAGGCCTGGGCAACGGCCCGCACCGGGATCGGCGCCGTTAGCGGCAACATCGCGGCGGGCGGCCCCGGCGGCGGGGACGCGCCGACGCCCGGCGCGGGTGGCGAGGCCGATGGCGGCGGCGTGTACCTCGACGACAGCTCGCTGGATATACCCGTAACGTTCAACGGTGTGCCCGTAACGTCCAGCGGGGAGGGGCTCCAGGTCGAAGCCAACGTCGTACGCGGCGGCGCGTGCGGCCTGGGCGAGTTTACGGCGGGCCATACCGCCGGCGGCGCGGCCCAAGGCGGCGGCATCTTCGCCTTCGACGGCGCATCGGTCACCCTGACGAAGCCCACGATCTCGTCGAACGTGGCCTTCGCCGGCCAGGGCACTCTCGGCAGCGCCCTTGGTTATGGGAGGACTGGTTTGGCCAGTGGAGGGGGCATCTTTGCCGACAACGCCACGGTTAACCTGACCTACGGCAGCATCGGATACAACGGGGCCCTCGGCGCCAGCGCCGGCCGAACCGCAGTAGCGGACGGCGGCTTCGCCGTTGGCGGGGGCATCGCGCTCGAAGGCCCGACCACGCTCACCGCGCTCGCCACCTGGATCGGATACAATTGGGCCGAGGGCGGCCCTGGCTTCGGCAGCGCCTTCGGGAACGCGGACTCCGCGCAGGGCGGGACCGCCTATGGCGGCGGCTTGGCGATTCAGGCCGATAGCTCGGGCAATGCGCCTGTCGTCGCCCTGAACGGGGGAACCATCGTCTACAATCAGGCTACGGGGGGGCCCGGCGGCAACGGCGTGGCCACTGCCAGCCCCAATCCCGGCAGCGCGGGCGGCGACGGCGCCGGCGGCGGCCTTTACGACACCGCCGGTGCGGGCAGCGACACTTTCGTGGGCCTCATCGTCACGAATAACACGGCCCAAGGGGGCGCCGGCGGCAACGGGGCCAACGGCGGCGACGGCGGCGTCGGCGGCAACGGCAGCGGTGGCGGAATCTACGACACCGGCAACACCGGCTCGGCGGGCCAGACTTTTGCGGGCCTCACTGCCAAGTTCAACCTGGCCAAAGGGGGCGCCGGCGGAAGCGGAGCCGGCCTCGGCGCCGGCGGCACGGGCGGTGACGCCGACGGAGGCGGACTGCTCGCGGATGGGCCACTCATACTCAACTACCACGGCGTCCTCGACGGCAACAAGGCCACCGGCGGCGCCGGCGGCCGCGGCGGCAGCGGCAGCGCGCCCGGCGGCGGCGGCGAGGGCGGCCGCGCAGAGGGCGGCGGCCTGTTCTCCTTGATGGGAGACATCTGGCTCACCGGCACCATGGTAAATGCCAACTCCGCCAAGGGCGGCGCCGGCGGCGCCGGCGGCTGGTGTGCTGCAGCCGGCGGCACCGGCCAAAGTGGCGGCGAGGGCGGCTCGGCAGAGGGCGGCGCCCTGTTCCTCACCGGCCAAAAGGTCAGGGGGCCCACGTTCCTGGTCACGGCCAGTCTGCCGCTCTTGTCCGACAATTCTGCCCAAGGCGGCGCCGGCGGCGCCGGCGGCCAGGGCGGCAACGGCGGCTTCGGCGGCGGGCCCGGCGCGGGCGGCCCGGGCGGCGAAGGCGGCGAGGCTGACGGCGGCGCCCTGCTGGTCGGCGGCGGCTACACCATGAACCTCGGCGGCAGCCTGATTCTCGGCAATATGGCCTGGGGCGGCTGGGGCGGCGCCGGCGGCGCCGGCGGCACCGACTTCCCGAGCGCCAACGGCGCCATGGGCCCCGGCGGCCCGGGTGGGAATGCCTGGGGCGGCGGGGCCTATGTCCAGAATCAGGCCGCACTGGATATCAGCACGAGCAGCCTCATCGTCAATTTCGCGCTCGGCGGCCCTGCGGGCACGGGCAAGCCGCCGGGCTTCGCGGGTGTCGGCACGTGCAACCAGTATTACTGCGAGCCGGCAGGAACGGTGTACCTGTGGCATGTCGCCGTCATTCCCCACAATTAGCCCAGAAGGAGTCCCGCAATGAGCTTCTTGAATTTCTGGAAACGCGGCCGGTCGAGCGCTCGGCGGCGGGCCGGCGGCAAGCGCGGCTCGGGTTGCCCGCAGTTCACCAGGCTCCGCCTGGAACCCCTGGAAGAGCGCAGGTTGCTGGCCAGTTGGTACCCCACCGACCCCCTGGACAACGATCCGAATTATGTGCCGAAGCAACTGGGCTACGCGAAGCCGATCACCTTGCGGGACTGCATCCTGCAGGCCAACTACGACTATAGCTCCACGCGTGGGCAGGTCGTGGACATTATCTACTTGCTAGGCGCCACCACCTACACCCTGAGCACCCCCAACCCGTCCGGCCCGGACGCCGGGGGATATGCCCTGTGCATCACGGGCTCGATGAAAATTGTCGGGGACTATTCGCGGGCCCAGGGGTTCAAGGTGTCGTCGATCATCCAGCAGACCCAGCAGGATCGCGTGTTCGAGATCCTCCCCTCCGCAGGCACCGTGTACATCGGTGACGAATGGGGTGGGACCTACGGGCCCCTGGTGATCGAGGACGGCCATGCCGTGGACCAGCCCAACCCCACGGGACCTGCCAACGGCCCCGACTATGCCCTCGGCGGCGGCATCTACGACGACGGCGCCACACTCTGGCTCTACGGTGTGGAGATCATGCACAACTCCGCCCTCGGCGCCAACGGCACCGCCGCCGCACCCAACGGGCAGCCGGGAATGGGCGGAGGCATCTACTGCTGCGGCAAGGGCGGGCAGGTGCAGCTCAACGATTCGACAGTCAGCGGGAACACGGCCTGGGGCGGCGGCGGTGCGTCCGGCGCGGGCGACACCCCGGCCGGCAACGGCGGCATGGGCCAAGGCGGCGGCATCTACTGTAGCGGCTCCGGGGGGGTAGCGCAAGACAGCGAGTACGCCCTTGGCAGTTCTTACGTGACCGGCAACTACGTGTGGGGCGGCGACGGCGGCGCCGGCGGCGGCGGCCAGGCGCTGCCCGGCGCGGGTGGCGAGGCCGATGGCGGCGGCTTGTGCATCGATGGCTCCTCTACCCAGCTCTTTACGATCCTGCCGCAAGCGACGCTCGTGGTCACCGGAAACACGGCAGGCGGCGGCGACTGCGGCAGGGGCACGGACTCGGGGCTCGCTGCCGCCGGCGGCGCGGCCCAAGGCGGCGGCATCTTCGTCGGCGACTCCGCACTGGTCAGCCTGGCGGACCCCTCGATCTCGTCGAACAAGGCCTTCGCCGGCGTGAGCAATCTCGGCAACACCAACAACAGTTACGGAGCCACGGGTGCGGCCAATGGAGGGGGCATCTTTGCCGAGAACGCCGAGATTGTGCTGGACGGCGGCGTGGTCTCAAACAACCGGGCCGAAGGCGCCGAGCCCGGCGGAATCGCGGGGGCGGACGGCGGCCTCGCCTTCGGCGGGGGCATCGGCCTTGAAGGCCAGGCCAAACTCTTCATGGACAACACCCTCATCACCCTTAATTCGGCCCTCGGCGGCCCAGGCTGGGGGAGCACCAGCGGGGAGGCGGACTCCGCTTTGGGCGGCGCCGCCGAAGGCGGCGGCCTGGCGATTGCAGCCCTTGGCCGCGACTCCAGCCCTTACTTCTTTACGAACGGGGCGAACATCAACCACAACCTGGCCTTGGGGGGGGCCGGCGGCAACGGCGCGGCCGCTGCCGGCTCCAATGCCGGCGCCGTGGGCGGCAACGCTGCCGGCGGCGGCGTCTATGACACCGCGGGTACCGTGAGTTTATATGACTTTAGCGTCGCGGGCAACACGGCCAAAGGGGGCGCCGGCGGAAACGGCGCCGGCGGCGGCAACGGCGGCCAGGGCGGCTACGGCAGCGGTGGCGGAATCTACGACGGCGGCGTCCTCGCCGGGTCCGACGGGCCTCCTTTGAACGTCACCATCACGAACAACGTCGCCCAAGGCGGCGCCGGCGGAAACGGAGGCAGCAACGGCGGCGGCGGCGGCTACGGCGAAGGTGGCGGAATGTACTACACCACCAACATCGACGCGCCCGCCCAGACTTTCATGAGCTTCACGATCACCAGCAACGTGGCCCAAGGGGGCGGGGCCGGCGCCGGCAACAGCGCCGGCGGCCCGGGCGGTGGCGGCGACGGAGGTGGACTGCTCGCGGATGGATCGATCAACCTTCAGGGCTGCACCCTCGGCAGCAACAAGGCCATCGGCGCCGCCGGCGGCGCCGGCGCCAGCGGCAGCATAGCCGGCAACGGCGGAAATGGCGGCGGGGGCTGTGGCGGCGGCCTGTGCTGCCTCGCGGGAAACATCTCGCTCAGCAGCCCAATGGTAACCTTCAACTCCGCCAAGGGCGGCGTCGGCGGCAGCGGCGGCTGGTGCAGTACAGCCGGCGGCACCGGCGGAGAGGGGGGCGAGGGTGGCCAGGCACTGGGCGGCGCCGTGGAGCTCGTGGGACAACCGTTCAACGCGCCCCCGTTCGTAATCACGCTCAGTCCGGGGCTGGCGCTCAGCAATGTTGCCCAAGGCGGCGCCGGCGGCGCCGGCGGCCAGGGCGGCAACGGCGAAGCCTTCGGCAGCGGGCCCGGCCCGGGCGGCCAAGGCGGCCCGGGCGGCGAGGCTGACGGCGGCTTCCTCTTTGAGGGCGACGGCTTTACCGTGAACCTCGCCGGCGGCCAGCTACTCTTCAATTCCGCCCAAGGCGGCGCCGGCGCCGCCGGCGGCCCCGGCGGCGCGGGCCCCTTCGGGCCCAGCGGCAACGGCGCCATGGGGGCCGGCGGCCCGGGCGCGGATGCCTGCGCCGGCGGCGCCTATGTCCAGGCGGGGGCAATCCTGAATATCAGCAGCAGCAGCCTCATCGAGAACTTGGTGCTCGGCGGCCCTGCGGGCAGAGGCAACCCCGCGGGCTCCAAGGGCACCGGTACGCACGGCCAGTATTACTCCGAGCCGTGGGGAACGATCAACCTGCTGTCGCACGTCATCGTCATCGGCGGCAACTAGCTCAGAAGGAGTCCCACAGGGAGAATAAGCTTGACGAACTTGTGGCAGCGCCATCGGTCAAGCACTTGGGCCTGCAAATGGGCGTCAAATGAGGCCGGGCGTCTTAACTCTCCTTTGCAAGCCCAACGAAGCTCGGCGCCCCGAATGCCCTTTCCGCGCCGGCGACCTCCGCGATCAGGCGGCTTGGGGATCGGCCGAGGTCAAAGCGGACGGGAACTCCAAAAGGCCCTGCATCACCGGATCAACGACTACCCGGCCCGACGCCAGATGCGGCGCCAGCAGCGTGCGGAACAACTCCCGCTCCCGGAAGAAATCGTGATTCCGGGCCGACGCGGGCTGATCCGGGAAGTAATGCGCTGTTCCCTGGAAAAAGGAGAAGCCCGTGATGTATAGCCTCGCGCAGGGGAGGAAGTCCAGCGCGAAGAGCACCGCCATCATGCCCGTCGACGGAAAGCTGCCCCATTGCCGCACCAGTTCACGGAATTCCTCCCACCCGGGCACGAAGACTTCCGTGCGCTGCATGGCCCGCAGCCCGGCCACGAGATGCTCGGAGTGGCGATGGTGGATCTGCTGGCGGCGAGCTTTGCGGAAATTGTTGGGCACCGAGGCCACGATGTGTTTCACCCCGCCAAGCTCCGACCGCTCGTAGCGGATGTCGGTGAAGAAGTTCGTGAAGAACACGTCCACGCGCGAGCCGACCCAGGGCTCGAATCCGGCGATTTCGAAGTTGTTCATCCGTATCACCAGGTCGCAGCCGTCGATCAGGTGCCCTTGCGCCAAGTTGCGGAGATAGCCGGCGTTGCCCACCACGGCGACCGAGCCGGTGCCGCAAGCTGCCACGGCGGGGAAGGACGACCAGCTACGCACCGCGAGCGACCGCTGATGCCAGCGGGTGATGAAAGCCTTCACAAAAGTCGGATACCAGCGGTGCATGGCAAACCTAGGCGGCATCGCCCTCCTCGATCCAGTGCCGCGCTGTGGGACCTGCCGCGGCGCCCGCGTGCGGGCCCACCTTGAGGCGATTGCGGAAGTAATCGACCGGAGACGTGCATCCACCGGCGGAAGGCAGGGCGGCCGCCAAGATCAGAGCTTCCATGCGAAGCCAAACTGTTCGCATCATCCCTTCTTCCTTGCGACGCGAGCCAAGAACCGGCTATAGGCGTTGCGCAGATTTTAACGATTGTTCCGTCCGCGTCTTCTTCGACGCCAATGCCAGTCCGGCCGGCCACAATTCAGGCATACTCGTTACGCCTGTCTCCACTCCTAGGATCGGAAAGCTCGTTACGGTTGGACTAATGTTCTTCATGGCGCCCATCCAGCAGGTACGACGGCTATGCGCGGCATATTCGGCGGATTTTATCTAGCCGTTAGGGGTGCTCCTCGCTCACCGCCCGATGGTCGCCGCACGCTCGGAGCAGCCAACAGATTTTATCTAGCCGCTTACGCGTCGAGAGGGCGTCCCAAGCTCCGCAGCAGCGCGCTTGGAGAGCCCGGGGCGTTAGTTTTGGGAAGAGAGTCGCCGGGCAGCATCGCAGTTCCAAAGGCGCGCGCTTGGAGAGCCGAGGGCGTTAGCCCTGGGAAAAGAGTCGCCGTCCCGGGAATCGGGGGACACGGGAATCGGGGGGAATCGGGGGACAGAGAATCGGGGGACAGAGAATCGGGGGACAGAGAATCGGGGGACAGAGAATCGGGGGACAGAGAATCGGGGGACA